>Ga0207836_1000149_pt1 | contig 17008 bp, 13 predicted proteins | sample LuqExpMetageno18_FD_187776 | JGI IMG/M metagenome (GOLD analysis project Ga0207836, IMG submission 187776) | Tropical forest soil microbial communities from Luquillo Experimental Forest, Puerto Rico - Sample 18 (SPAdes) | ecosystem: Environmental > Terrestrial > Soil > Tropical forest ...
TCGACGCCGATGAGCACGGCGCCGACGAGCCGGTCCCGGCGTGCCTCGACGAGCTCGTCGAACGTCGCGCCCTTCGCCAGTCCACCGGCGATCCACACGACGGAGCGCTCCGGGAACGCCGCCAGGGAGGCCGACGCGGCGTGCGCGTTCGTCGCCTTGGAGTCGTCCACGTAGGCGACGCCGTCCACCGTGGCGACGGTGACGATCCGGTGCTCGCCCGGGCCGAACGCGCGCAGCCCGTCCCGCACCGCGGCGGGCGCCACGCCGTGGGCCAGAGCCAGCGCCGCCGCCGCGAGGGCGTTGGCGACGACGTGCGGGGCGACGTCGCCGCTCGGCCCGGCCAGCTGCGCGAGGTCGTCGAGCGTCGCCAGCTCCTGGGCGTGCGTGTACCGCAGTGCGGCAAAGCCGCGGTCGACGAGCACGTCCTCGACCAGTCCGACCTGGCCCACCGACGGCGTGCCCAGGGTGAAGCCGACGGCGACGGCCCCGTCGACGACGTCCGCGTCCTCGACGAGCCGGCGCGTGGCCTCGTCGGCCGCGTTGTAGACGCAGGCGACCTGCGCGCGCTCGAAGATGCGGCCCTTGTCCGCTGCGTACGCCTCGAGCGATCCGTGCCAGTCGATGTGGTCGGGCGCGACGTTGAGCACCGCGCCGGCCTGGACCGAAATCGTGTGCGTGAAGTGCAGCTGGAAGCTCGAGAGCTCGACCGCCAGCACGTCGAGCGACGGGTCGGTCGCGGCGAGCACGAGCGGCGACCCGACGTTGCCGACCGCGGCCACGCGCTCGCCGTTGGCCTGCAGGATCGAGGCGAGCATGCCGACCGTCGTCGTCTTGCCGTTGGTGCCGGTGACGGCGAGCCACGGCGCCGGGCCGCCGCCCGCCGCCCGGTCGACGCGCAGACGCCAGGCAAGCTCGACCTCGGAGAGGACCTCGATCCCCCGCTCGAGCGCGGCCGCCAGCAAGGCGTGCTCCGGGCGCAGTCCCGGCGAGGCGACGATCAAGTCGAGCTCGGCGAGCCCGTCCCGCGCCAGGAAGGCGCCGGCGGCCCGCTCGTCGGCTTCGGACGCCGCGTCGTCGTACGTCGTGACGCGCGCGCCGCGCGCGGTGAGCACCTGCGCCGCCGCGCGTCCGGAGATGCCCAGCCCGGCGACCAGCACCCGGGCTCCGTCCCACGACACCTACCCCGTCACCCACTCCGCGTAGAAGATTCCCAGGCCGAGCATGACGAACAGGCCGGCGATGATCCAGAACCGGATGACGATCGTCACCTCTCCCCAACCCCGCAGCTCGAAGTGGTGGTGCAGGGGCGCCATCCGGAAGGCACGTCTTCCCGTCATCTTGAAGAAGCCGATCTGGATGACGTCGCTCAGCACCTCGACGACGAAGAGGCCGCCGATGATCGCGGCGAGGATCTCGGTCCGCGTGAGGATCGAGATGCCGGCGAGCGCGCCGCCGAGCGCCAGGGAGCCGGTGTCGCCCATGAAGATCTTCGCGGGGCTGGCGTTCCACCACAGGAACCCGAACAACGCCCCTGTGATGGCGGCCGCCACGACGGCCAGCGCCTGTGGGTCGCGCGTCTCGTAGCAGCGCGGCCCCACGGTGGCGAGGAGCTGGCAGGTCTGGTTCCTCTGCCACACCCCGACCATCACGTACGCGCCGAAGACGAACAGGGACGCGCCTGTCGCCAGGCCGTCCAGGCCGTCGGTGAGGTTGACCGCGTTGGACCAGGCCGTGATGAGGAAGTTCGCCCAGATGACGAACAGCACCAGGCCGACCGCCGCCCCGGCGAACGCCAGGTTGGCTTTGGTGTCACGGATGAAGGAGATGTGCATCGCCGCCGGCGTGAGCCCGTGCGGGTTCGGGAACTGGAGCGCCGCGATGGCGAAGGCGATCCCGACGACGCCCTGGCCGATGATCTTGGCGATCGGCGAGAGCCCCAGGCTCCGCTGCCGCGAGATCTTGATGAAGTCGTCCAGGAACCCGACCAGGCCCAGGCCCGTCATGAGGAACAGCAGCAGACCGGCCGACGCCGTCGGCTTCGTGCCGGTCAGCAGGAGCCCGCCGGCCCACCCGAGGATCGTCGCCACGATGATGACGACGCCGCCCATGGTCGGCGTGCCGCGCTTGGTGAAGTGCGCCGTGGGCCCGTCCTGCCGGATGAACTGGCCGTACTGCTTCTTGACGAGCAGGCGGATGAACAGCGGGGTTCCGAACAGCGCGATGAGCATCGACAGGCCGCCGGAGACGAGGAGCGCCTTCACGCGCCCACCCCCGCCAGCCGGTCGCCGAGCCGCCAGAGCCCGGCGCCGTACGACGACTTGACCAGGACGACGTCGCCCGGCCGGAGCTCGGACTCGAGGAGCTTCGCGGCGGCGTCGACGTCGTCGACGAGCATCACCTCGTCACCCCACGAGCCCTCGTGCGCGGCTCCGTCAGCGATGGCGCGGGCGCCCTCCCCGACGACAAGGGTCAGGCCTATGTCCAGACGGACGGCCAGGCGGCCGATCGCGTCGTGCGCCGTCCGCGCCTCGGGTCCGAGCTCGAGCATCTCGCCCAGCACCGCGACCGAGCGGCGGTCCCGTCCGGCGAGCGAGGCGAGCGCCTTGAGCGCGGCGCGCATCGAGTCGGGGTTGGCGTTGTAGGAGTCGTCGACGACGGTCACGCCGTCCGGGCGGTCGACGACGTGCATCCGGTGCGGGCTGAGCGCGTCGGCGCCCGCCAGGCCCTCGGCGACCGCGTCGAGGTCGAGCCCGACGACGAGCGCCGCGGTCGCGGCGGCCAGCGCGTTGTGCACGTGGTGCTCGCCGACGAGCCGAAGGCGCACCGGCACGGAGAGCGGGACGGCACCGCGGCCGTCGACGAGGGTCAGCTGCGGGTGGCCGCCGTCCACGAGCCGCACGTCCGCGCCGCGCACCTGCGCCGTCGTCGACAGCCCGAACGTCACCACGTCGCCGGGCGCGAGGGCGGTCATCGCCGCGACCCGGGCGTCGTCGGCGTTGAGCACCGCGACCCCGCCCGGGACCAGGCCCGCCACCAGCTCGGACTTGGCCTTGGCGGTCGCCTCGATGCCGCCGAACTCCCCCACGTGCGCGGCGCCGACGACGAGCACGACCGCGACGTCGGGCGGCGCGATGTCCGTGAGGTAGGCGATGTGGCCGATGCCGCTCGCGCCCATCTCCAGGACCAGGTACCGCGTGTCCTCGTCGGCCCGCAGCACGGTGAGCGGCAGGCCGATCTCGTTGTTGAAGCTGCGCACCGGGGCGATGGTCGGCCCGTTCGCGCCGAGCACCTGGAAGAGCAGGTCCTTCGTGGTCGTCTTGCCGACCGACCCGGTGACCGCGACGACCTTGAGCCCGGAGCCGCCCGGCTCGGACGCGGCCTCCCGCAGCCGGCACAGCACCTCGCGGGCCAGCGCGCCGAGGGCGACGACGACGTCGGGCACGACGACCGCCGGCAGCTCGGTGCCGTCGTCGGCCGTCACCGCGTGGGCGACGAGCACGGCGCGGGCACCCGCCGCGACGGCGCCCGCGGCGAACGCGTGCCCGTCGCTGTGCTCACCGGCGATCGCGGCGAAGAGCGCGCCCGGCACCACCTCGCGCGAGTCGGCGACGACCGGCCCGGCGACGACGGCCGACGGGTCGAGGGCATGCAGCGTGCCACCGGTGATGAGGGCGACCTCGGCGGCGGTGAGCGCGATCATCGCGCCGCCCTGTCACGCTCGACGGCCCGCTCTTCACGCCGCTCGTCGCGCACCGCGAGGAACACGTCGCGGTCGTTGTAACGGTGGAACACCCCGGCGATCTCCTGAGTCGGCTCGTGGCCCTTGCCTGTGACGATGACGGTGTCGGTGTCGCCGGCCAGCTCCAGCGCCCGCCGGATGGCGACCGCCCGCGGCTCCACCTCGTGGACGTCCCGCCCGTCCGGGCGCTCCGCCAGCGCGCCCTCGAGGATGGCACGGCGGATGCTCCCGGGGTCCTCCGACCGCGGGTTCTCGTCAGTGACGACCAGCACGTCGGCCAGGCGGGCGGCGATCGACCCCATGATCGGCCGCTTGCCGCGGTCCCGGTCGCCGTCGGAGCCGAAGACGATGATCAGCCGGCCCGGCGTGATGGGCCGGACCGCCTCGAGGGCCAGGACGAGCGCGTCCGGCGTGTGCGCGTAGTCGACCAGGCACAGCGGGAGGCCGTCGCCGCGCTCGACGACGCGCTCCATGCGGCCGGGGATCTCGTGGGCGTGCGCGATCGCGTCGATGGCGACGTCGAGGTCGACACCCACCGCGTGCGCCAGGGCGATCGCCAGGGCGGCGTTGGACACGTTGACCAGGCCGGGCAGCGGGCTGAAGGCCTCGTGGCGGGCGCCGTCGGGGCCCCGCAGGACGAACGACGAGCCGACCCCGTCCAAGCCGATCTGAGCCTCGGTGACGACCCAGTCCGCACCGTGGGGGTCGTCGGCGTGGGTCGACACCGTCTCGACCGGGATCGGCGACTGAGTGGCGAGCCGGCGCCCCCACTCGTCGTCCACGACGACGACGCCCCGGCGCGCGAGGCCGGGCTCGAACAGCTTCGCCTTGGCGGCGAAATAGCCGTCCATGTCGCCATGGAAGTCGAGGTGGTCGCGCTGGAGGTTGGTGAAGCCTGCGACGTCGAACCGCATGCCGCCCAGCCGGCCCAGTGCCAGCCCGTGCGACGACACCTCGGTGGTCAGCGCGGTCGCGCCCCGCTCGAGCGCCAGGGCGCAGATCGCCTGGAGCACCGGCGCCTCGACCGTGGTGCGCGGGCTCTCGATCGCCTCGTCACCGATGCGGAGCTCGACCGTGCCGAGCACCGCGGTCGCGGCGTGCGCGGCCCGCAGCGCTGCGTCGACGAAGTAGCTGGTCGTCGTCTTGCCGTTCGTGCCGGTGATCCCCACGGTGACGAGCAGGTCCGCCGGCTCGTCGAACACCTGGGCGGCGATCGGGCCCGCCAGGGCGCGCGGGTCGGCGGCGACGAGCACCGGCACGCCGGCCGCCGCGGCCTGGCCGACCCCCGCGTCGTCGGTCAGCACCGCGACGGCGCCGTTGCTCACCGCCTGGGCGGCGTAGCGGGCGCCATGGACCTTGAGGCCGGGGACCGCGACGAACAGGTCGCCCGGCGCCGCATCGCCCGAGGCCACGGTGACGCCGGTGACCGCAAGGCCCTCCGGGACCGTGCCGGACAGCCCGAAGGCTGCGGCGAGGTCGACCACCCGATGGGGAGTCGGATGCTCGGGGCGCATCCGGCCCTGGGGGGACGACATGGCGACGAATCTACCCGGACCCGATCCCCCGACCGTGCACGGGACGACCTCCGGGGCTCGGTCCCGCGTCGTTCTCACCAGGTCGTCGGGTAGAGACTCGCGCCCGACGAGGTGTCCGACGGCGCGACGCCGAGCTCCGAGAGCGCGAAGCGGGCCACGTCCGCGAACACCGGGGCGGCGACCGTTCCGCCGTAGATGGAGGTCTTCGGGTTGGAGACGAAGACGCCGACGACGATCCGCGGCGAGTCCGCCGGCACCACGCCGACGAACGACGCGGTGATGCCGTTGGTGCTCAGCTCCTGGGCCGTCCCGGTCTTTCCAGCCACCCGGTAGCCGGGGATCGCGGCCCTGTTGCCCGTGCCGCCGCCGTCGTCGACCACGGACTGCAGCATGGTCAGGAGCTCGGTGGACGTGTTCTGGGAGATCACGCGGTCGCCGGCCGCGTGCGTCACGGGCGTGTAGGTGCCGTCCGGCGTGGTCCACCCGGCCACCACGTGCGGCGTGACCTTGACGCCGCCGTTGGCGACGGTGCCGTAGACGCTGACCGCCTGCAGCGCGCTGGCCGAGAGGCCCTGCCCGAACAGCACGTTGTACTTCGTACGCCCGTCCCACTGGTCCGCAGGCCGGATGATGCCGTTGGACTCGCCGGGCATCTCGATGCCGGTCTTGGTGCCGAAACCGAACTTGGTGAGGAAGTCGTACCGCTGCTGGATGCTCAGGTTCTGGCCCACGGTCACCGTGCCGACGTTCGACGACTGCGCCAGGATCCCGGTGAGCGTGAGGTTCTCGACCCCGTGGTCCTCGGCGTCCTTGATGACGCCGGCGCCGTTGGGGGTGGTGAACCGGTCGGGCACCTGGAACTGGCTGGTCGGCGTGGCGATGCCGTTCTCGAGAATGGCGGCCATGGTGACGACCTTGCCGGTCGACCCGGGCTCGAACACCTGCGAGACGGCGCGCGAGAGGGCCCCCGAACCCGCGGCGCCGGGGTTGTTGGGGTCGATCGAGTCCGAGTCGGCGATCGCGTAGACGGCGCCCGTGTGCGCGTCCATGGCGATGATCGTCACGGAGTCCGCGCCCGTGGCGACCTTCTGGGCGTTCGCCGCCTCCTGCGCCTTCCACTGGACATCCGCCAGCAGCGTCAGCCGAGCGGTCGAGCCGGGGACGGCGGGCTGGGCGTCGTCGTACCCGCCGGGGATCGTCTGGCCGGTCCGGCCGATCTCGACCGTGTCGCTGCCGTTCGTGCCCGACAGCCGGTCCTGCAGCGAGTACTCCAGGCCCTGCGCGCCCTTCCCGTCCGCGTTGACGAACCCGACGATGTTCCCGGCAAGCGTGCCCTTGGGGTACACGCGGTCGGCGACCTTCTGCGCCAGGATGCCCGGAAGCACGAGCGCCTTGATCTGCCGTGCCACGTCCGGGACCACGCCCTTGGCGATGACCTTGTACCCCGAGCTTCCGACCAGCTTGCCGCCGAGCTCCGCGGGGTTCGCACCCAGCAGGGGCGCGAGCAGCTGGGCCTCGCCGGCCGCTCCGGCCGGGATCCCCTTCGAGGTGCTGCCCTTGTAGAGGGGGACCTGCCTCTGGTCGACGACGACGTCGTACCGCTCCACCGAGACGGCGAGCGGCACCCCGTCGGCGTCGGTGATCTGGCCTCGCGCGCCCAACGTGCTGACCGTCACGAGCCGGTCGTGCAGCGCCTGCTCGGCGAGTGCCGGCCCTTCGATGCCCTGCAGATACACCAGGCGGAGCCCGAACGCCGCCAGGACCAGCGCGACGACGACCACGATCGCGGTCACCCGGCGGCGCGATCCGGCCACGGTGATGGGCGGGGCGGCCGGGGCCTGCACGGACGGAGGCCGGACCGACCGCCGTGGCTGCAGCCTCATTTCCCGTGGCGCGGCGCCCGTCCCGACCGTGGGCCGGGGGGTGGAGCGCCGCGTCGGGGCGGTCCGCCGCACAGGTGCGGCGGTTCGCGGCCCCGGGGGGGTCATCCGCCCGCCTTGGCCGGGGCCGGTGCGCCCTGCACGCTGCCGTCGGAGAGGCGCAGCCATCCGGTGCCGTTGGCGGGCACCATGCCGATGGCCTGCGCCGCCGCGGCGAGGCTTGCCGGCGACGACTTGCCGTCGAGCTGCGTCTGCAGCTCCGCCTGGTCCTGCTGCAGCCTGCCGAGCTCGTTGGTCAGCGTGTAGCGCTCGAACGCCTGGCTGGCGGTCGACGTGTTGAGCAGCAGCGCCGCGAGCAGCGCGACTGCGAGCACTCCCATGCACGCGAGCACGAACGGCACCCGGGTGCGCGCCTGCGCCGGCGTGGCGACGACCCGCAGCCGCGGTGCGGGCGGCGTCGCGGGAGCCGACGGCCGCGCCCGTGGGGTGGACCGGGGCTCGGTGGCCCGGGCGGTTGCTGCGCTCATGCCGCGCTCCTTGCGACGTGGGCCGGCGTCGGCCGGACCCTCTCGGCCGCCCGGAGCCGGACGGACTGGGCTCGTGGGTTGAGCGCGACCTCGTCGGCGTCCGCCTGCTCGGCGCCGCGGGTCAGCAGCTTCAGGTAGGGCGCGTGCTCCGGCTGCTCCACCGGCAGGTCGGGCGGCGCGCTCGACGTCGCTCCCGCGGCGAACGTCCGCTTGACCATGCGGTCCTCGAGGGACTGGTACGCCTCGACGACGATGCGGCCGCCGACGGCGAGGGCCTCGACGGACTCGGGCAGCGCCCGGGCCAGGGCGTCGAGCTCGCCGTTGACCTCGATGCGGAGCGCCTGGAAGGTGCGCTTGGCAGGGTGGCCACCGGTGGCGCGCGCCGCCGCGGGGATGGCGTCGCGGACCAGGTCGACGAGCTCACCGGTGCGCTCCAGCGGGGCCTTCGCCCGCGCCCGCACGATCGAGCGGGCGATGCGCGGGGCGAACCGCTCCTCGCCGTAGGTCCGCAGCACGCGGACCAGGCCGCGCTCGTCGTAGGTGTTGAGCACCTCGGCCGCCGTCGGCCCGGTGGTCGGGTCCATGCGCATGTCCAGCGGCGCGTCCTGCGCGTACGAGAAGCCGCGCTCGGGCTCGTCGAGCTGGAGCGACGAGACGCCCAGGTCCATGAGCACGCCCTGGACCGCGGGGATGCCGAGCCGGTCCAGCACCGCGCGGACGTCGTCGTACACCGCGTGGACGCCGACGAAGCGCTCACCGAACGGCGCCAGCCGGCGGCCCGCCAGCTCGAGCGCCTGCGGATCGCGGTCCAGCCCGACGACGCGCACGTGCGGGAACGCCGCGAGGACGCCCTCGGTGTGCCCGCCCATGCCGAGCGTCGAGTCGACCATCACGGCGTCCGGGACTTGCAGCGCCGGCCCCAGGAGGTCGAGGCACCGCTGCAGGAGCACCGGCACGTGCCGTGCGGCGGCGTCGGGCTCGGCCACGTCGGCGCTCCTTCCGGGAGATGGATGGTCGAACGGTCCCTCCACCGTCCGACCAGATCCCCCTCCGGTGTCTGGCACCGGGGAAGTGCGCCAGCTCCGGGGGGAGGTCTCGTCGGGCGGTCGGTTCGGGGTCTGTGGTCGTCGGGTCAGGACAGGACGAGCGGTCAGAACGGGCCGTTCGGGAAGACCTCCTCCGCGGTGTCGGCGTATCCGGACTCGGTCTCGTCGAGGTACGTCTCCCACGCCGCCAGGTCCCAGATCTCGACGCGGGTCCCGGCGCCGATGACGGCGACGTCCCGGTCGAGGCCGGCGTAGCGGCGCAGCATCGGCGGGATGGAGATGCGTCCCTGTCGGTCCGGCTGCTCGTCGCTGGCGCCCGAGAGGAACACGCGGAGGTAGTCACGGGCCTGCTTGTTGGTGATCGGCGCCGTCGAGAGCCGCGCGTGCATGCGGCGGAACTCGTCGAGCGGCAGCAGGTAGAGGCAGCGCTCCTGGCCACGGGTCATGACGAGCCCGGGCGCGAGAGCCGTGCGGAACTTCGCCGGGAGGATCAGCCGTCCCTTGTCGTCGAGCCGCGGCGTGTGGGTGCCGAGGAACGGCACGACCGAGCCCAGGACGCCGTTGGCCTCCTGGTCCATCACGCCTCCTTTCGTCCTCGGCCCTCCTCATGACTCCAGTGCGCTCCACCGTACTCCACTTCCCTCCACGATCAAGGGAAACGTCCGTCTCTTTCACCCGATTCGCGCGTGTCATCGCAGGTCACCAGCGGTGGAGAGCAGTGGAGGGAAAGCGCTTCGCGGGATCCTCGGCGCCTTCCCGAGGTGCATTCCGGGGCCGTGCTGGTCCGGATCGCCCGTTCGCGGGCGACCCCGGGTGCCCCCGTGTGGAGGGAAGTGGAGGGCTCTGGCCCTGGAACGTCGCGGGCGAACATCGCTTCCCGACCGCCCCCGCCGAAAGCCATCAGCACGTACGCTGCAGGGGAAGCCCGAGGAGGTGCACATGCTCGCTGCCGTCCCCACGGAGGCAGAGCTGGGCGACGTCGTCGACGTCACCGGCCGCATGCGCCAGGGGATCGAGTCGGTGATGACGGGCCGGCCCGACCTTGTGCGCGCCAGTCTGGCGGTCCTGTTGGCCGAGGGGCACCTGCTCCTCGAGGACGTCCCCGGCGTCGGGAAGACGACTCTCGCCAAGGCGCTCGCCAAGACGATCGACTGTGCGGTCGGGCGGATCCAGTTCACGCCCGACCTGCTGCCCAGCGACCTGACCGGCGTCAACATCTACCGGACCCAGACGCACGAGTTCGAGTTCCGGCCCGGCCCGGTGTTCGCGCACGTGGTCATCGGCGACGAGATCAACCGCGCCTCGCCCAAGACCCAGTCCGCCCTCCTCGAGTGCATGCAGGAGGCTCAGGCGACGGTCGACGGACGCTCGTACCCCCTCCCGCGGCCGTTCCTCGTCGTGGCGACCCAGAACCCGGTCGAGATGGAGGGCACCTACCCCCTCCCCGAGGCGCAGCGCGACCGCTTCATGGCGCGGCTGACCGTCGGCTACCCCAGCCCTGAGTCGGAGCTGGAGATGCTCGACCGGCAGGAGACCTCCGACCCCCTCGTGGACCTGGTGCCCGTCACCGACGCCCAGCAGGTCGCGCGGATGGCGGACGTCGTGCGTCGGCTCTACGCCTCCCCGTCCGTCAAGCGGTACGTCGTCGCGCTCGTCGGCGCCACCCGCGAGGACACCGGGCTGCGCCTGGGCGCGTCACCCCGCGCGGCGATCCAGCTGCTGCGGGCGGCCAAGTCGGTCGCCGCGATGGCCGGGCGTGACCACGTGCTGCCCGACGACGTGCAGGAGCTCGCCGTTCCGGTGCTGGCTCACCGGCTGCTCCCGAGCACCGAGTCCCGGCTCTCGGGGCGCACCACGTCGGACCTCGTGGCCGACGCCGTGACCCGCGTGCCGCTGCCGGAGCCCGTCACCGCCCGGGCACGGCGGGCGACGGGCTGATGCTGCCCCGGCCGACCGTCCGCGGATGGGCTCTCGCCGGCTGCGGCGGCGCCCTCGTCATCCTCGGCGGTCTGATCGGGTCGCTGGACATCGTCCGCATCGGCCTGGCGGCCGTGGTGCTCGTCGTCGGCGCCGGGGCCTTTGTCGCGTGGCGCTCCCCCGCACGCAAGGGGCACCGGATCGACGTCCGTCGCACCGTGCTGCCCAACCCGCTCCACGTCGGTGAGACGGCGCAGGTGTCGATCCACGTCGCGGCCGGAGACTCCGCGGCGCGCGCCCGCCTCGCCGGGCTCCGGTTCGCGGAGCAGGCGTCGAGCGAGCTCTCGGGGGGCCGCGCGCTACGCGCACGGGTGGAGCGCACGCCTTCGTCGGTGGACGTCCGCTACACCGTGCGGGCCGCGCGGCGCGGGCGCTGGACGCTCGGGCCGCTCGTCGTGACGCGCGGCGACCTGTTCGGCGTCGTCAAGGCGCCCTCCAACGTGGGCTCGGTCGCCGAGGTGGCCGTGTGGCCGGCGATCGTCGCACTGCCGGCGCCGAGCGAGGCGCTCGTCGGCGAGCCCGACCGCGTCGCGCTCGGCGCGCGCTCCCCCTCGACCGACGACGCGTCGCTGCGCGACTACCGCGAGGGCGACGACCTGCGCCGCGTGCACTGGCGCTCCTCGGCGAGACGCGGCTCGCTCCTGGTGCGCTCCGACGAACGCGCGGGGATGCGACCCGTGAGCGTGCTCCTGGACCAGCCGGCCCGCCCCGCGGCCGTCGAGTGGTCCATCTCCCTGGCCGCCTCGATGGCCGTCGCGATGCTCGAGGCCGGGCACCCCGTGCGGCTGCTCGGGGCGGGCATGGGCGAGACGGGCGACATCCCGGTCTTCCTCAACGCCAAGTCCGGCCCGACGGCCCGCGCCACCCTGCTCGACCCCCTCATCGACCTCGTCGGACCGAAGACCGAGCCCGAGGCTGAGCAGCGGCTCGCCGCGGCGGTCCGGATGATCCAGACGTCCGGGAAGGGCGACGACATCGTGCTCGCCGTGCTCGGTCCCCTGACGCCGGGCGCCCGCACGGAGCTCGCGCGCATCAGCGACACGGCGCAGGGCTGGGCAGTGGTGCGCGGCGACTCGCGCCAGCCCGGCGAGGCCGCCGCGACGGAGAACACGCTCCGTGCCCTGAGGCGGGCCGGCTGGCACGCAGCCCGCGTGACGACCGGCGAGCCCGTGTTCGACTGCTGGATGCGGCTGCTCGGCGGTGGCCAGTGAGCGCCCCGACCGAGCGCGCCGCCCCGATCGGCCGCGGGCCGCGGTCGTTGCTCGGCACGGCGCTTGCGGCCGGCGCGGTGTGCGGGAGCCTGCTCGCCCTGTCCGGGCTCATCGAGCACGGCTCGTGGTTGTCGTCGGCCGTCCTCGCCGTGCTGCTTCTCGCGGCGCTGACCGCCGGCGTGCGGGCCATGACACGCTCCGTCTGGCTGCCGAGCCTGGTGGGCCTGGCTGTCGGCGCCGTCGGGATCGTCGTGGTGTACGGCGGCCTGTCGGGTGCGTCCGGCGCGAACCCCCTCGCGCGGACCTGGGCCCTGAACCACGAGGGCTTCCGGCTCATCCAGGACTCGATGGTCCCGATGCCCGCGGAGCGTTCGGCGGACCTCATCGTGGTGACCGCGGCGGCGGGCGTCTTCCTCCTGGTCGACGCCTTGGCGCTCGGTGCGGACGTTCCGGCGCTGGCGGCGCTGCCGCTGGTCGCCTTCTGGCTACCCGCCGTGTTCCTCGCGTTCCCGACGAACGGGTGGGCGCTCTTCTGGACCGGGCTGTGCTACCTCATGCTGCTCGCCGTGGGGTCGGCGCCACCCGTCGGCGATGCCGTGCGGCTCCGCCAGGGAAGCGTCATCATCAGCGGCGCCGCCGCCGCCCTCGTTCTCGCCATCGTCGCGGCGCCCGTCGTCACTGCGCTGCCCTCATGGGCCGCGGTGGCGCTACCCAACCTCGGCTCCGGCCCGTCCGGGCCGCTCCAGCTCTCGGACACCCTCGACCTGCGCGACAGCCTGGGTAGCCGATCGGGCCAGCCCGTGCTCACCTACGCGGTCAGCACGCCACAGGTCCAGAAGGCCGCCGCCACGGCCGCCGCGTCCGCCGGACCCGTTCCGACGCCGAGCCCGAGCTCCACCGGCCAGGCCGTCTCCGCCACCGCGTCGTCGATCGGGCCGCTCCGGGCGTTCACGGAGGACTACTTCGACGGTCAGTCGTGGCACCGGACGGCCTCTGACAGAGGCACCGGATTCTCCGCAGCCGACGTGCTCGGCGGCGGCCCCAACGCCCCGTCGGCGATCTCGCCGGCCGATCCCCACGTGCTGGACGTTGCGGTCACCCTCAACAACCTCGAGCAGTCGCAGCTGCCGATCAGCACGTTCGCCCGCACGCTCACGGCCGACGGCCGGTGGACGTACGACGCCGCGAGGGACGAGGTGGACGGCCAGACGCCGACCACGTCCGGCCAGCAGTACTCGATGCAGGTGTACGTGCCCACCCTGACGGCCGACGAGCTCAAGAACGCGACCGTGGCCACCCCGCCCGGCGGCCCGGACTACCTGCAGCTGCCGAACTCGGCCCACCTCGGCGACGTCCGCGCGAAGGCCAAGGAGATCGTCGGCAGTGCGACGACGCCCTATGCGCAGGCGATGGCGCTGCAGACGTTCCTGCGGTCGACCGCGAACTTCACCTACGACACGCGGGTGCCGCCGCCGACGACCACGGACGCCGTCTGGGACTTCCTGCAGGACCGCCACGGCTACTGCGTCCAGTTCGCCACGGCCATGGCCATCATGGCCCGCACGCTGGGCATCCCGACGCGCGTGGCGGTCGGCTTCCTGCCGGGCAACGCCGAGAACCAAGGGAACCACTTCACGTACGTCGTCTCGGGCAAGCAGGCGCACGCCTGGCCCGAGCTGTACTTCAGCGGGTTCGGCTGGGTGCGGTTCGAGCCGACCCCCGCGCAGCAGACCGGGCAACCCCCGAGCTGGAGCGACCCGCTCGCCGGCGTGTCCAACAGTGGCTCGGGCATCCCGGACTACATCAATGAGCCCGGAGGCGGGAACAACCCCGGGAGCACGGCCGCACCAGTGACCACGTCCCCGGGCGGCATCGACGCGATCACCAGCCACGGTCCCTGGCTACCAGGCACCATCGCGGCGGTGGTGCTGCTCGTGGCCGGCGCCGCCTACCTCGTGATTCGCCGGCGGCGGCGTCCCGTCGAGCTCACCTGCGAGCGCGCCTGGCATCACCTGCGCCGCCTGCTGGCCCGGCGTGCCTCCATCACCTGGTCCGACTCCACGACTCCGCGGGCCGCCGTCCGCACCGTCCAGGAGCGGATGACGGAACAGACTGGCCGGGGACTCGAGGGACCGGCGCTCGACGCGCTGAAGAGGCTCGCCTCGGCGGTGGAGCAGGAGCGTTACGCGCCGCGGCCGCAGCCCACCACCTCAGCGGAACTGCACCACTGGCTGGCGACCGTGCGTCACGCGGTGGAGGAGAGGGTCAGCGGCCAGACTCGCCGCGACGCCGGTCCCACCGCTCTTCCAAGCGAGTCATGAAACTGCGGCGAGGGGCCGCCGGCTTGCCCCGCTGCGCGGACGCCGCGCGCGGGGACTGATCGGCTCCGGCCTCGGCCTGTGCCTTGTGGCTGCGCGGTGCCGCGAACACGTACGCGACCGCGGCGAACATGAGCACGAAGCCGACCACACCGAGCGCGGGCTTGTCCGTGGCCGCGCCGAGCACGAGGAGGAGCAGCCCACCGGCGGCGCCGATGCCCGAAAGGACGTACCGGAGCACATGCCGACGGCCGCGCTGCGTCAGTGTGTTGGCCAGGCGTGGGTCGTCGGACGCAAGCTGGCGCTCCATCTGCTCGAGAACGCGCTGCTCGTACTCGGAGAGAGGCATTGGAACCCCCGTCCCACCCGGAAACCCTCTGGCTGACTCAGGATATGTCGGCCGGAACGAAGGTGGTAGTCGAGCGATCGCTCGTGGTCGTGCCGGTCGACGCCGCTCGGATGGCATTCGTCCCGAATTTCGCCCGTACGTCGTCCATCGCCCGCTCGGCCCGGCGCCGATCACGGCTCTCGTCGGCCGTCGCCTCCTCCAGTGTGGGCTGACGCACGGTGTCCGATGCGGCTGACAGGCCCTCGGCACGGACCCCGACGAGCCGAACGGGAAGCCCGCCGAGATCGACCCCGGCGAGCAGCTCCCGCGCGGCGAGGTAGATCTCACGGCCGACGTCCGTCGGGGTGACCAGCGTCCGGGAGCGGGTCAGCGTCCGGAAGTCGCTGGCGCGGACCTTCACCGAGACCGTTCGCGTGACCAGCCCGTGGCGGCGCAGCCGGGCGGCGCACCGGTCCGCGAGCTCCAGCGCCTTGGCCTGGACCACGGCGGGGTCGGCGACGTCCTCGCCGAACGTCTCCTCCGCGCCGATCGACTTCTCCTCGCGGCCCGGGTGCACCGGGCGGGGGTCGCGTCCCCACGCCAGGTCGTGCAGGTGCGCGCCGGCCACCTTGCCCACGGCGCGCTGCACGGTGTCCAGATCGCTGTCGGCCAGCTGCGCCACAGTGGTGATGCCCCATCGCCCGAGCGCGGCCTCGGTCCGCTCGCCGACCCCCCACAACGCCCCGACGGGCAGCACCCGGAGGAAGTCCACCGTCGCCGCCCGAGGGATGAGCAGCACGCCGTCCGGCTTGGCGTGCCCCGACGCCAGCTTCGCGACGAACTTCGTCGACGCGATCCCGACGGAGCACGTGATGTCGTACCGCTCGCGCACCTGCCGGCGGATCATCTCCGCGATGACGGTCGGCGGACCGACCCTGCGACGGGCGCCCGCGACGTCGAGGAACGCCTCGTCGACGCTCACCTGCTCGACCAGCGCCGTCACGTCCCGCAAGATCCCCATGACGCCCTCGGACACCTCGGTGTACGTCCGATGGTCCGGAGGCACGACGACCGCCTGCGGGGCGAGCCGCAGCGCCTGTGTCATCGGCATCGCCGAGTGCACGCCGAACGCCCGCGCCTCGTAGGTCGCGGCCAGCACGACGCCACGCTGCGCCCCGCCGACGATCACCGGCAGGCCGCGCAGCTGAGGCCGGCGCGCCAGCTCGACCGAGGCGAAGAACGCGTCCATGTCGACGTGGAGGATCGAGCAGCCCCCCTCGTCGCGCCCCCAGTCGCGGCGCGCCGCCTCGGACCGCGGGCCCCGGCTCATCTCGCGCTCACACGGGTCATGACGCCCTCACGGACAGCATCCGCGGCGCCGCGTCCTCGTCGGCCCACTCCTGGTTGGTCTCGTGAACGGCGATCCGTGCGACGTCGACGAAGTCCTCGGCCTCGCACAGCGCCTGCTCCGCCCGCGCGACGGACACCGCGTCGAACCGGCCGGCGTCCAGCGCGGCCCGCAGCCGCGCGCCGTCGGCGAACACCGCCGCCCACCGCGCCATCTCCGGCGCGACCGCCAGGAGCATCTCCCACACGGTGCGGGGCGCCCCGCGCCCGGACGGACGGCCCCGAGCGGCCACGACGGCCGCCGCCGCACGCACCGCGGCGAGGTGCGCGTGCGTGAACCGCTCCCACGCCTCCCCCGAGAACTGCGCCGCAAGCAGCTCCGCGTCCGCTCGCGCCAGCATCCGCACGACCGTCATGTCCGTCACCTCCGTCCCCATCATCGAACAGATGTTCGATGGCGTCAAGCCCCTCGAACCACCCCTAGCCTGGTCCCGATGTCCCGCCCAGCGTCGCACCGGCCACCGACACCGGCTTCGTGGCCGCTCGGACCCGTTCCGATCGACACCGGCACCGCCGAGCTGCAGCGCGAGCGCGACGACCCGGACGGCGTGACGCTGCTGGTCAACGGCGTGCCGAGCTCGCACCTGGACCTCGTCGACCCCACCCGTCTCGAGTTCGAGTACATGCAGCAGATGGCCGCGGTCGTCGAGCGCCTGCCGTCCGGCCCGATCGCGGCCGTGCACCTCGGCGCCGCCGGCTGCGCCCTCGCCCGGGCGCTGGACGCCGCGCGCCCAGGCTCGCGCCAGCTGGCCGTCGACATCGACGCCGCACTCGCCGACCTCGTCCGGCGGTGGTTCGACCTGCCCCGCTCGCCGGCCCTCCGGATCAGGGTCGGCGACGCGCGCCTCGTGCTCGACGGCCTGCCCGACTCGAGCGCGGACGTCGTCGTGCGCGACGCCTTTGCGGGGGACGGCACGCCCACGCACCTCGCCACGGCCGAGTTCACCGCCCAGGTCGCTCGCGTGCTGCGCCCCGGCGGCGTCTACCTGGCGAACTGCGCGGACCGTCCGCCGCTGCCGCTCGCGCGCGCGGAGGCCGCG
>Ga0207836_1000150_pt1 | contig 16993 bp, 12 predicted proteins | sample LuqExpMetageno18_FD_187776 | JGI IMG/M metagenome (GOLD analysis project Ga0207836, IMG submission 187776) | Tropical forest soil microbial communities from Luquillo Experimental Forest, Puerto Rico - Sample 18 (SPAdes) | ecosystem: Environmental > Terrestrial > Soil > Tropical forest ...
CAGAAGGCGACGGCCGCCGCGGCAGCGACGTTGAGCGAGTCGACCCCGCCCGCCATGGGGATCCGCACGACGAGGTCCGCCGACGCGATCGTCCGTGGCTTGAGCCCGTCCCCCTCCGCGCCCAGTACCAGCGCCAGCCGCTCCGGCGGGTTCGCGACGAGCGCGTCGAGGCTGATGGAGTCGTCGGAGAGCGCCAGGGCGGCAACGACGAAACCAGCCGCCCGCAGGTCGTCGACGCCGTCGGGCCACGGGTCGATGCGCGTCCACGGCACCTGGAACACCGTGCCTCTGGAAAATCTCGTACGCACACTACGGAAGGCCACCTCCGCGCGAGGTGCTCACCTCGGCCACCTGCGGATGAAGCCGCGAGTCGGGTGAACCGGCTCGAACTGCACTCCAGCCTCTTGGAGGAAGTCAGACATGTGCCGCGCGGCCGAGCGTGAGCCCGTGTTGAAGCGACACGAGCCTTGGCCAGGGGCACGCACTCCGAGGAACCCCCGGCGTAAGTGCACCTCCGTGATGTCCTGCCAGCGAGCCGACCAGAGGTATTTACGCGCGCTCGGATCACCTTGTGGCGCGGTGCGAGCGAGTCTCAACGTTGTCCAGCTCATCCACCCGAAGCGCTGCTCGACACGGAACTCGGAGTTCGTCAGCACCAAGGCGACCTGCGGACGCGACTCAGTCCAACTGGTTCCATCCGGCAGCGCTATCTCAACGCCGCCAAAGATCCTCAACTGTTCCGCTGCAACGTTCAGATTCGATGCGCGACTTCGGTCGTCTCTTGAGGGTTCGTCGAGATAGTTGCGCCAGTACATGACCGAGAACGTCGAGCGCATGCTTTCGATCGCGATTCCGTGTGCCGCGATCGCATCGAATACCGGGACTAACTGACGTCTTCTGAGCACGCCGAACCGACATGCCTCCCCGCGGTAATTGATGAGAACGACGCTTCGCTTCGAGGCCACCACGCGGTGTAGGTGATCCCAAGTCACGTTCCACGGGTCGTCGAACGCCGGAGGGGGTGAGATCTGGATGAGCGCGCTGCCGAGTTCCGCAATACGCGTGGCGATGCGGGACCGGACCCGGACCGCGATCCCGCGTCCTGACAATTCCAAGGCCGCTAGCGGCCAGTTGAAGACGAGCGGGCCGCCATAGCCTCCGAGAAATGCCGCGGCACCAATAGCGAGGCTGGAAGGCTCATGCTGCTGGCGTCGCGCAGAACTGGTCGAGCTCGGCATGCCCGGAGCGTGGCACGACTGACCTGGCTTGCGCGTCGACACGCAGATCTTCGGCCGCGCCCAGCGCATTGCTAGCCGTCTGACGGCGCTAGTCGCCGTTGGTTCGTGTCGCCCAGAACGCGACCGCGGCGGCGGCGGCAACATTGAGCGAGTCGACGCCGGCCTGCATCGGGATCCGGACGACGACGTCGGCTGCAGCAATCGTCTGTCGCTTGAGGCCGTCACCCTCGGTTCCAAGGATCAGGGCCAGCTTGTCTGGGGGGTTCGACACGAGGTCATCGAGCGGCACGGAATCGTCGGAGAGGGCCAGTGCGGCGACGACAAACCCCGAAGCTCGCAGTGCCTCGATGCCATGCGGCCAGGGGTCGATACGCGTCCACGGAACGGCGAAGACTGTCCCCATCGACACGCGCACCGACCGCCGGTACAGCGGGTCGGCGCACCGCGGCGTGACCAGCACCGCGTCCACGCCGAGCGCGGCCGCCGAGCGGAAGGCAGCGCCGACGTTCGTGTGGTCGACGATGTCCTCGAGCACGGCCACGCGGTGCGCCCCGGCAAGCACCTCGCCGAGGGGCGGCAGCGCCGGCCGGTGCATCGCCGCCAGCGCGCCCCGGTGCACGTGGAACCCGGTGATCGCCTCGAGCACGGGCTCTTCGGCGACGTACACCGGCACCTCGCCGTCGGCCGGCGCCGCGGCGAGCATCGCCTCGATGTCCGGCAGCCAGCGCGGCGCCAGCAGCACGGAGCGCGGAGTGTGCCCGGCCTCCAGCGCCCGCCCCAGCACCGTCGAGCTCTCCGCGATGTACAGCCCCGCGGACGGCTCGTGGCGCGAGCGCAGCGCGACGTCGGTCAGCGAGACGTAGTCCGCGAGGCGGTCGTCCCCTGCGTCCGTCACGGATGCGACGACCGGGGCGAGCACCTCAGGCCTCCGCTCGGCGCAGCGCCCGCCCGCCGATGAACGCCACCACGGCGCCGGCCAGCGCGAACACCGGCACGGCGAGGAAGGCCGTGTGCATCCCGACCTGGTCGGACAGCCACCCGAGCAGGAACGGCGCGATCCCGATGGACACCGCGCCCCACAGCGTCGCGTCGCCTTGCGCGCGGTCGGAGTGACCGGGCGAGGCCGAGAGCAGCAGCGCGATCGACAGCGGGTACTGCACGCCGATGCCGAGGCCGGAGAGCACGAGCCCCGCGAGGGCGACCCCGGTGCTCGTCGTCGTCCAGACCACCGTCCAGCCGACGATGTTGAACAGGAAGCCGGCCGCCAGGATGCGGGCCGGCGTGATCCGCAGGGACAGCGGCCCGACGATGAGGCGGATCAGCGTCATGCCGGCGACGAGGCCGGCGGTCGCGGCCGTGGCGATCCCCGCGCCCGCGCCGGTGCGCTCGATGAGCAGCTTGGTGGACCAGTACGTCGTGGCGTTCTCGACGGCGACCGCAGCCACGACGCCGCAGAGGAACATGATCGCCGCGGTACCCCGGCGCCCGCGCGGCGCCGCCGGATGGGTGTCGTGCGCGGCCGGTGCGACCGCGCGCCGCGGCAGGCTCGGCGAGTTCGGCAGGCGCCAGATCAGCACCCCGACGACGAGCGCGAGCGCGGCCGTGACCAGGACTCCGGCACGCCACCCCCAGCCGACCGACACGGCTACGCCGACCGCCAGCGGCCCGAGCAGGCCCACGCCCGACCCCACGGCGTTGGCCTCGGTGATCGCGTTGGACGCCGCCGGACCGTGGTGCAGCGCGAGCCCCACCTGGGTCGACGCGATGAGGACGTTGCCGCCGATCGAGAGCACGAACATGGCCAGCAGCGTCCACACCAGCGCCGGGCCGGCGACGAGTCCGGTGACGCCGATCATCACCAGGCCGCATGCCGCGACGATCGCCGCTCGTCGTCCCCACCGGAACACCGCCCGCGGCGCGAGGAACGCCGCCACGAGCCCGCCCGCCGCCATCGCGGTGCCGTGCAGCCCGACGAGCGCGTCGCTGATCCCCAGGTCGTGGCCGAGGAGGGGCACGCTCGGGTTGAAGCTGTACAGCAGCCAGCCCCACACGGTGTACGAGCCGTACAGCGTGAGGGTCAGCCGATCGCGGACCATGCGGGTCGAGGTAGTCGGATCGCTCCGCGATCGAAACGATACGAGTGGCACGGTCAGAGCCTACGGCCTACCGGGGACACCGACGGCCGCGCACCCCGAAAGGATGCGCGGCCGTCCGGCAGCACCGTCAGTCCTCGACCGCCGCGGCGGCGAACTGGCTCTCGTACAGGCGCGCGTAGGCGCCGTGGGCCTCCAGCAGCTCGGCGTGCGTGCCCTGCTCGACGATGTCGCCGTGCTCCATGACGAGGATGAGGTCCGCGTCACGGATGGTCGACAGCCGGTGTGCGATGACGAACGAGGTCCGCCCCTCGCGCAGCGCGGCCATCCCCTTCTGGACGAGCACCTCCGTGCGGGTGTCCACCGAGCTGGTCGCCTCGTCGAGGATGAGGATCGCCGGGTCGGCGAGGAACGCGCGGGCGATCGTCAGCAGCTGCTTCTCGCCCGCCGACAGCGACCCGCCCTCGTCGTCGATCTTCGTGTCGTAGCCCTTGGGCAGGGTGCGGACGAACCGGTCCACGTGCGTCGCCGTGGCCGCCGCCACCACCTGCTCGCGGTTCGCCTCGTCCACGCCGTAGGCGATGTTCTCCGCGATCGTGCCCTCGTAGAGCCAGGTGTCCTGGAGCACCATGCCCATCTGGGACCGCAGCTCGTCGCGCGTCAGCGTGCGGGTGTCGACGCCGTCGAGCGTGATGGTCCCGCCGTTGACCTCGTAGAACCGCATGATGAGGTTGACCAGGGTCGTCTTGCCGGCGCCCGTCGGGCCGACGATGGCGATCGTGTGGCCCGGCTCTGCGACCATCGAGAGGTCCTTGATGAGCGGCTTCTCCGGGTCGTACTGGAACGCCACGTGCTCGAACTCGACGCGGCCCTTGACGGGCTGGGCGAGCTTGGCGGCGGGCACCGGGTCGGCCGACTGCTCCTCGGCGTCGAGCAGCTCGAAGACGCGCTCGGCGGAGGCGACGCCGGACTGCAGCAGGTTCGCCATGGCGGCGATCTGGGTGATCGGCTGGCTGAACTGGCGGCTGTACTGGATGAACGCCTGCACGTCGCCGAGGGTCAGCGTCCCCGAGGCCACCTTGAGGCCGCCGACGACGGCGACGACGAGGTAGTTGAGGTTGGCGACGAAGCCGAGCGCCGGCTGGATGATCCCGGAGATGGCCTGCGCCTTGAAGCTGGCGTCGTAGAGCTTGCCGTTCCGCTCGTCGAACACCTTCGCGGCCTCGCGCTGGCGGCCGAAGACGGTCACCAGAGCATGCCCGGTGAACATCTCCTCGATGTGCGCGTTGAGCTCGCCGGTGTGCGTCCACTGCTTGACGAACTGCGGCCGCGACCGCTTCGCGATCGCCATCGCGATGACCATGGCCAGCGGCACGGTCACCAGCGCGACGAGCGACAGCTCCCACGAGATCGAGAACATCATGACGAGCACGCCGGCCACCGTGAGCACGGACGTGATCAACTGCGACAGCGTCTGCTGCATCGTCTGGGCGACGTTGTCGATGTCGTTGGTCACGCGGGACAGCAGCTCGCCACGGGGCTGGCGGTCGAAGTAGGACAGCGGCAGCCTGCCCAGCTTGGCCTCGACGTCGTTGCGGAGCTGCCGGGCGGTGTTCTGGACCATCCGCGTCGTCAGCCGGAACTGGAGCCAGCCGAAGATCGCCGACACGACGTAGATCGCCAGCACGACCAGCAGGATCGTCGCCAGCTTGTGGAAGTCGACCCCCTGGCCGATGACGATGTCGTGCTGGCCGGCGATCATGTCCGCGAGCTGGTTCTGGCCCTGGGCGCGCAGCTGGGCGACGACCTGGTCGACGCTCACGGTGCTGGGGTCGACGCCCGGCGGCAGCTTGCTGGCGATCTGGCGGCCCATGAGGCCCTCGAAGATCACGTTGGTGGCGCGGCCGAGGATCTTGGGGCCGAAGACCGCCGCCGTGACCGACAGCACGGCCAGGACGACGACCCAGGTCAGGCGGGAGCGCTCGGGCCGAAGCAGGCCGACGAGTCGCTTGCCGGAACCCTTGAGGTCCTTGGCCTTCTCCCCCGGCATCCCCATGCCGCCGAAGGGACCGCCGCCCATCGGGCCCCGCCGCCGCGGCGGGGTGATGCGCGCCGGGGTGGTCTGCTCGCCGTTCTCCTGGGCGCTCATGCCGCTTCCTCCACGCTCAGCTGCGAGTAGACGATCTCCTGGTACGTCGGGTTGCTCTCGAGGAGCTCCGCGTGGGTGCCGACCCCCACCACCTTGCCGTCGTCGAGCACGACGATCCGGTCCGCGTTGCGGATGGTCGCGACGCGCTGCGCGACGACGAGCACCGTCGAGTCCCGCGTCTCGGGGATGAGCGCCTGCCGCAGCGCGGCGTCGGTCGCGTAGTCGAGTGCGGAGAACGAGTCGTCGAACAGGTAGATCGCGGGCTTGCGGGCGATCGCCCGGGCGATCGCCAGGCGCTGCCGCTGTCCGCCGGACACGTTGGTGCCGCCCTGCGCGATCGGCGCGTCCAGGCCGCCCTCCATCGCCTCGACGAAGTCGCGCGCCTGTGCCACCTCGAGCGCGTGCCACAGCTCGTCGTCCGTCGCGTCCGGCGCACCGAAGTGGAGGTTCGAGCGCACGGTCCCCGAGAAGAGGTAGGGCTTCTGCGGGACGAGGCCGATCAGCCCCCACAGCTCGTCCGGCGCCACGTCGCGCACGTCGACGCCGCCGATCGTCACGGTGCCGCTGGTGACGTCGTAGAGCCGCGGCACCAGGTTGACGAGCGTCGTCTTGCCGGCACCCGTCGATCCGATGATCGCCGTCGTCCTGCCGGGCTCGGCAACGAGGTCGATGTCCTGGAGGACCGCGTCCTCGGCGCCGGGGTACCGGAACTCGACCCCGGTCAGCTCCAGCCGGCCACGCACGGACCCGACCGGCAGCGCGACGGGCTGGATGGGCGGAAGGACCGTGGGCGGGGTGTCGACCACGGCGGCGATGCGCTCGGAGGCGACCATCGCGCGCGGGATCATCACGAAGATCAGCGAGCTCATCATCACGGCCATGAGGATGAAGACGATGTAGCTGATGAACGCCGTCAGCGAGCCGATCTGCATCTTCCCGCTGTCGATGAGGTGGGCGCCGAACCACAGCACGGAGACGCTCGTCGCGTTCATGACGAACATGACGAGCGGGAACAGCACCGCCATGTACATGCCGGTGCGCACGCCCGCCTCGTACAGGTCGTCGTTCGCCTGGCCGAACCGCCGGCGCTCGCGCCCCTCGCGGACGAAGGCCCGGACGACGCGCACGCCCGCCAGCTGCTCGCGCATCACGCGGTTCACCGAGTCGATCCGCGACTGCATCTTGCGGAACCAGGGCACCATCTTGGTCACGACGACCGCGACGATGACGGCGAGCACGGGCACGACGACCAGCAGGACGCTCGACAGCACCACGTCCTGGCGCAGCGCCATGATCACGCCGCCGACCAGCATGATCGGCGCCATCAGCATGATGGTGAACGTCATGAGGACGACCATCTGCACCTGCTGGACGTCGTTCGTCGTGCGGGTGATGAGGGTCGGGGCGCCGAAGGAGCCCATCTCCTGCTGCGAGAACGCCTGGACCCGCTCGAACAGCCGGGAGCGCATGTCGCGGCCCAGCGCCATCGCGGTGCGGGCGCCGAGGTAGACGGCGCCGATCGCGCAGACCACCTGGGCGAGGCTGACGGCGAGCATGACTCCGCCGAGCCGCCAGATCTCGTGGGTGTTCCCGACCGCCACGCCCTTGTCGATGATGTCGGCGTTGAGGCTCGGTAGGTACAGCGTGGCGACGACCTGCACGATCTGCAGAGCGACGACCACGAGCGCCGTGCCCGCATATGGGCGCAGATGCTCGCGGAGAAGCCGGACCAGCATGGGTCTCCCTCTCGGAGTGGGTGGATCTAGTGGGTGGCCTCGGCGGGGCGCAGTGCCCCGTGGAGGAAGAAGTCGACGATGAGGTCGGGGTCGACGTCGCGGACGTCCTGGCCCTGCCGGAGCCGGTCGGCGGACTGCATGATCGCCCCGGTGAGCGAGGCCTCGAGCATGGCGATCACCGCGTCGATCGAGTGCCGCAACCTCGCGGCGTCCGGCTCGAGGATCCTCTGCAGCTGGACACGCACGAGCATCCGGGTGGCCTCCTGCCGCTGCGCCCACCCTGCGTGCTTGCCCACGGCACCGTCACCACCGGCTGCGCCGCGCTGCCGGTGGAGCAGCGCCATCCACAGCGCCAGGTCCGCCATGCGCGCGACGCCGGCTCGGATGACCGCCGCGAGGCGCTCCTCGACGGGCAGGCCCAGGTCGATCGACCCGAGCTCGTCGATGAAGTCACCGGGGTCCAGCGCGGCCGCGATCGCCTCGCGGACCAGGGACTCCTTGTCGTCGAACACCCGGAACAGGGTGCCCTCGGCGACCTCGGCCGCCTCGGCGAGCTCCCGCGTCGTCACGTCGGTGCCGCGCGCCCGCACCACGGGCCTCACGGCCTTGAGGATGGCGAGCCGCCGCTCGTCGGGCGGCAGCGGAGCGGCGCGTCCGGAACGCGCACCTGTCGTGTGCACCCCGCGAGACTAAATGAGTGAGCACTCACTCAGCAAGTCCACAGCAACGTCGGGGCCGCGGTGAAGGGTGGCCCTTCGCGGCCCCGACGTCGACTTCCGTCCGGCGTGTCGCGCCGGCTTCACTCCACCGGAGGCTCGGTGGGCTCCTCCTCGGCGGGCGGGGCCGGCGGGACCGGCCGCGCGGGCGGCCTCGGCGGGGCGCCGCTCGGGCGCTGCCCGACTTCGACCTCGGGGTTGAACGGCATGCCGCTGCGCGTCCCGGCGTCGGTCGCGTCAGCGGTCGCCGCCTCCGACTGGCGCCGGGCCTCGGCCAGCGCCTCGGCGGCGGTCGGCAGCGACATCGGCGGGAGGTTGCTCTCCGGCGGCGCTCCCAACGGCGCCGCCGGATGCGTCGGCTCGGCCGGACCGCCCGGGGCTCCCCCGCTGAAGCCGCGTGCCAGCTGGCCCAGCGCGCCCGACAGCTCGGACGGCAGGAACCACATGGTGCTGGACGGGCTCTCGGCGATCTTCGGCAGTGTCTGCAGGTACTGGTACGCCAGCAGCTTGGGGTCGGCGTCGCCGCGGTGGATGGCGTCGAACACCTGGAGGATCGCGCGGGCGTCGCCCTCGGCACGCAGCACGGCCGACTGGGCGTCGCCCTCGGCCCGCAGGACCGCCGCCTGCTTCTCGCCCTCCGCCGTGAGGATCTTGCTCTGCTTGACGCCCTCGGCGGTGAGGATCGTGGCGCGGCGGTCGCGCTCGGCGCGCATCTGCTGCTCCATCGAGCTCTGGATGCTCGGCGGCGGGTCGATCGCCTTGAGCTCGACGCGGTTGACGCGGATGCCCCACTTGCCCGTGGCCTCGTCGAGCACCCCGCGCAGCTGGCCGTTGATCTGGTCACGGCTGGTGAGCGTCTGCTCGAGGTCCATGGTGCCGATGACGTTACGAAGCGTGGTGACGGTCAGCTGCTCGATGCCGGTGTAGTAGTTCTGGATCTCGTACACGGCGGCCCGAGGCTCGGTCACCTGGAAGTAGATGACGGTGTCGATCGAGACGACGAGGTTGTCGCTGGTGATCACGGGCTGCGGCGGGAAGGAGACGACCTGCTCGCGCAGGTCCACCTTGGCCCGCACCCGGTCGATGAACGGGACCAGGAGGTGCAGCCCGGCGTCCAGGGTCCTGCTGTACCGGCCGAGGCGCTCGACGATGTACGCCTCCGCCTGCCGGACGATCCGCACGGCGCGGACCAGCGCGATGATGACGAACAGGACGACGAGACCCAGGACGATCAGGCCGACAACCTCGGCCGGACTCGGATTCATCTCACTCCTCGATGGGTTCGACGACGGCGGTCGCGCCGTCGATCCGGGCCACGCGCACCGGCGTGCCCGTCGCGATCCGCGCACCGGTTGCGGTGCGCGCGGTCCAGACCTCGCCGCCGATCTTCACGCGGCCGCCGTCGCCGGCGACCTCGGTCACGGCGACCGCAGGGCGTCCGATGAGCGCGGTGACGTTCGTCTCGATGAGCTTCCGGCGCGTGCGCAGGTGGCGCAGCAGCCAAGGACGCAGCGCCAGGAGGAGCGCCGACGCCACCACGATGGCGATGACGATCTGCCAGACGAGGTCCGCGCCGAGAGCGGAGGCGATCCCGGCGGCAAGCGCACCGCCGGCGAGCATCAGAAGGACGAGGCCGAACGAGAACTCCTCGGCGATCGCCAGCACCAGCGCGGCTAGAAGCCACCACTGCCAGGCCACGATGTCCCCCTTTCGCGGGCGCCGCCGAAGCGGCACTGCCCACTTCCCGACATTAGCGCTGTTCGGGCGGGACTTGAGGGGCTCCGGGAGTCAGTGCGCGCCGGTGCGCGCCGACGTCGGGACCGCACGGGCCGACCATCGCTCGTCGTGCCGGTCGAGCTCGAGCTCGAGCCCGAACGTCCGCGACAGGTTCTCGGCCGTCAGCACCTCCGTGAGCGGGCCCGCCGCCTCGACGCGCCCCTGCCGCAGCAGCAGCACGTGCGTGAAGCCCGGCGGGATCTCCTCCACGTGGTGCGTCACGAGGACGAGCACCGGCGAGCGGGGGTCGCGTGCCAGCTCGGCCAGGGCGCCGACGAGCTCCTCGCGTCCGCCGAGGTCCAGCCCGGCCGCCGGCTCGTCGAGCAGCAGCAGCTCGGGGTCGGCCATGAGCGAGCGGGCGATCTGGACGCGCTTGCGCTCGCCCTCGGAGAGCGTGCCGAAGTAGCGGTGGGCCAGGTGGTCGACGCCGAACACCGTGAGGAGGTCGGCGGCGCGGGACTCGTCCAGGTCCTCGTACTGCTCCCGCCAGCGGCCCGTGACGCCGTAGGCCGCGGTGATCACCACGTCCCGGACCAGCTCACCGGACGGGATGTGCTCGGCGAGGGCGGCGCTCGACAGGCCGATGCGGGGCCGCAGCTCGAACACGTCGACCCGGCCCATCCGAGAGCCGAGGACGTCGGCGGTCCCGCTGCTCGGGTGCATGCGGCCGGACGCGATCTGCAGCAGCGTCGTCTTGCCGGCGCCGTTGCGCCCGAGCACCACCCAGCGCTCGCCCTCGCGGATCGTCCAGGACAAACCGTCGAGGATCGTCGTCGCGCCACGGACGATCGAGACGTCCTGCAGGTCGAGCACGTCGGTCACGGACACATCCTTCCCCAACGGCTCGGGTGCTCAGGCGTCGATCTTGCTGCGGTCGAGCTCGTCGGCGTGGTCGACGATGAAGTCGCGGCGGGGCCCGACGTCGGAGCCCATGAGCATGTCGAACACCTGCTCGGCACGCTCGGCCGCCGCGACCGTCACGCGACGCAGCGTGCGGTGCCGCGGGTCCATCGTCGTCTCCGAGAGCTGCTCGGCATCCATCTCGCCCAGGCCCTTGTAGCGCTGGATGTCGTCCGAGTAGCGCCGGCCCGCGCGGTCGAGGCGCTTGAGCGTCGCAGCGAGCTCGGCCTCCGAGTACGTGTAGAGGTACTTGTCCTCGTCGGCCTTGCGGCTGCCCATGAGCTCGATGCGGTGCAGCGGCGGCACGGCGGCGTACACGCGACCAGCCGCCACCATCGGCCGCATGTACCGGTAGAAGAGCGTGAGCAGCAGCGTGCGGATGTGGGCGCCGTCGACGTCGGCGTCCGTCATCATGATGATCTTCCCGTAGCGCGCCTGGTCCAGGTCGAACGTGCGCCCGGAGCCCGCGCCGACCACCTGGATGATCGCGGCGCACTCGGCGTTGTGGAGCATGTCCGAGATCGACGCCTTCTGGACGTTCAGGATCTTGCCGCGGATCGGCAGCAGGGCCTGGTAGTCCGACGAGCGGGCGAGCTTCGCGGTGCCGAGCGCGCTGTCGCCCTCGACGATGAACAGCTCGCTGCGCTCGACGTCGTCGATGCGGCAGTCCGCGAGCTTCGGCGGCAGCGAGCTCGACTCGAGCGCCGTCTTGCGGCGGGAGATCTCCTTCTGCTTGCGGGCCGCCAGGCGGCCCTGCATCTCCGCGACGATCTTGTCGAGCAGGGTGTTGACCTGCGCCTTCACCGCGCCGCGCGTCGAGGTGAGCATCGCGTTCAGCTCGGTGCCGACGACCTTCGCGACGATCGCGCGCACCGCGGCGGTGCCCAGCACCTCCTTCGTCTGCCCCTCGAACTGCGGCTCGGCGAGGCGCACCGTGACGACCGCGGTCATGCCGGCCGTCAGGTCGTCCTTCTCGAGCCGCTCCTCGCCGTTCCTCGTCGAGACCTTGAGGCGGCGGGCGTTGGCGGTCACCGCGTCGCGCAGCGCCTTGAGCAGCGCCTGCTCGAACCCGGCGACGTGGGTGCCGCCCTTGGGCGTCGCGATGATGTTGACGAAGGAGCGGACGTCCGTCTCGTAGCCGGTCCCCCAACGCAGCGCGACGTCGACCTCGCACGTGCGCTCGACCGCCTGCGGGGTCATGTGGCCGCGCTCGTCGAGCACCGGGACGGTCTCCGTGAACGTCCCCGAGCCGGTGAGGTGCCAGATCTCGGTGACCTTCGGGTCGGGCGAGAGGTACTCGACGAAGTCGACGACGCCGCCCGTGTGGCGGAAGGTCTCGACGTGCGACCCCTCCTCGCCGGGCGTGCCGGGAAGGCCGCGCTCGTCGCGCAGCGTGATCTCCAGGCCGGGGACGAGGAAGCTCGTCTGCCGCGCTCGCGTCGCCAGCTCGTCGTACGAGAAGACCGCGGACGGGAGGAAGATCTGGCGGTCGGCCCAGTAACGGACCCGTGTGCCGGTGACGTTCCTGCCGACCTTGCCGACGACGCCCAGCACCGAGCCCGAGACGAAAGGCTCGAACCCCGCGTCCGGGCCCTGGCCGGCGAACTCCCCCGGCTCGCCGCGATGGAAGGCCATCTTGTGCGTGCGGCCGCCGCGGTCCACCTCGACGTCGAGGCGCGCCGAGAGGGCGTTGACGACGGAGGCCCCAACGCCGTGGAGGCCGCCGGACGCGGCGTAGGAACCGCCGCCGAACTTACCGCCGGCGTGCAGCTTGGTGAAAACGACCTCGACGCCGGTCAGGCCGGTCTTGGGCTCGATGTCCACCGGGATGCCGCGCCCGTCGTCGCGCACCTCGACCGAGCCGTCGGCGTGCAGCACCACGTCGATGTGCTCGCAGAAGCCCCCGAGCGCCTCGTCGACCGCGTTGTCGATGATCTCCCAGAGGCAGTGCATGAGGCCTCGGCTGTCGGTGGTGCCGACGTACATGCCGGGGCGCTTGCGGACCGCCTCCAGGCCCTCGAGCACCGAGAGGTGCCGGGCCGTGTAGCTGGACTGGGAGTCGGTCGTCGTCACGCCAGGATCGTAACGGGGGCCGCTGACGGCCCCGACGCGGCGCGCGGCGCCCGGGATGTCTCACGATCTGGACCCCGGATGTGTCACGCGCGTGTCGCGAACGTGCAGGAAATGGGCCTCATATCACGGCGAGATGACGGCGCGTCACGATTCTGTACGCGGATGGCGAACCTGGCACTTTCAGTGACATGGATTTGCGGGCGGGGTGGTTCTATGGATCTGTGAACGCGACCCAGACCCACGCACCGCTGACCGCAGCCGACCGTTGCGACCGCTGCGGCGCACAGGCCTACGTCCGCGTCGTCATGCCTTCTGGCGAGCTCCTCTTCTGCGCGCACCACGCGCGCGAGCACGCCGACAAGTTCTCCTCGCTCGCCACCCATGTGCAGGACGAGACCGACCGTCTGCACGCGGAGCACGGCGCCGGGGCCGTCGCCGGCTGATCTCCGCCGGATCAGCTCGCCGCGGGCGCCTCGTCCGTGTCCGTCACCACGCAGTTGCCACCGGCCTTGGACGCCGCCGAGAGCAGGCGTTCCGCCCGCCGCAGCACGTCGAGGTAGTCCTCCCCGCGAGCGGCCATGGTCGCGCCCACGGAGATCGTTGGGTGGAGCACGTCGTCCTCGAGCCCGATGCGTGAGTCTTCGACATAGGCGCACAGCCGGGTCCCGAAGACCGCGAGGTCGGAGCGGGAGACGAGCCCGACGAACTGGTCGGCGCCGTACCGGAACAGCCGCCCGCGGCCCGGCAGGCAGTGCACGAGCGTGTCGGCGATCACCATCAGCATGCGGTCGGCGGCGTCGCGTCCGTGGGACTCCTCGACCGCCCGGAGGTCCTCCACGCCGCACACGAGCACGCCGAGCGGCACCTGGCGATGCGCCAGCGCCGCGAGCCTCTCGATGAGGTGTGCCTCGAGCGAGCGCCGGTTGCCCAACCCGGTGAGCGGGTCCGTGCCCCCGACGACGTCCAGCTCGCGGACCCGGTGCTCCTCGGCGAACCGGGCGGTGTCGTCGCGGAACATCTCGATCGCGCCGACGATGTTGCCGTCCGCGTCCCGCATCGGCGCCGCGCGGATCTCGACCGGCACCATGTGCCCGTCCCGGTGGTGGAGCATCACCTGGGCCGAGCGGACCTCGCCGTCGCCGATCGTCGCGAGCAGCGGGCAGCGCTCTCCGCACAGTCCACGCCCGTCGTCGTCGACGTGGCTGAGCAGCCCGTCCCCGCACCAGTGCCCGAGCATCTCCTTGGGGGCGAACCCGCTGATGGTGCTCGCGGCGGCGTTCCAGTACGTGACGGTCCGGTCGCGATCGACGAAGTAGACGCCGTCGGGCAGCGCATCGAGCATCCCCTCCGGCAGCATCCATGCTTCGGACAACGAAGCCTCACTCTCCTCTCCGGCGTTGGAAGGCCGGATGGAGAACATGGAGGACGCGAACCGTCCCTACCGGCGGGCCTATTACATCGACGCCGGTCACGGCCGTGGTACCCCTGAGCAGCACGGACACCCGATCGGGTGAAGGCGTGGCACCCAGGCGAGCCTTGCCCCGGCGGTCGACCTGCCCGACGATCACGCCCCGCGTCGACGACTGATGGCCACCGCCACGGCACCGAGCACGACGAGCAGGGCGCCGAGCGTCCCCGCTGCTCCGACTCTCGCCACGCCCGTCTGCGCCAGCTCCGGGACGGCGTCGAGCGTCTCCCCCGCCTCGCCGCACAGGCCACGCGCGAGCACACGGCCGTCGGCCCCGCGCGCCACCGCGACGAACCCGAGCGGACCCGTCACCACGGGCACCGCGGTCGCCTGCGACCTGAGCACGCCGGGGCCTGTCAGCGCCACCGCCTCCGACTGCCAGATCGGCGACGTGCAGGACGGCGCCGCGCCGGGGTTCCACGTGTAGAGCTCGAAGGTGAGCGTCGTGCCCGTCGCCGGGTGCCCGGACACGGTGGCCTCGTCGGACACGGTGACCGGGTGGCCGAGCACCACGGTCCCTGCGGCACGAGCGACGGTCGTGATGCCGAGCTCGTCGTCCACGATCGTCTCCTCGGGAGCTCCGCACGCACCGCGCGACAGCTCGCGCCCGTCCGCGCCGCGCGTGACGGCCACGAATCCGAGGCTGCCCCGCACCGGGTCGACGACGACCTCCGGTGACGTCGTCTCGCCGACGACGAGCGGGAGGGCGTCGGACACCCAGATGGCCTCGTCGCACGCCGGCTCGGCTCCGACCGGCCAGCCGTACAGCTCGAAGCTCAGCGTGGCGTCCGTCGGGACGGTGCCGGCGACCGTGGCGGTGTCGCGCACGACGACCCGGTCGCCGAAGACGGCCTCGCGGTCCGCGAACGCCGAGGTGACGACGCCGTACGTCTCCGCCGCGATCGTCTCGTCGGCCGCACCGCACTCACCCCGTGCGAGAACGGCGCCGTCCGTGTCGCGGACGACGGCGACGAACCCGAGGTCCCCCGTCAGGGCGACGACGTCACCCGACGGCGAGACGACCTCGCCCTCACCGGTGAGCGTGATCGCCGGCGACGTCCAGACGGGCGCGGTGCAGTCGGGCGCGCCCGCGGGGTCCCACTGGTACAGCTCGAAGGCGATGCTCGAGCCGACGGGGATGTCGCCGGTGACGGTGGCCACGTCGTGGGCGAGCACCTGGTCGCCGAGCACCGGCGCGCGCTCCGCCACCGCGACCGTTTCGACGCCGAGGGGCCGGGGCTGCAGGACGAATTGCTCGGTCGCGGCCGTCACGGACGTCTCGAATGCTTCGACGCGGTCGTCGCCCGCGAACCGGTGCGTGAACACGTAGGTTCCCGGGAGCCCCCCGCCGGTGGCCGTCAGGGGCAGCGTGAACGCGCCCTCGCCGATCGAGCGGTAGGTGCCGTTCCCGGCCGGCAGGTCGACCTCGCCCAGCAGCGTGGCCTCGCCGCGACGCTCGTCGGCCACCTCGAGCCCGTCGGGGAAGAACCAGAGGGACTGCGTGATCGTCGGGCGGTCGGGCGTGAAGCCCGCGCCGCCGGCGAAGCCCGGGTGGTCGTCGGGGAACCCTGCCACGACGACGTCGTCCGCGAGCCCGACCGGCCGTCCGTCGGCGTCCGCGCGCACGACGACCTGGGACGTCGCGGCGGCCCGGTGCCGCACGGAGGCCGTCTCGTCGGGCTGCCCGAACGCGTCGTGCCAGTCGCCGCGCAGGTACGGGCGCCAGGCGTCCGCCTGCTCGGCGAGCGAGAGCTCCCACACCCAGGTAACGAAGCCGCCGGTGCCGGTGCCCGGGATCGTCGCCTCGTAGGTGCCAGGTCCGGAGACGGTCAGCGAGGCGGTGCCGAGGGGCCGGGCGGCCGCCGGCACGGTCCCGGGGGTCGGCGGTGGCGCCGAGCCGGAGGCATAGGCGGTGCCGACGAACGTCACCGGCACCGGTTGGCCGCCGACCACCAGCCAGGTGTCGCCGGGTGCGGTGCCGACGGTGACCCGGTCGACGAGCGCGTCGCCCTGGGCGACGGCCTTCGACCCGACGGCCGTCGAGGCCATCGGCTGGAACTGGCCTACGACGTCGAACGTGATCGCCGGCGACACGCGCTCGAGCGGGTCCGCGCCAACGGGTCGGTGACCGTAGGTGATGACCGTCTGGACCTTTCCGGCGCCATTGAGGCGAGTCATGGTGACCCGGGGGACGTCGCGGTAGGTGACGTCCGCTCTCACCGTGCCCACCCCCGTGGCGGTCCACGCCAACGTCACAGGACCGGGACCGGTCGTCCCATCGAACGAGGCGGTCCCCGTCGCATCGAACAGAGCCGGGCCGGCGAGCGTCACAGTGAATCGCAATCCTGCGATCCAAGCTCCCGAAGCGCTGGTGACTCCGATGTTGTGGATGTCGCCCGTCCGGGTACCGGCGCCGGCCGGCGAGACGAGTGCAGCGGCGTACGGACCGGCAACCGTCGCAGCCTCGGCGAGCAGGGCGGCGGCGCGGTCCTTGACCACCTGCGGGGTGTTGGCCTGGTAGCGATTCTTCCTCGTCTGAGCGCTGATTCCGTTGGATCCGGTCTCCCACCGCATGTGACTGAGGTAGCTCAGCGCCGCACGGGTGATCGCATCGTTGTCCCACCGGTGCCGAGCCATCGCCGCGGCGAGCTGCGGGTCGTCGATCGTGCCGACCGAGCTCGGCGTCGTGCCCATGGGAATCCCGCCACCCGCGGTGATGCAGAAGGTGACGTCGTCCCCGTACCCGATCGGCGGGACCATGGCGCCGAGCCACGAGCTGTCGAGGGTGACGCCGGTGATCGTCACGCCCGGCTCGAGCCATCCGGCGGGCACCGCCGCGGCGGG
>Ga0207836_1000152_pt1 | contig 16909 bp, 17 predicted proteins | sample LuqExpMetageno18_FD_187776 | JGI IMG/M metagenome (GOLD analysis project Ga0207836, IMG submission 187776) | Tropical forest soil microbial communities from Luquillo Experimental Forest, Puerto Rico - Sample 18 (SPAdes) | ecosystem: Environmental > Terrestrial > Soil > Tropical forest ...
TATTGACGCGTGGATCGATTATAATATTATCATCGTCATTAACTCCGATGGTACTTAACACAATGTTAATGGCGTGTATTATATTTGGGTCCATTATTTTATGGTATAGTATACCATTCAATTTTACCCTATGGATTGCCCTATAACACATGAACCATATGAAGATCCTGTGCTAGTTCCATGCTGTGGTAATTCGTTTGATAGACTACCACTTAGCTCATGGCTAGAACGACATTGGACATGTCCAATGTGCAGGCATCCTATGCCTGAATTCGAGCCAATGACGTCACCTACGAACATTACATTGTTGTGTTTGATAAAATCTACTCCTAAGCAGCCGATGTATGTATGCAAGCCACAAAGTACTAGCCCACAAGAATGGATCCCAGCAAATCAATACACCAAAAGATTAAAATTGATGCTGACCGACAAAAAATAAAATCATTATTCTGTGGATATGAACATTTTCGCTTTCGACAATAAAGAAGACGCTGAGATAATCGACATCAAGATCGGAACAAGACAATTGTATGTATACAAGAAATTTGTCGACATAATTATCCCTAGTGTGGCCGATAATTTTTCCGACAAGTATGTCTATTCTCTTGATATTGATGGCTTAATACCAGACAATGAATACCTCGTAATAGAATCAATCTTCGACGTACTTTGGAATGAAATCAGGCGCAGCGAATATGCTATAATATTATCTAGTGACTTGTCAATCAAAGATGCTTTAATTGTTGTCAAGTTCATCGATAAATATACGACAATTAAAAAGGACATCGATTTAGACAATATATTTTATGATATTATTTGTGTTCGTCGTGAATGGACAAGAAAAGAAATGTCAAATATCATGATCTCGCGACATTGGGAGATGATATATTCTGCCGAAGGAACTACTCTCGAGACGGCAATCGACAAATTACTTGATAAAACAGGATTAGACGAATGTTTCTTGGTGAATGCAAATCTATCCAGCCGTAAAGATGATGATCCAGAATGGGGAGAACATATGTTACATTGCCCACTTCCACACAAAAATATGCCTGCATCACTCATAAGCATATACACAACAATCGGCACTGTATCTAAAAAATTAGGTTTATTCAAAGATTTACCAAACATCCAACAAGATGAATTTGTAGAAACAAAATACTATGCCATTAAGTATGACATACCAATAATTTCTGAGTTATTCGATGCACTGCATTAATTTTTTTTGCTGTGTCTATTCTAACAAAAATTGAATTTTTAAGACTCTGACATGCTACTCTATTAATTCGATACCTATGTCTACTTGCCCTATTACTCAAGAAACTTATGTTGATCCAGTCATGGTTCCATGCTGCGGTCAGTCCTTCGAAAGATCTGCCATTATCGAATGGCTAGATAATTCGACATTATGTCCCTTGTGTAAGGCCAACATAGAAGATTTCGATCCTCAGACCGCCGTCACAAATCGCGGTATTCTGGGTCTTGCTTCGGTTGCACAGCCAATATTACCTGTTGCTGCAACCACCCAAAATGAGCCTCCAAAGTACTCTGCACAGACAGTCAATATGGGCGACTTCAATGTCACTCGCATCATGTCTACCGGGGGTACAATAGACGAATCATTCTTGAATATCATCATTGCCGATGAATCTGGCAGCATGGCCGGCGCAAGATGGAATGCTGTAGTTCGCGGTATCAAGCATATGCATGCTTTGTATCCAAACAACAACATGTATATTTGCTACCATTCGTATGCTGCAGTAAAACGCTATGTTGATGTAATCAGCCAGTTTGCTAATGGAGGAACTAATTTCTTAGCTGCATTCAAACTATTGAATGACAAGACATCAGTAAAGATTCCTGCCGCAGTAAAGCAAATAAACGTAGTCTTTATGACTGACGGTGAGGCTTGCTTTGATAATCAATGTATCAATGAAATCAAGAAATTTGTCTCGGACAATTCAGATCTTGGCAGAACTATAGTATTTAACTCTGTCGGTATTTCTCGAGAACACAGTGTTCATCCATTGGATACCGTTCGTGGTCTCGGAACACAGCCTGGAGTATATTGTTTCGCGGATACTACTGAAAATGGATCGGAAGATATCTATAACAAGTTATCTCAATTGTCCGCCTGTGCAATGTCGTCATCAAAGACTGTTGTTGTACAAGGCCTCGACGCAGATATCCGCGAAGTAATTCTCGGTGACCTTGTACTATCACATAGCATTCCCAAAACACTAATTGTTGATGGCGATGAAATTGTTGTCGATGATGGCCCAGCTGAAGACTTCAGAGAGAAACTTTTCTCAAAAGTTGTTTCAGAGTTATCTCAGGCTGCCATTAATGGTCTCGGAGCATTACCAGCATGCAAAAGTATCATTGAAAGATACCTAGACATGATAATTGGTACTGGTCTTCCGGATGAATCTCCGTTGCACGCACCTATCCAGATGATCCGCGCAGTTCTTGATGGTCAAACTATCGACAAAAAGAATCTATTAGATTTAGCGTCCGGTATCTATACATCGAGAGTAACAAAATCAACAGAACACAACGCAACTGTTTCAAAGCAACCACAGCAACGCTATGTTACAACACATATGTATGATCCTATGTATCAGGGCCGTAGAGTTGACAAAAAAATTACCCGTATATATTTCACAAGCAAAGATCGTAATATCCCAGACGAAATCGAGCGCGCTGCCGCTGGATATTTGAGTTGCATTAACAACTACGATGCAACTGACGCCCATGGAAACAACGTTCTGCATTTCTTGTGTATGGCTGGTAGATGCAACAATGTATCTACATTAGTTAGACGCCTTGGCTATGACGATACAACAAACAATGATGGATATACACCATTTATGCTTGCAGTTACCCGTGGCTACTGGCTCACCATTACTGAATTATTGCCACATATTACAGATACACAAGAATTGCTTGATTGCCTTGTATACTGTGCCAACAAAGAATGGCATATGTCTGCAAATGTTATCTATCCTCGCTATCTTGAACTAAATGGCGGATCAATCGCTGGATGTGAATTCAGCGGCTATGGATATGGATGGTATCTTAGAAATCATCGTTCTGGTCCAACAACCATAAAAGATGTTATTCGTAGTGGTGATGTTTCAATGTTATCTGATGTCGACTTCTCCACAGAACGTATTGAATGGTGGCATTTACATGAAGTCATTGATAATGAAGCTTTATTCTTAGCTATGCTCGGTCGCGTGGATAACTCCACTCTCGAGGCATTTAATCCTGCAAAAACAGGCGATGAAGGTTCTCCATTGATCTTCTTAACTATCTCAAAGAATAAACCAACACTCTTTAAGGCACTTCTTGAACGCAAAGTAAATGTTAATTCGTTGAATCATAAAGACAGCACTCCATTGTTCCATGCAGCATACAAAGGCAATCTGGACATGTTCTGTGATCTAATTGATCATGACGCAGATCCTTTGTTTATAAATACTGATAATGAAACTGCTCTCATGCCAGCATGTCAATATAATCACGTCGATATCGTTGAACTACTTCTCGAATACAATCTTGACCCGAATCTCAGAAATAAGCGCGGTGAAACACCTATCTCTTCATCTGTGAGAATGGGCCGTGACAATGTCGTGAAGGTATTACTCTCAAGTAAAAAAGTAACCACAGAAACTATCTTAACCAAGATCAAGATCGACGGTTTTGACTGCGTGTTATCATGTATCGAGCAAGATCGCCCAACTACAATACAATTGTTGTATGAGCATTTCTTGTCTCTCGGACGTGAAGATTTGTTCTGGAATGACACTTGTTTGGCAGACAATTTCTTGTATCCAAGCGCAGGTATCTGGCACATCGTTGCAAAGTATAATGCTGTTCGTGTGTTCGGGTATCTGATTACGCTGCCAGGTTTTAGAACCGACGATCTTTACGTGCGTGATACAGAAGGTCGTACAGCACTTCATGTCGCAGTAGCATACGACAATTATGCTATTCTTCAGTCTTTCAAGAAAGTACCTGGAATTGATTTTAGTGTCCAAGACACCAATGGTCAAACTCCTAAATCTTTCGCCAGCATCGGAAGTAAGGCATATACAGTGTTCTTCGATAAACTTGCATTGCAGTTATTTACTGTCACGTCGCGTGAATCGATCGATATTGTCTTGAAATTAATGTCATCCCTCAGTCTCACAACAAGAGTATTCGGGAATGTTATCATGACATGTCGCAATAATGACGATGAAACATGGCTACATGTCGCTGCACGTAACGATAACCAATACCTATTTTCTGTGTTATTGGAGGCATTCGGCGAATCGGCTCTTAATCAGACAGATGGACGTGGTTTAACACCTGCATTCTGGGAGGATGTTCATTCCGGTAATGAATCAGTGAAATGGATCAAAGAATTATTCAAGGGCAGCATGCTCATGTTATTCAAGGCCAGATCATCCGGCGAAAGCTCCAACCCAAGCAATGATACTCGTTTGATTCCAGCTCAATATTCAGGTTACACAACAATCAAACATCTTTTGAGTCCCGATCAAATGCTCGACCTGAAGAATTATATTATTGTGGCACTTGTCAAAAGCCGTACAACATCCGAGGTACGTAGTATTCAAGAACTAACTTTGTCATGGTTCTTAGATAACGGATTCTCCGCTCCAAATGATCTCATCTCAGAACAATCACTCAAAACATACAGAGGAACATTCTATAAAATTATCACTGGAAGCTCCGTTGTCGGTATTGGATCTGAACTCGATTTCGGATGTCTGGTATATAAGACAATCCCTAGCGATCTTGACATGTCACAGGCTGTTATCTATGAATACACTTCACCAAAGTTGTATGTTACTTGCACCAATCAATATTACTTGCCTCCAAAGAAACGTACCGTCAAAGCAATTTGTCGTGCAGATAAGTTTGCCATCTTACAGAGCAACATTCGTCAGACTACCTACGCACTTAGTCGTGGCCAGGTTACTGGCATGATCGTCGAAGTCAACGACAGTTAGACGGTCTACAAAAAAGACAGCCACGTGGCGCACGTAATACATACTGCACAGCGCTACATATTTTTTATTTTCGATAACTGCCGCATCTGCGAGTTTTCTTACTATCATCTTTTTTGTGTCGTGTTTTGGTATTATAATCTCTGTATGAATGCAGCAACCGACAAACATGATCAATCCTTTTGTCTAACTTTTTACGCCCTACTAATTCACGTTGTAATTTCTCTTGTTGATGTTTCTCCTTGCGTTGCGTTTTTAGGAACCACGTATCTTGGTATTCATTTGATGTCTGTGTTTGGGCTGGATTTCTACCAAAGATGCCTTGCATAAAACTCTGTAGTATTCCAGGCTTAGATTTCTGGGTATTAGTTTCTTGATCGATTTCTTGTGTTGTTTCCAGGGTAAATGTATGCATAAGATACCACGTACCCAATATAACACAAGTAAAAAATATGCCTTGTGATGTATCCATTTTTATTCTATATAGTTATGTTTTACAAAGACAAAATTGATGTTATCATATCAACATAATCAAACAAAAGCATGCCATTGTATAAAAGCCCCATCCTCGAAATATATCAGACAATGACTATAGTTGATAACGTCACTCATAAAATCATGGCCGAAGATATACAATATATCTTTGATGACAACGAAGTAGTTGTATTAATGCACGGTAACGTCTCATTAGGATATGATTTGATAGTTACATATCGATACGCATCGAATGACACTACACACAGAATTCACTCAGAACATTTTAGTATAAAACCACAAATATTGCGAGTGATGTGCGTTAAGAAACGTGAAACAAGTCAAATGAGACTATATATGTTTATGAAAGAAGATTGTACGGTGTACAAGTTTAATAAAAAACATGCATATTTTATGCGGGACCGTTTTGCATATTTTTATGGAAAGTCAATTGCAACTAAATATAATTGGTTTATCCATGATAAATATATGCCTTTGCTAAAAGATGTCCCAAAGAAATACATGTCTGCAATCCAACAAAGACATTATTCATTTGCCTATGACATATATATTGTGGTTCGCATGTAGACCGTATTCTTTTTTGGGTATCCTATGGGATAATTGTATATAACATCCTCCTCAAACTAAAATGTGCCTATATTGTGTACCAGACGAACATGACACATCTCTACAAAATGCAATCGCTGCAAATGATCATGCTGCGATAAACCATATTATACATCTCAATGTGTTTGCTATTCGTACCAAGATAAACAAAGCCATAGAATGGGCCTATAATAAAGGTCACTTCGACGGTATCAAATGCATCATCGAATCTGGGTTACAGCTTACGCATGAAGAATGTGCATTATTTTTATTGATGGCTCCATCCGACAGATTACATGAAGCCGCCGAATGTATTAAAAAATATTGGTTTGTTAGTGATTACGAAGCATGTAAATGTGTCTTCGGCCCAATCAACAAACGCATTAACACAGAAGCAATCATTTGCGAGTCAAACATAGTTCGAATACTTCGTACAACAAAAAATAAGTTGCTTATTGATGCATTGTTACAGATCGGTCTTCCACAAGAAACTATTGACTACGTCATTAATCTATAGTTCTCACCAACACGTCATATAAAGCATCTCTATATGTTAGGCTTGATGGCGGATACACTATATTTGTGATCTGGCGGATAGTATTATCAAGATCATCAGGATCAAACACTATTACGTTATATTTTTTGCCACGTAAATATGTCGGAAGGGATATTTTGGTGGCATTGAAATGTTTTTCTGCTATCTTTATGTGATTGATGTCTAACTCCGATGCTGGGTTATAATATATACCAAAATGCGGTTTATCGAACTCTTGGACAATGTTTTGTGATCTAATATGACCCTGCGTCATGCTGATATTATCTATAGAACAACATACATATGCATTTTCAGTGCGCAAGATAAAACCAATCTCTGTTGGATATAGTTGCATGACACAATCATACCATTTCATATGCCACAAGCATATGACAGCAGAATGTATCCATCCATACTTTGTGGATGGTGGCGTTACGACACATAAATCGTTAGGATTATACTTCGCGACCTGTGGTATGTAAAGATGAACATACTTTATATTATTCATCACTAATTCCATTGCAACTGCGATACCGAACTTTCGCACACCCTTGTATTGTGTGCCTTCGTAACTATGTATATACTTATCTACAACAATTGATATGCGATCATCATCGAATATATACATAGTACAAGAATCATTTTTTTGCACATCATATTTGTGTTTCTGTATAATTGCATTTATTTGTGGTATGTGTTTTGCGCGTAATATGATCGACATTCTGTTATCTTGATTGGATTAATCAAAAAAATCAACGTCAATTTTCGTCTCGAACAGTGATGATATCCACGTCACTGTATGCATACTCATCAGATGACATGTAAATAGCATCATATACTACATTAATGATTTCTTTTGCAATATCTTCTATGCTATAAATAACATCTGCCACCATATATGCATAATTTTCTTTGAACTGCGAAAGCCAATAGAACACTCTGACAGCTTTATCATAACTATCAATCACAATATCACCAAAATGCGCCTTGCACATATTCTTCCATTCATCACTATCTGTGCGTATTTCACAGTTCACATTGAATGATGTCACATGCGCCTGAGTAAAATCTCTACTCAAATAAAATGCTCCTCTATTATCAATTATTCTGCATACACTTTGCGAGTTGCACATAATGCACGAATAGTAATTCATGATCATATAACCATCGAATGTATCTGTAATATGCATTGGTATATAATACGGCAACCAGTTTATCGGTGATATACAATTCACAGTCGAGAATACCCATCCATAATCTGTATCAGGTGGCACAAATATTCCATATGAAGTAAACACCAGGGAATTAACGCGTTCTTCGAATAACATTTCCCCAAGAACATTGTCATGTATTTTTTTGATTGTTCTGGCATGTTTATAATATACCTTTCTGTCGGTTGCTGTGTTATGTGTCACAATTATTTCATTGTTGTATACCCGCAATACAATGTTTTTCGAGGTAATGCCTTCATCAATAGAATACAATCTCGACGATATGCTCCGAATACATCTGACTATTCTGCTTGTTATGCCGGTTGCTACTAGAGACATTACAGTTTGATTATTTATGCCGGTTATGAATCAATTTCAGACCAAATAACCCAAAGACGTATTATTACATCTGGCCATTAACAATGTTTCGACGCTATCTATTAATTCTGTATCTAAACTCACAGAGCATCGTTTCAAGAAATACACATAAGTCCTATAATAGGCTTCTTCTATTTCTTCTGCTACACCGACGCCAATTCCATCATCCAATCTTAAAGGTATTTTGTTGGATCTCATCTTTTTCTGGATGACAGGTTCATCAGAAATATTGTACACAGCATTCAAAGACGCTGATATAAGTTTTCTGAGTGAATGCTCAGTCGCATAGCTATATGTATAGCTTGGATATTTCTTGCACCAATCTATGATTGTTCTGAGGTCCGCAGACATTGATCGTAATATCTTTTTTGTCGACCATCAAATATAGAGATAATACTTATGTCAACAGAAACACTAGAATTATCATCGTCAGCTGAGATAGATTTGATGCGCAAAGAATTATATTCGTTAAAGTCGAATGAGTTTGTTAAACGCGATCTGACAAGCGATGTATTCTCTAGACATATGCGTGACTTCTTGAATATTCATACACATCAGCTATTCTGTCGAAATTTCTTTAATGCCGATTCTAAATATCGTGGCCTGATCCTGGAACATGATACAGGTACTGGTAAAACAATGACAGCGTGCGCAATAATAAAGACATTTTTAGCAGCATACAAAAAAATGTATGAGACCATATCAGCAAAAACTACAACATATGGTTTGGAAAAGATGGCCACACTAGAATCCGAAACACCATATGTCTTGATTGTCGGTTTCGAAGGTACTCAAGAAGCATTCTTTCGTGAGCTAACCAATTACCCAGAATTCGGATTTGTCACTCCTATAGAACGTGATAATTTCGTGCGTGCGAAACATGCGACAGAACGTAGTGATGCTACCGCCGACGATCATCGTCGTTATCGTGACATGTATCTCAAGTTTAGACGACGTTTGACAGATAAGTCCGCAGGAGGATTCTTTAACTTTAAGGGTTTCCAAGAACTCGTCAACTATATTTTTGACACATCCAATGCCGAAGTTTCACTTGATTACATTGAAAGAGAGGCCGCATCAAGTAACCGCCCTGTATCAGAGGTATTTGATGATCTCATTGCACAGGGTGTTTTTCGTCCGAGAAAAGAAAACATAAACCGTTTCAAAAATTCATTAATAGTGGCCGATGAATTACACAACACATATAACTCTGCAGGAAAGAACAGCCGTGGTATAGTATTACAATATCTGATCGACAACGTCCCAGGAGTTCGATTTCTTGGTATGAGCGCTACGTTACTTAATTCATCTCCTGCAGAATTTATTGATGTTCTGAATTATCTGCTTATCGAGAAACTTCGTCGAGAGGATTTCTTTATAGCATCACCAGGAGGTGTACAATTTACTAGATCTTCTGTGCCAGAAGAATTGGGCAAATTGTCAGCAGGATTCTTTAGTTTCCTGAAAGACAGCAACCCAAAATATTACCCACGACTTATATTGGCTGGTGAAGAAATTATCACCGAAACAGGCCCGATTAAGTATCAGCGTTTTGACAAAGTACCTATGAGTCGCGAGCAACAGATTGCCCATGAAACAGTAATATCTGAACATGGAATCGACCCAGACACAGGACGTATACGTGTGCCCATTAACTCAGAAATAGTATTTGATATGACGTTACCATTGCCGACTGCCGACACAGATAGCAAGTCCGAAGGCAAAGCCACCAAAGACAAGTCTAGGCATTCTGCAACAGAAAAATATGTATCGTCGTCTGACCAAGTAACCAGAATATTGGCAACTGCCAACACAGATTTTCTGGATACGTATGGTATCAATGTAAATCGAGATCAGAATGGTTATCGGTTGTCAGGTCCGTTTTTGGCTAATACACCCGATGGCCTGCAGAGATGGTCACCCAAATACTCTCGTATGTTGGATATTCTTGACAAGTCACATGGCAAATGCGTCATATTCCACAAGAAAGTTATGTCGTCAGGTGTGTTAATTATTGAGGAAATACTCAAAACGAATGGTTATATTGGGGAAGGTGTTGAGCCACATGATTCTACTAAATGTGTGTATTGTGGACATACATTGAAAGAACACACTGCCAAAGACAAGTCAAAAAAGATACCTTCTGTCGGAGTTAATATTCAAAACTCTGAGCCAGACTTTGCGGATCATACATTATCAGACGGGCATCAATTCGCACCAGCGCGATATATGCTTGTGTATGGGCAAAATAAAGCCGAGGTACCAGGTATTCTACAAAGATACAACTCACAGACAAACTCCGACGGTACTCGATTTAAAGTTTTGATTGGATCGAAAGTCATTAGAGAAACCTATGATTTTAAGGATGTGCGACATATGATTATTGTAGATAAGCCTACAAACATAAGCATGACACTTCAGATATATGGGCGATCGGTTCGTAAAAATAGTCATATCGCCTTGCATGACGTCGACAGAGATGTCACTATTCATACTATTGTGTCTGTCGTAAATCCTGCATATTCATCTACTGTGCGAGATTCTGCGGAAGTACAACGTTACAAAGCTATTATGGATGCGTACATTATGATTCAAGCAATCGATAAATATAGACATGCATATGCAATAGACGCCTCAATCAATCGAGGTACTATTTGGCCGACAGGTAACCCAGGTAAGGATTCATTAGGTGCGTTATATTATGAGCCTATTAACGCAGTCGAAGATGGCCTTAGTCTCGATGATCTGCATATCAATACGTTCCGATCAAACAAATTCTTTGCATACGAAATAGGTACTCTGTCAATGATAATCAAACGGTTGTTCATTAACAAATCAATCTGGACATATGACGAACTCTGGAAGACATGTCGTGATCCGCCATTTCCTGTGGAAACGAATCCACACTTCTTTGATGAAGATTTGTTCATGGTGACATTATCACAGTTAGTCAACGCACCCAATTTTAGTATTGATATCGGTGACACTGGCACCATGCCAATGTCTATTTTAGTTAATCGTCTGGTTGATCCTAGTGAACGTCGTATAACTTTGGGTGATGGTATCTATCGTATTGTTCATTGTAATTCATTAGACACGAAGTCTATTCGTACCGGATATTATATCATGGTACCATGCGACAAGGACGGTAATCCTGTTGTTGACGCAGATATATTTGATCAACGACCACCACAAGAGTCACGTAGACGATTAGGAATAGATTCATTGTTGGCTGGTAGCCATGCTCTGAAACGATATATAAAGACACGTCCAAGCATCATTGAGTCTTTATCTGACGCCACAGAACTTGAAGATTTTGCTGATTTCTTATTATCATGGCCTGTAGCTATACAAGAGTATTTTATACAAGATTGCATTCGAGTACAAGCAAAATTTAAGATCACAGATATTTCAGATCCTGACCTGCGTCGCCTTAAAGAATGTTCAATGTTGGTGTTGAGTGGACTTGAATTGATGGGATCTACAGTGACATATGATGAACTAAAACTGTACAAGCTATCTGGTAAGTATTACACAAAAGAATATCCAGCGGATAACATTATGGGTTACGAGTCTCTGGAAAGCATAAAAATAATCACGCCTGATGGTTCATTTATTGATATAGGCAAAACTACTCTCAACAGAATGGAGGTATTCCGTGAAACTGGTGCTATTATTGGATATATAGAAGACTCACCAGGAGCGCCTGCGAAGTTCAAGCTGCGTAAAGTTACGCTGGAGGGTGAGGAACGAGAACGTGGTATAGTCTGTTCGACGAAAACAAAAGAACAGCTTCTTGATATATTAAGTCAACTTGGGATTACTCCGAGTGCACATAGAACTAAGACATATTGCCGAGAGATATTTATGACATTACTAGACTTGGAGATTGAGGCACGTGAAAAGTCGTCAAAAAATAAGTTCCTGTATGCATGGTGGAATAAGGTACAGGTAGCCTAACTCAGACACAAAATTGATGCCTTATATAGATATATAACACTACTATGTACTACTACAACGGCATAACTATTGATGAAACTCGTATACAAATAGATTCATGTGATACATATCTCACAGATGTCGTTGGTGTATATGATAATGCCGACTATGTAATGATCATCTCCAGACCATCCACAAGACTAATCAAAAGTAACCCATCAAAGTACAAGAACACAAAATATATGTCGTTCGTAAATAAACACAACAAAAAAGAAGTATTCGAGACTATATACACTGATATACTTCCAGGCAAAGTATTTATTTGTGATGACATTATCTGTACTCTGGGCGTTAACCGTCTGTATAACATATACAAGTTTAAAGAAAGTCCTGCGATGTATTTCATGCACTATTTCGGGTATATGATCCTTGATAAAAACACTCTCGCAATAGATAGTACAGCCGTGATAGAAATATCACCTAATATGCGTAGCCCTGATTATACAAAGAATCATCTACTAGATGACGTTAAGCATGTTTTGAATGAATATGCTTCACGGCCAGATGTCTTGCTTAAAGAGCGCCAGTTCCACAGAAAAAAATGTTCATGCGCTGAAGGCTTCTATGACATATCTATACTTATAGACTAATTTTTTGCCTTATCTTGCTTTGCTTGCTTTGCATAAAATTGATCCATCAGTCAACAATCAATACCTCTTGTAGCATGTTTATCCGTGACGAAATATTCATAGATGACACCAAAATAGTGATCGACGGTAACCTTTTAAAGCATGGCACTATGATCTGTGCAATGGAAAATGCTTCGTATTTTGTTATCTTTCGCAGGCCTGATTCTTTGATCTTAGAAACATCAAAGCTTTTCTCTCAGGCAATTTGTATGGAAATACTCGACAAATCAACTCGTACATTGTGTCGCCCATCGATATATATCGACAGGTTTCCAGATTATGTTTATGCACATACAGACTGTATCTGTATATTGGTTGATGGAATACTCACAACTCACACTATCACAGAGCGCAAGGGTATATTAATAACACAGTATTTAGGACGTGTTATACCACAATATCCGGACATGAAGATAGATAGTACCGCAATAATTGAGGCAAATGCCTGGCGGAGTGCTAGTGTCAAAAAAAATATTTTGTTGATAACACAAAAGACTATTGATGGTTGTCTTCCACTAGTAGATATCAACATCTTAGCACCAAAAAATATCATCATGAACAATCTACACGACATAATCATCATCTGCGTACAAGCATAAAATTGATTTTTTGTTGCCTGTTGTATTCAACCTATATAATGTATACCGACGCCAGCAACAATATAATCATCTCGAATAACAAATATATCCGTACAAAGTCTACATTTCTGGAGAAAGAATTCATTGTGACATTTATTGGAGACGGGCTTAACGTATTGTTTAATAAATCTGGTACCGAGATTCATGCAAATCTTTTGCACACCAAATCTGGTACTATATACATGTCTGGTTTTGACATTCAGTACATCCCAATAAAAGTTGCTGCATATCGTGAATTTATTTGTGTGATTACGCATTGTATGTCGCATGTCTATACATTTGAGGAGAACATCTATGGAAACAAAGTATTTACTCACGTAGGAGATACAGATATTGACATATATGATTATAGCTTGGCAAAATTATTGCACAATAATGATGTTGGCATGAGTAAAAAAATGTTTAGATTTATGACAATAATCACAATGGTAGACATTGATTTTGAATTCAATCACTTTAAGATGATCGATATCTATGGAAAAAAATGTGTTGGTGCAAATGGTTTCTATGATATAGACATCGTCGTGTGTGACTAGACACCTAATATCTTTTTTTTGTCGCTACCACAAAATTGATTCTGTGAATCACAAAATAATCTACATAAACTCCTGCAAATGTATGTTAACAATGGCATAGTTATCACTGATACAAAGTTATCCGTTGATGGTGATCTCGTCGCAGAACGCAATTATTGTACTATTTGGGAAAATGAGTCATTTATTTTAGTTGATAGTCATGATTGTATCTACAAACCAAAGAAATATACCATCGATGCGATACATATCGCAACAAAAAAGGTATATCATTGTATATCAGTGGCTCATGTAGAGCCTTCTAAAGTATATGTTAATGATACACACATATGTCTCGAAGATGGTGATGTGTTGCGTGTCTACGAATTAGTTTCCTGCGCGATTTACCCAGAAAACGTAGATCATATCGGTAATGTAGTTCGTGAATACTCAAAAGGACGCTTTACAGGAATGTCTACATACGCCAATCCTAAAAAAGACATTAATGGACATCAAGTTGCAACTGCCGCGTCAGATTGTATATATAAATGTGTATATGAGTCCGACAATGGGCTACAGATAACCAAAATAAAGTCATCCAAAAAAATAAACACATATGGATTTATCGATGTAATCATCCACCATATGGAATAATTTTTTCGCCGATGGATAGTCACCAAAATTGATTTGCAGGCTGGCTCTATATAATGTACACTTATAATAATATTAGCGTCACAACACGGAAAGTAACATTCCATGGAACAATTATGTACGGAGATTTTATCTCGGCCACAACAAATGATCGTTTTATTGTTGTCATCGAGCGCAGTTACACATGCACAAGATGGTATGTTCACATAATCGATAAATCGACACAAGACAAATATTGCGACACGATAGCTATCAATAGTCTTCCTGTAGAAGTAAGCATTGCTAGTACAAATATATGCGTTTCTTCAGAAGACGGACATGCTATATACAAAAAAGATGCCTCTAAAAAATATGGCACTGACATAATTCCTATGGGCGTGGTAGCTGGAGGTAATGACATTTTCGCATATGATACTACACCAACCATATTCTACGACAACATTGAAACTCCTCACAGCGTATGGTTTGCGTTTTGTGATGCAATGGCAGAAGACTTATTGATAGGTGAATCTACCAATGTCGATATTTCTCTGAGTAAAGGCATCGTGTCGTCATGGCAATATGATATAGATGTGTTCTTCGAATAAAATTGATCTATTTTTTTGTGTAGTAAATCATCAAACTCTCGCGAAATGTACATTCACCACGGCATCTTTATAACTGACACAAGGATAGTTATCGATGGCTCCATTATAGCCACTGGCCAAATCCTTCGCGCAGAAGAAAACAACAAGTATATATGTATTGCTGTATACACTAACCGAGATAGCACATTTGATCTTGTAGTTATTAACAAAGAGTCACGGACAAAAAATATATCGCCATGCACTCTTGAACATATCACTTCACATTTCGTCGCCAATGAAAATGTATTCTGTATAGCTGGTGATGGTCACTACTACATATATGAGATGAGTGATACTACGATCGATTTTAGTATATCGTATATATGTCATGCATGGGCGGATTACAATGATGATGGAAGTGTCAAAAAAGGACATTTTAGTATCGCAGACGAGAAAAAAGATCTTAATTCAATACGTTCCGCTGTAAAAACAGCGTTCGCTAACAGCGTCGATAATCCTGGTGCGTTTTACAGACCTATTAAGTTTGAATATACCAAGCCATATCCTACTAATGCAGCAACACAGCATATGAGTGACATCGATATTATTACTACCACAGAATTTTTATAATATTTGTGTCTGCTTTGTTTCCCAGAACTTCTGTTCGAACGGATCATCTTCGTCGATAATCGTATATGTAGTCATTGTGTCATCATTTTTTTCTGTAGGCAATGGATCATCCGTGAATGCTCTACCCACAAGAATTGGATCCATATCAGGATCGGGACAGAATTTTATGCGCATACTTTTGTATATCACCACGCCCCATATCGATATACTAGATACCAAACATACAGATCCTCTTACAAGGATCATTATAAAAGTATTACCAGGCACATATGCTTTATTGCCAAGTGTTGCCTGACAAACAAGACTATATAATGCTATATATGACATACTAACTATTGTCTGTGTTATGCAATGCGCCCGTGACATGGTCAATCGAGTCAAAACAACCCCAGCCAACAATGGCACCCATACAGCCAGCATTATGTTACCTGCCATTTGTACGTCGTCAGATTTTATTGTATGCGATGCCTGATAAAATAATACTTGCATACATCTATCATTTTTGCCATCATACACATTCCATGGCACACAATATTTCACAAATAACGGGCCAATGTGAACATTCACTCCGCCTGGATCAGATATCTTTGCGATAGTCGTGTTAAACATGACATATAAATCAAATGTCACAAGAATCAATGTAAACGTTACACAACTTATTCTCCAGACTATAGACGACGCAATCCTATTTTTGCGGGCCTTGTCTGATTCTTCGAGCATTATCATAAAAAAAATTATACCTATCAATTATATAAACATGATTGGCCCTTTATTTGCGCTGGCGATAATAATCGTTGTTATATTGTTAGTGATGTATTTCTACCCTGGTGCCAAGGAACACTATAGAATGTACTTTGGGTCAGGTGTACAGCCTCTTTCCGGGGCATGCGCATCTCCATACTGCGGTGGCGATCCAGGAACATTTGATGAAGATTCTATGTATCCATTCTTGCTGTTGAATACATCTTCTGCATCGAACGGTTTTACAACAGACAATGAACAACTAACAAAAATTCTCGGAGACATACGTCAGAATACAAGCGAAACGACACATATAACAGG
>Ga0207836_1000154_pt1 | contig 16859 bp, 15 predicted proteins | sample LuqExpMetageno18_FD_187776 | JGI IMG/M metagenome (GOLD analysis project Ga0207836, IMG submission 187776) | Tropical forest soil microbial communities from Luquillo Experimental Forest, Puerto Rico - Sample 18 (SPAdes) | ecosystem: Environmental > Terrestrial > Soil > Tropical forest ...
GTCAGGCGTTCCTCGCCCCGCCACGCCACGGCCGCACCGGGGTCCAGCCGGACGTCGGCGAACCGCAGGGTCTCGCCGCCCGAGCCCGCCCGGCGCAGGAGCGCACGGACGCGCGCCCGCAGCTCGGGCAGGGCGAAGGGCTTGGTGAGGTAGTCGTCGGCCCCGGCGTCGAGACCCGCCACCCGGTCGTCGACGAGGTCGCGGGCCGTGAGCATGAGGATCGGGGTCTCGTCGTGCCTCGCCCGCACCCGCCGGCACACCTGGAGCCCGTCGAGCCCGGGCATGAGCACGTCGAGGATCAGCAGGTCAGCGCCCTGCGCCGCGAGGGTGTCGAGCGCCGACAGGCCGTCGCCGACCACGTCGACGTCGTACCCGTCCCGGCCCAGGGCGCGCGACAGCGAGTCGGCGACGGCGGCGTCGTCCTCCGCCAGCAGGATCCGCATGGCGCGATTGTGGTCCTCCCGGTCAGGCGAGCCCACGCTTGAGGTCGTCGAGCGCCTGGGCCAGCCGCTCGGGCGTGACGCCGAGTCCGGTCGCCACGGCAACGAAGCCGTCGCTGTGGGGGTCGAGGCCGCCCTTGGCGGCGGCCAGCGGGATGAGCCGGCTCAGGGCGGCGGCCGCGGCCTCGTGCGAGACACCCAGGCTGGTCGCCACGATGCCGGCGGCGCGCTCGTCGGCCAGGATCCCGCCGGAGGGCTTCCCGGACGCGGCCGGCTGCGGGCTCTGCGTCTTCTCGCCCGCCTTCTGGGCGTCGGCCATCTTCTGAGCCCGGAGTGCCGCGTCGTCCACGGACACGGACGACGACGCCGACGGGCTGGGCCCCTTGTCACCGGCACCGCTCGCCGCCCACGCGCCGCCGGCCGACGCCACCGCCACCGCCGCCACGCCCGCGGCCGCCGCCAACCGGCGCGCCAGCCTTGTCGTGCCCATGACCTGCCTCCTCACGAGGACCTCTACACCTGTGGCACCAGTCGACCGCCGCGGCCTTTCGCCGGCCGCAGGCCCACCTGAAGAGTTCCTCAAGATGTGGATCGTGGGAGGATGCGCGCCTTGACGAGCAGCTCGTCGTACTCCGCGTCGGGGCGGGAGCCCCAGGTGATGCCGCCGCCGGCGCCGTAGACACCGGTGCCGCGCTCGCGGTCGACGAGCAGCGTGCGGATCGGCACGTTGAAGCGCGTCGCGTCGCCCGGCGGACCGACGAGGCCGACCGCTCCGCAGTAGACGCCGCGGGGTCTGGCCTCGAGCTCGCGGATGATCCGCATGGTGCTGTTCTTGGGCGCGCCCGTGACCGAGCCGCTGGGAAACACGGCGCGGAAGACGTCGACCAGCCCGGTCCCGGGACGCGTCGGCACGACGACCTCGGAGACGAGCTGGTGGACCGTCGGGTACGTCTCGACGGCGCAGAGGATCGTCACCGTCGGCGGTTGCGCCGCGATGCGGGCCAGGTCGTTGCGCACCAGGTCGACGATCATGACGTTCTCCGCCCGCTCCTTCGGCGAGGTGCGCAGCTCGTCGGCCAGCCGCCGGTCCTCGTCGGGCGTGGCGCCACGAGGCGCGGTGCCCTTCATCGGGCGCATCGTCACCACGCCGTCCTCGCCGTCGCGGAAGGCGAAGAAGAGCTCCGGGCTCGCGCTGACGACCGCGAAGCGGCCCGTGTCGAGGTAGGCGTTGTGGGTGCCGCCCTGCGCCGCGGCCAGGTCGGTGTAGAGCCAGGCCGGGTCGCCCGCGACGGTCCCGGTGAGGCGCGTCGTGAGGTTGACCTGGTACGTGTCGCCCTCGGCGATGTGGGCGCGGACCGCCTCGACGGCGTTCCCGTGCTCCTCGCGCGTCCACTCGCAGGCCCAGGGGCCGGCCTCGTACCCGGAGCCCCCGGCCGGTGTGATCGGCGGGACGGCGACGGCCTCGTCGGCCACGCCGAACCACGCCAGCGGCAGGCCGTCCACGCCGGGGTGCACCGCGAGCGCCTCGTCGAAGGCCGGCGCGGCCTCGTACGCGACGAACCCGAACGCCCAGCGGCCCTCGTCGGCCGCTCTCTCGACGGCGCGCAGCACGGGCACGACGTCCTCGAGCCGGTCGGCCCGCAGGACGCCGCACGTGGCGCGCAGCAGCCGCGACTCACCGGCGCGCAGGTCGTCGAACCGTGCCCAGGGCCTCACCGCCGCCTCCTCCCGCGTCGCGCGCACAGTCTGTGCGAGGCGTCACGAAATGCGAAGGGCGCGGCGACTGTTCAGTCGGCTGTGATGGACAAGCTGGCGGAAGACACCGCGATGGGACCCGTGACGCTGCGCGTCGCCGACCTCGACCGGATGATCCGGTACTACACCCGGTCCGTGCCGCTGCAGGTGCTGAGCCACGACGGCCCGCGGGCGGTGATCGGGCGCGGCACGACGCCGGTGCTGGTGCTGGAGCACGCGCCGGAGCTGCGCCACGCGGGCCCCGGCCAGGCGGGCTTGTTCCACACGGCGATCCTGTTCGACTCGCAGGCCGCGCTCGCCGCGGCGGTGTACTCGGTGGCGCGGCGTGCGCCGGGAACCTTCACCGGGAGCGCCGACCACCTCGTCAGCCAGGCGTTCTACTTCACCGACCCGGAGGGCAACGGCGTCGAGCTGTACTGGGACCGGGACCGCACCGCGTGGTCGTGGACCCACGGGCAGGTGGAGATGGACACCCTGTTCCTCGACCCCAACGAGTTCCTGGGCCAGCACCTCACGGAGTCCGCGGTAGAGGTGCCGCTCATCGGCGGCGCCACAGTCGGCCACGTGCACCTCAGCGTCGGCGACGTGCAGTCCGCCAAGGACTTCTACGTCGACCGGCTCGGCTTCGAGACCACGGCGAGCCTCGGCGGCTCGGCGCTCTTCGTCTCCGCGGGCGGGTACCACCACCACATGGCGATGAACGTGTGGAACAGCCGCGGCGCGGGCCGGCGCCGGTTCACGCTGGGGCTGGGCCTCGTGGACATCGTCGTGCCGACGGCCGACGACCTGGGCGCGCTGGGGGAGCGGATGCGGCACTACCAGGTGCCGCTGGCCGACGACGGGCAGGCCCTGACCTTCGACGACCCGTGGGGCAACGCGGTGCGGGTGCTGCCCGCCTGACCTCTCAGAGGTCGCACTGGCAGACGGGGTTGATGGCGTCGAAGGCGCCCTGCGAGAAGGGGGCGACGCCCTGCACCGGCGTGAGGAGTCGCCATCCGGCGTCGCTCGAGCCGACGAGGAGCACGATGACGTCCGGTCCCGCCCCGTCGGGCTGCGCCGTCGGGGCGGGACCGCAGCTGACGGCGATAGGAACTCGGACCACGGTCTGCGCCAGCCCGGCGTCGCCCTTCTTGATCTCGTCCAGGCTGAACTGCACGAGCTTCTGCTCGGTCGTCGTCGGATCCTCGAGGGAGTCGAGCCTGGCGCCCGCCACGAGGTCGGACGGGTCGGCGGCCGCCTGGTTCGACGGGTAGTCGACGTGCTGGCGGCACCCGTGCTCGATCCCGGGCGTCGGCGTGCAGGAGGCGGTGCCGATCGCGCACAGCGCCACCGCGAGGCCCGCCCAGCGAGACCCGTTCCGCATCGTTCGCCTCCGTCGGTACGTCGTCGTCCGCAGGAGCGTTGTATCGCAGCGAACGCGCTGCTCGGGTCTCGTCGAGGCAACGGTTCAGCACACCGACGGGAATGCCGCGACGGCTGGGGCGTTGTCGCGGTCATGAACAGAGCGGTCGTGGTGGAGCAGTTCGGGGGACCGGAGGTCCTGGAGATCCGCGAGGTTCCGGAGCCGCATGCCGGCCCCGGCACCGTGCGGGTGCGGGTCGCGGCCGCGGGACTGAACCCGATGGACTGGAGGCTCGCCTCCTCGCCCGGCGGCGCCGCGGCGTGGGGGTTGACCTTGCCGATGGGTTTCGGCAGCGACTTCGCCGGCACCGCCGACGAGGTGGGGGACGGCGTCAGCGGGTTCGCCGTGGGGGACCGCGTGTTCGGCGGCGCGATCGGCCGGGCGATCGCCGACCGCGTGGTCGTCGACCCGGCCGTCGCGCACCTGACGCACACCCCGGACGGCGTCGACGACGCGGTGGCCGCCACGCTGCCGGTGGCGGCCCGCACCGCGGACGCCGTGATCGCCGCGATCGATCCTCACGAGGGGGACACGGTCCTCGTCGGCGGCGCGGCCGGTGGGGTGGGCGTGGTCGTCGCGCAGCTCGCGAGGCTGGCCGGCGCGCGTGTCATCGGCACCGCGTCCGAGGGGACGTTCGGCTTCCTCGAGGGGTTGGGCGTCGAGCCGGTCGCTCGCGGGGAGGGCCTCGCAGACCGCGTGAAGGCCCTGGCCCCCGACGGCCTGACCGCGGCGGCCGACATGGTGGGCGACGAGGCGGCGCGCGCGGCGCTGGCGCTGGGCGTCCCGGCCTCGCGCGTCGCGACGATCGCGGCGCCCAACGGCCCGGAGGGCGTTCGCCGCACTGGTGGCCGCGAGGCGTCGCCCGACGCCCTGGACCGGGTCGCGGCGCTGATCGCCGCCGGACGGATCACCATGCCGATCGAGGGCCGCTTCCCGCTCGAGGACATCCGCGAGGCGGTGGAGCTCCAGCGCACCGGGCACGTCCACGGCAAGGTCGTCGTCATGCTCGACGGCCGGTAGCCCTCAGATCGAGCCCGTCTGAGGAAGCCGCACCGCCATCGCCCCAGCCCAGATGTTGGTGACGTCGACAGGTCAGCGGCTTAGGGTCAGGCGGTTGGCACCCGTCAGGGGCGGGCCAGCGGCACCGGACGCGAGAGAGCGACACGATGATCGAAGCCCATGGCCTGACGAAGCGGTACGGCGAGAAGGTCGCCGTGGACGACATCACGTTCACGGTGCATCCCGGCAAGGTGACGGGCTTCCTCGGCCCGAACGGCGCCGGAAAGTCCACCACCATGCGCCTGATCATGGGGCTGGACCGCCCGACGCACGGCGCGGTGACGGTCAACGGCCACCCGTACGAGAAGCTGACCTCCCCGCTCACCGAGGTGGGCGCGCTGCTGGAGGCGAAGGCGGTCCACACGGGCCGCAGCGCCCGCAACCACCTGCGCGCGCTGGCGGCGACGCACGGCATTGGCGACAAGCGCGTGAACGAGGTCATCGAGATGACCGGCCTGCAGCAGGTGGCCAAGAAGCGTGTGGGCGGGTTCTCCCTCGGCATGGGCCAGCGGCTGGGCATCGCGGCGGCGCTGCTGGGCGACCCGAAGACGCTGATCCTGGACGAGCCGGTCAACGGCCTGGACCCCGAGGGCGTGCTCTGGGTGCGCAACCTCGTGAAGTACCTGGCCGGCGAGGGCCGCACGATCTTCCTGTCGTCGCACCTCATGAGCGAGATGGCGCTGACCGCCGACCACCTCATCGTCATCGGCAAGGGCCGGATCATCACGGACGGCCCCGTCGACCAGGTCATCGCGCAGGCGACGTCGACGGCCGTGCGGGTGCGCTCGCCGCAGGCGGCGCGGCTGGCCGAGATCCTCGCCGGCCCAGGCGTCCTGGTGGACTCGCCCGAGCCCGAGCTGCTCGAGCTGCACGGCGTCGAGGCGCCGGCGGTCGGCGAGGCCGCTGCTCGCGAGGGGCTCGTGCTCCACGAGCTGACGCCGGTGCGCGGCTCGCTCGAGGAGGCGTACATGAGCCTGACCAGCGAGTCCGTCGAGTTCCACTCCGCGGCGCTCCCCCACGCGGCGACCAGCGACCCCGAGGTGACACGATGACGACGACCCCCACCGCCCCGTCGCCGGCCCCGGCCCAGACCGCGCTCGCCGGCCACCCGCACGTGACGTTCGCCCGGCTCGTCAGGTCCGAGCAGATCAAGTTCTGGACCGTGCGTTCCACGGTCTGGGTGCTCGGCATCACGGCCGTCGTCATCGTGGGGCTCATGGCCCTGTTCGCAGCCGTCGCGACGAACCACGCGGACCAGATCCAGGACCGCGCGCACCTCAGCGTCCTGGCGCTCGATCCGGGTGTCACGTTCGCACAGCTCGCGGTGGCCGTGCTCGGCGTGCTGACGATCACCGGGGAGTACAGCACCGGGATGATCCGCTCCAGCCTGTCGGCCGCGCCGCGGCGTACGCCGGTGCTGTGGTCGAAGCTGCTGGTGCTGTTCGTGACGATCCTCGTCGTGGCCGCGGTCGCCGTCGTGGTCGCCCTGGCGGTCGAGTGGCCGATCCTGCACGCGCGGGGCTTCGAGATGAACCTGTCGGACCCGCAGAGCCAGCGGGTCATCGTCGGGAGCGTGCTCTACCTGGCGACGATCGCGGCGCTCGCGTACGCGTTCGGGGCGCTGCTGCGGAACAGCGCCGCGGGCCTGGCGACGGTGCTGGGCCTGCTGCTCGTTTTCGAGAACCTCTTCAGCATCCCGTGGAAGCCGCTGTCCTACATCCACCCGTTCCTGCCGTCGACGGCCGGCGGGAAGATCAGGATGCTCGACTCCCAGATCGCGGAGCAGAACGCCTCGATGCACGGCCCCGACTTCACGGCCTGGCAGGGCTACGGGGTGCTCGTGGCGTGGGTCGCGCTCCTGCTCGGCCTCGCGATCTGGCGCCTGAAGAAGCGCGACGCCTGACCGACGAGAACGCGCAGCTGACGCTTTCGCACTTCTCCGCCGCGCGCTCGCGCACGCCGCGACGACTCGTGCGTGAGCTCAGCCAAGGATGACCCGGACGCCGGCGCGTTCCAGCTGCTGCACGGTCTCAGGGTGGGCGTCCGAGTCGGTGACAACAATGTCGATGTCAGCGAGCGGGCAGACGCGTGCGAACGCTCGCGCGGCGAACTTCGTGCTGTCGGCGGCGACGATGACAGTCCGTGCGCGCTCGGCCATGAGGCGGTTGATGTAGGCCTCGTCCTCGTCGGCCGCCTTCGCGCCCCATTCGGGGTCGAGGGCGTTGACGCCAAGGACGGTGACGTCCAGGTCCATCTGGGCGAGCGCGGCGAACGCTAGCGGGCCGGTGAGCTCGAAGGAGTGCATGCGAGCAACACCGCCGGTCATGATCAGCTTGAGGTGGCGGCGCACGGTGAGCTCGCTCGCGATGTTGATCGCGTTGGTCACGACCGTGAACGCCGGGTCGACGTCCGACGCCCGCTCGGCGAGGGAGCGTGCGGCCTCGGTCGTGGTGCTCCCTCCGCTGAGGCCGACGACCGAACCTTCCGGGATGAGGGCGGCGACCGCGCGCCCGATCCGGACCTTGTCGTCGCCCGAGGACGCGCGCCGGTAGCGGATCGGCAGGTCGTAGCTGACTGCTGTCGGCACCGCCCCGCCGTGCGTGCGCGCGAGCAGGTTCTGGCTGCCCAGTTCGGTCAGGTCGCGTCGGATCGTCGACCGCGACACCTGGAGGCGCTTGGCGAGTTCAGCGACATCGACGTACCCGGCGTCGGTGATCGCGTCGAGCACCGCGGTCATGCGGCTGTGTCGGTTCACGCGCGCACGATACCTGCCCTCGCGCTCCGGTGTGCGTGATCGATGCGCGAAACGCGCTCTGTGGTGCTCATTATTGCTCGTTTGGATGGTTGACGCGCGAATCAGAGCAACCTAGGTTGGCTCAACCGCGACGAGGAGACGTCGCGACGGAGCCCCATCGACTCCCCCCATCGCAATGACGCCTTTCGGAGGTACCGATGAACCTGGCACGCAACGCGCGGTCGCTGGCTGCGGCCGCGGCGGTGACAGCCCTGACGACGGCCGCGCTGGCAGGGTGCGCCGGAGGTGGCACCGGCACCGGGACGACGACGGCTTCGTCGAGTGCCCCCGCCGCCGCCGCCCCGCAGGTCACGATCAGCTACGGGCTGTGGGACCCGAACCAGGAGGCGGCGATGAAGCAGATCGCCGCCGCGTTCGAGTCCGCCAACCCGAACATCCACGTGGACGTCCAGGTCACGCCCGGTCAGCAGTTCTTCACCAAGCTGCAGACCTCGATGGCGGCGGGCAACGCGCCCGACGTCTTCTGGATGAGCCCGGTGATCTTCCAGATGTACGCGTCCAATGGCGCGCTCAAGAGCCTTGACGACCTGGGCCTGGACACCTCTAGCTACCCGAGCCAGCTGGTCAAGGGGTGCCAGGCGGGCGGCAAGCTCTACGGCGTCCCGAAGGACTTCGACACGATCGGGGTCTGGTACAACAAGTCGCTGTTCGACGCCGCCGGCGTCGCGTACCCGGCGGCCGACTGGACGTGGTCGGACTTCCAGACCGCAGCGGCGAAGCTGACGGACAAGAGCAAGGGCGTCTACGGGACGGCCGCCGAGCTCAACGGCCAGGACACGTACTACGACACGATCTTCCAGGCCGGCGGCGAGGTCCTCACCGCCGACAACAAGTCCGGTTTCGGGGAGCCGCAGACGATCGCGGGCCTGAAGTTCTGGACCGACCTGATCGCCAACGGCAGCTCGCCGAGCCTGCAGCAGATGAACGACACCACGCCGCTGGACATGTTCCAGACCGGCAAGGTCGCCATGCTGTGGTCCGGCTCGTGGAACGTCAAGGCGCTGGCGGCCTCGCCGGTCGCGGACCACATCGACGTCGCACCGCTTCCGCGCGGCGAGAAGGCGGCCACGGTCATCAACGGCCTGTGCAACGTCGAGGCCGCCTCGACGAAGCACCCCGCCGAGGTCAAGGCGTTCCTGCAGTTCCTCGGCTCGAAGCAGGCCAACGAGATCGAGGGAAAGACGGGCACGGTCATCCCGGCGTTCAACGGGACGCAGTCCGACTGGGTCGCGGCCTACCCGAACTACCACGTCCAGGCCTACATCGACCAGGTTCCGGTCGGAGTGCCGATGCCGGTGTCCAAGAACAGCTACGCCTGGATGCAGACCGAGGGCACGACCCTGGCCGGCGCCTGGACGGGCCAGATGCCCGTCGCCGCCGCGGCGGCAGCGGTTGAGAAGTCGACGAACGATGCCCTCGCCAAGGAGCAGGGCTGAGCGCATGGCGCCCAACACGATGACGGACCCGACCCGGCGCACCCGCGCCGGGCGGGTTCGCCCCCCAGCTGCCGCATCGCTCCCGACGCGGCGACCGATGCGACGCAGCGACGCCGGGTGGGCCCTGCTCCTGGTCGGGCCCGCCACCGTCGGGCTCAGCCTGTTCTACCTATGGCCCGCGCTCGAGACCTTCTACGAGAGCTTCACGACGAGCGGACCGTTCGGCGGCCACACGTGGAGCGGGCTGCACAACTACGCGACCCTGCTGCACGACACCGAGCTGCGCGGGGCGCTGCTCAACACGGTCTGGTACACGCTGTTCGGCCTGCTCGGCGTGCCGGTCTCACTCGTCCTCGCGACCCTCCTCGCCAAGCCCGGTCGCCGGTTCGTCGCGGGCTATCGGGTGTTGATGTTCCTTCCGGCTGTCACCATGCCGGCGGCCATCGCGATCGTCTGGAAGTGGCTCTACCACCACGACTACGGCCTGATCAACCTCGGTCTCGGCAAGCTCGGCGTGCAGGGGCCCTACTGGGTGTCGGACCCGCACACCGCGCTGATCGCGGTCGCGATCGTCGGGATGTGGGCGGGCATCGGGTACGGCGTGATCATCATGATGGCCGGGCTCGAGGGCATCCCGCCGCACTACTACGAGGCCGCCAAGATGGACGGCGCCGGGCCGCTGCGCCGGTTCTTCAGCATCACGATCCCGCTGATGAGCCCCACCATCTTCTTTATGACCGTGCTGTCGGTCATCGCGTCGCTGCAGACCTTCGACCTCATCTACGTGCTGATCGGATCGTCGAACCCGTCGCTGCCGCAGACCCGCACCGTGCTCTACCTCTTCTACGAGCACGCGTTCACGCAGAACGACCGCGGCTACGGGTCCGCGATCGCGTTCTCGCTCGTCGTCCTCGTCATCGCCGTGACGGCGGTCCAGTTCAAGCTGCAGAAGCGGTGGGTCCACTATGAGTGAGACAGCTCTCGACGTCCCCGCGCGGGCCGTGCCCCGAGCCCCGCGGCCCGTCGTCACCCGCAGCGCGGGCGAACAGGCCCGGCGCGTCGCGAAGTCCATCGCCGCGTCCGGCGGCGCGCACATCGTCCTCATCCTCGCGTCGGTCTGGCTCGCCGGGCCGTTCGTGTGGCAGGTGCTCACGTCGTTCAAGTCGCTGAGCGAGGCGACGAGCGTCCCGCTCACGTGGCTGCCGCAGCACCTGCGGCTCGACAACTACAAGGCCGCGGCCATCGGCGTCCCGCTGTGGTCCATGCTCGCCAACAGTGTGATCAGCACGATCGTCCGGACGAGCGGCCAGGTCGTGTTCTGCGCGATGGCGGCGTACGGGTTCGCGCGGCTGAGGTTCCGAGGGCGCAACGCGCTGTTCGCGGTGTACCTGTCGCTGCTGATGGTGCCGGCGCAGCTGTTGATCGCACCGCAGTACGACATCATCCTCAAGCTGCACCTGCTCAACACCGTCGCGGCGCTCTTCCTGCCGGGGATGTTCGGGGTGTTCGGCACCTTCCTTCTGCGGCAGTTCTTCGCCGGGTTGCCCACCGAGCTGGAGGAGGCGGCACGACTCGACGGTGCCAACACCGGGCGCATCTTCTGGACGGTCATGCTGCCGCTGGCCCGTCCCGGCCTCGTGGCACTCGCGCTGCTGACGATCATCTCGTCGTGGAACGAGCTGCTGTGGCCGCTCGTCGTGAACACCGACCCGGCGAAGATGCCGCTGTCCGTCGGCCTGGCGTACCTGCAAGGCGTGTACCCGACGAACTACCCGATCCTCATGGCCGGCTCGCTGGTCGCGATCCTGCCGCTCATCATCGTCTTCGTCGTCCTCCAGCGCCGCGTGCTCGAGGGCATCGCGCTGTCCGGCTCGAAGGCCTGACAACCACCGGCTCAACCCGCCGCCGCGCCCGGTCACCGCTGACCGCGGCGCCAACTCGACAAGGAGCAGGCGCATGTCCCTCATCAACGCCGAGATCGCTCGGCAGCCCCAGGCCTGGCGCACCGCCCTCTCGGTCGGCGCGACGGCCGCAGACCTTCCGCGCCGCGGGGAACGCGTCGCCGTCGTCGGCTGCGGCACCTCGCTCTACATGGCGATGGCATACGCAGCGCTCCGGGAGGCGGGCGGCCACGGCGAGACCGACGCCTTCGCCACCTCCGAGTTCCCCGCCGGTCGTCACTACGACCGGTACGTCGTGATCTGCCGCTCCGGCACGACCTCGGAGGTCCTCGAGTTCCTCCGAGGGCGCACGGACGCCCCGACCGTCGCGCTGACCGCCGTCCCGACGATGCCCATCGCGCAGTACGCGGACGAGATCGTCGACCTCTCGTTCGCCGACGAGGAATCCGTCGTCCAGACGCTGTTCGCCACGACGGCGCTGACAACCTTGCGCGCCCACCTGGGCGAAGACCTCACGGGACTGGACGTGGCCGCCGGGCGCGCCGTCGAAGCTCCCCTCGACGAACGCTGGATCGCGGCGGAGCAGATCACGTTCCTCGGCCGCGGATGGGCCGTCGGCGTGGCCCACGAGGCAGCGCTCAAGCTGCGTGAGGCGACCAACGCATGGACCGAGGCCTACCCGAGCATGGAGTACCGGCACGGACCGATCAGCATCGCGGCACCCGGCCGCGTCGTCTGGCACTTCGGTGCCGGCGGCGACGAGTTGCGCGACGAGGTCGAGGCCACCGGCGCCACGTTCGTCGACCACGACGACGACCCGGTCGTCGACCTCATCCGGGTCCAGCGACTCGCGGCGGAGATCGCCGAGCGCAAGGGTCTCGATCCCGACCGGCCCCGCCACCTGACCCGGTCGGTCGTCCTCACCGCCGCGCACTGACGAGGAACACGATGCACACCGTCATGCCCCGGCCGGACCACGTCACGGAGCGCGACGGGAGCCTCGAACTGGGTCGCGGCGCCCGTGTCGTGTGCGCTCCCGAGCTCGATGAGCTCGCCCGGCAGTTCGCCGACGCGCTCGCCGCGGACCACGGGATCGTCCTCGGGGTCAGCGAGACCGAGCCCCGTACCGGCGTGATCCGGCTCACGCTCCGAGCCGACGCCGAACTCGACGTCCTGCCCCGCACGGTCGGCGTGAGCCCGTCGGGACGGGAGCCGCACCTCGAGCGGTACCGCCTCGACGTCTCGTCGACCGGGGCGGAGGTGGTTGCCTCCGATCCCGAGGGCATCCATCGCGGGCTCACAACGCTGCGGCAGCTCGTCGATCCCCGGACGCGGACCGTTCCCGCCGTGAGCATCGTCGACGGGCCGCGCTACGCCTGGCGGGGCCTGTCGCTGGACGTCGGCAGGACCTTCCTGCCCGTTGCCGAGGTCGAGCGGATCATCGACATGCTCGACATGTACAAGCTGAACGTGCTGCACCTGCACCTCACCGAGGATGCGGGCTGGCGGATCGAGATCCCGGGTCGGCCCGCACTGACGGAGATCGGTGCTCACGGTGCGATGCTCGACCGCCCCGGCGGGTACTACACGGTCGAGGACTACGTCCACCTGGTCGAGTACGCACGGCGGCGCTTCATCACGGTGGTGCCGGAGATCGACGTCCCTGGCCACTCGAGCGCCATCCTTCGGTCGTACCCCGAGCTTGCGCCCGGCGGCGCGACGTCAGGGACACCCAGTCCGCTCGGCTTGCCCACGGCGTCCCTGGACCTCGCCGTCCCCGGCACCGCCGAGCTGCTCGCGGACGTCCTGACGGAGCTCGCCCGCACGACCCCGGGACCGTTCCTGCACATCGGCGGCGACGAGGCCTTCGGCGTCGACCGCGACGCGTTCACCCGCTTCGTGTCGTACGTGCGCGACCAGGTTCACGGACTGGGCAAGCGTGTGGTCGGGTGGCAAGAGATCGCGCGCACCCCGATCGGCCCGAGCGACGTCGTGCAGTACTGGTTCGACCGCACGGCCGACGTCGCCGAGGGCGGCCTCGGTCCGCTGCCGGATGGTGTCGAGCTGCCGCCCGAGATGGTCGCGGCCATCATCGAGCAGTTCGCCGAAGCGGGCGAGGACGCCGCCCGTGCGGCCGAGCACGGTGCTTCCGTTCTGCTGTCGCCGGCCTCGTTCGCCTACCTTGACGTCCCCTACGCCGAGCCGTCGCTCGACGCCGACGAGGAGGAGCGCCGCTCCCGGGTGGGGCTTGCGTTCCATCCGGCCAAGACGGTGCGCGAGTTCCGCGAGTGGGAGCCCGAGTCCCTGCTCGCCCGGATCGCTCCCGACGCGAAGGTCGCGGGCGTCGAAGCTGCGCTCTGGTCGGAGACGGTCGCCGACGCGAGCGACGCGCACTTCCTTCTGCTGCCGCGGCTGCCTGGTATCGCCGAGACGGCCTGGTCGCCTGCGGGCGCGGCGGCCTGGGACGACTACGGTCACCGCCTTGCGGCACAGGCGCGCGCCTGGGACCGCCGGCACTGGGGCTACTTCCACTCCTCGCTGGTCGCGTGGGGGCAGGCGCCGGCCACGACCCCGAGCGCTTGACGACGAGGCGGCTCCGCCGCCGTCGGACACGAGAAGGGGCCCGGCACCGAGAATCTCGGCGCCGGGCCCCATCCGTTCGCGGGGACGTGGTCCGGCCTGACGCCGTTGTCGGGCCCGGCCGCATCGTGCGAGGTCAGTCCGTGCTCTCCAGGACGTCGCCCATCAGCTGGCTCAGGTCGGCGGTGTCGAGGTCGGGCAGGCTGCCGTCGCCGGCGGCCATGGCCTGCATCATGCGGGACACGATGTCGACGGTCAGCGGGCTGGTCATCCGGCGGCGGCCGGTGCCGCCCCGTTGCCAGGGCGTCGGTCCGTCGAGCGGGCGGTAGGCCACCCCCGCGGCGTCGAGGCGCCGCAGGTGCTCCTCGAGGCGAGGGCGGGCGTCAGGCCAGGGCGTCGCCTGTCCGGTCCACGCATTGGCCGCGTGCACGGCGACGCGCGGGAACATGCGGTAGGCGCGTGTCGCCGCGTCGGGCGTGAACTCGCTCCACACGGCCGCGTGCGTGCCGAGGAGCCGGCCCGGTCCGGGCGTCGCCGCCGGGACGTAGGCACCCACGCGCTCGATCGTCATGCCGCTGCCGATGGACAGCGGACCGTCGGGGCCGTCCTCGCTGTAGTCGAGGTAGCAGTGCTGCATCGGCGTGAGGACCACGTCGTGGCCGGCCGTCGCCGCGGCCGCCCCCGTCGCCTCGTTCATCCAGGGCATGACGATCACGGACCGGGGGAGACCGCCGGCGAGGAAGGCCTCCTCCCAGACGATCGCCCGTCGTCCGTCGGCCTCGACCGTCGCGACGAGGTGCTGCGTGAGGTCGCGGCGCAGCTCGGTGACGTCCGCCAGGTCGCGCTCGGCCATGTACGCGGCCACCGCCTCGGAGGACTGCCAGTCCGCGAGGCCGGCCTCGTCGCCGCCGATGTGCACGTATGGCGACCCGACGGCGTCGGCCAGCTCGCGGATCAGCGTGTCGAGGACGTGGCGCGACTCCGGCAGCGGGCTGACGACCCGCCCGCTCGGCAGGAACACCGCGGCGACCTCGGGCACGGGGCATCCCGGCGTAACGGTCTCCGGGATCGCGGCCATCAGTGCGGAGGCGTGCGCCGGCAGGTCGATCTCGGGCACGACGGTGATGCCGTGCAGGCGTGCGTACGCCGAGATCTCCCGGAGGTCGTCGAGCGTGTAGAACCCGCCGTGCGGGGTGCCGTCGAGCTCGGGGACGCTGCCGTCGAGCGGCATCATCCCGATCGCGGTCTGGGTGCGCCACGAGGCGACCTCGGCGAGCGCCGGGTAGGCGTCGCTCGCGACGCGCCAGCCCTGGTCCTCGGTCAGGTGCAGGTGCAGCCGGTTGATGCGGTGCATCGCCAGCCGTTCGACGATGCGCAGCAGCTCGTCCTTCGGCGTGAAGTACCGGGCGACGTCGAGCATGAAGCCGCGCCACTCGTGCGCCGGTCCGTCCGAGATCCGCACCGCCGGCACGACCCAGTCCTGCCGGTGCAACGCGACCGCACGGAACGCGTCGGGCCCGACGAGCTGGCGCAGCGTGACAGCGGCCTGGCCCGCACCGAGCACCGTCGCCGCGGTCACGTGGATCCCCAGGTCGTCGACGACGAGCCGGTACTCCTCCTCGCCGAGGCCGAGGTCACGCTTGACCCTGATCCGGGCTCCGGTCACGGCCGCGCCCGTCCGCGGCGCGAGCCAGGCCAGGCGGGCCAGGAGGGCGTCCTCCCAGTCGGCCACGTCGGTGCCGAGCGCGAGTCTGACCGGTTCGGCGAGAGAGATCTCGCCGACTCGGAGCTCGACCTCGCGCGGCGTGGGCCAGAGGTTGGCCAAGCCGGTCATCAGCGGACGCCCTTGATCTTCAGGGTGGCGGCGGCGCTCGTCAGGGCGATCGCACCGCCGATCACGAGCAGGGTCGGGTAAGAGCCGCCGGTGGCGACGAGGATGACGCTGCCGATGGCCGGCGCAAGCGTCTGGGGCAGCGTGGCGGAGAAGTTGATGACCCCGAGGTCCTTGCCGGCGTCGTCCATGTTCGGCAGCACGTCGGCGACCAGCGCCTGGTCCACGCCCATGAAGGTGCCGAACGCGAGTGACATGACGGCGTAGACGGCGAGCAGCGTGCTCAGCGACCCCGCCGCGGCCATGGCGAACATCGAGATCCCGATGAAGATGCCGGCGACGATGAGGAACGGCTTGCGGCCGAACTTGTCCGAGAGCGGCGCGGACACAACGAGCCCGACGACCATCATGACGCCGCCGACGGCGGTGAGCTTGGCGACCTGGTCGGCCGCGCCCGTCAGGTCGTGCACGTACTGGGCCTGGACGAAGTAGAGCATCCGGGCGGCGAGCAGGTAGTAGCCGAGCACGACGAGGAACCGGCTGATCAGCGTCCACCGGAACGCGCCGGAGGCCTTCAGGCTGTCGAGCATGGAGCGGAAGATCGGCTGCCGGGGACCCGCGTCGACGACCAGGTCCTTGCTCGACTTCTCCGGGGCCAGCAGGACGTAGGCGAACGCGCCGACGAGGCCAAGGACCGACAGGATGAACGTGCCGATGAGCGGCTGGTTGACGAACTTCGCGCCGAAGAACGCCGAGCCGGCGATCGCGACCGTCATCGCCAGGCCGGTCGCACCCGACACCAGCCCGCGTCGAGCCAGCGGCACGCGCTCCGGGAGCGCGGTCTGGAACGGCATGATCATCGAGTTCACGGAGAGCTGGTTGAGCACCCACCCGGCGCCGATGACGAGCAGCGTGCCGCCCAGGCCGATGAGGTTGAGGCTGACCATCATGAACGCGGCGCCGCCGACGATCCAGACCGCACGCCGGCCGAACCGGCTGCGGGTGCGGTCGGACAGTGCCCCGATGACCGGACTGCTGATCATCGACACGATCGCGCCGACCGTCGTGATGACACCGAGCGCGATCTCCTTGCCGGCGTCTCCCACCACGTGGACGATCTGCGACGGCAGCAGGACGTTCATCACGGCCATGATCGCCAGGTAGGTCGTCACGTTGACGATGCCCAGGCCGACGCCCACCCGCCAGAGCGGAACGGCACGAACGGTGGTGCTCGACGACGTCGTCTCTGCCTTCGAGGCGGCAATGCTCACGGTCCATCTCCTTGGTCTGGGACACCGCTGTCCCGAGCGCGAATGGTCTACGCGCTTGGACTAGACCGGGAGACTGTAGGTTACCGTTGCCCGGTTGGCAAACAGCCAGCCCGGTGGCCTAGACCATCTGTATGCTCCGCGTGGAACAGCACTCAGCAAGGAGGGGAAGTCCAGTGCCGGACGTCACCGCACTCGAGCACGATGTGGCGCGTCTGCTCCCGCCCATACCGCCCGAGCAGGTGGCCGAGCCCAAGTACTGGGCCGCCAAGCAGTCGCTGCTGGCGTTTTGCCGGGCGAACCGCCCGGGCACCGCGGTGCCGCCCGAGCGTCGGCTGGCCGAGGAGTTCGGTATCTCGCGCATGACGGTGC
>Ga0207836_1000159_pt1 | contig 16280 bp, 14 predicted proteins | sample LuqExpMetageno18_FD_187776 | JGI IMG/M metagenome (GOLD analysis project Ga0207836, IMG submission 187776) | Tropical forest soil microbial communities from Luquillo Experimental Forest, Puerto Rico - Sample 18 (SPAdes) | ecosystem: Environmental > Terrestrial > Soil > Tropical forest ...
GTCGGCGTGCTCTACGTGCTCGACGAGCCGAGCATCGGCCTGCACCAGCGGGACAACCGCCGGCTCATCGACACGCTGACGCGGCTGCGCGACCTGGGGAACACGCTCATCGTCGTCGAGCACGACGAGGAGACCATCCGCGAGGCCGACTGGATCGTGGACATCGGCCCGGGCGCGGGGGAGCACGGCGGGCGAGTGGTCCATTCCGGCGACCTGGAGGGGCTGCTGGCGAACCAGGAGTCGGTCACCGGGGCGTACCTGTCGGGGCGGCGAGCGATCCCGATGCCGCAGGTGCGCCGGCCCGCGGACGCCAAGCGGCAGGTGCGCGTCCTCGGTGCGACCGAGCACAACCTGCAGGGGATCGACGTGTCCTTCCCTCTGGGCGTGTTCACCGCGGTGACGGGCGTGTCCGGGTCGGGCAAGTCGACCCTCGTGAACTCCATCCTCTACACGGTCATGGCGAACGAGCTCAACGGCGCCCGCCAGGTGCCGGGCCGGCACCGGTCCGTGAAGGGGCTCGAGCACCTCGACAAGGTGGTGCACGTCGACCAGGGCCCGATCGGGCGCACGCCGCGGTCGAACCCGGCGACGTACACGGGCGTGTGGGACCACATCCGCCGGCTCTTCGCCGAGACCACCGAGGCGAAGGTGCGCGGATACACGCCCGGCCGGTTCAGCTTCAACGTCAAGGGCGGCCGCTGTGAGGCGTGCTCGGGCGACGGCACGCTGAAGATCGAGATGAACTTCCTGCCGGACGTCTACGTGCCGTGCGAGGTGTGCCACGGCGCCCGGTACAACCGCGAGACGCTCGAGGTCCACTTCAAGGGCAAGACCGTCGCGGACGTCCTCGCGATGCCGATCGAGGAGGCCTCCGAGTTCTTCGCCGCCGTGCCGGCGATCTCGCGGCACCTCAAGACGCTCGTCGACGTCGGGCTCGGGTACGTGCGGCTCGGCCAGCCGGCGCCGACGCTGTCCGGTGGGGAGGCGCAGCGCGTCAAGCTCTCGTCCGAGCTGCAGCGGCGCTCGACCGGAAAGACCGTCTACGTGCTCGACGAGCCGACGACGGGCCTCCACTTCGAGGACGTGCGAAAGCTCCTCGGCGTGCTGCAGTCGCTCGTCGACAAGGGCAACACCGTGATCGTCATCGAGCACAACCTCGACGTGATCAAGAACGCCGACTGGGTGGTCGACCTGGGGCCCGAGGGCGGCAACGGCGGCGGGCTCGTGGTGGCCGAAGGGACGCCGGAGCACGTCGCGACGGTCGGTGCGAGCCACACCGGGCGGTTCCTGGCCGAGGTGCTCGAGCCGGAGCGGCAGCGGGCCAGCGCCTGAGCGCGCGTGAGCGTTTGGCCTGATCGCGGGGCGAGGGCGGTCAGGCCTCGTCGTGGACCGCGGGCACGGCCGGTTCGACGAACACCAGCGGCGCCGGCTGGACACGCACCGGGAAGTTGACGGATCGCGCGATGAAGCAGTGCTCCTGGGCCTCGTCGTGCAGTCGCGCGAGCAGAGCCTGAGTGACCGGCGTGCCGTCCGGGAGCGAGGCGTCGACCGCCACCGACACTCGCGGATGGAGCACGACCTCGGTGAAGTGCCCCTGCCCGAGGGACTCGACGCGGATGGTCCCGGACGCCGTGTCGGCGTATCCGAGGACGGCCACGCCGTCGCGGGCGGCGACATGGAGCAGCCAGATCATGTGGCACTGCGCCAGCGAGGAGACCAGCAGGTCCTCCGGGGACCACCGGCGCGGGTCGCCGCGGAAGTGGGGATCCGACGTCGCGAGGATCACCGGGCGGTCGCCGGCCGAGAGCTCATGGTCGCGCCCGTAGGCGGTGAAGCTCGTCGTGCCGTGGCGGCGCGCGCCGGTCCACGTGAGGTCGACGGAGTACTGGTGCAGCTGCGGCACGGGCCCACGCTACGGCCTTGCTGCCTCGAGCGCGCCGGACACGTCGCGCCCGCGCCACTCGTTTCCGGCGCGTTCGCGGCGCGAGTGGCGCGCTCGGCGGATCGGGGCGTCGTACCCGCGAACTAGGCTCGACGACATGGCCAACCCCGCCACCTACCGCCCCGCGCCGGGGGAGATCCCCGACGCTCCCGGCGTGTACCGGTTCCGGGACAAGGACGGCCGCGTCATCTACGTCGGCAAGGCGAAGAGCCTGCGCAGCCGGCTCAACAGCTACTTCCAGGACCTCGCCGGCCTGCACCCCCGCACGCAGACGATGGTCACCACGGCGGCGTCGCTGCAGTGGACCGTGGTCCACACCGAGGTCGAGGCCCTGGCGCTCGAGTACTCGTGGATCAAGGAGTTCGACCCGCGGTTCAACATCAAGTACCGCGACGACAAGTCGTACCCGTACCTCGCGGTGACGATGGCCGACGAGTTCCCGCGCGTGCAGGTGATGCGCGGCGCGAAGCGCAAGGGCACGCGCTACTTCGGCCCGTACGCGCACGCGTGGGCGATCCGGGAGACGGTCGACCTGCTGCTTCGGGTGTTCCCCGTGCGGACCTGCTCGGCGGGCGTGTTCAAGCGCGCGCACCAGCAGGGGCGCCCGTGCCTGCTGGGGTACATCGAGAAGTGCTCGGCGCCCTGCGTGGGCCGCATCAGCCCGGAGGACCACCACCGGCTGGCGCAGGACTTCTGCGACTTCATGGCCGGCGACACCGCCCGGTTCACGCGGCGGCTGACGCAGGCGATGAAGGCGGCGGCGGCCGAGCTGGACTTCGAGCGCGCCGCGCGGCTGCGCGACGACATCGCGTCGCTCGAGCGCGCCACCGAGCGCAACGCCGTGGTGCTCAAGGACGGTACGGACGCCGACATCTTCGCGCTGGCGGGCGACGAGCTCGAGGCGGCCGTCCAGGTGTTCCACGTGCGCGACGGGCGCATCCGCGGCCAGCGCGGCTGGGTCGTGGAGAAGGTCGAGGACGTCGACGACGGCGAGATGATCGAGCGCCTGCTGCAGCAGGTGTACGGCTCCGCCGAGGAGGAGGGCGGCGACGCCGCCGCCGTGCCGCGCGAGGTGCTCGTGCCGGTGCTGCCCACGGACCTCGACCAGGTGCAGACCTGGCTGAGCGGCCTGCGGGGGTCGCGCGTCACCGTGCGCGTGCCGCAGCGAGGGGACAAGCGCGAGCTCGCCGAGACCGTGCGCCAGAACGCCGAGCACGCCCTGGCGCTGCACCGCACGCGCCGGGCCGGCGACCTCACCACGCGGAGCCAGGCGCTGCGCGAGATCCAGGAGGCGCTCGACCTGCCGAGCGCGCCGCTGCGCATCGAGTGCTTCGACGTGTCGCACACCCAGGGCACGTACCAGTCGGCGTCGATGGTGGTGTTCGAGGACGGGCTGCCGCGCAAGGGGGAGTACCGGCTCTTCACCATCCGGGGGCCGGAGGGCGAGGGCGCCCGCGACGACACCGCCGCGATGCATGAGGTGATCACCCGACGGTTCCGGCGGTACCTCGCCGAGCGCGACCGCGCCAACGACGTCGAGCTCGACGACCGCCAGGTCGAGGACGACGAGGGCGTCCCGCTGCGCTCCGGGCCGGTCGACGAGCGGACGGGCAAGCCCGTGCGGTTCGCCTACCCGCCGAGCCTCATCGTGGTCGACGGCGGTCCGCCGCAGGTCGCCGCCGCGGCCGCTGCCATGGCCGAGCTGGGGATCGACGACGTCGCGCTGTGCGGCCTGGCGAAGCGCCTCGAGGAGGTGTGGGCGCCGGGGGAGGAGTACCCGGTGATCCTGCAGCGCAGCTCCGAGGGGCTCTACCTGCTGCAGCGGGTGCGCGACGAGGCCCACCGCTTCGCCATCTCGGCGCACCGCAAGCGCCGCAGCAAGGGCATGACGGTCTCGGTGCTCGACGAGGTGGCGGGTGTCGGGCCCGCGCGCCGCGCCGCGCTGCTCAAGCACTTCGGCTCGGTCAAGCGGCTGCGCGAGGCGAGCGTCGAGGAGATCGCCACCGTGCCGGGCATGGGCGACCGGACGGCGGCGGCGGTGCTCGCGGCGCTCAACGGGCCGGCGCCCGCCGCGATCGTCGTGCCCGACGAAAGCGCGCTGCCCGACGAAAGCGCGGGGGCCGTCGACGGCATGGCCGGTGACGGCACGCCGGAGCCCGCCGAGGAGGCCGACGAGCGGGCTGGCATGCTGGACGCATGACCCGGACGCATCCGGACGGCACCGCGCAGGAGGGCCAGCACGTGAGCACTGAGCCGACGCCGGCGACGGTCCCGGCGGGCATCCCGGTCGTCGAGGCGAGCACCACCGGCCCGAGGCTCGACCAGCCGCAGGTGATCCTCATCACCGGCATGTCAGGGGCCGGACGCACGCGCGCCGCGGCCGTGCTCGAGGACCTCGGCTGGTACGTCGTCGACAACCTGCCGGCGCAAATGCTTGTCCACCTGGTCGGAATGCTGACGTCCGGGAACGCCGGCGGCCGCGCGCAGCGGCTCGCCGCGGTGATCGACGTGCGCGGCGCGGAGTTCTTCGGGAGCCTCGACGCCGCGATCGACGAGGTCCAGGCCAGCGGCGTCGACCTGCGCGTCCTCTTCCTCGACGCGTCCGACGAGGCGCTCGTCCGCCGGTTCGAGCAGGTGCGGCGGCCGCACCCCCTGCAGGGGGAGGGGCGGGTGCTCGACGCGATCGCCGAGGAGCGGCGGCTGCTCACAAGGGTCCGGGAGCGGGCCGACGTCGTCCTCGACACCTCCGACACCGCGCCGCAGGAGCTGGCCCGGACGGTGCGCGCCCTCGCGCACGGCAACGGGCCGGACGTCATGCGGATCTCGATCGTCTCGTTCGGCTTCAAGTACGGCGTGCCCGTCGACGCCGACCACGTGGTCGACGTCCGCTTCCTCGCCAACCCGTTCTGGATCTCCGAGCTGCGCCACCTATCGGGCCGCGACGAGCCGGTCCGGGAGTACGTCATGGGCCTTCCGGGTGCCCAGACCTTCGTCGACCGGTACGTCTCGGCACTCGAGCCGGCCATCGAGGGGTACCTGCACGAGGACAAGCACTACCTGACGATCGCGGTCGGGTGCACGGGCGGCAAGCACCGCTCCGTGGTCATCGCCGACGCCCTCGCGGCGCGCCTGCGCGGGCTGGGTCAGCTCGTCTCGGTCGGCGCGCGAGACCTGGGCAAGGAATGACGGCGGAACAGATGGCCGGTCCCGGGCCCTACCGGGACGGGGGGCGCGGCCCGGCGGTCGTGGCCCTCGGCGGGGGCCACGGGCTCTCGGCGAGCCTGTCCGCGCTGCGGCTGATGTCGGACCAGATCACCGCGGTGGTCACGGTGGCCGACGACGGCGGTTCGTCGGGCCGGCTGCGCGAGGAGCTCGGCGTGCTGCCGCCGGGCGACCTGCGGATGGCGCTGGCCGCGCTGTGCGACGACTCCGACTGGGGCCGGTTGTGGCGCGACGTGCTCCAGCACCGCTTCGCGTCCGAGGGCGCCCTCGACCGGCACGCGGTCGGCAACCTGCTCATCGTCGCCTTGTGGGAGATCCTCGGGGACCCCATCGCCGGCCTCGACTGGGTGGGCCGGCTGCTCGGGGCTCGAGGTCGCGTGCTGCCGATGGCCGCGGTGCCGCTGCGCATCGAGGCCGACGTCGTGGGCCCCGACGGCCGCACGCGGCTGGTGGACGGTCAGAGCCACGTGGCCGTCGCCAAGGGCCGGATCACGGAGGTCCGGCTGGACCCCCCGATGCCCCCGGCGTGCCCCGAGGCGATCGAGGCGGTCCTGGCGGCGGACCTCGTCGTGCTCGGCCCGGGCTCCTGGTACACGTCCGTGCTGCCGCACCTGCTCGTCCCCGAGCTGCGGGATGCGCTCGTGACCAGCACGGCGCGCACGATCGTCACGCTCAACCTCCAGCCGGAGCGGATCGGGGAGACGCTCGGCATGCCCGTCACGGACCACCTCGCCGCTCTTGCCAAGGGCGCCCCGGAGCTGCACGTCGACGCTGTCGTCGTCGATCCGGGAGCGGTGGAGGAGGTCGACGCCCTCGCCGAGCAGTGCGAAGCCATGGGCGCGCGGATGCTCATGCGGCAGCTCGGCCGGGGCGACGGGACGGCCCAGCACGACCCGCTGCGGCTCGCGGCGGCCTACCGCGACGTCGTCGACGGCTTCTTCGGGGACGTGCGTGGCTGACGGCCCTGGAGGGGCGACGTGAGCACGCGGCGGGGATGGCAAGATGCCCCCATGGCTCTGACGGCACAGGTCAAGGACGAGCTCGCCCGGCTCAAGATCGATCGCACGTCCTGCCGCAAGGCCGAGGTGTCCGCGACGCTGCGATTCGCCGGCGGGCTGCACATCATCTCGGGTCGCATCGTCGTCGAGGCGGAGCTGGATACCGGTGCGGCGGCCCGGCGCCTGCGCCAGGCGATCTCCGAGGTGTACGGCCACGAGAGCGACGTCATCGTCGTCTCCGGCGGCGGCATCCGACGCGGCAGCCGCTACGTGGTGCGTGTGGTCAAGGACGGCGAGTCGCTCGCGCGCCAGACCGGGCTGCTCGACAACCGCGGCCGCCCGGTGCGGGGCCTGCCGCCGCAGGTGGTCTCCGCCGGCATCGGCGAGGCCGAGGCGGCGTGGCGTGGCGCGTTCCTGGCGCACGGCTCGCTGACCGAGCCCGGCCGTTCGTCGGCCCTCGAGGTGACGTGCCCCGGCCCGGAGGCGGCCCTCGCGCTCGTCGGCGCCGCCCGCCGGCTCGGCATCTCCGCCAAGGCGCGCGAGGTGCGGGGCATCGACCGCGTGGTGATCCGCGACGGCGACGCCATCAGCGCGATGCTCGCCCGGCTGGGCGCCCACGAGACGGTGCTCCTCTGGGAGGAGCGGCGCGTGCGCCGCGAGGTGCGGGGGACAGCCAACCGCCTGGCCAACTTCGACGACGCCAACCTGCGTCGCTCGGCACGCGCCGCCGTCGCCGCCGGTGCGCGGGTGGAGCGGGCCTTCGAGATCCTCGGCGACGAGCTTCCGGAACACCTGCGTGAGGCCGGCGAGCTGCGCCTCGCGCACAAGCAGGCGTCGCTCGAGGAGCTCGGCAAGCTCGCGGACCCGCCGCTGACGAAGGATGCCGTCGCGGGCCGCATCCGGCGGCTGCTGGCGACCGCCGACAAGCGCGCCGCCGACCTCGGCATCCCGGACACCGAGGCCAGCCTCTCGCCGGACATGCTCGACCTCTGACGTGCTGCGACCTTCGTCGCACTGCTCGCCCCAAGGGCGGGGTATAGGGTCGGTGTCATCCGATCGTCACAAGGGCGTCACGTGTTCGGCACGTTCCATCGACGGCCGGCCGTAGCGCGCGGGTGATCGACGCGGACGCACATCGGCGTGCGAGTGTTCCCACCAGTCATTACGTGTGCGCCGACCCGTTCGGCGCGTGCCGAGGAGGGCAAGTGACCATCAAGGTCGGCATCAACGGCTTCGGCCGTATCGGGCGCAACTTCTACCGGGCGCTCATCGCCTCGGGTGCGGACGTCGAGATTGTCGGGGTCAACGACCTCACCGACAACAAGACCCTGGCCCACCTGCTCAAGTACGACACGGTGCTCGGCAAGTTCCCGCTGAGCGTGGACTACGACGACGAGAACATCATCGTCGACGGCAAGAAGATTCGCGCCCTCGCCGAGCGTGACCCCGCCAACCTCCCCTGGGGCGAGCTGGGCGCCGACATCGTCATCGAGTCGACGGGCTTCTTCACCGACGCGGTCAAGGCCAAGGCGCACATCGACGGCGGCGCGAAGAAGGTCATCATCTCCGCTCCGGCGAAGAACGAGGACGCCACGTTCGTCATGGGTGTGAACCACACCAGCTACGACCCGGCGACCCACAACATCATCTCGAACGCGTCGTGCACCACGAACTGCCTGGCCCCGCTGGCCAAGGCGCTCAACGACTCGATCGGCATCGTCCGTGGCCTCATGACGACGATCCACGCCTACACGGGCGACCAGAACCTGCAGGACGGCCCGCACCGCGACCTCCGTCGTGCCCGTGCCGCTGCGGCGAACATCGTCCCGACCTCGACCGGTGCCGCGAAGGCCGTCGCCCTCGTGCTGCCGGAGCTCAAGGGCAAGCTCGACGGCTACGCGCTCCGCGTGCCGGTCATCACTGGCTCGGCCACCGACCTGACCTTCACCGCTCCCAAGGAGACGACGGTCGACGAGGTCAACGCTGCGGTCAAGGCCGCCGCCGAGGGCGCCCTCAAGGGCCACCTGGAGTACGTGGACGACGAGATCGTCTCGAGCGACATCGTCACCAACCCGTCGCAGAGCATCTTCGACTCCAAGCTGACGAAGGTGATCGGCGACCAGGTGAAGGTCGTGGCCTGGTACGACAACGAGTGGGGCTACTCCAACTCGCTGGTCGCGCTGACCGTGTACGTGGGCGAGCGTCTCTGACCGTCCCGCACCAGCACCAGCCATGCGTCCGCGTGCGCCCCGGCCTTCCCGCCGCCCGGCGCACGCGGACGCTGCTGTGTGAACCGCCGTCACACTCCCGCGGCCGAGCCGGCCGCGACGTCCTGACCAGGTAGGAGACATGCAGACCATCGACGACCTCGGCGACCTGCGCGGCAAGCGCGTGCTCGTCCGTTCCGACTTCAACGTGCCGCTCAAGGACGGCGTCATCACCGATGACGGCCGCATCCGCGCGGCGCTCCCGACGCTCCAGGCGCTGCTCGGCAAGGGCGCCCGCGTCATCGTCACGGCGCACCTCGGCCGCCCGACCGGCGAGGGCTTCGAGGCGAAGTACTCGCTCGCCCCCGTCGCCGCGCGGCTCGGCGAGCTGCTGGGCCAGCCGGTGGTGCTGGCGGGCGACCTCGTCGGCGACTCCGCCAAGGAGACCGTCGCCGCTCTCGAGGACGGCCAGATCGCGCTCCTCGAGAACGTCCGCTTCGACGCACGCGAGACGAGCAAGGACGAGGCCGCCCGCGGCGCCCTCGCCGACGAGCTCGCGGCGCTGGCCGACGCGTACGTGTCGGACGGCTTCGGCGTGGTGCACCGCAAGCAGGCGTCGGTCTACGACGTCGCCAAGCGGCTGCCGCACGCGGTGGGTTACCTGGTTCTCAAGGAGGTCGACTCGCTGCGCAAGGCGACCGAGAACCCGGAGCGGCCGTACGTCGTCGTCCTCGGCGGCGCCAAGGTGTCCGACAAGCTCGGCGTCATCTCCAACCTGCTGACGAAGGCCGACCGGCTCGTCATCGGCGGCGGCATGGCGTTCACATTCGCCGCGGCCCAGGGCCACGCGGTGGGCAAGAGCCTGCTTGAGGCCGACCAGATCGAGACGGTCAAGGGCTACCTCGCGCAGGCCGCCGAGGCGGGCGTCGAGATCGTCCTGCCGGTCGACGCGGTCGTCGCCCCCGAGTTCAAGGCCGACTCGCCGGCCACGATCGTCGCGATCGACGCGATCCCGGACGACGAGATGGGCCTCGACGTCGGCCCGGAGAGCGCGAAGCTCTTCGCGTCGAAGATCGTCGACGCCAAGACGGTCGTCTGGAACGGCCCGGCGGGCGTGTTCGAGTTCGAGGCGTTCTCCGCCGGCACCCGCGCCGTCGCGCAGGCGCTCGTCGAGGCGCACGCGGCCGGCGCGTTCACCATCGTCGGCGGCGGCGACTCGGCCGCGGCCATCCGGATCCTCGGGTTCGACGAGGCCGACTTCAGCCACATCTCCACCGGCGGCGGCGCCTCCCTCGAGTTCCTCGAGGGCAAGACCCTGCCGGGCATCGCTGTCCTGGAGGACTGAGACCGATGGCAGGCCGCACCCCGCTGATGGCGGGCAACTGGAAGATGAACCTGGACCACCACGAGGCGGTCCACACCGTGCAGAAGCTCGCCTGGCTGCTCCAGGACGCGAAGCACGACTACACCTCCGTCGAGGTCGCCGTCATCCCGCCGTTCACGGACCTGCGCAGCGTGCAGACCCTGGTCGACGCGGACAAGCTCGGCCTCGTCTACGGGGCTCAGGACGTGTCGTCGCACGCGTCGGGTGCCTACACCGGCGAGATCTCGGCGGCGTTCCTCACGAAGCTCGGCTGCACCTACGCGGTCGTCGGGCACAGCGAACGGCGGCAGTACCACGCCGAGGACGACGCGCTCGTGGGCGCCAAGGTGAAGGCGGCGCTGGGGGCGGGGCTCACCCCGATCCTCTGCATCGGCGAGCCCCTGGAGATCCGCAAGGCCGGTACGCACGTCGAGCACACGCTGGCCCAGCTCGACGGCGCCCTCGCGGGCGTCACCGCGGACCAGGTGAAGCAGATGGTCATCGCCTACGAGCCCGTGTGGGCCATCGGGACCGGCGAGACCGCGACGCCCGAGGACGCCCAGGAGATGTGCGAGGCGATCCGCAACCGCGTCGACGCGCTGTACGACGTCGACACCGCGGACGCGGTGCGCGTGCTCTACGGCGGCTCCGTGAAGTCGTCCAACGTGGCGGCGATCATGGCGAAGGCCGACGTCGACGGCGCCCTCGTCGGCGGCGCGAGCCTCGACCCGGAGGAGTTCGCGAAGATCGTGCGCTACCAGGCGCACGCCGTCGCGCTCTGACGCACCCCGTTCGGCGGGGCGGGTGCGCAACCCGTCCCGCCGAACTGCGTCACCGGCGTTCACCAGCAGGTCGAACGTCGCTTACCCTTGACTGTCTCGTACCACCCAGTGAGGAACCACTTCCCGTGACCGCACTCAAGATCGTGCTCCAGGTGCTGCTGGTTCTCACCAGCCTCCTGCTGATCCCGCTCGTCTTGCTCCACAAGGGGCGCGGCGGCGGTCTGTCGGACATGTTCGGCGGTGGGATCACCTCGAGCGTCGGTTCGTCGGGCGTGGCCGAGCGCAACCTCAACCGGATCACGATCACGGTGGCGATCTCGTGGGCCCTCATCATCACGGGGCTCGGCCTCCTGGAACGCTGGGGCTGAGGCATCATGGCGAGCGGAAGCGCTATCCGGGGGTCCCGCGTCGGCGCCGGGCCCATGGGCGAGGCGGAGCGTGGCGAGGCTGCCCCGCGCGTCTGGATCTCCTACTGGTGCTCGAACGGGCACGAGACGCGGCCCAGCTTCGCTGAGGAGGCCTTCGCCGAGGCGCCCACCACGTGGGACTGCCCGCGCTGCGGCTTCCCGGCCGGCCAGGACAAGGAGAACCCGCCGGCTCCGTTCCGCAACGAGCCGTACAAGACCCACCTGGCGTACGTGAAGGAGCGGCGGTCCGACGAGGACGGCGCCGCGATCCTCGACGAGGCGCTGGCCGCGCTGCGCGCCCGCCGCGGCCACTGAGCCGCCGCACCCTCACACGACGTCCGAGCGTTTCGGGCCTCCGGCCCTGAAACGCTCGGACGTTGCGTGTCTACGGGGTAGGGATCCTAGAGGCCGCCGTCACGTCGACCAGCCACAGCGTGCGCTCGGTGCCGACGGCACCGGCGGCGGGAATCTCGTCGACTCGAGCGCCGGAGAGGGCGGCCGCGACGGCCTCGGCCTTCTCCTCGCCGGCGACGACGAGCCATACCTCGCGGGCCGCGCCGATCGCGGCATAGGTCAGCGAGACGCGGCGAGGCGGCAGCTTGGGGGAGTCGGCCTCGCCGACGACCGTGCGGACCCGCTCGTGCAGCGTCGCGTGGCCGGGGAAGAGCGAGGCCACGTGGCCGTCCGGGCCGACGCCCAGCAGCAGCACGTCGAACTCCGGGACCGCAGAGGGTGCGGCCGGGGAGCCGCCCGGCGCGACGCCGCCGCTCGGGCTGAGGTCGTCGACCTCGTCGTCCGACGACGAGAACCGGGCGAGCTCGGCGGCGTAGGCGGCCGCCGCCGCGGCTTCGTCGGGCACCGTGCCCTCGGCGGGGATCGCGTGGATGTTGTCCGGGGGCACGGGCAGCGCGTACAGCAGCGCCTCCCGGGCCTGCCGCTCGTTGCGGTCGGGGGAGTCCGCGGGCACGAAGCGCTCGTCGCCCCACCAGACGTGGACCCCCGACCAGTCGACCGCGGCCCGGGCCGGGGAGGCGGCGAGCGCGCGCAGCGTGGCGATGCCGACGGAGCCGCCCGTCAGGACCAGGTGCAGCGGCGAGCGCAGCGACTGCAGGTCGAGGAGCCGTACGAGGAGACGCGCGGCGGTCGCCTCGGCCAGCGCCGTGGCGTCCGGGTGCACGACGATCTCGACGTGGCGCGACCGCGTGCCGGCGTGGCGGCCGCGCGGGGCGTCGGACGTGACGACGACCGGGAGCACGCCGTGCTCGGGCGACTCGTCGGCCTCGGGTGCGATCGTCTGGTCGGCCACGTCGGTCCCTCCTTGATCGGTCGCGGTTACGCCGGCACCTTCGTCAGGCCCTTGGTGAGGACCTCGCCGTAGACCTCGTCGGGGTCGAGGCGGCGCAGCTCCTCGACGAGGCACTCCTTGAGCTGCCGGATCGGCAGGGCGATGCGGTGCGACGGCTGCCCGGGCTGGTGCAGCTCGGCGGTTTTGCCGTCGGGCCGGTCGAGGACGATGTCGCCGCCGCTGCGCGACAGGCGCACCTCCGTGATGGCGGGCGCGCCGGGGATCCGGTCGATCTCCACCGGGCACTTGAGCGCCCAGGCGAGCCAGGCGGCCATGAGGTCCATGGACGGGTGGGTCGCCTCGCCGCGCACCACGGCGCCGTGCACCGGCTCGTACGGCGGCTGGTCGAGCGTCGCGGCGATGAGGCCACGCCAGAGGGTGGCTCGCGTCCAGGCGAGGTCCGTGTCGCCGGCGGTGTACACGCCGGCGAGCGCGCGCAGCCTCGCCGTCGGGTTGCTGCACTGCGTGGTGTCCGTGATGCGCCGCACGCCCATCCGCCCGACGGGGTGCTCGGCGGGGTTGGCCGGCACCTCGAACGGCCACCAGACGACGATGGGGGCATCTGGCAGCAGCAGGGGTGTCACCAGGGTGTCGAGGTGGTCGCGCAGCTCGCCTGCCGGGTAGAGCACGACGACCTCGCTGGCGCCCGCGTCGCCGCCGAGCCGGATCTGCGCGGCGAGGTGCGGGTCGGCGCGCTCGTCGATCGTGGACAGGACGATGATCCGGCACGGGTGCTCGCGGCTTGCCTCGTTCGCGGCGGCGATCGCCTCTTCGGGGTCGTGGTCGCCCGCGTCGATGACCAGCGTGAGCACGCGGCCGAGGGCCACGACGCCGCCCTCGTCGCGCTCCTCGACCAGGCGCTTGTTGATGTCCCGCGTGGTGGTGTCGTGCAGGTCGATGATCACGGCTGCCTCCACGCGCGCCCGTCACGGGCCATCATCTCGTCGGCCGATGCCGGTCCCCACGAGCCCGCGGGGTAGGGGTCTGGCGTGCCGTGCTTGTGCCAGTAGTCGATCACCGGGTCGAGCACCTTCCAGGAGAGCTCGACCTCCTGACGGCGCGGGAACAGGGGCGGGTCGCCGAGGAGCACGTCGAGGATGAGTCGCTCGTACGCCTCTGGGGAGTTCTCGGTGAACGCGTGGCCGTAGCCGAAGTCCATCGTCACGTCCCGGACCTCCATCGCGGTGCCCGGCACCTTGGCGCCGAACCGCACCGTGACGCCCTCGTCGGGCTGGATGCGGATGACGATGGCGTTCTTGCCCAGCTCGGACGTGTCGCTCGAGTCGAACGGCAGGTGGGGCGCCTTCTTGAACACGACGGCGATCTCTGTGACGCGCCGGCCGAGGCGCTTGCCCGTGCGCAGGTAGAACGGCACGCCGGCCCAGCGCCGGGTGTCGATGTCCACGCGGATGGCGGCGAAGGTCTCCGTGACGGAGTTCGGGTTGAAGCCCTCCTCGTCGTGGTACGCGACCACCTTCTCGCCGCCCTGCCAGCCGCCGAGGTACTGCCCGCGGGCGGTGTGCTTGCCGAGGTCGCGGGGGAGCCGCACCGCCGAGAGCACCTTGATCTTCTCGGCCCGCAGCGAGTCCGCGTCGGCGAGCGACACCGGCTCCTCCATCGCGGTGAGCGCGAGCAGCTGCATCAGGTGGTTCTGGATGACGTCGCGCGCGGCGCCGATGCCGTCGTAGTACCCGGCGCGGCCGGCGATGCCGATGTCCTCCGCCATGGTGATCTGCACGTGGTCGACGTAGTTGGAGTTCCAGACAGGCTCGAACATCTGGTTGGCGAACCGCAGCGCCAGCAGGTTCTGGACGGTCTCCTTGCCCAGGTAGTGGTCGATCCTGAAGATGTCGTCCGGCCGGAACACCTGCGACACGATGGAGTTCAGCTCACGCGCGCTCGCCAGGTCGTGCCCGAACGGCTTCTCGATGACCACGCGCCGCCAGGTGCCCTCGCGCGGCTGCGAGAGGCCGGAGCGGGCGAGATGCTCGCACACCACCGGGAACATCGCGGGCGGGACCGAGAGGTAGAACGCGTGGTTCCCGCCGGTGCCGCGGTTGACGTCGAGCTCCTCGACGGTGTCGCGAAGCCGGTCGAAGGCGTCGGGCTCGTCGAACGTGCCGGCGACGAACCGGATCCCCTCGGACAGCTGGCGCCACGTCGCCTCGCGGAACGGGGTGCGCGCGAACTCCTTGACGGAGTCGTGGACGATCTGCGCGAAGTCCTGGGTCGCCCAGTCACGGCGGGCGAACCCCGTGAGCGCGAAGCCCGGCGGCAGGAGGCCGCGGTTCGTCAGGTCGTAGACCGCCGGCATGAGCTTCTTGCGCGCCAGGTCGCCGGTGACGCCGAAGATCACCAGGCCGCACGGCCCGGCGATCCGGCGCATGCGCCGGTCACGCGGGTCGCGCAGCGGATTGACGCCCGGCGCGACCCGGGCTGGGCTCATCGTGCGGCCCCTGCGACACCCGCCGCGGCGTCCAGCCCGGACTTCACCTTCTCGACCAGCTGCTGCCAGGAGGCGACGAACTTGTCGACGCCCTCGGTCTCGAGCGTGGCGGTCACCTCGTCGAACGAGATGCCGAGCGCCTCGAGGCCGGAGACGACGGCCGCGGCGCCGCCCTGGGTGCCGGTCACGGTGTCCCCGCGCACCTGGCCGTGGTCCGCCACCGCGTCGAGCGTCTTCTCGGGCATGGTGTTCACCACGCCGCGGACGACGAGCTCGTCGACGTACATCGTGTCCGGGTAGGCCTTGTCCTTGACGCCTGTGGACGCCCACAACGGCCGCTGGGGGTGCGCCCCGGCGTCCTTCAGCGTCGCCCACCGCACCGTGCCGAAGACCTCCTCGTAGGCGGCGAACGCCAGGCGGGCGTTGGCCACGCCCGCGGTGCCGCGGAGCAGGGCCGCTTCGGGCGTCCCCAGCGCGTCGAGCTTCGGGTCCACGGCCGTGTCGACGCGCGAGACGAAGAACGACGCGACCGAGCCGATGGTCGCCAGGTCGAGGCCAGAGCTGTGCGCCTCCTCCATCCCGGCGAGGAACGCCTCCATCACCTGGCGGTAGCGCTCGATCCCGAAGATCAGCGTCACGTTGATGCTGATGCCCTGGGCGAGCGCGGCCGTGATCGCCGGCAGCCCTTCCTCGGTGGCCGGGATCTTGACGAACAGGTTCGGGCGCCCGACACGGGCCCAGAGCGCCCGGGCCGACGCGATCGTCCCCGCGGTGTCGTGCGCCAGGCGGGGGTCCACCTCGATCGAGACCCTGCCGTCGACCGTGTGCGTCTCGTCGTACACGCGCCGCAGGATGTCGCAGGCGTCGCGGACGTCGTCCGTGGTGATGTGGAACACGGCTTCGTCGGGCGTCGCGCCGTCGGCGGCCAGCTCGGCGAGCACACCGTCGTAGTCGGACCCGTACTCCAGCGCGTTGGCGAAGATCGTCGGGTTCGTCGTCACCCCGACGACACCCCGCTCGACGAGGTCGGCGAGCCCGCCCGACTGGATGCGCCTGCGGGAGAGGTCGTCGAGCCATATCGCGACACCGGCCTGCGCCAGGTCGTGCAGGGGACCGTCCTGTCGAGCCATGTCCTGCCCCTTCCATGGAATCCGGCCGGGCGGACACCCGCCCGGCCGTTGGGGCGCGGCGCGCTAGCTGGCGTCGCCCCTGGTCTCCGCGAGGGACGAGCGCGCGGCCGCCGCGACGGCGTCGGCCGTGATCCCGTACTCCCGGTACAAGGTCTCGTAATCCGCGGACGCGCCGAAGTGTTCCAGGCTGACCGCCTTGCCGTGCTGGCCGAGGTACTTGTGCCACGACAGGGCGATGCCGGCCTCGACGCTGACGCGCGCGGCGACCGACGAGGGGAGCACCGACTCGCGGTACGCCTCGTCCTGCTCGTCGAACCACTCGAGGCACGGCGCCGAGACGACGCGCGTCGGGATGCCGTCGGCCTCCAGGGCGGCACGCGCCTCGACCGCCAGCTGCACCTCCGAGCCGGTGCCGATGAGGATGACCTGCGGCTCCCC
>Ga0207836_1000163_pt1 | contig 16057 bp, 13 predicted proteins | sample LuqExpMetageno18_FD_187776 | JGI IMG/M metagenome (GOLD analysis project Ga0207836, IMG submission 187776) | Tropical forest soil microbial communities from Luquillo Experimental Forest, Puerto Rico - Sample 18 (SPAdes) | ecosystem: Environmental > Terrestrial > Soil > Tropical forest ...
CGGACGAGCTGCTCTTCGAGCCCGAGCTCGTCGTGCGCGGCTCGACCGCGCCGGCCCCGGCGGAGCCGCCCGTCCTTGGACCCGCCGCCCGCTGACTCTGCTCGCACCTCACGACGCCCGGCCTGGCCGGGCGTCGTTCTCTTGCGCCCGGCGCTTCGGTCCTTGCCTGAACGCGCTCCCGTCCTTCCGGGCATCTGGTCTCGGACCGAACGTCGATCGGTCACGTTTCGATAACTACCTGTCAAGTTCTTGCGTGGATCTCGTCGCGTCCTTTAGTGTCTCCGTCATCGACAGGGCGGTCCCCGCTCGTCGACCAGATCCGAGAGATGGGGCCTTCGTTGGCGCAGGCGCACACCGATCCGCTGTGGTGGCGAGACGCGGTCATCTACCAGGTGTACCCGCGCTCGTTCGCGGACGGGAACGGCGACGGGATCGGCGACCTCGCCGGCCTGCGGGAGCGCCTGCCCTACCTCGCCCGGCTCGGTGTCGACGCGATCTGGGTGACCCCCTGGTACTCCTCGCCGATGGCGGACGGCGGCTACGACGTCGCCGACTACCGCGCGATCGACCCCGAGTTCGGCACGCTGGAGCAGGCCGAGCAGGTGATCGCGGAGGCCCGCGAGCTCGGCATCCGGACGATCGTCGACGTGGTCCCGAACCACGTGTCCTCGCAGCACGCGTGGTTCAAGGCGGCCCTCGCCGCGGCTCCCGGCTCGCCCGAGCGGGCGCGGTTCTGGTTCCGCGCCGGCGCCGGCCCGCGCGGCGACGGCATCCCGACGCACTGGCGCAGCGACTTCGCCGGCCCGACCTGGACGCGCACGCGCAACGCCGACGGCACCCCGGGAGAGTGGTACCTCCACCTCTTCACGCCGGAGCAGCCCGACCTCAACTGGAGCAACCCCGAGGTCGTCGCCGAGCACCTCGACATCCTGCGGTTCTGGTTCGACCGTGGCGCCGCCGGCATCCGCATCGACTCGGCGGCGCTCCTCGTCAAGGACGCCACGTTCCCGGAGGTGCCGGCGCACCCGCGGCCCGGCGAGCACCCGCACGTGGACCGCGACGAGCTGCACGACATCTACCGCGGCTGGCGGGCGGTCGCGGACGAGTACCCGGACACGCGGGTGCTCGTCGGCGAGGTGTGGCTCGAGGACCGCGAGCGGTTTGCCCGCTACCTGCGGCCCGACGAGATGCACACAGCCTTCAACTTCGACTTCATGGCGCGGCCGTGGGACGCCGAGGAGCTGCGGGCCTCCATCGACCAGATGCTCGCGGCGCACGCCCCCGTGGGCGCCCCGCCCACCTGGGTGCTCTCCAACCACGACGTCACCCGGCCGGTCACGCGATACGGGCGCGCCGACTCGTCGTTCTCCTTCGCGACGAAGCGGTTCGGCACGCCGACCGACCTCGAGATGGGCCGGCGGCGCGCCCGCGCCGCCGCTCTCCTCACCGCCGCCCTGCCGGGCTGCTGGTACGTGTACCAGGGCGAGGAGCTGGGGCTCCCGGAGGCCGAGGACCTGCCGGTCGCAGTGATCCAGGACCCGATGCACTACCGGTCGGGCGGCACCGACCCCGGTCGCGACGGCTGCCGCGTGCCCCTGCCGTGGTCCGGCGGCGCGGCCCCGTACGGGTTCAGCCCCGCGGGCGCCACGCGCAAGCCGTGGCTGCCGCAACCGGCGGACTGGGCGGACCTGACCGTCGAGGCCGAGGAGGCCGACGACGCGTCGATGCTTCACCTGTACCGGCGGGCGGTCCGCGTGCGCAAGGCCGAGCAGAGCCTCGGCGACGGCCCCCTCGAGTGGGTCGACGCCGGTCCGCACGTGCTGGCCTTCGCCCGCGGCGACGTGCTCTGCGTGGTCAACCTCGGCCCCGAGCCCGTCGACCTCCCGCCCCACCACGACGTCCTGCTGCTGAGCGACCCGCTCGACGCAGGTCGGCTGCCCCGCGACACCGCTGGGTGGCTGCGCACAACCCGCACGAGCACGAACACCGAGCGGACCCCGGATCCCGGGACAACAACAGAGGAGTGACGAGAACGATGAGGTCCTCACGCACCACCGCGCTCGGCCTGATGGCCGGTGCGCTCGCGATCGGCCTGATGGCCGGTTGCTCGTCGACGGGCGGCACGGGCAGCCCGACGACGCCTGCCGGCGCAGCGCCGACCACCAGTGCGCCTGCCGGGCCGGTCACCATCACGGTCGCCGGCACGCTGCCCGGCGCCTCGCAGGAGAACGTCGACCAGCTCAACGCCCGCATCAAGGAGTTCCAGACCAAGTACCCGAACATCACGGTCACGCCGGAGGAGTACCTCTGGCAGGCGACGACGTTCACCACGGCCCTCGCCGGCGGCACGCTGCCGACGGTCTTCGAGATCCCGGTGACGGACGGCAAGACGCTCATCGAGAACAAGCAGCTCGCTGACATCGACGCCGCGATCAAGGCCAACCTGCCGTACTACAACGACTTCAACCCCGCGATCGTCGGCTACGGCCAGGACTCGTCGGGCAAGTTCTTCGCCGTCCCGGCCAAGAACTTCTACGCCAACGCCCTGCACATCAACCGGAAGCTCTTCACCCAGGCCGGGCTCGACCCCGACAAGCCGCCGACGACGTGGGCCGAGGTCAAGGCGGACGCCAAGACCATCCACGACAAGACCGGCGTCTACGGCTTCGGCCAGATGGGCAACGGCGCGACCGGCGGCTGGCAGATCGCGGTCGACGTCGACTCCCGCGGCGGCAGCCTGGAGAAGGCGAACGCTGACGGCACGTTCACGGCCAACCTTACCGACCCCGCGGTCAAGTCCTCGCTCGAGTGGCTCAAGAGCCTGGCGGCCGACGGCTCGATCGACCCCGACACCTCGCTCGACTGGCCCGGGATCAACGCGGCCTTCGCGTCCGGCCAGTTCGCGATGTTCACATCCGGCTCCGACGTCTACAACGCCATGGTCCAGACCAACAACATGACCCCTGACTGGGGCTACGGCCTCACGGCGGTCCCGACCGAGAACGGCGGCGCCGCGCTCGGTGGCGGCACCCTCGCGGCGGTCAAGGCCAACGCGACCGACGCGGAGAAGGACGCGGCGGCCAAGTGGATCGACTTCTGGTACCTCGCCAAGCTGCGTGACCAGGACCAGGCCGTCGCCGACGCCAAGGTCGCCTCTGCGGCCAAGCAGCCGATCGGCACCCCGGTGCTGCCGATCTTCAGCAAGGCCCAGTACGAGACGTCCCTCACCTGGATCAAGGACTACATCAACGTCCCGCTCGAGAACATGAAGGGCTACACGGACGTGATGTTCTCCCAGCCGGTCGGTGGCGAGCCGAAGATGGCCACGCAGGCGATCTACCAGCTCCTGTCGCCGGTGTTCCAGGCCGCCCTCACGGACAAGAGCGCCAACATCGACAAGCTCCTGGCCGACGCCAACGTGCAGGCTCAGGACGCGATCGACCACCCGCCGGCACCCACGAAGTAGTCCGGTCCCTCGGACCCCGGCCGGGCGGCCCGTCCGCCCGGCCGGGGTCCGGCTCATCCGTCCGCCCCTGCGCTCACGTGAGGAATGGTCACCATGGTCACCGACGACCTGGTCGTCGAGGTCCGGCCCAAGGGCCGACCCAAGCGCTTCACCACGCGGTTCATTACGCCGACAGTCCGGCGCCGCCGGCACACGCCGGAGACCTGGCTGCGTGGCGGCGGGCTGTCCGCGCTCGTCTTCGCGCTCCCCGCGATCTTCGTCTTCGGCTGGTTCTCCTGGCTGCCGATCGCCAAGTCGGTCGTCATGGCCTTCCAGAAGACCAACCTCATCGTCACCAGCTGGGTGGGGTTCGAGAACTTCCACCGCGTGCTCGCAGACCCGGTGCTCCCGATCGCGATCCGCAACACGATGTGGTTCGCGCTGCTCGCCCTGATCTTCGGCTTCCCCGTGCCGCTCGTGGCTGCCGTCCTCATGAGCGAGGTGCGGCGCTGGAAGGGCCTCTATTCGGTCCTCGCCTACCTGCCCGTGGTCATGCCGCCGGTGGTGGCCGTGCTGCTGTGGCGGTTCTTCTACACGCCGGGCCCCCGTGGCGTCTTCAACCAGCTGCTCAGCTACGTGCACCTCGGGCCGGTGCTCTGGTTGCAGGACAAGACCATCGTGATGCCCGCCCTGGTGATGGAGGCGACGTGGGCGGCCGCCGGCGGGACGATCATCATCTATCTCGCCGCCCTGACCAGCGTGCCCGCCGAGCTGTACGACGCGGCCGAGGTCGACGGCGCCTCCGTGTGGGGGAAGGTCTGGCACGTGACGATGCCGCACCTGCGCGGCGTGCTCTTCGTCACCTTCATCCTCCAGATCCTCGCCACCGCCCAGGTGTTCAACGAGCCCTACCTGTTCACGGGCGGCGGTCCCAACAACCGCACGCTGACGGTGCTGCTGCTCATCTACAACTACGCGTTCGGCACCAGCCTCGGCGGCAGGTACGGCGAGGCGACGGCGCTGTCGGTCATGCTCGCCGTGGTGCTCGCGATCCTGTCGATCCTCTACTTCCGCCTCACCCGCCGCTGGAGCACCTCGTGAGCACGACGACGCACCCGACCAGGACGACCGCGGTCGCCGCGCCCGCGCCGGTGCCCGCCCCCAAGCGTCGGCGCAAGGCCGCGGCCAACGACCTCGGAACCCGCAGCGCGATCTCCGAGGTGGAGTGGCGCAGGCCCGCCGTGCGCCGCCCGTGGCGCGTGATGCACGTCGTGCTGCTCGTCCTGCTGGCCGTGGCGGCCATCGGGCCGCTGCTGATGCTCCTCAAGTTCGCGGTGACGCCCACCCAGGACATCCTGCGCACGCCGCTGTCGGTCTTCCCGCACGGCGTCAAGTGGTCGAACGTCACCGAGGCGTGGAACCGGGTCCACATCAGCCGGTACTTCTTCAACTCCCTGTACGCGGCGGCGGGCTGCTGGGTCAGCCAGGTCGTGGTCGCGACGTGCACCGGCTACGTGCTCTCGGTGCTGCGCCCGCGCTGGGGCAAGGTGCTCAACGCGGCGATCCTCTGCACGCTCTTCGTGCCGGCCGTCGTGCTCCTGGTGCCGCTCTACCTCGTGGTGCTCCACCCGCCGCTCATCGGCCACTCGATGCTCAACACGTTCTGGGGCGTGTGGCTCCCCGCCGGCGCCAGCGCGTTCAACGTGGTCCTCATGACGCGGTTCTTCGACAACCTGCCGCGCGAGATCTTCGAGGCGGCGCGCGTGGACGGCGCCGGGCCGTTCCGCGTGTTCTGGTCGATGGTGCTGCCCATGAGCAAGCCGATCCTCGGCGTCGTGTCGGTGTTCGCCGTCATCGCGTCCTGGAAGGACTTCCTCTGGCCGATGCTGGTGCTGCGCAACCCGAACATGCAGCCGCTGGCGGTGCGGTTGCCGTCGCTGCAGGCATCCACCGACCTCGGGGTGCTCATGGCGGCGATGGCGATCGCCGCGCTGCTGCCGGTGATCATGTTCCTGATCTTCCAGCGGACGTTCCTCAACAGCGCCGGGATGGGCGGGGCCGTCAAGGGGTAGGGCTCGCGCGCGGGGTCGCCGGGGGAGAGGATCAGGTGCCATGACGGACCCGACCGGCACATGGCGCCTCGTCCTCCTCGGCGGCCGCGCGCCGGCCGGGCACACCCACGGCCCCGTGACGCTGACGTTCGACGGCGACGGGATGCTCTACGGGATGGCCGGCGTCAACCGGGTGCGTGCCACCTGGGCGGCCGACGAGGACGACCAGCTCGCGGTCGGCCCGATGGTGTCCACGATGATGGCGGGCCCCGACGACGCGATGGCGACGGAGCGCGCGCTGCTGGCGCTGCTGTCGGTGCCGCTGGCCGCCACCGTCGACGACGGCGGCCTGCGCCTCGTGACCGAGGACGGCACGGAGGCCGTCCTGGTCCCCGAGGAGACCGAGCGACTGGTGTAGCTCGGTCGCCGCAGGGCTACGTCACGGGTAGAGGCCGCGCGTGCGGTGGGCCTCGGCCACGCGCCGCACGCCGATGACGAGGGCGGCGTCGCGCAGGGACAGCCCCTCGGCGCGGGAGAGCTCGGCGACGGCCTGGTAGGACCGCTGCATCCGGTGCGCCAGCCGCTCCTCGATCTCCGGCTCCGTCCACCAGTACGCCTCGTTGGCCTGGACCCACTCGAAGTACGAGACGACGACGCCGCCGGCGTTGGCCAGGATGTCCGGCACCACGACGACCCCGCGGTCCGCGAGGGCCCGGTCACCGGCCGTCGTTGTCGGGCCGTTCGCCGCCTCGACGACCCAGCGGGCCTTGACCCGGGCCGCGGCGTCCTCGTCGAGCACGCCCTCGACGGCGGCCGGGACCAGGAGGTCGACGTCGAGGGCCAGCAGTGCGGCGTTGTCGATCGGGTCCCCGCCCGCGAAGCCGACGACCGTGCCCGTCCGATGGACGTGGTCGAGGAGCGCGGGGATGTCCAGGCCGTCCGCGGCGGTGACGCCGCCGTGCTCGTCGGACACCGCGACGACGCGCGTGCCCGCCTCGTCGAGGAAGCGCGCCAGGTGTGAGCCGACCTTGCCGAAGCCCTGCACCGCGGCGCTGACCTCGCGAAGCCCGACACCCGCGTCCGCGAGCGTCGCCTCCGCCACGTGCACCACGCCGCGGCTGGTCGCGGTGGCGCGGCCCAGCGAGCCTCCGACAGCCAGCGGCTTGCCGGTGGTCACCGCGGGGATCGTGTAGCCGCGGTTGACGGAGTAGGTGTCCATCACCCACGCCATCGTCTGCTCGTCGGTGCCGATGTCGGGCGCCATGATGTCCCGCTCCGGGCCGATCATCGGCATGATCTCGCTGGTGTAGCGCCGGGTGATGCGCTCGAGCTCGCCCTGGCTGTACCCGCTGGGATCCACCGTGACGCCGCCCTTGGCGCCGCCGTACGGCAGCTCGACGACGGCGCACTTCCACGTCATCCACATCGCGAGCGCGCGGACCTCGTCGAGGTCGACGTTCGCGGCGTACCTCAGGCCGCCCTTGCCCGGTCCACGGGAGATGTTGTGCTGCACCCGGTAGCCGTGGCGGATCTCCACCCGGCCGTCGTCGCGCCGCAGCGGCACCGCGACGTGCATCTCACGGCGCGGGGTCGCGAGCATCTCGTGGAGGCCGTCGTCGAAGCCGAGGATCTGGACGGCCGAGGCCAGCTGCGCTCGCGCCGTTGCGAGCGGGGAGGGGTCCACCATGGGGCCACTGTGCCACCAGGTGCGGGATCGACCCACATCCGTGGCGCGTCAGCCCAGGGCCGGGTCGGGTCAGGCGGAGGCGCGGACGACGAGCTCCGGCGCGAAGATCATCGGCGCCCCGCGCTGGGCGCCGCCCTGGAGCTGGTCGAGCAGCCGCACGCCGGCGGCGCGCGCCATCGCGACGACGGGCTGCTCCACGCTCGTGAGCGGCGGGGTGGTCGACGCGGCGATCGCGCTGTTGTCGTAGCCGACGACTGCGACGTCGTCGGGCACCGTGCGGCCGACCTCGGCGAGGGCCGTCAGCGCCCCGGACGCCATGAGGTCCGACGCGACGAACAGGCCGTCGATGTCGGGGTGCTCGGCGAGGAGCGTCCGCGCCGCGGCCATGCCGCCCGCGATGGTGAAGTCGCCCAGGACCACGGCGTCGTCGGGCAGTCCGGCCTCGCTCATCGCGGCCCGCCACCCGGCGAGACGGTCGACGCCCGCGGACATGTCCTGGGGTCCGGCGATCGTCGCGATCCGGCGGCGGCCGAGCTGGATGAGGCGCTGCGTGGCCAGCCGCCCACCTTCGACGTTGTCGAGGTCGACGTACTCCAGCCCGGAGTCGTCGATCTCGCCGGCGACCAGGGGCCGCCCGACGAAGACGGAGGGCAGCCGGAGCTCGGTCAGCGCACGGTCGAGGTCGTCCTCGGAGTGGTGCGAGACGACGATCGCGCCGTCGACGTGCCCGTTGTGCAGGTAGCGCACGGTGCGCTCACCCTGACCGGGCCGCGCGATCACGAGGACGACCTGGATGTCGGAGTCCGCCAGGGAGGCGGTGACGCCCGAGAGCACGCCCGCGAAGAACGGGTCGGTCAGCACGCGCTCGTCGGGCTCGGGGATGACGAGCGCGACCGAGTCGGTGCGACGGGTGACGAGCGATCGCGCTGCCCGGTTGGGCGTGTACGCGAGCTCGGCGACGGCGCGCTCGACCGAAGCGAGGGCCTCGGGGGACACGCGGTGCCCGCCGTTGATGGCGCGCGAGGCGGTCGATCGGGAGACACCCGCGCGGGCGGCGACCTCTTCGAGCGTCGACACCGCGGGAACGCCGGAACCGCTGCTGACTCGCGGCTGCTGGATTGTCACGCTGGCCTCCTTGCGGCGGTCGTGATCGATGCTGGCAGCGGGTGTCGCCCCTCCATGGTGCGACACTCGCTGCGCGCGCGGCCTCAGCCCTTGACGGCCCCTTGCATGATGCCCGACACCAGCTGGCGTCCAGCGACGATGAAGAGCAGCAGAAGCGGCAGCACCGAGACGAATACTCCCGCCATGACCTGTGAGTAGTCGGCGTAGTAGTGCGCCTGGAGCATCTTGAGGGCGACCGGGAGCGTCGTCTTGCCCGGCACCGCGCCGAGCACGACCAGCGGCCAGAAGTAGTTCGTCCAGTTCGCGACGAAGGCGAAGAGGCCGAGCATGGTCGCAGCCGGCCGGGCGGCCGGCAGCGCGATGGACCAGAACGTCCGGATCATCGATGCCCCGTCCACGCGTGCGGCCTCGATGAGCTCGTAGGGCAAGGCGCTCTCGAGGTACTGGGTCATCCAGAACACGCCGAACGCCGTGACCAGTCCGGGCAGGATCACCGCCGGCAGCTTGCCGATCAGGTGGAGCTGCTTCATCACGAGGAACAGCGGCACGACACCCAGCTGCGTGGGGATCGCCGTGGTCGCGATGACGAAGACGAGCAGCGGCCCGCGACCCCGGAACCGGAGCTTGGCGAACGCGTACCCGGCGAGCGTCGAGAAGAGCACCACCGAGATCGCGGCCACGCCGGACACGATGAGCGAGTTGCGCAGCGCGGCCCAGAACCCGATGTCCGACGTGACGACCTTGACCATGTTCTCCCACAGGTGGGACCCGGGGATCAGGGAGGGGATCGGGTGGCGGGCGACGTCTTCCTTCGTCGACGAGGCGATGAGGAAGGCGTAGTACATCGGGTAGATCGCGATGAGCAGGACGACCGTGAGGATCCCGTACGTGATCCAGCCGGGACGGCGGTCGGCACCCGCGCCCTTCTGGGCGTTGCGGCGGGCGGCGGCCCGTGCGGCTCCGGCGCCGGCGGACTGCCGGATGACCGGGATGGACGGGGCGCTCATGCCGACACCTTCTTCCGACGCTTGCGGCCTCTGGCCGGTCCGCCCTCGGAGGCGATCCGCTGAGTGAGGCCGTAGTTGATCAGGCTGATGATCAGGATGACGAGGAACAGCAGCCACGCGACGGCTGCGGAGCGGCCGAGGTTGTTCTGGCTGCCCCAGCCGAGCTGGTAGAGGTACATCGTCACGGTGACGAACTGACCGTCGGCGCCGCCGGCGGTGAGCGCACCGTTCTGCTGGTCGAACATCGTCGGCTCGTCGAAGATCTGCAGGCCGCCGATCGTCGAGGTGATGATGACGAAGAGCAGGGTCGGCCGGATCATCGGGATCGTCACGGAGAAGAACTGACGGACGCGCGAGGCGCCGTCGATGATCGCGGCCTCGAAGACGTCGTTCGGGATCGCCTGCATCGCGGCGAGGACGACGAGCGTGTTGTAGCCCAGCCAGCGGTAGTTGACCATCGTCGCGATGGCGATGTGTGCCGGGAGTACCTGTGCGTGCCAGGCGATCGGGTTCATCCCGAACTTGACGAGCAGCGCGTTCACCATGCCGGACTGGTCGGCGAACATCTGGCCGAAGATCAGGCCGACGGCGACGGGCGCGACGACGTAGGGGACGAGCACGCCCATCCGCCAGAAGGTCTTGGCCCGGAGGTTGGCGTTGAGGACGGCGGCGATGACGAGCGCCAGGATGATCTGCGGCACCGAGGAGAGCAGGAAGATGCTCACCGTGTTGCGCATCGCCTTCCAGAAGAAGGGCTGGTGCAGCACCGCGACGTAGTTCGCGAAGCCCGCGGAGCCGTGGCGGCCCGTCAGCAGGTTCCACTTGGAGACCGAGACGTAGGCCGTGTACAGGAGCGGGAACAACCCCGTGATCGCGAAGAGGATGAAGAACGGGGAGATGTAGATGTAGGGCGAGGCCTTGACGTCGAAGCGACCCAGCTTCTGACGCAGGCGGCTCGGGGGGCGCCGGCGGTGATCGCCGACGGGCGGCGAGATCTCCAGCTCGGTGGTGGTGGCCACGTTTGGTTCTCCTCGGTACGTGTGCTGCGGGCCCCTGAGTGCTCGGCGGGGCCGGGACCCACGCGGGATCCCGGCCCCACCGATCTACGGAATCGTCAGCTGAGCTGCTTCACCGCGTCGAGGAACTTCTGCCACGAGGCAGCCGGGGTGTCGGTCTTGTCGACGTCGACCCGGGTCAGCGCCTTGCCGAACTGGTCGTTGATGTCGAAGTAGTGCGACCCACGGTAGGGCTGCTGGCCAACGGCGGAGAACCGGTTGGAGAAGATCTGGCCGGTCGGCGCGTTGTTGTAGTAGGCGTCGGTCTTCGACGTGACGTTGGCGTCCTTCACGGCGTCGACCTGGCTCGGGAAGTTGCCGTACTTGGCGAACACGGCGGCGGTCTGGGCCGGAGCGGTCAGCCAGTCGGCGAGAGCCTTGGCGGCGTCGACGTGCGTGCCACCGGCCGGGACGAGGAGGTAGCTACCGCCCCAGTTGCTGGACCCGCCGGGCAGGACGTCCGCGATGTCCCAGTTCTTCTGGTCGGGGGCGTTGCCGGCGATGATCTGCGTCATCCACGCCGGGCACATGACGGTGGCGAACTTGTCCGAGGCGAAGGCCTTCGTCCAGTCGTCCGTCCACTGCGCGAGGTGCGCGGACTCGGCGGTGTTCGCCGTCAGCATGTCGTAGACCTTCTTGGCCGGCGAGTCGGGGTTGGCGACCGTGATGGAGTCGTCAGCCTTGGACTCGAAGGGCTCGGCCTGCTGGTTGTTCGCGACCTGGGCGAGGGCGCCCAGCGAGTCGAACCACGCAGCGCCGGTCTTGGCAGCCATGAACTGCTGGCCGACGGAGAAGTACTTGTCCCACGTGGCGCTGGTGCCGCCGAGGAGCGCGGCGACCTGGGTGCGGTCGGTCGGGAGGCCGGCCTTCTGGAACAGGTCCTTGCGGTAGCAGAGGCCCTGCGGGCCGGAGTCGGTGCCGAGGCCGATGACCTTGCCCTTGGTGTCGGTCGCCTGGGCGGTCTTCCAGTCGGGCCAGCGGCCCTTGTTGTCCGTGGACGAGACGTCGGCGAAGAAGTCGGAGGACTTCAGCAGCTCGGGCATCCAGTCGAGGTCGGCAGCGACGATGTCGTCGGTGACCGTGTTCGTCGCGATGGAGTTCTTCACCGCGGCGCGCGCGTCGTCGGACTTGGCGGCCTTGTCGTGGACGATCGTGATGTTCGGGTGGTCCTTCATGTACTGCGTGAAGAGGTCCGCGTACCCGAACTCGTTGAACGTCTGGATCTTGAGCGTGATCTTCTCGGTGCTGGCCGCCGTGGTGGCCGCCGGTGCGCCGGTGGTCGGGCTGGTGGTGTTGCCGCCGGTGCTCGAGCACGCGGTGACGATCATCGCGAGACCCGAGATCCCGGCCGCGACGGCCCAGATCTTGCGCGTAGTACGCACTATGACTCCCTTGTCGGTTCGACGGCTTCCTTGCCGTGCCGCTAGTCGCGCCGACGCGTTGGGACGCACCGGCGTGGGGCCTGTCGGCCCGGCGTGGTCACGCTCCCACCTCTAGAGCACCCCCGAGTGCAGGAGCGCTCCCACGCGTTGCCTGAACCTTGGCGGGGGCCGTCGTGGGTGTCAAGTAGCTGGCCCGGAGGAAGGTCGGGTGGAAGCGGTCTCACACCGCATCGGCACAGGTCAGAGGCGCTTTCGACGCGCTCGGCGTTATAGAATCGTAACGGCGTCGATGCCGTCTCGCGGCCTCGGGCGAGCAGGCCGCGAGCACCCGGCGGCAGCACTGGACAGGCGTCCAGGTTCTCGTCGTGCACAAACTGGGCGAACGCCTCGGCCGCCGCGCCGCGCCAACCCCCACGCGCCTACGCTTGGCGCGTGTCAACCCTGAGCAACCTCGCGGAGCGGTACGGCGCCCTCGAGCCGGCCGACCTCGAGTGGCTGCACCTGCTCGTCGGCGACTGGCAGGTGGTCTCCGACCTCGCGTTCGCGGACCTCGTGCTGTGGCTCCCGACGACGGACGGCGACTGGATCGCGGTGGCGCAGGTGCGCCCGTCGACCGCGCCCACCGTGCACTACGACGACGTGGTCGGCTCCCGGGTCCCCGAGGGGCAGCGCCCGCAGCTGGAGCTCGCACGCAGCTCGCAGCGCGCCCAGCGCTCGCGCGAGCCGCGCTGGTTCGGCGAGTACGCGGTGCGCGAGGAGGCCGTGCCGGTGGTCCGCAAGGAGCGGGCGATCGCCGTGCTCGCGCGGCAGACAAACCTCGGCGGCGCACGGACGCCCAGCCGCCTCGAGATCAACTACGTCGAGTCGGCCGACGACCTGCTCGGCATGGTGGCGCGCGCGGAGTTCCCCCTGGCCGACGCCCCGACCGGGCGGCAGCGCGGCGCGCCGCGCGTGGGCGACGGGCTGATCCGGCTCAACGCGGAGGGGGAGGTGCTCTACGCCTCGCCGAACGCGCTGTCCGGGTTCCACCGGCTGGGCGCGATGGGTGACCTCGTCGGCCGTTCACTCATCGAGGTGGTGCCGGACCTCCTCGACGGGGAGTCGCCGGTGGACGAGTCCCTGCCGCTGGTGCTGGCAGGCAAGGCCGCGTGGCGCGTGGACGTGGAGGCGCACGGCGTCGCGCTGGCGCTGCGGGCCGTGCCGCTGACCGAGGGCGGCGAGCGGATCGGCGCCGTGGTGCTGTGCCGCGACGTCTCGGAGCTGCGGCGGCGCGAGCGCGACCTCATGACGAAGGACGCGACGATCCGCGAGATCCACCACCGCGTGAAGAACAACCTGCAGACGGTGGCGGCGCTGCTGCGCCTCCAGTCCCGGCGAGTGACGAGCGCGGAGGCTCTGGCGGCGCTGGCGGAGGCCGAGCGGCGCGTCGCCACGATCGCGCTGGTGCACGAGACGCTCTCGCAGACCCTCGACGAGTCCGTCGAGTTCGACGACCTGATCGGCCGGAGCCTGCGGCTGGCGGCGGACGTCGCCACGCCCGGCGCGCGCGTGCACACGCACATCGAGGGCTCGTTCGGCCTGGTGCTGGCGGACGACGCGACGGCGCTCGCGCTGGTGCTGACCGAGCTGGTCACCAACGCCGTGGAGCACGGGTTCGCCGGGCGCGACGCCGGGAGCGTCGAGATCGAGGTCGCGCGCGACGGGGAGAACCTGCGCGTCGTCGTCGCGGACGACGGGGTCGGGCTGCCCGACGACCGGGGTGCGGGCAGCGGGCTCGGGACCCAGATCGTCGCGACGCTCGTGCGCAACGAGCTGCGGGGGACCATCGACTGGCGCCCGCGCGAGGGCGGCGGCACGCACGTGGAGCTGCACTGCCGGCTGCGGGTCAACCGCGACGCCCAGACGGTGGCCTAGGCAGCACAGCGCCGGGGCGTCGACGACGTCCCGGCGTTGCGGAAGAGCGGGAGGGTCAGCTCGCGCGGCGCTGGCGCGCGGTGCGGCGCTTGAGCGCGCGGCGCTCGTCCTCCGACAGGCCGCCCCAGACACCGGCGTCCTGCCCGGTCTCGATCGACCACTTGAGGCAGGTGTCGACGACGTCGCAGCGACGGCACACGGCCTTCGCGTCCTCGATCTGGAGCAGGGCGGGGCCGGTGTTGCCGATGGGGAAGAAGAGCTCGGGGTCCTCGTCGAGACACGCAGCGCGGTGGCGCCAATCCATAGAAGTCTCCTTGCACGCGCGGTCATCCGACCGCCCGGTCAGGGCGCGACGAACCGCGGGAAATGATGGGGGTTTGTTGCTGAGATCAAGGTTCACACCCGTCCGGCACTCGCACAAGGGTTACGGCAAGGTTTTGGACGGGTGTCCAGGGAGACCTTCGTCACATCCTGTGCGCCGCTTGAGCGGCCGCGGCCGCGTTGTCCCAGGTGATCCCACGAAATGGGCCCGCGAGGCGCTGACCAGCGCCATCGGCGCCGGAAATCGCACCTAGGGACGTTGGTCCCGGCGAGAGGTGATGTTCAGCACCGTCACGAACCCCCGCCAACGCTCGATCGCGGGCGTCCGGAGTGTGGGACGCGTCACATCGGTGTGGTATTCGCCTCCCAGTAGGGTCCTGATCCGTGACGGATCGCGCTCCGAGATCGGTGTGGGTGGCGTGCGTGCTCGTGTGGCTTCAGGCCCTCGTCGCGCTCGCGGCGGCGACCGCGTTCTTCGCGGTCCTGTTCCGCGGCACCAACCTGGCGGGCGCGACCGCCGGCCTGGCGGTCATCGCTCTGGGCGTCGCCGCGCTGCTCGCCGGTGCCGGCTATGCGCTGCTGCGGGGCGGGCGCCGATGGGCGCGCAGCCCGGTGCTCACCGTCCAGTTCCTCGTCGGCGCGCTGACGGTGGCCGGATGGACGACGGCGACGCAGCCGTGGCCTGTGGTCGCCCTGGTGATCGCGGTCGCGGTGGTCGTGGCCCTGCTCACCCCGTCCGCGGTCACCTGGACCGCTCCGCGGCGCCCGACGAGCGAGGCGTAGCGCCGGTCCCTACGGTCAGTCGGGGGCGATGACCTGGACGGGGACGACGTCGCGGCCGACGCGAAGTGCCCCGCGGCCCGGCGGGTGGCGCCGTGGGTCGACGAACCACGGACCCTCCGGGCCCAGCAGGTCGACGGAGCCGGGCTCGACGAGGTCGAGCACGAGGAGGCGGCGGGCGCGCACGAGCGCCGGCACCGGGCCGCGGAACGCCGCCACGGCGTGCGCGGTGGTCGTCGCGGCGACCAGCCTGACGGTCGCGGGCGAGGCGAGGCGGACGGCAAGCGCGTCGGTGAACGCCGGCACGGTGGCCTCGAGCTCGTCCAGGTCGTCGACGACGAGCAGCGCGCCGTCGACGCGTACATCCGCCGCACCACGTGGGCGGACGACGTGCAGGCCGGCGGCGGCCGCGCCGCGGGCCAGGGCGTCAAGGGCGCTGGTCCGTCCGGACCCGGGCGGGCCGACGACGAGCAACGGGCGCGAGAGGTCGACGGCGACCACGCCGGCGTCGTCGCCGCCCCGGCCGATCGCGACGAGCGGGCCGGTGTCCCGAGGTGGCGGGGTCAGCGGTCCGGTGACCCGCGTGGGGAGCGGCCGGACCCGGGGTCCTGTGGTCGGTGACAGCGAGGCGGGCGGGTCTATCGCTTCGCAGGGGTCAGGGACGGCCAGCTGGCACAGCGCCGCTCGGTTCCTGCCGATGTGGATGGCCCGGCCGGGTTCGGGTCGGGGGCCCGCCAGGTCGGCGGGGACGCCCGCGAGGAGGTCGGACGTCGGGTCGGGCGAGCCGAGCAGCAGGCGATCCGCGAAGAAGGGTGCGAGCCGCTGGGTGGCCGGGCCGACAGGGCCAGATGCGACGACGGCGACCGGACCGCCGGCGCTCGCCCAGAGCTGTTCGAGACTTTCGGCGGCGGCGCCGCGCGCCAACGGGGCGAGGCCCGCGAGCACGGCGCCTACATCGTCGACGACCAGGAGGGGCCGGGGGCCGTTCAAGGATCGCGCGGCGCCGAGCAGGCGCGTGAGGCGGGCGACGCGTGTCACGTCGTCGGCGTCGAGCGCTGAGGCGACGCCGTGCGGCAGGAGGTCCGGGGGCACGTTGACGGCGTGCACGGCGCGACGCTCGGCGAGCGCTGCCGAGGCGACGGCGGCCAGCGCCGTGCTGCGGCCGGACCCCGGACCGCCGAGCACGAGCAGGTGGCCGGCTTCCGGGTCCCAGCGGACCGCGCCGCGCGTGAGGTCGTCGGGCAGGTCCGCCAGCGCCACCGGCAGGCCGGGACCGGCCGGGACGTCGGG
>Ga0207836_1000166_pt1 | contig 15796 bp, 13 predicted proteins | sample LuqExpMetageno18_FD_187776 | JGI IMG/M metagenome (GOLD analysis project Ga0207836, IMG submission 187776) | Tropical forest soil microbial communities from Luquillo Experimental Forest, Puerto Rico - Sample 18 (SPAdes) | ecosystem: Environmental > Terrestrial > Soil > Tropical forest ...
CTGGCGCTCGTCGGCACCGCCCTGCCGATCTACGGGCAGGCCCTGCGGGATGCCGGCGTCGACCTCGCGCCCGACGAGATCGTCGACCGGATCGCGACGCGGATCATCGCCCGCCAGGCCGAGGGCGCCCGCTGGCAGCCCGGTGCCCGCGAGCTCGTCGCCGCCCTGCAGGCCGCCGGCGTGCCGCAGGCGCTCGTCACCTCGTCCTACCGGAACCTCACGGCGCCGGTGGTGCGCGACGCCGCGGGCGCTCTCGCGGTCGTCGTGCCCGGCGACGAGGTGAGCCGGACCAAGCCGGACCCGGAGCCGTACCTGCTGGCCGCGAGCCGGCTGGGCGTCGCGCCGGAGGCGTGCGTCATCGTCGAGGACTCGCGCGTCGGCGTCGCGGCGGGGCTCGCTGCCGGGGCGCACGTCTTGGCGGTCGAGTCCGACGTGCAGCTGCTCGACGACCCACGGCTGTCCCGTGCGGACTCGCTGAGTGCTGTGACGCTCGACGACCTGGCGCGGATCGCCGCCGGTGAGGTGCTCGAGCTCAGGCGCGATCCGGTCTGACGCCGGTCGCGCGCTCGACCGCGTCCTCGTCCACCTCCGGCGGGGTGCCGCCGAATGCCGGGCACAGCGCGCTGAACGAGCACCACTCGCACAGCGCCGACGGCCTGGCCTGCCACGTTCCCGTGCGTGCCGCCGTCTGCACCGAGGTCCACAGCGAGCGCACCCGAGCCTCGAGGACCGCCATCTCGGCCTCGCTCGGCTCGTGCTGGATCACCTGGCCGTCGCCGAGGTACTCGAGCTGGAGCCGGCGGGCGAGGACGCCCCGCGTGCGCCACAGCACGTACGCGTAGAAGCGCATCTGGAACAGCGCGTGACCCTCGTATCCCGGGCGGGGCGAGCGGCCGGTCTTGTAGTCGACGATCCGCACCCAGCCGTTGGGCGCGACGTCGACCCGGTCGACGATCCCGCGGAGCTGCGGCCCGTCCTCGAGGTCGAGGCGCACGGGCAGCTCGCGGGACTCCGGCTCGAGCCGCGTCGGGTCCTCGAGCGTGAAGTAGGTGCCGAGCAGCTCGCCGGCACTCGCCAGCCACGCCGCCTCGGCGTCCTGGTCGCCGAAGAGCTCCTGGTACTGAGGGGCGCGCTCGCGCAGCTCGTGCCACTTCCCGGGCAGCATCCCGCGCGCCGTGTCCAGCGTGCGGTCGGCGGCCGGCAGGTCGAACAGCCGCTCCAGCACCGCATGCACCAGCGTGCCGCGGGCGGCCGCCTCGCTCGTCGGCTCCGGCAGGCGGTCGACGACCCGGAAGCGGAACAGGAGCGGGCACTGCTGGAAGTCGTTCGCGCGCGAGGGCGAGAGGCCGGGCCGCGACGCCGGGCGGTCGAGGGCCTCGTCGCCCGTCACCGCGATGTCGTCGACCCGTTCGGTCTCCTCGGTGCTCACCAGATGAGCGTAGGAGCGGGCGCCGACACGGTGGCGCTGCCGCGCCCCTACGCTGGTCGGGTGAGTGCGCAGCGACCCGCCCCGAGCTCGGCCCCGCGCGGCTGGGTCATAGGGAAGATCGCGGGTGCACCCGTGGTCCTCTCGCCGAGCTTCCTGCTGGCGGCCGTCGTGCTCACCGCCGCGTTCACGCCGTCGGTCCGGGCCGCCACGGGTCTCGGGACGGGCGCCTACCTCGTCGCCGGCATCTTCGTCCTGCTGCTCTTCGGCTCGGTCTTCTGCCACGAGCTGGCGCACGGCCTGGTGGGCCGCGCGCGGGGCCAGCAGCCCACGGCCTTCGTGCTCACGCTCTGGGGCGGGCACACGTCCTTCGCCAACGCGGTGCCGACGCCGGGAAGCGCGGCGCTGATCGCGGTGGTCGGCCCGGTGACGAACCTGGTCCTCGCGGGCGTGTTCGTCGCGATCGCCCGCGAGGTGCCGGACTCCTCGCTCTTCCGGTGGATCCTCTTCTCCGGGGCGTTCTCCAACGGCTTCGTCGGCGTCTTCAACCTGCTGCCGGGCCTGCCGCTGGACGGCGGCCAGCTGCTGGAGTCCCTCGTGTGGGCGATGACCAAGGACCGCATGCGCGGCATGGTCGCCGCGGCGTGGTCCGGGCGCGTCGTCGCGGTCGGCGTCGTCGCCTGGGCGCTCCTCTGGCCGATCGCGCGGGGCCTGACCCCGAGCTTCTTCACCGTGATCTGGACCGTGATGGTGGCGATGTTCCTGTGGTCCGGCGCCTCCCAGGTGCTCCACGGCGCGCGCCACCAGCGCGCGGTGCGGGACCTGTCCGTGCAGGGCATCGGCCGGCCGGCGGTCGCCGTCGGCTTCCAGGAGTCCGTCGCGGCCGCGGGTGCGCGCGCGGCGGCGGCGGGTGCCAGCGAGGTCGTCGTGCTCTCGCCCGACGGGCGGCCCGCCGCGTACGTCGACACGAACGCCGCCGCATCGGTGCCGCGTGAGCAAGCCGGCCTCACCCCGGTGACCGCGGTCTCCGTGCCGCTCCCGGGAGGCGCCGTGGTCGACGGACGCCTCGTGGGCGAGCCCCTGCTCGCCGCCCTCTCGGAGGCGTCTCGGCTGTCCCCGGTGCTCGTCGCACTGATCGACGGCCGCGTCGCCGCCCTCATCCGCACCCCCGACGTGGTGGCGGCGATCCGCCCGTGACCACGCTGTGAACACGCCCGACGAGACGACAGCGAGCCCGATGCACGACGAACCCACCGGCGCCGCCGGCCGGCGCGGTCCCTTCCGCGTCGGCGACCGCGTCCAGCTCACCGACGCCAAGGGCCACCCCTTCACCATCACGCTGGAAGAGGGCGGCGCGTTCCATACGCACAAGGGATACATCCCGCACTCCGAGCTCATCGGGCGCCCCGAGGGCATCGTGGTGCACACGACCTACGGCGTCGAGTACCTCGCGCTGCGTCCGCTCCTCTCCGACTACGTCGTGTCGATGCCCCGCGGCGCGGCGGTCGTCTATCCGAAGGACGCCGCCCAGATCGTCGCCATGGCGGACGTGTTCCCGGGTGCCCGCGTCGTCGAGGCGGGCGTCGGCTCCGGCGCCCTGACGACCTACCTGCTCCGCGCCGTCGGCGATCACGGCCTCGTGCACTCCGTCGAGCGCCGCGCCGACTTCGCCGCGGTCGCGCAGGGCAACGTCGAGGGCTACTTCGGCGGCCCCCACCCGGGCTGGCGGCTCTCGGTCGGTGACCTGGCCGACGTCCTCCCCGGCATCGCGGAGCCCGGGACCGTCGACCGCGTGATCCTCGACATGCTCGCCCCGTGGGAGAACCTCGAGGTCGCCGCCGACGCGCTCGCCCCGGGCGGTGTCGTGTGCTGCTACGTCGCGACCGCGACGCAGCTGTCGCGCCTCGCCGAGGCGGTGCGCGACGAGGGACGGTTCACCGAGCCGACGGCGTGGGAGTCGATGGTGCGCACCTGGCACCTCGAGGGCCTCGCGGTGCGGCCGGACCACCGCATGGTGGCTCACACGGGGTTCCTGCTCACCACGCGGCGGCTCGCCGACGGCGTGGAGCCGCCGGTGCGCAAGCGCCGCCCGGCGCCCGGCGCCTATTCGTCGGACGGCGCGCGGCACGACGAGGTCTGGACCGAGGAGGACTTCGGCGAAGGCCCCGTGTCGCCCAAGAAGATCCGGCGCGCGCGGCGCGCCGTCGGCAGGCCCCCGGAGGAGTGACCGGCCTCCGGTCGTCGTCGTCCGCATCGCAGGACACTCGGTTACGACCGTGTCACGGCGTGAGTTCTCGCCCTCGTCGTGGTTACTGTGTCAGGACCAGCAGGCACACCCGGCGTGCGACGACGCGAAGGAGGCCGGCATGACCGATTCGGCAGCCCCTGGGCGCGACATGCACCGCGAGCTGTCGGTGCTCGCCGCCAAGAACGAGCGCCTGACAGAGGCGCTCGTCGCGGCGCGTGAGCAGATCGTCGAGCTCAAGCGACAGGTCGACGAGCTGGCGAAGCCGCCGGGCACCTACGCGGTGTTCCTCGGCGCGCGCGACGACGGGACGGTCGACATCATGTCCGCCGGCCGGAAGATGCACGTCGCGGCGAGCCCGTCGCTCGACGTCTCCCGCCTGGCCCCCGGCCAGGAGGTGATGCTCAACGAGGCCCTCACGGTGGTGGAGGCCGGCGGCTACGAGCGCGTCGGCGAGCTCGTCACCGTGAAGGAGATCATCGGGGACGACCGTGCCCTCGTCGTCGGGCGCGGGGACGAGGAGCGCGTGGTGCGCTTCGCCGGCCAGGTGACTGCGTCGGGCGTGCGCATCGGCGACGCGCTGACGATCGACTCGCGCAGCGGGTTCGTCTTCGAGGTGATCCCGCGGGCCGAGGTCGAGGAGCTCGTCCTCGAAGAGGTCCCGGACATCGACTACACGGACATCGGCGGGCTCGGGCCTCAGATCGAGGCGATCCGCGACGCGGTCGAGCTGCCGTTCATGCACCCGGAGCTGTTCCGCGAGCACGGGCTGAAGCCGCCCAAGGGCGTGCTGCTCTACGGGCCCCCGGGGTGCGGCAAGACGCTCATCGCCAAGGCGGTCGCGCACTCGCTGGCCTCGACCGCGGCGACCGCTCGGGGCGAGGCGGCCGAGGACGCCAAGTCGTACTTCCTCAACGTCAAGGGTCCCGAGCTGCTCAACAAGTACGTCGGCGAGACCGAGCGGCACATCCGCCTGATCTTCGCCCGCGCCCGCGAGAAGGCGTCCCAGGGGCACCCGGTCGTCGTGTTCTTCGACGAGATGGAGTCCCTCTTCCGCACGCGCGGCACCGGGGTCTCGTCGGACGTCGAGACGACGATCGTCCCGCAGCTGCTGAGCGAGATCGACGGCGTCGAGCGGCTCGAGAACGTCATCGTCATCGGCGCCTCGAACCGCGAGGACATGATCGATCCAGCGATCCTGCGGCCCGGCCGCCTCGACGTGAAGATCAAGATCGAGCGGCCCGACGCCGAGGGCGCAAAGGAGATCTTCGGCAAGTACCTCACCGCCGACCTGCCGATCCACGCCGACGACCTGGCCGAGCACGGCGGCTCGCCCGCCGAGGCGGTCGAGGCGATGATCACCCGCAGCGTCGAGCGCATGTACTCCGAAGCCGAGGAGAACCGGTTCCTCGAGGTGACCTACGCCTCCGGCGACAAGGAGGTCCTGTACTTCAAGGACTTCAACTCCGGCGCGATGATCCAGAACATCGTCGACCGGGCGAAGAAGTCCGCGATCAAGGACTTCCTCGCCACCGGCCAGCGCGGCATCCGGGTGGACCACCTCCTCACCGCGTGCGTCGAGGAGTTCCGCGAGAACGAGGACCTGCCGAACACGACCAACCCCGACGACTGGGCGCGGATCAGCGGCAAGAAGGGCGAGCGCATCGTCTTCATCCGCACGATCGTCCAGGGCAAGAAGGGCGAGGACACCTCGCGGACCATCGAGACGGTGACGAGCACCGGCCAGTACCTCTGAGGGACGTCCCGTCGCGGGCTCGTCGTACGCGTGCCGGAACCATACTGGCCGCATGGAGGTCGCCGACGGCATCGTCAAGGTCGACGGGACGAGGGGCGGCAACGTCTACCTCGTCGTGGCCGGGAGCGGGGTCGTGGTGATCGACACCGGGATTCCGGGCAACTCCGCCCGCATCCTCGCCGCGCTCGATTCGCACGGATTCCGCACCGCCGACCTCCGCGCGATCGTGCTCACGCATTGGCATCCGGACCACGTCGGCACCGCTGCCGCGCTCCGCCAGGCGACCGGGGCGCCCGTCGCGATCGGGGAGGCGGACGCGCCGATCCTGGCCGGTGGCGACTTGCCGGCGAAGGGGCGGCGGGCGATGCGCGCGGTCACGAGGCTCCTGCGGGTGCGGTCGCTCGACGCGGACATCGTGCTCCGCCCGGGCGACGCGATCGAGGGTCTTGAGGTGGTCGGAGCCCCGGGACACACCGCCGGCAGCATCGCCCTTCGCCACGCATCCGGTGTCCTGTTCACGGGCGACGCGGTGCTGGGCGACCGGCACGGAGGCCTGCAGCCGCCCGACTCACGCCTCAGCCTGGACCCGGACCGGGCCACGGCGTCGATGAACAAGCTCCTCGGCCTGGCACCCCGGCTGATCCTCGCGGGGCACGGGGCGCCCGTTGACCACCCCGCCACCAGGATCGGCGCCTGAGCAGCACAGACCGCGGGTCGAGGTGTGCCGCAGCCTAGGGTGGAGCCCGTGACCGTCCGCCGGATCATGGGCCTGGAGACCGAGTACGGCGTGCTCCAGCCCGGGCGCCCGCTGGCCAACCCGATGCTGCTCTCGAGCCATGTCGTCGCCGTGCACGCGGCGGCTCGAGAAGGCGCGCGCGCCAAGGCACGCTGGGACTACGACGACGAGGACCCGCTGAAGGACGCCCGCGGCTTCCACCTGCAGCGCGCCTCCGCGCATCCGTCGCTGCTGACCGACGACCCGACGCGCCCGGCCCCCAGCGGTGACAGCACCCAGCTGCTGCCGCGCGCGACGGTCGAGGAGTACGAGGACCCCGGTGCGGCCAACGTCGTCCTCACGAACGGCGCGCGCCTGTACGTCGACCACGCCCATCCCGAGTACTCGAGCCCCGAGGTGACGAACCCGCTCGACGCGGTGCGCTGGGACCGGGCCGGCGAGCTCGTCATGCTGCAGTCCGTCCGGGCGCTGGCCAGCACGGCAGCGCTGCCCGACGTCGCGCTCTACAAGAACAACGTCGACGGCAAGGGCGCCACCTACGGCACGCACGAGAACTACCTCGTCGACCGCGCCGTGCCGTTCGTCGAGCTCGCGGCCCGCATCATGCCGTTCCTGGTGACGCGCCAGGTCTTCACCGGCGCGGGCCGCGTCGGCATCGGCCAGCACGGCGAGGAGCCGGGCTTCCAGATCTCGCAGCGCGCGGACTACATCGAGGCGGAGGTGGGCCTCGAGACCACCCTGCGGCGCCCGATCGTCAACACGCGCGACGAGCCGCACGCCGACCCGGCGCGCTGGCGTCGGCTCCACGTGATCATCGGCGACGCGACCATGCTCGAGACCGCCACCTACGTGCGGATGGGCACCACATCGCTGGTGCTCTGGCTCCTGGAGCGGGCCCTTGAGGACCCGGCCGCCCGTGCTGCGCTCGCGGCGATCGACGCCGTGCGCCTGGCGGACCCCGTCGACGCCGTGCACCAGGTGAGCCACGACCTCACGCTGGGCAAGCCGCTGGAGCTGGCGGACGGCCGCCAGCTCACCGCGATCGAGGTCCAGCGCACCTACCTCGACACCATCCGGGGCGTCGTCGGGGAGCCCGACGAGCAGACGGCCGACGTCCTCGCTCGCTGGGACTCGCTGCTGACGAGGCTGGCCGACGACCCCTCGTCGTGCGCCCGCGAGGTCGAGTGGCTCGCCAAGCTGCGCCTCCTCGAGGGCATGCGCCGACGCGACCGCCTGGCGTGGGACCACCCGCGGCTCGCGGCGGTCGACCTGCAGTGGTCCGACGTGCGCCCCGAGCGCGGGCTGTACTTCCGGCTGGAGAACGCCGGCGCGGTCGAGCGGCTGGTGGACGACGAGTCCGTGGCGGGCGCGGTGAAGAGCCCGCCCGACGACACGCGCGCGTTCTTCCGTGGCGAGGCCGTGCGGCGGTACCCGAGCGAGGTGTCCGCCGCCAGCTGGGACTCCGTCGTCTTCGACGTGCCCGGCGCCCACTCGCTGCAGCGCGTCCCCATGCGCGACCCCTCCCGTGGCACCCGCTCCCATGTCGGTGCCCTCCTCGACGCAAGCCCGGACGCGACGAGCCTGCTCAGGGCGCTCGAGGGCTGACTGGGGCGCCGCTCGGCGTCCTGTCTGCACAAGGGCCTAATGTGGGAGCAGGAGCTGATCGATCAGGAGGGTCGACATGGCGGGAAACGAGTACGTCCAGCCGCACCGTGACGACGACGCCGACGAGCCGGAGCCCGTCGACGCCCCCGCCGCCCAGAACCGCGACTCCGAGGTCGACGCGCTCCTGGAGGAGATCGACGACGTGCTGGAGCAGAACGCCGAGCAGTTCGTGCGCGGGTTCGTCCAGAAGGGCGGTCAGTGAGCCCCGATGAGCCGTACCGACGCCAACCCCTCAGGGCGGCTGCCGGACGCGTTCACGACGCCGGGCTCCGCTTCGTTCGTCGACTTCCTCGCCGGGTACGCCCCTGACCTGCTGCCCGGCAACCGTCCGCTGCCGGCAGGTTCGTTCGCGGAGCTGGCCGCGCCGCACGCGACGACGATCGTCGCGCTCGTCCACGAGGGCGGGATCGTCATGGCAGGCGACCGCCGGGCGACGATGGGCTCGATGATCGCCAGCCGGAGCATCGAGAAGGTCTTCCCGGCCGACGAGTACTCCGCGGTCGGCATCGCCGGCACCGCGGGGCTGGCCGTCGAGCTGGTGCGGCTGTTCCAGCTCGAGCTGGAGCACTACGAGAAGATCGAGGGCTCGCTGCTGTCCCTGGACGGCAAGGCGAACCGGCTCGCGACCATCATCCGCGGCCAGCTGAGCCTGGCGCTGCAGGGCCTGGCGGTGGTGCCGCTGTTCGGCGGGTACGACCTGGACAAGGGCACCGGCCGGATCTTCTCGTACGACGTCACCGGGGGGCGGTACGAGGAGAACGACCACCACGCGGTGGGCTCCGGCTCCGTGTTCGCGCGGGGCTCGCTCAAGAAGCGCTGGCGGCCGGGGCTCGACGAGGCCGGGGCGATCACGGTGGTGGTGGAGGCCCTCATGGACGCGGCCGACGACGACTCGGCGACGGGCGGCCCCGACCACGAGCGCTCGATCTATCCCGTGGTCGCCACGGTCGGGACCGCCGGCTACCGGCGTGTGCCCGACGACGACCTGGCTGCGGCCACCGAGGGCGTGCTGGCCGCTCGTCGTGCGGCACGGGGAGGCGACGCGAGATGAACTCACCCCACGCAATTGCTCGCTGCGCTCACCATTCCGCGGGGGCCCCGAGATGAGCATGCCGTTCTACGTCTCACCCGAGCAGCTGATGAAGGACCGCGCCGACTACGCGCGCAAGGGCATCAGCCGCGGTCGCTCGGTCGTCGTGCTCCAGTACGACGAGGGCGTGCTCTTCGCGACGGAGAACCCGTCGAGGGCGCTGCACAAGGTCTCGGAGATCTACGACCGCATCGCGTTCGCCGCGGTCGGCAAGTACAACGAGTTCGAGAACCTCCGCGTGGCCGGCGTCCGGTACGCCGACCTGCGCGGCTACTCCTACGACCGCGTCGACGTCACGGCCCGCGGCCTGGCCAACGCCTACGCCCAGACGCTCGGCACGGTGTTCACCACCGAGTCCAAGCCGCTCGAGGTCGAGCTCGTGGTCGTCGAGGTGGGGACCGCGCCGGGAGCCGACCAGATCTACCGGCTCTCCTACGACGGCTCCGTGGCCGACGAGCACGGCTGGGTCGTCATGGGCGGCCAGGCGGAGCGGCTCGCCTCCGTGCTCAGCGACGGCTGGCGCGCCGGCATGACGCTGCACGAGGCGCTGGAGCTGGCCGTCGGGGTGCTCGGCGCGCCGACTGACGACGCGTCCGGGCAGCGCACCCTGGAGGGGAAGGCCCTCGAGGTGGCCGTGCTGGACCGCACGCGGCCGCGGCGGGCGTTCCGCCGGCTGACCGGTGTGGTGCTGGACAACCTGCTGTCGGGCGCCGCCCGGCGCGCGCCCGAGAACGGAGAGGGGCCCGGCGACGGGACCGACGAGGACGGCGGCGCGACGCCGACGGCCTGACGGAGGGAGGGACGGCCATGGACCGGCGCATCTTCGGGCTGGAGACCGAGTACGGCGTGACCTGCGCGGCCGTCGATGGCCGCGGCCTGTCGGCCGACGAGGTCGCGCGGTACCTGTTCCGCAAGGTCGTCGCGTGGGGGCGCTCGTCGAACGTCTTCCTGCGCAACGGGTCGCGGCTTTACCTCGACGTCGGATCGCACCCCGAGTACGCGACCGCGGAGTGCGACGACTGGCGCCAGCTGGTGACGCACGACCGTGCGGGTGAGCGGATCCTCGAGGGGCTCGTCGTCGACGCCCAGCAGCGCCTCGAGCACGAGGGGCTCCCCGGCCAGATCCACCTGTTCAAGAACAACACCGACTCGGCCGGCAACTCCTACGGCTGCCACGAGAACTACCTGGTGCGGCGGCAGGGCGACTTCGCGAAGGTGTCGGACGTGCTGGTGCCGTTCCTCATCACCCGGCAGGTGATGACGGGCGCCGGCAAGGTGCTCGTCACGCCGCGGGGGGCGGTGTACTGCCTGTCGCAGCGCGCGGACCACATCTGGGAGGCGGTCTCGTCGGCCACGACGCGGTCGCGGCCGATCATCAACACGCGCGACGAGCCGCACGCCGACGCCGACCTGTACCGGCGGCTGCACGTCATCGTCGGCGACTCCTCGATGGCCGAGCCGACGACCATGCTCAAGGTGGCCTCGACCGACCTGCTGCTGCGCCTGGTCGAGGCGGGCGTCCCGGTGCGCGACCTGACCCTGGAGAACCCCATCCGGGCGATTCGGGAGATCAGCCACGACATGACCGGGCGCCACCCGGTCGCGCTCGCCAACGGCCGCACCGTCACCGCGATCGACATCCAGGAGGAGTATCTGGCGCGGATCAGCGACTTCGTCGGCAGCGAGATGGGGCCGAGCCCCGAGGTCAAGGCCGTGCTGGACCTGTGGGAGCGGGCGCTGCGCGCGCTGCGCACCGGCGACCTCTCCCTAGTCGACCGCGAGCTCGACTGGGCGATCAAGTACCGGATGATCGAGCGCTACCGCGCCAAGCACGGCCTCGAGCTCTCGGACGTGCGCATCCAGCGCCTCGACCTGGCGTACCACGACATCTCGCGGACCGAGGGGCTGTACAACCTGCTCGCCGCGCGCGGCCTCGTCGAGCGCGTCACCACCGACCTCGACGTGTTCGAGGCGACCAGCCGGCCGCCGCAGACGACGAGGGCGCGGCTGCGCGGCGAGTTCGTCCGCGCTGCGCAGGAGGCCCGCCGCGACTACACGGTCGACTGGGTGCACCTCAAGCTCAACGACCAGGCCCAGCGCACCGTGCTGTGCAAGGACCCCTTCCGCGCCGTCGACGACCGGGTGGACCGCCTCATCGAGTCCATGTAGCCGTCCAGTCACGGTGGGTACAGTGGGCGCCCGCCGGGACGGTTCGACGAGACGGTGGGACGAGGAGGGGACAGGTGCGCCGACGCGCTGCCGCGCTGCTGCTGGTGCTCGTCGTCGGCCTGCTCGCCGCGTGCTCCCAGGTGGTCGTCCCGACGGATCCCGACATCACGGTGTCCGGCGATGCGGGTGGGACTCCGATCCTCACGTACGTCGCGCCGCTGAGCGTCGACCGCACATACCGGCGCACGGTCTGGCCCGGGACTGGGCCGGAGCTCGTCGACGGCGGCCAGGTGCTGCTGCGGTACTGGGTCGAGGATGGCAGCACGGCGGGCCCCCCCATCTCGGAGAACTACTCGACGTCGCCCATTCCCCAGGTGCTCAGCCTCGGCGACCTGGGTACCGACCTCTACAACACGCTCAAGGGCCAGCACGTGGGCGCGCGGTTGCTCCAGGTGACCCCGCCCGGCAGCTCGCAGGCTTTTCCAGTCGTCACGGTGATCGACGTGCTGCCGACGAGGGCGGACGGGCCGGCGGTGGCGCCCAAGGCCGACCTTCCGACCGTGACGTTGGGGGCCGACGGCACGCCGTCGATCAAGCCGACCGGCACCGACCCGCCGACCTCGCTCGTCGTTCAGCCGCTGCTGCGCGGCTCAGGCCGGCAGGTGGAGAAGACCGACGTCGTCACGGTGCAGTACGCGGGCTTCTCGTGGGCCACCGGTGAGGCCGTCGACTCGACCTGGGACCGGGGGCAGCCGAAGAGCTTCGGGCTGGCGGACGTGCCGGCCTTCGCCGAGGGGCTGGCCGAGCAGCCGACCGGGTCGCAGGTGATGCTGGTCGTGCCGCCGACCTATGACCTGGGCGCCACCCAGAGCGAGGCGCTCAAGGGGCAGACGCTCGTGTTCATCGTCGACATCCTGGCGTCGCAACCGGAGGGGGTGACGCGATGAGCGTCGCGCTGCGCGTGATCCCGTGCCTGGACGTCGACGCCGGCCGCGTGGTCAAGGGCGTCAACTTCGAGAACCTGCGGGACGCGGGCGACCCCGTCGAGCTGGCCGCGCGCTACGACGCCGCGGGCGCCGACGAGGTGACGTTCCTCGACGTGTCGGCGTCGTCCGGGGGCCGCGAGACGACCTACGACGTGGTGCGGCGCACGGCCGAGCAGGTGTTCGTCCCGCTGACGGTCGGCGGCGGCGTGCGGTCGGTCGAGGACGTCGACGCGCTGCTGCGTGCCGGCGCCGACAAGGTCGGGGTGAACACCGCCGCGATCGCGCGGCCCGAGCTGGTCTCCGAGATCGCCCGGCGCTTCGGCTCCCAGGTCCTCGTGCTGTCGGTCGACGCTCGCCGGGTGACCGGCGAGACGCGCACCGACTCGGGCTACGAGGTGACGACGCACGGCGGGCGGCAGGGGACAGGCATCGACGCCGTGGAATGGGCCGAGCGGGCCGTCGACCTCGGCGCCGGCGAGGTGCTCCTCAACTCGATGGACGCCGACGGGACCAGGGACGGCTTCGACCTCGAGATGATCCGCGACGTGCGGGCGCGGGTCCACGTGCCGCTCATCGCCTCGGGCGGCGCGGGCACCGCCCAGCACTTCGTCGATGCGGCGAAGGCCGGCGCCGACGCGGTGCTCGCGGCCAGCGTGTTCCACTTCGGCACCCTGACGATCGGCGAGGTCAAGAAGGCGCTGAGCGCGGCCGGCATCACCGTCCGCTGACGAACGCCGGCGGCCCCCTTCTCGGGCCGCGGGTCGATACCTTCGTGCGCGGTCGATAGCCGCAGGTACCGACGCCGAAGGGTGGTATCGACCGTGCACGGTCATGCGCGCAGGGCGCGACGGGTGATCCGGGGCGCGTCAGCCGGGAGGAGGCGCTCGACGCGGGCGACGAGCGCAGCCGGCGATCGAAGGTCCTCCTTCGTCACGTGCAGCACCCGCCAGCCTGCCTCGACCAAGGCGTCGTTCCGCCGCTTCTCGCGGATCAGGTCGTCCACGCCTGCGTACTTCGTCCGCCCGTCGTACTCGACGAGGATCTTCCACTCCGGCCACCCCAGGTCACCCCAGAACGTGCCGAGGCTCGTGTCGACCTCGATCTGCGTCTGAGGGCACGGCAGGCCCGCGCGCAGCAGGACGAACCGCGTCGCGGTCTCGCCCGGCGACTCGGAACCACCGTCGGCGAGCTGCATGACGGCTCGGGCACGCGTGACACCGCCGCGACCCGCGAGGTCGTCGAGCAACGCAAGAGCGGCGGCGCGGTCTGCCCCCGCCCGCAGCGCCCCATCGGCCACGACGAGTCCGGATAGTGGGGGCAACGTTCGCGCGCAATCGACCATCGTCTGCTCGAGGTCCGTCACCGGAAGGCCGCTCACGACGGTCAGGTGCATCGCGTCGACCGGACCACGGTGCCGCGACACCGTCCTGTCCCGTTTCGCGCTGGGGCGACCCGGTTGACGGACCTGAACCTGCTGTCCCTCGCGCCACAGCGGCAGTCCCCAGACGAGCGCCGCCGACTCGTGACTGAACCAGTGAGGGGTTCGCAGCTGATGCTCGACGGCGACAATCCGCGCGAGCGCCCGACGGCGGGGCGTCAGGTCCGGCTCCTTCGCCAGGTACGCGCCGCGCCCGATCCGCTCCCATGCCCCGGTCCGGCGGCGAGCCGAGACGGCGCCCTCATCGTGGTCGCATGCGAGGTGCACGGTCGGCAGAGTCGGGGGGAGCGGAAGGGACGATCCCGGGCGGATGGGCATGGAGGAAGGTCCCGCCGCGAGGCGACGCCGCGCGATCGTCACGGATCCCCTGTGGGGCGACCGCGCCGACGTTCGGGCTGTGGACCACTCGCACCGCGCGGGAGTCTGCGGCGGCGGGAGGCGGCGCCGTCGATAACCCGAGGTGGGGTCGATAGCCCCAGCCATCGACCGAGGACGGGAGTATCGACCGGGGTCGGGGCGCCGCCGTGTGAAAAGATCCAACCCCCCGATCCCGACGAAGGGCCTGCGTTTCCGTGTCCAGCCCCCGGCGTCCCGCCGCGCTGACGGGGTCGCTGGCCCGCCGCGGCCCCGCGCTCATCTGGCACGGCGTCCGCTCCCACCCCTGGGTGTACGTGGCGGCGATCGGCTCGTCCGCCCTCTTCGGCGCGGCGACCGTCGGCGTGAGCCGGGCGCTCGGGTGGGCGACCGACGCGGTCGTCGTGCCCGCCCTGAACGGTGACGACGTCGCGCGGAGCCACATCTGGCGGGCCGGGCTCGTCGTGCTCGCTGCCGCGACGCTCCTTGCGCTCGGCGTGTGGGGGCGGCGCGTCTATGCGGGCATGGGGACCGCCGACATCCAGGCCGACCACCGCCGCGCGGTGACTCGCCGGCTCATCGAGCTGCCGATGTCGTGGCACCGGGGACACGCCGCGGGCCGGCTGCTGGCCACGGCCAGCTCGGACACCGAGGCGGCCTCGGCGGTCTTCAACTCCGTGCCGTTCGCCCTCGGCGTCCTCGTCATGCTCGTCGTCGCCGCGGCCGAGCTGTTCGTCACGGACGTCTGGCTCGCGCTGGCCGCGCTCGTCGTCGTGCCCGCGATCCTGGCGGCGAATGTCGTCTTCTCGCGCCGCATGTTCGCGGCGGTCTCCGTCGCCCAGCGCATGCGCGGCGAGGTCGCCGAGGTGGCGCACGAGAGCTTCGAGGCGGCCGTCGTCGTCAAGGCCCTCGGCACCGCCGACCGCGAGGAGGAGCGCTTCGTCGGAAAGGCGGCGCAGCTCCGGGACGCCAACGTGCGGGCCGGGACGGTGCGGGCGATGTTCGACCCGGTCGTCGACCTCATCCCGAGCATCGGCACCCTGCTGGTGCTCGTGGTCGGCACCTGGCGCCTCGCCGCGGGGGCGGTCGACACGGGCGACGTCGTCGGCGCCGGCTTCCTCCTCTCGATGCTCGCCGTGCCGGTGCGGTCCATCGGCTTCCTGCTCGGTGACCTCCCGCGCAGCCTCGTCGGCTGGGACCGGATCGCGGGCGTGCTCGACGCGACGGGCGACCTGCCTGAGGGGGCGCTGCCGTGGAGCGCGCCCGGCGCTGCCGCGCCGGTGCGCCTCGAGGACGTCTCGTTCGCTGTCCCCTCGGCGCGCGGGCCGGTCGAGCTGCTTCACGGGGTCGACCTTGACGTGCCCGCGGGACGGACGGTGGCGATCGTCGGGCCTACCGGCGCGGGCAAGACGACGCTCGTCGGGCTCGTCGCGCGCCTGGCCGACCCGACGACCGGCCGCGTGGTCGTCGGCGGCGTCGACCTGCGCGACCTCGATCCGGCCGACCGCGCCCGGCACGTCGCCTTCGTCCCGCAGGCGTCGTTCGTGTTCGAGGACACCGTGCGCGGCAACGTGACGCTCGTCGACGCGGACGACCCCGCCGCGCCCTCCGACGACGACGTCTGGGCCGCCCTGGCGGCGGCGCGCGTCGACGACGTGATCAGGGCCCTGCCGGGTGGTCTCGACGCGCCCCTCGGCGAGCGCGGCGCGAACCTCTCCGGCGGCCAGCGGCAGCGGCTCGTCCTGGCGCGCGCCCTCGTCCGGCGCCCGCGTGTGCTGGTCCTCGACGACGCGACCTCGGCCGTCGACCCCGGCGTCGAGCGCGCGATCCTCACCGGCCTCGGCTCCGCCGGCGGGCCGACGGTGCTGCTCGTCGCCTACCGGATGTCGTCCGTGCTGCTCGCGGACGAGGTGGTGCACGTCGCCGGCGGG
>Ga0207836_1000167_pt1 | contig 15730 bp, 15 predicted proteins | sample LuqExpMetageno18_FD_187776 | JGI IMG/M metagenome (GOLD analysis project Ga0207836, IMG submission 187776) | Tropical forest soil microbial communities from Luquillo Experimental Forest, Puerto Rico - Sample 18 (SPAdes) | ecosystem: Environmental > Terrestrial > Soil > Tropical forest ...
TCGGAAGCCGGTCCGCCCCACCGGGTCCGACCTCTGCAAAACAAAACGGCACCCCGCAGGGTGCCGTCAGTCACGCAAGCTGAGGCAGCTCAGTGGTGGTGGCCACCGGCGCCATGCACGTGGCCGTGCGTGAGCTCTTCAGCCGTCGCCGGGCGCACTTCGGCGACCGTGATGTCGAAGACCAGCGCCGTGCCCGCGAGCGGGTGATTGCCGTCGACGACGACCTTGCCGTCGGCGAGCCGCTCGAGGGCGCCGCCGCCCTTGACGACGACGCCGAGCTTCGCGGCGCGCGACAGGCCCGAGACCAGGGCGATCGGCGCGGCGAGCAGCAGCGGGCACGGCGTGGCGACGACGAGCACGGCCACGGCGCGCACCGGGTCGCCCGAGACGATCCAGCCGATCGCGGCGATCAGCAGCGTCAGCGGGACGAAGTAGACGGCCAGCCGGTCGGCCGTCCGCACGAACGGCGCGGAGCCGGCCTGCGCCTGCTCGACGAGCCGGACGAGGCCCGCGTACGTCGAGGTCTGCGCGGTCGTCGTCGTGACGATCTCGACCGGGCCGCCGGCGCTGACGACGCCCGAGCGCACGTCGTCGCCCGCCGGCCGCTCGACGGGCGCGGACTCACCGGTCAGCGCGGACTCGTCGAACGTGCCGGGACCGAGGAGGCGGCCGTCGACCGGCACGACCTCGCCGGTGCGCACGAGGAGGCGTTCACCGAGGACGACCTCGTCGACCGGGACCTCGACGAGGCCGTCGGCGACGACCGTGCGGGCCGTCCTCGGCGCGCGGGCGACGAGCAGGCTCAGCTCGCGCCGGGCGCGGGCCTCGGCCCGCTCGTCGAGCACCTGGCCGGTGGCCAGCATGAGCGTGATGATCGCGCCGGCGAGCGGCTCGCCCACCCACAGCGCACCGCCGAGCGCGAGCACCGCGATGATGTCGACGGTCGGCCGTTTGTGGCGCGCCGCCTCGATCGTCGCCGTCAGTGCGAAGGCGAGCCCGACGAGCGTGCCGACGACCCACATCGCGTTTGCCGTGGCGTGCGCGCCGGCCCACCAGGCGATGCCACCGCCCGCGAGCAGCACGACGGACAGGGTGAGGACGAGCACCTCGTGATGGCGGCGGACCCACGTGATCATGCACCTATTGTGCAGAAATCATTCTGCACATTTGCGGCCTATGGGCCCAGGAATTCCTTTCTTGCGACGTCCGCAATTCAGGTTTCGGACGTCCGAAATGAATGCACGCGGCCTACGAGCCGGCGCAGAGCACGTCCGGGAACGCATGGAAGCTGCCGCCCTGGTCGACCACCTTCAGCGCAATGAACGGCTTGCCGGCGTGCACGACCATCCAGGTCTCGGTCGGATCGTCGGGGTAGCCCACCGGGATCTGGCCCGTCACCACCGGGCCGTCGAGCGCGAACACCGGGAGCAGGCCGTCCACCGCTGCCTGCGCCGTCGCGCCCTTGCCCTGGTCCGGACCCACCGCCCAGTCCGCGAGCGCGTTCCCCGCGCAGCCCTTGCCCTGGATCGTCTCCGGGCGCCAGTAGCCGTTCTGGTCGTAGACCGTCATCTCGAGGTCGCCCCACGTCCTGTCGTCGATCGAGCACGACAGGTGGAAGGGACCGGGCGGGATCGGCAGCACCCACTCGGTCGGCGTCGCCGGAAGCTCGCGGCCCGTCCCGCCGCCGTCCCACGTGACGTTGAGGTAGGTGCCCGCGGGCGCGCCGTCGTTCTGCGCGAGGACCCGGACGCCCGCGCTCGTCGCGATGATCGGGCCTCCCGCCGACGCACCCTCGGCACTGCACGAGAAGATCGGCTGCGTCGCCGTGCCCGGTCCAGGCGTGGCCTGCAGCGTCTCCCCCGGGACGGGACTGACGCCCGTACCGTCGACACGCGTCAGCTGAGCCACCCGCATGCCCTCGTTGTCGAACAGCAGCAGGTCTCCGCTGCCGGAGAACGCCGCCCGACGAGCGCTGACGAGGAGGCTCGAAAGCGGCGGCGCGCCGCCGCAACCCATCAGCGTCGAGGCGCCACCCACCACGACGAGGCGGCCGTCGAGGTCCGCCGCCCAGCGACCGCCCGTCTCGTTGCAGCCGTCGGACCCGTTCCAGCCGCCGTCCGCCAGGAACTCGACGTACGGGTCGTTCGCCACCGAGGCGCCGGCCGCACGCCAGCGGCCCGCGATCAGGTCGGCCGACACCGGGATCACCTCGGCCGGGAGCGGGGCCGGGTCGCTCACCCAGGCCCGCATGGCGCCGTCGACCACCGGCGGCCGCGCGAGATCGCTGGACACGCCGGGCCGTGATGTGGGTACGCCGTCATGCCACAGCGTCGCGACCACGGCGCCGCTCAGGTCGAGCAGCTGCCAGCAGTCGCCGTCGGCGCGGTAGTAGGCGGCGTTCTCCAACCACGGCAGGCTCTCGGGGCAGGAGGTCGACCATCCAGACACCTTGCCGACGAACCGGGTCGGACCCACGGCCCACGAGCCGGAGACGAAGCCGCAGTCGCGCCACACGTCGGCCTGCTGCGACCCGCCGAGCTTGAGGTACGTGTTCGCGCCTTCGCCGTCGGCCGTCACCTTCCACACGCCGAACAACCCGGCACGCTGATCCGCCGGCACCGGCGACGGCGTCTCCACGCCCGCCGGTCCGTTCGTCGTGCGCCCGGGCCGGAAGGCCCCGGCCGTCCACACCGAGCCACCGATCACCGCGACCACCGCGAGCGCGCTCACGGACCGCATCGCCGCACGCCGCCGCCGCGCGCGCGGCACCACCAGCGCCGTCTCCACCGGGATCGACGGAACCGACGCGTCCGCGCGCTCGCGCAGGCGCCGCACGAACTCGTCGCTCATCGCTGCTCCTCACCGAGCGCGGTCCGCAGCTGCGCGAGCCCGCGCGACGCGGTCGACTTCACGGTCCCGAGCGAGACGCCGAGGTCCTCGGCCACCTGACGCTCGGACAGGTCCTCGAGGTAGCGGAGGACGACGATCCGCCGCGTCTTGCGCGGCAGCAGCGCCAGCGCCCGGACCAGCTGGTCGCGGTCGGCGGCGCGGTCGGCCCCGCACGCCACGGCCTCGTCGGGCAGCAGGCCGGGCTCGACGAGCACCTCGCGCCGCCGGGTGCGCCAGGTGTCGATCCGGAGGTTGGCCAGGGTTCGTCGGGCGTACGCCAGCGGGTCGGTGGCCCGCGCGCGGTCCCAGTGCAGGTACGTGCGCATCAGCGACGGGCACGCGCACGCGGGGCGCCGTCGTCGTCACGATGTGTACACGAACGACGAGGCCCGCGGGTTGAGTCAGGGCTCGAAGCGGTAGCCGATCCCCGGCTCGGTGACGAGGTGCCGCGGCCGCGCCGGCGTCGGCTCGAGCTTGCGCCGCAGCTGGGCGAGGTAGACGCGCAGGTAGTTTGTCTGGTCGTCGTAGGCCGGGCCCCAGACCTCCCGGAGCAGCTGCTGCTGCGTCACGAGCTTGCCCGGGTTGCGGACCAGGACCTCCAGCACGTGCCACTCCGTCGGGGTCAGCCGCACGACCGTGCCGTCCTTGGTGACCCGGTGCGCCGCGAGGTCGACCGTGAACGCGGGCGTCGTCACCACGGGCTCCACCGGCGACGGGGTCGCCCGCCGCAGCGCCGCGCGGATGCGCGCGAGCAGCTCGTCCATGCCGAAGGGTTTGGTCACGTAGTCGTCGGCGCCGGCATCGAGCGCATCCACCTTCGCCCACTGGGTGTCGCGCGCCGAGAGCACGACGATCGGCACCGACGTCCATCCGCGCAGCCCGGCGACGACCTCGACGCCGTCCATGTCGGGCAGGCCGAGGTCGAGCACGACGAGGTCCGGCGGCGCGGTCGCCGCGTGCCGGAGGGCGGTGGCGCCGTCGGCCGCCGTCTCGACGTCGAAGTGCCGAGCGCGCAGGTTGATCGCCAGGGCGCGGAGCAGCGCGGGGTCGTCGTCGACGACGAGGATCCGGCTCATCTGGCCGCCGCCAGGGGCAGCTGCAGCGTCATCGTCAGCCCGCCGCCGGGCGTCTGCGACGGCGTCACGCTGACGCCCATCGCCCGGGAGAAGCCACGGACGATGGCCAGCCCGAGGCCGGCCCCCGCGCCGACGGAGTGGTCGTCGAGCCGCTGGAACGGCTCGAACATCGCGTCCCACAGCTCTGGCGGCACGCCGGTGCCGTGGTCCACCACCGCCAGCTCGACGCCCTCGTTCGCGGCTCGCGCCGTCATGTCCACCTTCCGCCCGGTCGGGGTGTGCTTGACCGCGTTGTCGACGAGGTTCGCCACCACGCGCTCCAGGAGGCCGGGGTCCACGTGGACCAGCGGCAGGTCGTCGGGGATGTTCATCGCCACGGCCCCCACCGGCGCGTCGAGCACCGCCAGCGCCGCGACCTCGTCGACCGCCACCGGCTCCGGCCGCGCGGTCACGGCGCCGACCTGGATCCGCGTGGCGTCGAGCACGTCGGCGATGAGGGCGGTCAGCCGGTCCGTCGACTCCTCGATCGTCGCCAGGAGGTCGGCACGCTCCTGCGGTGACCAGTCGATGTCGTCCTGCCGCAGGCCCGAGACGGCCGCCTTCAGCCCGGCGAGCGGCGTGCGCAGGTCGTGGCCGACCGAGGCGAGGAGCGCCGACCGCACGCGGTCGGCCTCCGTCAGCCGGTCGGTGAGGCGGACCAGGTGCTGGGTCTCGTACGCGCGGGCGGCCGCCGCCGCGAGGCGCTCGAGCACCGAGCGGTCCTCGGCGAACAGCGCCGGCCCGTGCAGCACCAGCTCGAGCTCGGCGCTCGCGGGCACCCGCACCTCCTCGTCGTCGGGCGCGGTCCGGCCCACGGACGCGAGCACCGACGGCGCGGCGCCGCCGCTGCGGCGCACCAGCTCGGCAGAGCTCATGCCGAACGTCACGCGCACCTGCTCGAGGACCCCGCTCAGCGACAGCTGCTCCGCCGGGCGGCCGGCCACCTGGGACAGCAGCTCCGCCTCGCGGCGGCTGCGCTCGGCGCGCCCGCGGTCCCGCGCGGCGATCTCGACCGTCACCGCGACCACGACCGCCACCAGGGCGAACACCGTGAGCGCGACGACCGCGTTCGGGTTCTCGACGTCGAGCGTGTGGTACGGCGGCGTGAGGAACCAGTTGGCGACGAGCACGCTCGCCACGGCCGCCAGCACCGCCGGCCAGATCCCGCCGACCGCCGCGACGACGACCACGAGGAGCAGGTACAGCAGCAGCACCGAGGCCAGCTCGAGCTTCCCGCGGGTGCCGACGAGCACGGCGGTCAGCAGGGGCAGCCCGACGACGGCGACGACGAACCCCGCGATGCGCCGCCGCAGCGGCAGGCCCGAGTACGGCGCCGGCAGCTCGCGCGCCGGCGCTGCGTCGGTCCGCTGAGCCATGCGCTCAGCGTGGCACGGACACCGCCGTCGGTTGCGACGCCGCGACCTCGTCGCGTCCGAGCCGGTAGGGCACGCTCGTCACCATCACGCCCGGCTGGAACAGCAGCCGCGTCTTCAGCCGCAGGGCGCTCTGGTTGTGCAGCAGCTGCTCCCACCAGTGCTCGACGACGTACTCCGGCACGAACACGGCGACGACGTCGCGCGGGCTGCGACGCCGGATCTCGGCGATGTACTCGACCGCGGGGCGCGTCATGTCGCGGTAGGGCGAGTCGAGCACGGTGAGCGGGACCGGCACCTCGCGCGTGTGCCAGTCGGCCAGGAGGCGCTCGGTGTCGCGCGGGTTGGTGCGGATCGTCAGCGCCTCGAGCGACGACGGCCGGGTGGCGCGCGCGAACGCCAGGGCGCGTAGCGCCGGGGTCGTCAGCCGCGAGACGAGGACGACCGCGTGCACGCGGCTCGGCAGCGGCACGCCCTCGACGCCCGGCTGAAGCGCCTTGTCGACCCGCTGGTAGTGCTTGTGCACGGCCTGCATGACGACGTACAGGATCGGCATCGCGATGACGACCAGGTACGCGCCGTGCGTGAACTTCGTGACGAGAACGATGATGAAGACGATCGCGGTGAGCACCGCGCCGAACGCGTTGATCGCCCGGGCCCGCCGCATGCGCCCCCGTTCGGCGGCCAGGCCGGTGCGCAGCTCGCTGCTCCAGTGCCGCACCATCCCCAGCTGGCTCAGCGTGAAGCTGACGAAGACGCCGATGATGTACAGCTGGATCAGCCGCGTCACGTTGGCCTGGTACCCGATGAGCAGCGCGATCGCCGTCCCGGCCAGGACCAGGATCCCGTTGCTGAACACGAGCCGGTCGCCGCGGCGGGCGAGCTGGCGCGGCATGAAGCCGTCCTGCCCGAGGATCGAGGCGAGGATCGGGAACCCGTTGAAGGCGGTGTTCGCGGCGACGGCCAGGATCAGCGTGGTGAACCCCTGGACCAGGTAGAACGGGATGCTGCCGAGCCCGAACACGGCGCCCGAGATCTGCGCGATGACGGTCTTCTGGACGTAGCCCTCCGGGGCGCCGACGAACCGCGCGGGGTCGTCGGACATGTGGACCTTGGAGACCAGGGCCAGGAGGATCAGCCCGGCCAGCATGAGCACGGACAGCACGCCCATGATCGCCAGCACCGTGGCGGCGTTCTTGCTCTTCGGCCGGCGGAACGCCGGCACGCCGTTGCTCACGGCCTCGACACCGGTCAGGGCGGTGCAGCCCGAGGCGAACGCGCGCAGCAGCACGGCGATGAGCGCCAGCCCGGTGAGGTCCGTGGCCGAGGGCAGGACGGTGATGGACGCGGACTCCGCGACCGGGGGGTGACCCAGGGCCGTGCGGACGAACCCGACGGCGATCATGGCGAAGATGGCGAAGACGAACCCGTACGTCGGGATCGAGAAGGTCTTGCCGGACTCCTTGATGCCGCGAAGGTTCGCCACGGTCAGGATGACAACGATCCCGACGCAGAGCTCGACCGAGTACCTGGTCAGCCCGGGGAACGCGGAGACGAAGTTCGCGACGCCGGAGGCGATGGACACCGCGACGGTCATCACGTAGTCGACGAGCAGCGCGGACGCCGCCACGAGCGCCGCGCCCTGCCCGAGGTTGGCGCGGCTGACCGCGTAGGCGCCGCCGCCGCCAGGGTATGCGTGGCACGTCTGCCGGTAGGACGCGACGACCGTGAGCAGCAGGATGATGACCGCCAGCCCGATCCACGGCGAGAAGTGCAGCAGCGCCAGGCCGCCCACCGAGAGGACGAGCAGGATCTCCTCGGGCGCATACGCGTTGGACGAGAGGGCGTCGGAGCAGAGCACCGGCAGCGCCAGCCACTTGGGCAGCAGCTGCTCGCCCATCTTGTCGGTGGAGAGCGGCTTGCCGACCAGCAGCCGTTTGGGCAGCGAGACGTACGCGGACACGTGTCCAGGACACCGCGCCGTTGACGCCGAGAGCCGGGATCTTGACGCGTCCTTGACGCCCCCCACCGCACTCCTGACGCGCAGCCGCAGCGAGCTTCGCGGGGAATGCGCACGACGGAGCCGCGATTGATCGTTGAGGCAGCACCGACCCCCGCGACGAGCGGAGCACCGATGACCCAGGTGACGATCGGCCGGCCCCCCGCACCGCCGACCCGGCTGGCTCGCCTGCGGTCTCGGCTGGAGAACATGGGCCAGGACCGCGCGTCGGCCGCCCTGCTCGCCGCCGGCGCGCTCGTCGCCCTGATCTGGGTCAACACCCCGGCGCGCGGCGCCTACGAGTCGTTCTGGTCCACGCCGATCGGCATCCACGTCGGCACGGCCCAGCTGACGCTCACGCTCCACGGCCTCGTCAACGACGGCCTCATGGCGTTCTTCTTCTTCGTCGTCGGGCTCGAGGTCAAGCGCGAGGTCACCATCGGCGAGCTCTCCCGCCGCGAGCGGGCGATCGTGCCGGCGAGCGCGGCGATCGGAGGGCTCATCGTCCCCGCGATCGTCTTCCTCGCGTTCGCCGGGCGTTCGGGGGACGGGCACGCGTGGGGCGCCGTCATCTCGACCGACACCGCATTCCTCATCGGCGCGCTCGCGCTCGTCGGGCCGCGGCACGTGGTGCGGCTGCGGCTCTTCCTGCTCACCATGGCCGTGGTCGACGACATCGGCGCCCTCGCCGTGATCGCCGTGTTCTACACGTCCGACCTGCACCTGCTGCCGCTCGCGCTGACGGCGGTCGCCCTGGTGCTCGTCTGGCTGGTGCGGTTCCTCCCGGCAGGGCGCGGGCCGGTGTACGGGGTCCTGTCGGTGCTCGTCTGGCTCGGGCTGTACGAGTCGGGAGTGCACCCGACCCTGGCCGGCGTGGCGGTGGCGCTGCTCATCCCCGTGTTCTCGCCGCGCCGGCACGAGGTCGAGGCGGCCTACGCGCAGACGCGCGCCTTCCGGCAGTCGCCGACACCGCGCTACGCCGTCGCGGCCCAGCGCCGGCTGCGCGACTCGATCTCGGTCAACGAGCGGCTGCAGCTGTCGTTCGCGCCGGCCGTCTCCTACGTGATCCTGCCGCTCTTCGCCCTCGCGAACGCGGGCGTGCGGCTCGACGCGTCGTCGCTGGCGGCCGCGTGGCGATCGGCGCTGTTCTGGGGGGTCGTCGCCGGCCTCGTCGTCGGCAAGCTCGTCGGCATCACGGGCGCCACCTGGCTCGTCCTCCGCACCCGCATGGGAAGGCTGGCCCCCGGGCTGACGCTCGACCGCGTCGCCGGCGGCGCGGCGCTGTCCGGCATCGGCTTCACCATCTCGCTGCTCATCATCGGCATCGCCGTGCCCGACGAGGCCGCGGCGACGCAGGCCCGGCTCGGCGTCCTCGTCGCCACGGCCCTGTCGGTGCTGCTGGGGTGGGCGATGTTCGCGGCCATGGAGCGCTTCAAGCCGCGCCAGCCGGTGGGCAAGGTGCTGCTGCGCGCCTTCGACCCGGAGCGCGATCACTTCAAGGGCCGCCCGGACGCCCCGCTCGTCATCGTCGAGTACGGGGACTTCGAGTGCCCGTTCTGCTCGCGCGCCACGGGATCGGTCGACGAGGTCCTCGAGCGGCTGGGCGACGAGGTCGTGTGGGTGTGGCGCCACCTGCCGCAGACGCGCGTCCACGCGCACGCGGTCGAGTCGGCGCGGGCGGCCGAGGCGGCCGCGATGCAGGGGCAGTTCCTCCGCTACGGGAGCGAGCTGTTCACGCAGCAGGACCGCCTGGAGCGCGAGGACCTCCTCGCCGTCGCGGACCGCCTGAACCTCGACCTCGACCGGTTCGTCTCCGACTTCGAGGGCGCGGACGTCGCGCGGCGCGTCCAGGAGGACGCCGACGACGCCGACATCATGGACCTGCTGTCCACGCCGGCGTTCTTCGTCAACGGGTGGCGGCTCGTCGGGCCCTACGACGCGGACAGCCTCATCGAGGCGCTGCGCCTCTCCGCGGGCTCGATCCCGCCGGCGTTCCGCCTCTGACGCCACCGGTTGTGCGCCACCCGGCCGTGCCGTCCCCTGGTGGCATGAGCCTTCAGACGACACGCGTCCTCAGCGTCACCGTCCCGGTGGCGGACCAGGACGAGGCCATCGCGTTCTACGTCGGCGTCCTCGGCTTCGAGCTGCGCGAGGACGTCGAGCTGTTCCCCGGCGGCCGCTGGGTCGAGGTCGTCCCGCCGGGCTCGTCGGTCGGAATCGCCCTGCTCAAGCCCGGCGGCGGCATCCCGATCGGCGTGCGCCTGGGCACCCCGTCGGCCGACGAGGCCCACGCGGCGCTGACGTCGGCCGGAGCCTCGGTCCACGAGGACGTGCTGCGGCTCGACTTCGCGCCGCCGATGTTCACGTTCGACGACCCGGAGCGCAACCTGCTGATCTACATCGAGGACGCCGGTCCCGAGCTCCGTTGACCCTGGTCGCGGCGCCGAGAACACTCGCCGCATGAACATCGTGAGCATGGGGCCTGGCGGCGCGCCCGACGACGAGGAGCGGCGGCGGTTCGTCGAGCTGATGCGGCGCCAGCAGATCCCGGAGAACGAGGTGCCGGGCCTCGCCACGGGTGCGCAGCTGCTGAGCGGCACCGGCGACGCGGCGCTCCACCTCGGGCCGATCGAGGTGTTCAGCACGGGCGTCCGCCTCCCGGTCGTCGTCCTGCTGCGCCGGTCCGACGCGCTCGAGGCAATGGGTCACGACGCCTTCCAGCGGTTCCAGGAGGGGCTGTTCCTCGGCGTCCAGCTGCCGGACGGGCGCAAGGTCGCGGACAGCAGGCAGTGGTGGATGCCCCCCGGCGACGGGGCCGAAGGCGAGCCGATGCTCATCCACAACAGCGGCGGTGGCGGCGCGCGCAAGTTCCAGTTCGACTGGTTCCTCACGCCCGTGCCCGACCCGGGCGACCTCCTGGTCGTCGCGGCGATGCCGGGCGTAGGCCTGCCGGAGGGTCGTGCCGTCGTCACGGCGGCCGCGATGGCCGCGGCGCGCGCGGCGGTCGTCGAGCTGTGGCCCTGGGAAGAGGACGTCCAGCCCGCACAGCCACAGCGGGAGCGCCCGTCGCCGCCCGAAGGCGGCTGGTTCGCCGACGCCTGACCGCCCGCCCGGGTCCGGACGGACGGGAGGTCACCGGGCGAGCCGCCCAGTGACCTCCGCCCGGTGAGGGTCAGGCGCGGCGCTGTCGCTCGCCGCGTCCACCACCCTCTCGGGTCAGCCGACGTGCGCGCCCGACGGGGTCAGCGCCCACCAGAGGTTCATGAAGTTCTGACCGGTGGTGTCGCCCGGCGCCTTGTCGTGGATGAACGTGTACAGCGGCCACCCGTTGAGGGTCACCTGCTTCTGCCCGTCCACGCCGGTGATGGTGCCGACGGTGCCCGTCACGCCGCTGACCTGCGGCGTCCCGGTGCCCGCGTGCACCTCGGGCCACAACGCGGCGCACCCGCCGGTGCAGGCCGACGTGCTGGCGCCCATGGTGTCCTTGCCGAACTCGTAGACCGTCATCCCGTGGCTGTCGACGATGATCGTGCCGATCGAGCTGGACCCGGTGGAGAGCACGGCGCCCGACGCCGGAGCCGCCGCGCTGGCGCCCCCGGCTCCCGCCGGGGCCTTGTACGCACCGCCGGCGTTGCCGGCCGCCGGGGCGCTCGTCGCCGGGGCGTTCTGGGCCGCCGCGGCCGCCGCCGGCGGTGTGGTGGTCGCCGCGCCTCCGTACGCGCCGCCGGGCGTGCTCGATCCGCACGCTGCCAGCGTCAGCAGTCCGCCCACGGCAAGGACGGCGAGGCCTGCCCGCCGCCCGACGATGATCGATCCCATAGCCGCTCCTCCCACGCGATCCGATGTGGAGGTACACGAGAGCCGGGCGCCCGCGGTTCACCCGGAGGTGAGGTCGGCCGCGAGAACCGGCGTCCCCGTCGAGGTCTGGATCTGCACGGAGGCGATCCGATCGAGCGGGACGGCCGTCGCAGCGTCCAGCTGCACGTCGACGCCCGGCTGAGCCGACCAGGTCGACACCTGGCTCGTCGCCCCGTCGACGTCGGTGATCACGAGCGAGTAGACGCCGGCCGCCGAGCCCGACGGCCCGTAGGCGGGCACCGACGTCGTGCCCGACGAAGCCGGGTAGCTGCACTCCATCGACAGCCGCGTACCCCACGACGTGGGCGTCAAAGCCACGCTCGCGGTGAGCGGCGTGGCGGTCTGCGCGGTGAGCGCGACCGTCTGCGCGGGCTGGGGCCCGCGCATGTCCACGATCGGCACCGCCACGGCGAGCCCGATGATGAGCACGGCGGCGACGCCCATGAGGAGGCGCCGCCGCAGCCGGTGGCGCTTCTCGCGCACCACGCGGTGGCCGGCGCTCGCCGGGCCGGCGCCCGGAATCTCGTCCGCCATCGCGGCTTCAGCCGCGGGATCGTCGGGCCACGCCGGTTCGTCGGGCCACGGCTCGTCGGGCACGCCCGTCTCGTCGGGAACCCCGACCCCGTCCGGCGACCCGGGCTCGCCGCGCGTCAGTTCGTCGCGCGCCTCGTCGTCCAGCCCCGGACGGGGCGCGCGCGCCAGGAGCCCGGGCAGCGGTGCCAGCTCGGCGACGGCCGCCCGGCAGCGCCCGCAACCGGCGAGGTGGTCCTCGTAGGCTCGCCGATCCACTGGCGCGAGCGCGCCCAGCACGTAGGCGGCATCCCATTCGGCGAAGGCCTCGTGCTCCCGCTCCAGGCCCTCGTCGTGCTCGAGTGTCATCGCACGACCCCCCTCTCCTGCAGTGCGAGCCGCAGCGCGCGCAACCCGTAGTGGAGCCTCGACTTCACGGTCCCCTGCGGAATCCCGAGCGCGTCGGACAGCTCCGCGATGGTGAGTCCGCCGTAGTACGCCTGGGCGATCACCGTCCGGTGCTCGACGCTCAGGCTCGCCATCGCCTCGCTGACCAGGATCGAGTCGAAGAGCTCGTCCGTGCGGTCGCCGACCGGCCGGTCGGGCGGCTCGTCGGTGCCGGTCTCGTGGCGGTGGTGCGCGCTGCGGGCCTCGTCGATCACGAGGTTGCGGGCGACGGTGAACATCCACGAGCGCGCGGTCGCCGGGTCCTGTGCCATGACCTTCGGGCTGCGCCAGGCGCGCAGGAGCGTCTCCTGGACCACGTCGGCGGCGCCGGCGTCCGTCCCCTGGAGGTGCACGACGAACCGCCACACGGCCGCCGCGTGGCGGTCGTGGAGCTCGCGCAGCACGGCGCGGTCGTCGATGGGCATCCTCGTTCCTTCGGGGACTCGTCAGGTCTCTCCCCGGTAGAACGACGGCGGACCCCCGTTCAGTTCATCGGCGGCTCATCGGCGGCCCAGGCCGGTCAGTACCAGCCCGTCGCCTGGGAGTGCGCCCAGGCCCCGCACGGGCTGCCGTAGGCGCGCTTGATGTAGTCGACGCCCCAGCGCACCTGCGTCATGGGGTTGGTCTGCCAGTCGCCTCCCGCGGCGGCCATCTTCGAGCCCGGGAGCGACTGGGGGATGCCGAACGCACCCGAGGACGGGTTGCGCGCGGCCGGGTTCCAGCCCGACTCGCGGTTCCACAGCTTGTCGAGGCAGCCGAACTGGCCGGAGCCGACGAGCGAGGCCGCGAACTGCTTGATCTGCGCGGTCGAGGGGGGTGCTGGGGGCGCAGGGGGCGGGGGCGGCGGGGCCGGGGCCGGCGGCGGGGGCAGGACGACCTGCGGGAGCTCCAGGTCCTGCAGCGTGAACGTGGCGCCGGCGGGCGCGGTCACCGTCCGGCTCGCCGCGAGGGTCCCCGTGTGCAGTCCGTGGTCGCCGCTGGCCGCCGTGGCACCCGGGAGGCCGCCGAGGAGGCCCGTGGAGAGCGAGAAGGCGAGCACGCCGACGCCGAGCCGGCGCACGGTGCCGCCCCCCGCGAGGGTGCCGTGCCTACCCGTGCGCCTCCGTCGAAGGACCCCGCCGATCGACGACAGGCCGCCGAGCTCGTGCGCGTAGTCGGGCGGCTGGGCGTGGGCGTGGCGGGAGTGGATCGAGGACTGCATCCGGGGCGAGCTCCTTACGCCACGGGTGCGGCGGACGGGACAAGACGTCCTCGATCCTGCAAGCGCTTTCAGGAGCGGCAGACGTCGATCGGGCCCCTCAGTAAGTAGTCGCCGCTCCGACGGCGGACCCGCATCGTCGGCTGACCTGGGCTGCCGCCGCGGGTCGCCTCCGCACGACGACCCGCCGCACCTCCGTCGGTGCAGTAGTGACGGTCGTCACAAAGTCGGTGGGGGCGGGCCTACGAGGCCCACCCCCACCGGTGTCCTGCCCGCGGATCAGACCGCGGCGGGCGAGCTCTGCGCCGTCAGAGCGGGGTCACGCACGACGACGTCGCCCAGGACCTCGTCGATCGTCGCCATCAGCTCGGCCGGGATGACCACGCCGGAGGCCTTGACGTTCTCGGCCACCTGCTCGGGCCGGGACGCGCCGATGAGCGCCGCGGCGACGTTCTTGTTCTGCAGCACCCACGCGACCGCGAGCTGCGCCATCGTCAGGCCCAGCTCGTCGGCCACCGGGCGAAGGTTCTGCACCCGGGTGAGCACGTCCTCGTTCTCGGTGAGGCGGCGGACCACCTGCGCGCCGCCCTTCTCGTCGGTGGCGCGGGAGCCGGCCGGCGCCGGGGCACCCGGCAGGTACTTGCCGGTCAGCACTCCCTGCGCCACGGGCGACCAGACGACCTGGGACAGGCCCAGCTCCTCGCTCGTCGGGACCACCTCGTCCTCGATGACCCGCCAGAGCATGGAGTACTGCGGCTGGTTCGAGACGAGCGGCACGTGCAGCTCCCGGGCGAGCCCGACGCCCGCGCGGATCTGCTGGGAGGTCCACTCGGAGACGCCGATGTAGAGCGCCTTGCCGGAGCGGACCACGTCCGCAAACGCCTGCATCGTCTCCTCGAGCGGCGTCACGTGGTCGTAGCGGTGGGCCTGGTAGAGGTCGACGTAGTCGGTCTGGAGCCGCGAGAGCGAGCCCTCGATCGAGCGCAGGATGTGCTTGCGGCTGAGCCCGCGGTCGTTGGCGCCGCGCGGGCCGGTGGGCCAGAACACCTTGGTGAAGATCTCGAGGCCGTCGCGGCGCTCGCCCTTCAGCGCCTCGCCCAGGACGGTCTCCGCGGCGGTGTTGGCGTAGACGTCGGCCGTGTCGAAGCTGGTGATGCCGACGTCGAGGGCTGCGCGGACGCAGGCCTTGGCGGTGTCGTTCTCGATCTGGGACCCGTGGGTGAGCCAGTTGCCGTAGGTGATCTCGGTGACCTTCAGGCCGGAACGGCCGAGGTTTCGGTAAGCGACCATGCGCCCAGCCTAGGGCGCTAACGGAGGCGCCTCCGCTCTACGACCGCCGCCGACGCGGCGGCTGAGGTCCGCCGCTGCCCGTGCGGCCGCCCGTGCCAGCCACTCCGCCCGCGCGGCGTCGACGTCGGCGCTCGCGAACGTCACGGCCAAGCCTGCGATCGGATGCCCCGTGTGGTCGCGCACGGCGACACCCACCGAGGCGAAGCCCGGGGTCACGTCGCCGTCCTCCGCCGCCCAGCCACGCCTGCGCACCTCGACGAGGAGGTCGCGCAGCTCGGCCGGACGGCGGGGGCCGAGGCCGGTGCGGTCGACGAACGCGGACTTGTCCGGGAAGAGCGCACGAACCTGCGGTCGGGGCAGCGCGGCGAGCATCGCGCGACCGCTCGCGGTGAGGTGGGCCGGCAGTCGGACGCCGACGTCAGTCACGAGCGAGGGTCGGCCGGTCGCCCGCTCCTCGAGGACGTAGAGGACCTCACGTCCGTGCAGCACCGCGAGGTGGCCGTTCTCCCCGACCTGGTCGACGAGCCTGGCGAGCACCGGTCGGGCGGCTCGCGCGAGCGGCGCCTGCCTCGAGTAGGCCGAGCCGAGCTCGAACGCGCCGAGGCCGAGCCCGTAGCGGCGCTCCTCGGGGAGGTGGGCGACGAATCCGTGCTGCCCCAGGACCGCGAGCAGGTGGTACGTCGTCGAGCGTGGAAGCCCCACCGCCTGCGCGATCGCCACCGCGGGCAACGGCCCCGAGCGCGACAGGTGCCGCAGGATCCGCAGGGCGCCGTCGGCCGCGGGGACGTCGCTGCTCGGCACTGACCGCCCCTCCCGCTTGTCTGGTATTCCAGACAGTAGCCGCCGTCGCGCCGGTTCGCCGAGGCGCCGGCGGCGGTCTCATGGACCACATGAGCACCGCCTTCGCACCGATCGCGCCGCTCGGCGCTCCCCCGGCGACCGTCGTCGTCGGCGTGGGTCCGCTGTCGGAGTCGGATGTCGTGGCCGTCGCCCGCGACGGAGCCGGCGCCAGCCTCGGACCGGACGCCCGAGAGGCGATCACCGCCGGCCG
>Ga0207836_1000170_pt1 | contig 15462 bp, 19 predicted proteins | sample LuqExpMetageno18_FD_187776 | JGI IMG/M metagenome (GOLD analysis project Ga0207836, IMG submission 187776) | Tropical forest soil microbial communities from Luquillo Experimental Forest, Puerto Rico - Sample 18 (SPAdes) | ecosystem: Environmental > Terrestrial > Soil > Tropical forest ...
GTGGAGCGGTGGGTCTGCGACCGGCGGTAGGCGTCGCGCGCGACCTGCCGGTCCGACGGGGTCCAGGGTGCGGCGGACGGGCCGGGGCGGTCCGCCCCGGCCACGTCCTCCCGCACTCCGCTCACTTCAGGACGGGGGCGCCCGCGGCGTCGGTCAGCCACTGCTGCTGCAGGGCGTCGAGCGTGCCGGCGGAGCGCAGCGCGTCGACGGCCGCCGTCACGGCGGGCGTCAGCGACGAGCCCTTGTCGAGCACCAGGCCGAACTGGTCGCCACCCGCGCTGCTGTTCGGGAGCTGCCCGACGAGCACGCCGTCGTTGAGCTGGGCGTTGGCGACGTACAGGGCGGTCGGCAGGTCGAGGACGATCGCGTCGACGAGGCCCGCCGTGAGCGCCTGCGTCAGCTGGTCGTTGTCGTTGAACACCTGGACCTGCGTGGTCGGGGCGATCGACTCCTGGGCCGCGGTCAGGCTCGTCGTGCCGACCATGGCGCCGATCTTCACGGACTTGAGGTCCGCGAGGCTCTTGGCGGTCTCCGCCTTGCTGCCCTTGATCGTCACGACGGCCTGCGCGGTGTCGTAGTACGACGACGAGAAGTCCACGCTCGCCTTGCGCTCGTCCGTGATCGACACCTGGTTGATCGCGAAGTCGAAGTTCTTGACGCCCGGCGCGATCAGCTGGTCGAACGTCTGGCGCACCCAGACGACGTCGTCCTTGGCGAAGCCGAGCTTGTCCGCGACCGCGTACGCGACGGCGGTCTCGTAGCCCTTGCCGTTCGTCGGGTCGTCGCCGACCATCCACGGCTCGTAGGCCGGCTCGGAGGTGGCGATGGTCAGCTTGCCGGTCGTCACGGTCGCGAGGGCCGCGGCGGTGGTCGCCTGCGTCGTGGCGGGCGCGGTGGTCGCGGAGCCGCTGCCCGAGTCGGTCGGGGCGCAGGCGGCCAGGCCGAGCGCGGCGACGGTCACGGCGACGACTGAGGTCCAGCGGATGCGCATGGGGTTTCTCCTGTCTCGGCCACTCCGGACGCACCTGCGGCGACGTGGCGCGCGTCGGTGCGGTCGGGGCAAAGGATAGGGGCGGCGTTACGCCGTCGGGGCGCGTGAACGAGGGGCGAGCGGACGTGACGTCGGGAACCGTCGGCTCGTCGTTCGCGTTGAGATCTGAGGTACGAGAAGAGGGAGTTCAACGCACATGGGTCGCCAGCACTTCAACGGGTTGAAGACGGCCGCGCTCTTCGGAGGGCTGTGGGCGCTGCTGCTCGGCGTCGGGTGGCTCGTCGGCGGCGGCAGCGCGCAGTACCTGCTCTTCTTCGCCGCGCTCGGGCTCGTCGCGACGGCCTACGGCTACTGGAACAGCGACAAGATCGCCATCCGCGCGATGCACGCCGTCCCGGTGAGCGAGCTCGAGCAGCCGATGATGTACAAGATCGTCCGCGAGCTCTCGACCGCGGCCCGCCAGCCGATGCCCCGGCTGTACGTCTCCCCGACGGCCGCCCCCAACGCCTTCGCGACCGGGCGCAACCCCCAGAACGCCGCCGTCTGCTGCACCGAGGGCATCCTCCAGCTGCTCGACGAGCGGGAGCTGCGCGGGGTGCTCGGCCACGAGCTGATGCACGTCTACAACCGGGACATCCTCACGGCGTCGGTCGCCGCGGCGGTGGCGGGTGTCGTCACGTCGATCGCCCAGTTCGCGCTGTTCTTCGGCGGCGGCGACCGCCGCAACAACAACAACGCGATCGGCGGGCTGCTGCTCGTCATCCTCGCCCCGCTCGCCGCGATGATGGTTCAGCTGGCGATCAGCCGGACGCGCGAGTACGACGCCGACGAGGACGGGTCCAAGCTCACCGGCGACCCGATGGCGCTGGCCTCGGCGCTGCGCAAGCTCGAGGCGGGGACCAAGGCGCGGCCTCTCCCGCAGGACCAGCGGCTCGTGGACGTGTCGCACCTCATGATCGCCAACCCGTTCAAGGGCGAGGGCGTCGCCAAGCTCTTCTCGACCCACCCGCCGATGGACCAGCGCATCGCCCGCCTGACGGCGATGGCCGGCGGCACCGCCGGGACGACCGGGCAGGTCGCACCGCCGCTCTGGTGAGGCGAGTGTCGGCCGCCTCCGGCAGCCTGGGGGCATGGGCGACAAGGAGAACCTGCACCGGTACCTGGTCCAGGTGCGTGAAGACCTCGTCGGGAAGCTCGACGGCCTGTCGGAGTACGACGCGCGCCGGCCGCTGACCTCGACCGGCACCAACGTCCTCGGGCTCGTCAAGCACGTCGCCTTCACGCAGCTCGGGTACCTCACCGACGTCTTCGGGCGGCCGTCGGGCGCACCCGGCCCGGGGGCCGAGGACGACGACATGTGGGCCCAGCCGGGGGAGTCGCGCGCGGACGTGCTCCGCCTGTTCCAGCACTCCTGCGAGCGGGCCGACGAGACCGTGGCGGCCCTCGACCTCGACGCCCCCGGGATCGTGCCCTGGTGGGGCCCGCAGCGGAGGAACGTCACGCTGCAGCTGGTGCTGGTCCACCTCGTCGCCGAGATCGCCCGGCATGCCGGGCATGCGGACATCCTGCGGGAGTACCTCGACGGCTCCGCCGGGCGCCGGCCCGGGGACCCGAGCATCCCGCGGCGGTCCGACGAAGAGTGGGCCGCGTGGTGGGCGCGCCTGGAGGCGGCGGCGCGAGAGGCGTCGGAGGCCTGAGTCGCGGCAGGTGCGGCTCAGCGGGCCGTGGGCGAGCCGTCGAGCGCCCGCGCCTGCGTGACGCGGAACACCGGGTAGTCGGCGGCGATCGCCACGAACTGTGCGAGGGGCGCCCGGCGGTCGACCGGGATGTGCGGGCGGGCGCCCGGCGCCACGTCGAGGTAGCGCTTCGTCAGCACCGGCCGCTGCTCGATCGGCACCTCCACCAGCCGGACCTCCTCGCGCCGGCGGCCGTCGCGGAGCACCGCCCTGCCCTCGTCGGCCCGGACGTTGAGCACCCAGCCGGCCCGGTCGCCGAGCATCGAGACGAGGTAGCGCTCGGCACCGTCGCGCAGCACGACGAGTGGCACCTCCGCGATGCGGCCCGACGAGCGGCCGCGCACCTCGAGGACCACGCCGCGGCCGAGGTCGAGCGGGCCGAGCCCGAACTGCCGCACGGCCCACCGGTTCATCAGCCGGGCCGACCAGGTCCGGTGCCCGTTCGCGTAGATCCGCCGCTTGCGGTGGTACCAGAGCGTGGTGAGGGGGTTCACGACCGGCTCCCCGGTATTTTGGTACTTGGTATCTCAAGTCTCAAACGAAGGTAGACCCGATGGCGAACCGCGGGCAAGTGCACGACGAGCGGCGGGGCCGCGAGGCCGGCGGCCGCAGGGCGCGGCTGTCCGACGAGCAGACGGCGCGCCGCGTGCTCGACGCCGCGCTGGCGCAGCTCGCCGAGCAGGGGATCAGCGTCGGCCTGGACCAGCTGCGGTACGAGGACGTCGTCCGCGCGGCGGACGTGTCCCGCTCGTCGGCCTACCGGCGCTGGCCGAACCGCGACGCCCTGGTCGAGGACGTGCTGGTCGAGCTGGCGCGCGGCGCCTATCAGCCGGGCATCGGCGCGATCGTCGCCGGGCGCGCGGCCGAGGTCGTCGCGTCGCACGCCGCGCAGGCCGCCGACTCCGCGGGGCGCTACGACCTGTTCGTCGAGCTCGTCCGCCTGACGTTCGAGATCGACCTCGCGGCGACGGCCGCGTCGCGTGAGTTCCGCAGCTACCTCGCCCTGCGCGCGGCCTTCGCCGGCATCGAGTCCGACGAGCTGCGGTCGCGGATCGCGGCCGCGCTCGCGGTGGGGGACCGCCGCACCGTGGCCCGCGGCGCCGCAGTCCTCACCAGCGCCGCACGGCTCTTCGGGATGCGGCTCGTCGCGCCGCTGGCAGCACCGGAGGGTTTCGAGGTCATCGCCCGCGCCATCTTCGCGGCGAGCGTGGGGTTCGTCGTCGCCGCGCAGTCCGACCCGAGCCTGCTGGCAACCACGCGCGACGCCGCCGCCTACGGCTCGTCGTCGGTCGCCGCGTGGTCTGTGCCGGCCTTCGCGATGACCGGGCTGGTCCTGCAGCACCTCGAGCCGGACCCGGACACGCGCCAGCTACCCGCCGCGGAGCTCCTGGCGGGCCTCGCGCGCATCGTCGGCGAAGGCGCGGACGCCGCGGCGGCGGTCAGCGGTAGTTGACGAACTGCAGCGCCGCGTCGACGTCGGCGCCCTTGAGCAGCGCGATGGTGGCCTGCAGGTCGTCGCGCGACTTGCCGGTGACGCGCAGCTCGTCGCCCTGGATGAGGGCCTTGACGGCCTTCGGGCCCTCGTCGCGGATGAGCTTGCTCAGCTGCTTGGCGACCTCGGAGGACAGCCCCTCCTTGATGGTGCCGGTCAGCCGGTACTCCTTGCCCGAGGGCTTGGGCTCCTTGTCGCCGAGGTCGAGCGACTTCAGCGAGATGCCGCGCTTGATGAGCTTGGTCTCGAAGACGTCGAGGATCGCCAGCACGCGGTCGGGGGAGTTGGCCACCATGACGACGGCGTCGTGGCCGCTCCAGTCGATCGAGGCGCCGACGCCCTTGAAGTCGTACCGCTGCGCGATCTCCTTGGCCGCCTGATTGAGGGCGTTGTCGACCTCCTGGTGGTCCACCTTGCTCACGACGTCGAACGACGACTCGCCGGCCATGTGCGTCCCTCCCTCGTTGGGCGCCCGTTCGGACGGCCCCGCTCCGCTGCTATCCTTCCATCCGCACCTCTTGGGGTGTCCCTGGCGGGTTACCCGAGTGGCCAAAGGGGGCTGACTGTAAATCAGCTGGCAACGCCTACGGGAGTTCGAATCTCTCACCCGCCACGTTCGACGGGGCGTCTCTCCTGACCAGGAGGGGCGCCCCGTTCGTCGTTCTCGGGGTCTGGCCCGTGATTTCGTCGGTCCCGCGAGGCTCCTGTACGCTGATCCGCGCCGCCCCGATAGCTCAGTCGGCAGAGCGTCTCCATGGTAAGGAGAAGGTCAAGGGTTCGATTCCCTTTCGGGGCTCTGAACTGGTCTTTCGGTCACGTCATGGTCAAGCGACGAGGCGAGGGCCGGTCGCGGCGGGGTAGCTCAGTTGGTGAGAGCGCACGACTCATAATCGTGAGGTCGCGGGTTCGAGTCCCGCTCCCGCTACACATCAATGCAGGTCACAGACCGAACCACACGGTGGTCGGGCCGTTTGTGTCCCGAGGCTCCGCGTCTGGCTGCCACGTCAGCCGACGCTCGCCGCCAGCAGCAGTGCGGCCGACGTCGCGAGCAGCACCACGCAGACCTTGAACCAGACGACGCGGGTCCGCGCGCCCGTGACTGCGGTGAGCACACCGAGGGCGAGCAAGGCCACGGCGATCACGCGGTAGGCCCAGGAGACCGCCGGGGATCCGTCGTCCACGAGCGTCACCGCGACCACGACCGCCGCGAGGGACCACATCGTGAAGGCCTCGGCGAGCCACTCCTGGGTGAGGATCCGCCGGTTGTCGGTGGAGACCGCCCCGTAGCCGGCGACGACGGCCCGAGTGGGGATAGCGTGGGCCACTCCCCAGACGGCGAGGAGGCCGGCGGCGACGTAGGCGAGGACTGCGTCCATGCGCATCACCGTCCGGCCGCCGACCCGTTCGCGACAGGGGCGATCGTCCCGGCGGTGAAAGGGCGCCCGGGCCCCGCAGGGCGCCCCTAGGCTGCGGGCGTGCCTCCGCTCGGCTTCTCCGTGGTGGGCTGCGTCTTTCTCGTCGGCCTCTTCGTCCCGAACCTCATCTGGGCGTCGCGCGCGAAGCCGGTGGGCTACGACCCGAGCGGTGAGGACTCCGTGCTGCGGGGGCTCGAGCGCGTGGGGCAGGTGATCACCACCGTCGCGGCGCTCGTCTTCGCCGACACCAACGTGCGGAACTGGTCGGGCTGGTCGTGGTGGTTGGTGGCCGCCGTCGCGCTCATGGCCCTTGACGAGGCGTACTGGGTGCGCTACTTCAGGAGCCGGCGGGCGGTCGCCGACTTCTACCGCAGCGCCGCGGGTGTCCCTGTGCCGCTCGCGAGCCTGCCGGTGACCGCCTTCGCGCTCCTCGGGATCTACGGCCGCGCGTGGCCGCTCACGGCGGCGGCGGTCGTCCTGGGGATCGGGCACGTCGGCATCCACCTGAAGCACCGGCGCGCCCTCGCCGCGGCGTGAAAGCGCCCCTCAGGACGCCCGGAGGATGTCCCGCCCTCGCAGATCGTCGCGCACCGCGCGCTCGACGAGCATCGGGACGAAGTCGCGGACCGGACGGCCCGCGTAGCGGCGGTGCTCCGCCGCCACGAGCGCGGCGATCTCCGCAGACGGCACAGTGAAGAACTCTTCGCCCAGGGTCCGGACGGCGTTCCTCAGACTGTCGTACTCCTGGTCATCCACGGTGATGACCATCCACCTCCCAGGGGCAACTCGGCAAACCCCTGGTGAACGATGGGCGACCGCCCATGCGGAAAGCTGGCGGACTGTGGCCGACGTCACGGCGGCTCACGACACCGGCTGAGCCGACCGTCCCGCAGGGTTGCCGTAGTTGGACGCCATCAGCGTCCACAGCTTCAGCTCGGCGCGCCTGGTCTTCTGGTGGTACCGGTTGCGCACGACGAGGAGCACCGCCTGGGCAGCGGGTACGCCGGCAGGTCGAGCGTGACCTCGTCGGGCACCCCGAGGACCGCGATCGTCATGCCCGGCCTGATCTGCAGCTTGGCGGCGATGTCCACGGAAGCCATGGTTCCACCGCGGGTCAGTTCAGGGTCGGGTCAGGGGCACCCCCGATTCCGTGGCGGGGGCCGCGGAGGTGAGGCTCGCGCTCATGGAACCCGCGCGAGCATCCGGCGCGCCCGGACGTTCGACTGCTACGTTGCCCGTCGTGTCAGCACCGGCCTCAGAGCTCGGACCGGCGATCGCCACGCGGCGAGTCACCAAGACCTTCGGGCACGTCACAGCCTTGTCCAACCTCACCGTCGAGATGCCGACGGGCGTCGTCGGCCTCGTCGGCGCCAACGGCGCCGGCAAGTCGACGCTCATCAAGATCCTGCTCGGCCTGCTCCCGCCGACCTCCGGCGAGGCGACGATCCTCGGCATGGACGCCGCGACGGAGGGCCTCGCCATCCGCCGCATCGTCGGCTACATGCCGGAGTCGGACTGCCTGCCGCCGGACGTCTCGGCCACGGAGCTCGTCGTGCACCTCGCGCGGATGTCCGGCCTGCCGGCTACCGCCGCCCGCGAGCGCGCCGCGGACACGCTGCGGCACGTCGGGCTCTACGAGGAGCGCTACCGCCCGATCGGCGGCTACTCCACCGGCATGAAGCAGCGGGTCAAGCTCGCGCAGGCCCTGGTCCACGACCCGCGCCTGGTGCTGCTCGACGAGCCGACGAACGGCCTCGACCCGGCCGGCCGCGACGAGATGCTCGACCTCATCCGGCGCGTGGGGACGGACTTCGGCATCTCGGTGCTCGTCACGTCGCACCTGCTCGGCGAGCTGGAGCGGATCGCCGACCACATCGTCGTCATCGAGGGCGGCGTGCTGGAACGCTCGACGTCGACGGCGGACGCCACGGCGCTCTCCGGTGTGATGCTCATCGAGGTCACCGACCGCGGGCCCGACGTCGTCGCGCGGCTGCGGGCCGCGGGCGCGGTCGTCGAGCAGGCCGAGGGCGGCAACCTCTTCACGCTGACGCAGGCCGACGAGGCCGTGCTGGACTCCGTGGCCGCCGTCGCGGCCGACCTGGGCGTGGGGCTCGTGCGCATGCAGCGCCGCCGGCACCACCTCACCGAGATGTTCCGGGAGGGTGCGGCATGAGCGGCCCGATAGTGCCCGCGGTCCCGGCCCAGCCCGCCGACGTCATCCACGACATCGGCTTCCGTCACTACGACGACGTCCGCTTCGGCCGCGGCTGGGTGGTGCGGTCCCTGCTCGTCGACACCCTCCGCGGGGTCTTCGGCCTCGGCCGTCCGGCGCGCTCGAAGGTGATGCCCTGGATCCTCGTGGGGATCCTCCTGGCGCCGCCCCTCGTCATCGCCCTCGTCGCGGTGCTGACGCACGCGGACACCCTGCCGATCAGCTACACCCAGTACCTCTCGCGGCTCCAGCTGCCGATCGGGCTGTTCGTCGCGGGCGCCGCGCCGTACGCGGTGTCGCGCGACCTCCGGTTCGGCGTGCTGCCGCTGTACATGTCACGGCCCATGCTCCGCACCGACTACGTGTGGGCGCGGTTCAGCGGCCTGGCGATCGCGATGTTCCTCATCACGGCCGGGCCGCAGACGCTGCTCTTCATCGGCGCCCTGCTGGGGAAGATGCCCCTCGGCCACAACCTCACCGGGTGGCTCGGCGGCCTGGCCGCCTCGGTGTTCCTGGCGATCCTCCTGGCGGCGATCGGCCTGACGATCGCGGCATTCACCCCGCGGCGGGGCCTCGGCGTGGCGGCGATCATCACCACGCTGCTCGTCGTGAGCGGGGTCTCGTTCGCGCTCTCGGGCATCGCGAGGATGCAGGGCGAGGACACGTGGTCCGCCGTCGCCGGGGCCATCGACCCGTACCGCCTCGTCGACGGGGTCGCATCGTGGGTGCTGGGAGTCGCCCCGGCGAACCCCGAGCTCGCACCCAACACCGGCGCGGAGATCGCGGTCTTCGTCATGGTCTACGTGGTCATCGTCGGCGTGTGTGCGCTGCTCCTCGGCCGTCGCTACCGGAAGGCGGGCCGACTGTGAGCGCGATCGTCCTGGACAAGGTGTCCCGCTGGTACGGCAACGTCGTCGCGGTCAACGACGTGACGATGACCATCGGCCCCGGCATCACGGGCCTGCTCGGCCCGAACGGCGCCGGCAAGTCGACGCTCATCGCGATGATGGGCGGCTTCCTCGCCCCCTCGGCCGGGACCGTGGCGCTGGACGGCGGCCACGTGTGGAAGAACCCGGAGATCTACCGCCGGGTGGGCCTCGTGCCGGAGGCCGAGGCCATGTACGACATGGTCACCGGCGCGCAGTTCCTCCTGGCCAACGCCCGGCTGCACGGCCTCGAGGACCCGGGGGCAGCCGCCCGGCGGGCGCTCGAGCTGGTCGACATGGTCGACCCGAGCGACCGGGCGATCTCCACCTACTCGAAGGGCATGAAGCAGCGCATCAAGATGGCGACCGCGCTGGTCCACGACCCCACGGTGCTGCTGCTCGACGAGCCGTTCAACGGCATGGACCCGCGCCAGCGGCTCCATCTCATGGACCTGCTGCGCCGCCTGGCCGCCGAGGGGCGGACGGTGCTGTTCAGCAGCCACATCCTCGAGGAGGTCGAGCAGATCGCCGACCACATCGAGGTGCTCGTCGCCGGCCGGCACGCGGCCTCGGGCGACTACCGCCGCATCCGGCGCCTCATGACCGAGCGGCCGCACCAGTACACGATCGCGTCCAGCGACGACCGCCGACTGGCCGCCGCCCTCGTCGCGGAGGGCGCCGCCGACGGCGTGACGCTGACGAACGGGACGCTCGCGATCCAGACGTCGGACTTCGGCCGCTTCGTGCACGCCCTGCCCCGCCTCGCGCGTGACTCCGGCGTGCACCTGCTCGAGGTGTCGCCGGCCGACGAGTCCCTCGAGTCCGTCTTCGCCTACCTGGTGGCCCGATGAACCCCGTCGTCATGCAGCTGACGGTCCGCGGCCTGCTCGGCCGCCGCCGGTCGATCCTGCTCCTCGTCCTGCCCGTGGTGCTGCTCGGCCTGGCCTGGCTGCAGCGCCTGGCCTCGCACGGCTCGCCCACCCAGTCGGCCGGCCTGACCGGCAACTTCGCCCTGGGCACGCTCCTGCCGCTCATGTGCCTGCTCATCGGGACCGGCGTGATCGGCCCGGAGATCGACGACGGCTCGATCGTCTACCTGCTCAACAAGCCGGTGCCCAGGCGCAGCATCCTGCTGGCCAAGCTCCTGGTGGCGCTGGCGACGACACTCGTCTTCGCCGTGCTGCCGGTGGCGGCGTCCGCCGCGATCGCCGGCGACCGGGACTTCACGCTGACGGCCGCCTTCGGCGTCGCGGCCCTGCTGGCGGGCATCGCCTACACGACGATCTTCGTCGCGCTCTCGGTGCTCTCCCGCAACGCCGTGATCATCGGCCTCCTCTACGCCCTGCTGTGGGAGGGCGTGCTCGGCGGCTACGTCCCGGGCGTCAAGGACGTGTCGGTGCGGCAGTGGGCGCTGGCGCCGGCCGAGCACATGCTCGGCGCGGACGCCGCCGGCTACGGCGTCACGTCGGCCGTCACGGTGTCCGTTGGCCTGACGCTGCTCGCGGTCGTGACCGTCGGCGCCGCCTGGCTGGGGATCGGCAAGCTCAAGACGCTCCGGCTGGCCGCGGCGGACTGAGCCCGGTTCGGGGAGGCGCCGGGCGGCTCCTACGATCACCTGGTGACCGCCACCCTCGCGCTGTTCGTCGCCGTCTTCCTCGCGTGCCTCGTCGAGGCCGTCGAGGCGACGACGATCGTGGTCGCGGCGGGTGCCACGCGCAGCTGGCGGTCGGCGCTGACCGGCTCGGCCGTCGCGCTCGTCGTGCTGGCGGTGGGCGTCGCGGCGCTCGGCCCGGCGATCATGGCGCTGCCGATCGCGGTGCTGCGGATCGTCGTCGGCGGCCTGCTGCTCGTCTTCGGGCTGCAGTGGCTGCGCAAGGGGATCCTGCGCGCCGCCGGCATCAAGGCCCTGCACGACGAGGACCTCATCTACCGCAGGCAGGTTGCCGCCGCGGAGGCGGCCCCGACCGAGAGCCGGTTCGGCGTCTCCGACTGGTACGCGTTCACCCTGTCCTTCAAGGGCGTGCTCCTCGAGGGCCTCGAGGTGGTGTTCATCGTCCTGACGTTCGCGACGAACCAGGGGAACCTGCCCGTCGCGGTCTTCGCGGCGCTCGCCGCCGTCGTCGTCGTCGTCGCGCTCGGCGCGGCGGTCCGCGGCCCGCTGTCCCGCGTGCCGGAGAACACGCTCAAGCTCGTCGTCGGCGTGATGCTCACCAGCTTCGGCGCCTTCTGGGGGGCCGAGGGCGTCGGCGCGGAGTGGCCCGGAGCCGACGCCGCGCTGCTCGTCATCGCCCCGGCCGTGGCGGTGTACTGCGTCGCGCTCATCGCGGTGTTCCGCCGCAACCGCCGGCCGGCCCCCGAGCCGGCCCCGGTGCTCGTCGGCGCCCGGGCCGTGGTCGACGACGAGAACGCGACCCTCTCCGCCGCGCCGGCGCCGGCGCCCGCGCCGGAGGCCAGGCCGGGCCGACTCAAGGCCTTCGGGCTGTTCTGGTACGACTTCGTCATCGGCGACGACTGGCAGGTCGCCGCCGGGGTCGTCGCGATGCTGGTCATCACGGCGCTCCTGCGCGGATGGGCCGCTTCGTGGGTCGTCGTCGTGGTCGGACTGGCCGTGCTGATCCCCTACGGAACCGCCCGCGCCGCGAGGCGCTGAGCGCCGGCGCAGTCCCTGGGCGGCCCGGGCACAATGAGCGCCATGCTCGACCTGCCCGCCGCCCTCCACGCGGTCGCCGACGTGGAGAGCTTCGTCCACGACACGCGCCTGGAGCTCGTGGGCGTCTTCGTCGGCGCGCTCTCCGGCGGGCTGGCCGCGGTCCGCAAGGACTTCGACCTGTTCGGGGTGCTGGTCCTCGCCTGCGTGACGGGAATCGGCGGCGGCATGCTGCGCGACGTGCTCCTCGGCGTGACGCCGCCCGTCGGCATCGCCAACTGGAGGTACATCGCCACGGCGCTGCTCGGGGGCATCGTCGTCATGCTGTTCAACCGGCGGGTGGTGCGCAGCCGCCGTCCGGTCATCGTGCTCGACGCCTGCGCCCTCGGGGTGTTCGTGCTGATCGGCACCATGAAGGGGCTCGGGCTGGGTGCCGGCGTGACGGCCTCGATCGTCGTCGGCCTGCTCACCGGCATCGGTGGCGGCATCCTGCGCGACATCCTCACGGGTGCGCCGCCGCTGGTCCTCGCCGACGGCGAGCTGTACGCGATCCCGGCGCTGATCGGCGCGGGCATGACCGCCGTCCTGTGGCAGTTCGGCTGGCTCAACGGCTGGACGCAGTGGGCCGTCGTGGTGTTCATCGTCGGCTTCCGGCTGGTGTCCCGGTGGCTCGGCTGGGTCGTGCCGAACGCCGGCTTCACCCAGACGCTGCGGCCGCGCTGGAGGTCGGTGGACGATCCCAGTGATCAGTCAGTGGACGACTCCTCCCAGGACCGCTGACTTCGCCCGACGTGGTCAGGCGATCTGACGGGCGTGCGTGCCCTCGGCGATCTCCTCGATGAGCTTGGCGTCGAACGCCGGCAGGTCGGCCGGGGTGCGGCTCGACACGAGGCCGTGGTCGACGACGACCTCCTCGTCGACCCACGTCGCGCCCGCGTTGCGCAGGTCCGTCCGCAGGCTCGGGAAGCTCGTCATGCGGCGGCCGTCGACGACGCCGGCCTCGACGAGCGCCCACGGCCCGTGGCAGATGACGCCGACGGGCTTGTGCTGGTCGAAGAACGCCCGGGCGAAGGCGATCGCGCGGGTGTCGGTGCGGAGCTTGTCCGCGTTGACGACCCCGCCCGGGAGGACGAGCGCGTCGAAGTCGTCGGGCGACGCCTGGCGCACGGCGACGTCGACGACCTGCGCGTGCCCCTTCTCGCCGTGCACCGTGCCGGGGGCGGGTGCGACGAGCGTGGCGCGAGCCCCGGCGTCGACGACCGCGGTCCACGGGCTGGTCAGCTCGCTGTCCTCGTAGCCGTTCGTCAGGAGGAAGGCGACCTTCTTGCCGTTGAGGTTCTGTGTGGCGGGCATGTCGGTTCTCCTCTCGTCCGATCGCTTCCACGCTAGGCACGCCTGGATCGTGCGCGCACGCGGAGGACCGCCCACCGAGCGGTCGCCCGGGACCGGAGTTACTTTGGACGTGCGGCCAGTGGGCTCCCGAGATGCCCCCGCCGCCACACCCGCCCCTTCGGCGCGGCATCTTCCTGCTCGGAGCAGCAGTCGCACACGTGCGCGGGGCGGCAGGGTCCTCGCGCCCGGGAGGAACGAGGGAGGACGCCATGCCGGGACGTAGCCCAGGTCCGAGCGTCAAGGACAAGAAGGGGTACGAGGAGGGCAAGAGCAAGAAGACGCCCGCCCCGGTCGCCAACGTCTCCGCGTCGCGCGGCCGGAGCACGGTCGCAGCGAAAGGCGGCTCGTCGGGCGACTACGCCAAGATGACCGTCATCGAGCTGCACAAGAAGGCCGCCGAGGTCGGGATCCACGGCCGCTCGACGATGAACAAGCGCGAGCTCATCAACGCGCTGCGTCACCACTAGCACCGAGGCGCCACCCGGCTCGCGACCGCGCGGGCCGGGTCTTGGCGTGGATCCGATGGTGCGCAAGCGCGCCGCCCCGCCGGATGCCTGACCGCTGCTGACCTGCGACGTTCCCCCGGAAACCTGGCGGTCCGCGAGGGCCGGGGGGACCATGGTCCTATGCGCGCCATGTGGAAGGGCTCCGTCGCCTTCGGACTTGTCAACGTGCCGGTCAAGCTCTACAGCGCGACCGAGGACCACGACGTGCCGCTGCACCAGGTGCACGACGCGGACGGCGGCCGGATCCGCTACCAGCGCGTCTGCGAGCTGGACGGCGAGCAGGTGCCCTACGAGCACATCGACCGGGCCTACGACGACGGCGAGCGCACGGTGGTGCTCACCAAGGAGGACTTCGCCGCGATGCCGGCGGAGCGCGACCGGGAGATCGAGGTCGTCGAGTTCGTGCCGAGCGACCAGATCGACCCGATCATGTTCGACCGCACGTACTACCTCGAGCCGGACTCGAAGTCGACGAAGGCGTACGTGCTGCTGCGGCAGACGCTCCAGGCCACCGACCGCACCGCGGTGGTGAAGTTCGCGCTGCGCCAGCGGACCAGCCTGGCGGCCCTGCGCGTGCGGGGCGACGTCCTGGTGCTCCAGACCCTGCTGTGGTCCGACGAGGTGCGCGAGGCGGACTTCCCGTCGCTGGACCAGAAGGTCGAGATCACCGACCGCGAGCTGTCGATGAGCAGGCAGCTCGTCGACAGCTTCGCCGCGGACTTCGCCCCGGAGCAGTACACGGACGAGTACCAGGTGCAGCTGCACCAGCTCGTCGAGGCCAAGCTCGAGCGCGGCGACGCCATCGACAGCGCGGCGACTTTCGGCGAGCGGGCCGAAGAGGGCGGCGCCGAGGTGATCGACCTCATGGACGCGCTCCGCAAGAGCGTCGCGGAGGCCAAGGCGAAGCGCGACGAGGCCGAGGCCGAGGAGCACCCGCGGGCGCGGGCCCGCAAGAAGACGGGCTGACCCTTCCCGCGAACACGGCACTTCGTGTCCAGTACGGCAGTCCTGCCTGCCGTGTTCGACACCAACTGCCGGGTTCGGCGTCAGAGTTCGACGACGACCTCGTCGGGCTTCTTGTCGTCGCGCCAGCCGCGCCACGACGGCGCGCGCAGCCGCGCGTCCGGGTGGGTGGTCGGGTCGGCGGTCCACTCGGCCGCCTCCACCTCGCCGACGAGCGACGGGGTCACCCAGTGGGTGAACCGGGCGTCGATGGTCGGGACGCCGTCCAGGGGCGGGGTGGTGCGGTCGAGCGAGCCCAGCCGGGTGGCGACCGCCCGGCGCTCGGCGTCGCTGAACCCGGTGCCGACGCGGCCCGCGTACTGCAGCGTGCCGCCGGGACCCGGCACGGCCAGGAGCAGGCCGCCCACGTAGCGGTCGTCGCTCTGTGGGTCGCCGGCGTGCAGCGGGCGCCACCCCACCACGACGACCTCCTGCGTGCGCGTGTGCTTGAACTTCAGCCAGAGCCGGGAGCGCGCGCCCGTCGTGTACGTCGAGTCGCGGCGCTTGGCCATCACGCCCTCGAGGCGCAGCCGCTTCGCGGTGGCGCTCGCCGCGTCGAAGTCGCCGTCGAACGCCGGCGGCACGTGGATCGGCGTGCTCGCCTCGAGCACGCGGTCGAGCACCCCACGGCGCTCGTTGTACGGCGTGTGGAGCAGGGTCCGCGACCCGGCCTGCAGCACGTCGAACACCATGAGGTCCACCGGGCCGGTGTGGCGCTGCAGGCGCCGGAAGTCGGGCCGTCCCGCCTGGTCGACGGCGACGATCTCGCCGTCGAGCACCACCGGCAGGTCGCCGCGCACCTGCTCGGCAAGCACATGCAGCTCCGGGTAGGTGGCGGTGAGGTCCTGGCCTGTTCGGGACAGCAGGCGCAGGCGCCGGCCGTCTCCCGCGGCCTCGATGACCGCGAGCGTGCGGTAGCCGTCCCACTTCATCTCGAAGGCCCACAGGGGTTCGCGCGCCGAGCCGTCCGCGGTCAGCTGGTGGCGTTCACCGACCGTGGCCGACGAGGCCAGCATCGGCCGCAGGGGCACGACGACCGTCGCCGGCTCGTCGTCGGACGGACGACGAGGCGACGCGCCGTCCTCGGGCGCCTTCGCGGCGTCGTCGGACGCCACCGGCTCGGCGTCGCCGGGCTGGTCCTTG
>Ga0207836_1000171_pt1 | contig 15389 bp, 14 predicted proteins | sample LuqExpMetageno18_FD_187776 | JGI IMG/M metagenome (GOLD analysis project Ga0207836, IMG submission 187776) | Tropical forest soil microbial communities from Luquillo Experimental Forest, Puerto Rico - Sample 18 (SPAdes) | ecosystem: Environmental > Terrestrial > Soil > Tropical forest ...
GTGGTGTAGTGGTTGTACTAGAACTACCAAAATACATGTATCCACCAATACCTGCCACGATAATGATTAACACGAATATGATTATGGCGATTGCTGCTGCGGGAGTCATAATAGTTAATAACTAGGGTTATACTAATTGGAAGCAAAAAAAATATAACACGAAACCACAAACAAAAAATATGGCGCCAAGCATTACTCTCTTAGTAGATTCCCGTGAAAGAGCTTTATTCGATCACTTTGATACTATCCCAGGCACAGATACTTTTGTCAGAAAAGAACAAATCACAACAGGCGATTACGCATTGATTACAAACGATTCTGTACTGGAGATTTTCGAAAGAAAATCTCTACGGGATTATGCTGATTCATTCAAGGATGGCCGACATGAAAACAAGAACAAGCTAATGTCTATGCGCGACAAGACAGGATGTTTGATATATTATATTGTTGAAGGTCGCCGCCCAGATAAGATGTCTGATAAAATAAATGGTATCCCGTATTCTTCGATTGAAGCAAGCATGTTTAACATGATGTCAAATCACGGTATATTTGTCATCCGCACAGATAGCGCAGAAGATACTGCGAGAATGCTAGTTGCTAAACGCACAGCACTTATCAACAGTATGAAAAATGGTAAGTTTTCACTGAAAATATCAATCGACGATCCTATAGCGATAATGACAGAACGCCCAACGATCACTTGCGATACTATAATTTTGGATATGTTTAGTTCTATTCCAGGTGTAAGTGATACAACAGCAAAAGAACTGGCCAAGACGATTAGTATTAGCGAAGTTATTTTCTGCGACAGTGATGCGATTACATCGAAGTTATCTGATATCAAAGTGAATGGACGAAAGCTGTCTTGTAATGTAATCAAAAAAATAACCAGTCTTGACACAGAAGATAAATCCAATATATTTAAGGCTATACCTGGTATAAAGGATACGACCGCATTTGACGATATCTTTGAAGAAGAATTGGCACACGACAGTAATGAACTCTGTACTTGTTTGATAGGAAAATATGGTGACAAGAGAATAAGTAAAATCAAACGCATTCTCGCGCATCAGTTTGGGAGTTAGTAGTAAATACGGCGATAAAACACAACATTGTATGCAACGCAGCACAAAATGCGATTGGTATCATTTGCGGCGGAGTGCATGCAATGGCTACTATGAAAGATATCCAATAATATACAACCGACGCAGATGAATATACTACGATTCCGGCTGTAATGTCTATCTTTTTTGGTTCGTCTGGACATATAGTCGTGCATGACACTACAGCGGAACTAAACGAATTACATACTATACCAAACGCGATACAAAAAATAGCATAATTTTCTTGTGTATAGATGCCGTATAAAACACTCGTCATTAGGGATCCGACATAAACACCAGCGCCTATAACACAGACTAATGTACGTATGCACTCAAATATACCAAATGACATTAGAAAGGAAGAGTATAAGTATTTTAGGTATATATCGGTGCATTAAAATTGATACTTGTGTTTTGTACACATAACTATAACGCAAATGACAACACAAACAATTAGACAAAGACTGACATATACTTTACTTCAAGTATTTGATAAGCGTGGTGAATTAACCGACAAATACGTCTTTAAGCTTGAGCGATTTGATATTACCAAGTCCGAATATCTTGAAGAAGGTATATTCATGATAACATCTAAATTATGTCCAGAAGTAGATGACTATGAAATATTTTATAAATTACTTGTCGGCAACATGCGTCTAGAACAATGGGATGAGTTGTTATTTATGCAACAACTTAAAGCCGCCACTATCAAAGGTTGTCTGGGGGAGTTTATCAATGAAAACCTCAATTATTGGGAATATGGTACGCATATCGTGTATGATGATCTAACAGACCTCGAGAAAACTCTCAGACTTAATACATCTGATGCCGATGCCGCTTTAAAGGCCGAAGCGATAGAGAATGCACATGCAGATTCTTAGGTACATATAAAATGCCGTGTATTCTATGAGAGTTTTACTTTTTTGTTTGATGTCTGATTGCTAGATATACATATATCAAGAATAATGCCAATAAATATGCGGATTCAAGAACGCGAAATGCCAGTTTACACAGATCCATATGGCGATGAAATGCGGGAGTTCTGTACATACCAACAAACAAAATTCACCAAAATAGATGATACTACAGATACAACAGAGTATAGTGGCAGACTGCCAGGTGACTTAGTAAAGAATCATCTTGCAGATATCGATCCATCTATCAATACATACATACGATATGACGGCGAGACCAAAAAAATGGTGGGTATTTTATCGGATCTACTCAAAAAGTAGTGATTTATATGTTTATGCTATATTTTACACAAGGTATAATATGTCAGAATATACACAATATTTGTTGGAGACGATCGATCCAAGTATCCGTCATATACAAACTAATAACACCATGCGTAACTTTAATGGCCGTGCTGCTGCAACTACATCAAGCCGCGAAGAATTATACACCCTAGATAATATTTCTGATAACACAGAAAATAATGTTATACTAGATGACATGACATCAGATGTTAGTGACAGAAATATCATGGATAAGATCTTCTCACAAACGATGGGATCATACAAAATTCCACATAAACCCAAGAACGGAGAATTTACAGATGTTGGTTTATGCGGACAATTACAATAAAACATCGCCATGTCATAGTCTGTGTGAGACATTCCACAAATTAAGATTTATTAGAGAAATAACGGACTTTCTTTTTTGGTAATTAAAATTGACGGAAAATATATATCATTACACGTTTATTTCAATGTCAGTAGCAACTAGCAGGATTATTGGAGTAAGATTTGGACTCAATGGAACCGAAAAGATTATCAAAAAGGCTCCGTTCGAGGTCAAAAATGCAGATATTATCAAGGATAATAATCCTGCACCAGAAGGCGTGTATGATACTGCTATGGGTTCTACTGAACTCAGCATCAGATGTAGTACATGCTTTAAAACTGGCGGACAATGCTTGGGTCATAACGGCCATATCAAGCTAACCAAGCCTGTTTATCAACCTATAGTATTTCAGAACTGTATTAAGTGGCTGAAAATAATTTGTCATAATTGCGGCAACACACATTCATGCGATGGTACTTTTCAAGAGTGCCAAAGCGTGATGCGTAAAAATGCGTCAAAAAAGACAAAAGCATCTGCAGTTGTAGCATGTCGTAAATGCCATGCTATCCAGCGTAGATATACAGCAAATGCTAAATCAAAGCTTCTCTTTGATGTTGAAGTATTCGATTCATCAGGTCAAGTAACAGATAAGTTACAAATAATGGCTGATGATATCAAAGTCATATTCGACAAAGTATCAGACGCGACAATGGAACAGCTCGGCTTACGTGATATCAGTCACCCCAGAACCTTCTTAATTGAGGCTTTGCAGGTCGCTGCTACAACAACTCGTCCACAAGGTATTAGATCAGGTAATGGCGCAAAAACCAATGCCGATGATCTAACCAAAATGTATAAACACATTATTGAGGTCGGGCAGAATATCGCGAATCCTGAAAGAATAAAAGAAGACAAAAAACAAAAAAAGCAGCAGCAACAAACACATTCCCCAGAAACTGCGTTGTACATTGAACTGAACTACAATGTTATGCAGCTGATTAAGGGGCCTATCACAGGTGATAAATTGCCTACTATGTCTAATTCCGATGGTGAACCTCTAAAGAGTATCATCAACAGAACTAAGTCAAAGCAAGGTACAATCAGAAAATTCCAGCTGGGTAAAAGAGCCTGGAATATGTGTCGTAGTACTATTACTGGTAATCCACGTCAACAAATCTCTAGTTTGGGGTTCCCAATGTCATTCGCGCAAACAATCAAGAAGCGTGAAACCTTCAGACACTATAATGAAGCCCGTATCAAAGAAATGATAGCCAATGCCAAAATTAACAAATATCCAAAGGCTGTAAATATCATTAAACCTGGTAACAGAGTTTATCAGGTAGCAAACTTCGATACTGGATTCATCAGTCTGAATTATGGCGACATGGTGGAATACAATTTGGTCGATGGTGACTATGTAAACTTTAACCGTCAGCCAACTCTTGAGTTGTGTAGTATTAGTAGCCATCACCTAAATGTTCACAAGAATCCATCAGAATTTACGTTGAGCATGAACGTCATTGCTTGCGATTTCTATAACGCAGATTTTGATGGTGATGAAATGAATACGATCCACGCAAAGCATATGCACACAACTTTCGAGTTGCGGGCGATTAGTGCTTTCCATAATTTCGTGATCAGTTCCACAAACGGCAGCCCGCAAATCGGACAGATCAACGACTCAATTGTTGGATTGTATGAGTTAACTAGACATGATATTCAGCTCACAAGATCTGAGGCGATGTCTTTATTCGCCAATACCACATTCTTGCCGCGTTTCGATAAAGATACTTACACAGGACGTGATATTATCTCTTTGTGCTTGAAACCAACTCCAGTTAACTATGTCGGAAAACCAACTAGTTATGATGCCGCATTAGAACCATATATGGATTATGACCCAAGCGAAAAGCGAACTGTCATCAAGAATGGTGTAATGTTGTCTGGTGTATTAGATAAAGCATCTATCGGATCTGGTGGCCATAAGAATCTGTATCATATCATTGAACGTGATTACGGTCCACAAGCTATGCTTGATGCCATGTTCAACATGCAACAAATCTCTCTGGACTTTATTTTGTTGAAGGGATTCAGTCTCGGAACTAAAGATATTGTTTTACCAGAAGGCGCTAGACAGAGAATCCGCGAAGAAGAATCCAATCTGATTAATGAATCAAAACTTATTACGGATCGTTTGAACAGAGGCGCTATTATTCCGCCTATCGGAAAAACACATAAACAATTCTATGAAGAATTGCAAGTAAATGCCCTCCGTGCGGGTGATGTATACAATGAAATCATTTTGCGTAACATCATGCGTAGAGATAATGGACTGAAAAGTATCATTATATCTGGATCAAAGGGTAAGCTTAACAACTACATGGCTATCTCTGCGCGTGCAGGCCAAATGTTGATCAACGGCGCAAGATTGGCAGAGAATGCTGGTTTTAGAAGAGCCAGTGTCTACGGAACTCGTTTCGACGACAATCCTAGAACGTATGGATACATTACTAGCAGCTATACTTCCGGGCAATCCGCTATGGAATATTTTAGTAATGCATCTAATGCTCGTTTCGATCTGATCACTAAAGCTTTATCGACATCAGTAACAGGTGACAAGAACAGAAACGCTGTTAAAAACCTCGAAAATATCTTTGTTGATAATATGTTCCGTTGTGTGCGTAGTCGTAACGTTGTGCAACTTCTCGAAGGCGAAGACGGTTTTAGTCCTCAGCGTATTGAGAAAGTATCATTGCCACTGGTCAGAATGTCAAGAGACGACATTCGAAAGAAATACGAAGGTATTCTAGAGGAGGAATTTATCTCAGATATTATCCGCGATAACGATATTTCACGAGCAAGCATGCTCAAAGTATCACAAATGAAACTATCAACCCACATGGATGTTAAGTTTAGAAGTCCATTTGACATCGATCGTATCATTGCGAACAAGATCGGAGAAATATCTAAGACTGATAGGCCATCTAAAAACTATAAACTGGTCAAGGAATTTGTTGATTACTTTCCGAGAATGTACCTAAACAGCAGATATGCTGGTACAGTACCAGAACAGTTTAAGGCTGCGGTAACTAATATTATGACATATTCTCGTTGTTCTCTGGCTGAATATGCTCCATGGCTAACTCCAGAGCAATTACAAGTTGTCTTTGATACATGCAAAGATGCATTCTTCAAGGCGCTGATTGATCCTGGCACAGCAATAGGTATTCAAGCCGGACAATGTATTTGCGCTCCTATGACACAATATATGTTAGATTCACACACAAGATCTGCTTCAGGCGGTACTGCTAAAGGTAGTATGGATCAGGTACAGGAAATCGTCAATGCTACGGCGCCAGAGAAACTATCAAACCCTAGCATGTATTTGGTTCCGACATTAGACAGAATCCAAGATCAATCCGCTGTCCGTATTATTGCGAACGAAATCGAAATGATGGACTTCAAGAGATTTGTCAAACATCATAAGTGTTTCTTTGAGGAATATGGCAAGCCTGTATACCCACAATATAAACATGAGGCAGATGAAATCGAGGCATTCTCTCGTGTGAGTATGCAGAAACGCCCTACTGATCTGATTAATTGGTGCGTAAGATACGAGCTTGACAAGACAGAACTGATACCAAAAGGTATGTCTGTAACGACAATCGTCAAGAGTCTGCGTGAGCACAATGAAAATTGTTACTTCATGTATACATCTGATATTTCAAAGACAGTGTATATCAGACAATATTTCAGGCCAGACAAAAAAGAGACCACCATTGAATCTATGAAAAAGGTCGTCGCAGAAACCCTTGGACAGGTCGTCAGAGGTATCAGTGGAATTCGATCTGCAGAAGTTGTTCCTCATCAGTACACTGATCCAGTAACATTCGAGGATAAAAATGGATGGGCAATTCGTACCCTCGGAATTAATTTGCGCGGTATTGTTACCAGGGAAGGTCTAGATCCTACCCAATGTCACACAAGTAGCATTATTGAGGCAGAAAGATTCCTTGGTGTCTTGGCTGCAAGAAACAAGATCGTTGTTGAGTTAGATGTTATTGCTGCTGGCGGAGATCCTAGACATAAGTTACTATATGCAGATGAAATGACACGTATCGGTAAGGTTGTTAGTATTGAAAGACCGGGTTTGGCTATCAGAGAAAAGACAGATATCCTCGGACGTGCCGCACTAAGCAGCCCAGCTAAAGCATTTACTGATGCAGCAATTAACGCAACCGCGCAGGAAATAGATGGTGTAAGTAATGCACTATTATTAGGTGGTATGCCACGTGTGGGTACTATCTATAATCAGAAGGTCCTGAACATGGATATGATCAAGAGATCTTTGATTACTACTGCAGATATCAGAAGCGAGTTCGATTAAGTCTATGCGATAAATACATCGCAATATAGCATACAAATATTTTTTGTCAAACATAGACATCAAAAAAATATGTTTACTTGCGCATATACAAGGCAGTATTACCAATAAACTCGATGGATGAATCTCTAATGAGTCCGACAATTATCTTGATGTCATTAGCAACTAATACCTCTTTTTTTGCATGACTATTATACCACAAACAGAATGCCATCAAAACCTGCGCGATGTTCTTTGCTGGGTCATTTGAGTCAGCTTCTTTTTGGTTGGTTGTATATGCTCTAATAAATTCTGTGAATTTCTCTGATACTGAGTGATTGTATTGTCTACGAATGATGTTAGACATTACTCTAGAACCGACGGATTCTAATGTACCGGTAATATATGCGATATCTTCGCTGGTATTTTGTGTCATGAATTTATCCATAGTAGGATTGCAGCCCACAAGAATATATCTGTCTGTTGGAATACGACATACATCACGGAGATATTCGAAGGCCATCATGTCGGCCCCAGGAGAATTGCTCAGCATAAATCGATGTCCTGTTTCTGCATAATACTTTATTTTTGGAACATAGTATTCATCGAAAATTTCTCTTGGAAGATCGGTTTGGCCACTAATCATAAATGTTGTTGTCATGTTTGAATGACCGTTGAGAGTTTCAATTTTACTATGTATCATTGTACAATAATATATGATGACTGGTGAGATTCGACAAAATATGGCTAAAAAAATATTGCCATTGCCTAATAGCAACAACTATGACAAACTCCAGAAAACAAAGACAACAAAGCCAAGAACAAGAGATCACCTAGAGAATCTAGATGGTGAATTATATAGATCAAGTGTTCTACTAAGAAGGCGTCGCTGTTTTTTATCAAGAATGTTCTGTTGCAACTAAAATTGATGCGTAAGACAACAATCAAAACAATATGCAAAATCAACAAACCCAACAAAACAGGGATCAAGTAGCCAACGTAGTACATAGAGAAGTTGTCATAAATGATGCCAGACAAAATGATATGCGCGCATTCGACATAGGTTTCTTGGTAGCATTTATGGCTATAATGTACATTACACTTGTGTATAGAGATGATTACAAGGCTCCCACTACAGGTAAAGTTATTGGCACGTTGTACATGACCGTTATTGCTGGTGGTCGTGTTAGAGGTATACATGAATATGTACTTTTGGTTGGAGTAATTAGCATTATGTATACATTGCATTGGGTATGGATTTTGGCGTAAATTATAGTGATTCTTTTTTGTTTCGATAAAATGCCCAGACAAAAAAGAAATCATCGAACTTAGAAATTACTAAGTTTATCGAGATTCTTTAAAACATTGCTTGAAGTCTTCTTTCTGGTAATGACTGTATCATACATAACTCTATTATCTGTGTCAACCTGATTAACTTGATTGTTCTGGCTATTTACTCTTGTGCCTGAGGTTCTGTTGCGAGGAGGCAATGGAGGAGCTTGCTTGACTACCTTGAACTGTTGCACATTCTCGGCTTGCTTCAGATCTTGAAGTCTGATATTAACAATCTCTGCAGCAATCTTAACCTTTCTCTCGAGTTCTTCTGGAGTATAGTTCTTCTTGTTGTCATATGCAAACATTGTACATGATGTAAATTGTCTTGCAGCAACTTTTGATGGTTGGAATGGATTGAATGGAACTAATCCAGCGACAGGAATCGACATAGATTTGGTAGGCTGATTAACAATCTTTGAAACAGCTGTCTTTGAGTAATTGATGGTGCTTACATTGACAGTTCCGAGGATCAAATCGAGATATGGAATCTCTTCTCTAGCCTTCTTTTGCTGAACCTTGATCAACTTTTCCATTGAAGCTTGTGACATGGTAACACCGCCGAATTCCTTGATGCCTGGCGTATTAAAGATCTTCTTGATCTTGGCAATCGTGAAACTCTTTTCTTTGATGGCTGATCCGTCGGTAGTGCTGTAAGTGTTGTAATGTACATCAACATAACCAAGTAGAACAATTCCATCATGATGTCCATAATTGATACAGTCATCGATATCACTCAATGTCATGTCAATCAATACACCCATATTTGAGATAGCGGCACTTGATTTCATTGAAACCGTATAATCAGAAAATCCTGATAATGCAACATAATGACCACCATATGTTGTGTTGGTGCTGAGCATGAGGTATGAATTTCTGATGAGCATTCCGCAGCCAAGAAGTTTGGCTTGCATAACATTTTCTTCAGGATACATTTCACAATATACAGCATATCCTAATTTTGCAAGGAAGAGGTTCAAGACATCAACTTCAACATGATCTTCACTTGGATTTGCACCTAATACGATCATGATGTCAGCGATATCGCTATCAGCTTGAATAGAATCGAATGGCAATCTTTCTGCGGCAAAAATCTTGTCGAGAGCAATAACAGAGCAGTTATTTTTGATGCGTCTTGTGGTGATTACTTGAGCAGACATTTCTGGGTCGTGGAAAGCGTATGATTAAAATAGCTTGTAACTTATTATTCATTGCTTATCGTAGTGGGATTCAATTTTAGTATTCCATCAACAGATGTAATATATGGCCGCAAAAAATATTATATGTTACTGTGGAACCAGTGTAACAGATGATTCTGGTATAATTCTATTGGATAGGTTCTTGCAATCATGGTCATTGCAAGCTACCCCAGTAACAATGTATATGTCGATATATGCATCCAGCGTTGCCAAGGTACTCGATGTGATAGCTAAATACACAGATCCTAGCTTACTAACTGCTAAGTTGTTATTCTCAAATATTACTACAGATCCTACACTGAATCATTGGACATACTTAAGCAACAAATGGCCAGTAAGTACCGCATATGGAGCAACGACGTGGATATTGTTTGATGACGGTTTTTCTATCTGGGAGTCAACCCGAATTCAGACATTGTATAATCTGATACTACAAAATGTTATAGTTCAGAACTTCATATGGTGTCCAACATATGTTATCCAAACTTATTTAAGCGAAGATCAAATCGATCCACTTGTCAACAACCAATCTATTGTGGTATATAATACAGGAACCGATAACGGACATTTCATGATGCTTGGCCCATACAGCAATTACACAATAACAGGTGAGCTAAATGTTTTCTTGCGGGCTCAGATACCGACTGCGTTCCAGGTTCTTTCACAGGCTCAGGGTGTATGGATGTTCAACAGAGTATCTCCAAGTATTTACGGCATAACTTAAATTGATTCTGGTTACAGAAATAATTAGCCATCGCTGTCCTTTGACAAAAAATGTTGATAAAAGACATCGTCTATGAAATCATGTCATTTCTTCCACGTGAAGATCTACAAAACATACAAGTTGTATGCGAGATGTTTGTGCAAGCATCTAGGATCCTGAAATCAAGAGATGAGTCCGATCCGAACGAACATATGTATAGTCGTATCTTGAAACGAATGTTCACCCTTGACTCAGGTAAATATCGTGAGATGGTACATCTCTTTGATAGAAACAAAAGCGCCATATTTTTGATGACCGATGTGCATGGAGGTCTGGAAATGATTACCTACCGGCAATCTGGTAGGGTTAATGCATGCAAATTATTTCGTTGTACGCCTCGTATTGTGTCAGATTTAGAGTATGGTATATATCAAAAATTTATGTCAGACAAACTACGCTATTTTCTTGTGAATGCCCTACGTCCAGCTGTTAGACATGGCAGCACGATGATACATTACAACAATAAAACTGCTGATGATGCGCAATATGTCGAGTGGCTAGTCGATGAAAAAACTGGTATCAATAAATGTCCGTTTCATGTATATGTGCATGAAGACAATTATGGATTTTTGTCATATTCTGGCGATAAGATGATTATCGAAATCGGGGCTTGGTGCTTCGTACTGAATAATATAACTAAAAAAATTATTTATTCATCAAGACACTAAATCTTTTTTGTCAGCGAGACATTTAATCAGACAGCATGAATTTCATGTCTAAGTTGATTGCATCTAACATGTGCATCAGCTGATTGGCGACGAAACAACTATCTACTCTCTTGATTTCGGCAAGTTCATCGCATTCATTACAGATATATATAGAGTTCTGTTCATTGACTGTTGCACGATAACCGCATCTTCCGCAGACATACATAGAACATCCGTCAGAATCTTCACGAAGTTTCTCATTAGCCAGATTCATTGTGCCGTGAGCAATCAATGTGGCCTGTTCCATTTCTCCGATACGCAAACCACCACCGTGTTTCTTACCTTGAAGTGGTTGTTGTGTAGCAGCGAATCTTGGTCCTGTATTTGCCGCATATTGTGCATTCTCAACGAATTTACCCAGACGTTGATAGACATTAGGTACCATGAAAATCTTACATTGCATTTGTTCTCCTGTCTTTCCATTATACATGACGTGATAGCCCATGTCTAATCCATCGGGACCATAACCTGGTACTTCGCGCAAACGCTTGATAACTTCATCTGTATCCAGTTTCTTGAAAGTTGTAGCATCGATAATACAGCCAAAATATGCTGCATATGTGCCAAGCGTACCTTCAATGCACTGACTGATAGCCATACGGCCTGGGAATGAATGAGGATTTAAGATAAGATCTGGTTGCATACCATCAAGTGTATATGGCATGTCAGATGCATTAGTGATACTAGAGATAATACTCTTGTTACCCATACGACTAGATGTCTTGGCACCTTTACCCAGATGTCTAACAGTATACATCAAGATTCTGCAGAATTGTACATTCTTCTCGATATTCTTATCCACAATGATATTGTGAACCCTGTAGATATCCTTACCTTTGTAGATATGACTCTTGTCTGTGTAAATATAGTTATCACGGGGAGTCTCTAGACGGGCATGCATTGCTGCAAGTACTGTATTAGGCTCTACAATAGAGCCTCTGCGAATGAATCCACGCTCATCTAACTTACTGTAGATAGCCTTAGGCTGGATATCCGCAGTCTTAGATTCTTCTAGAGGTCCGAAGAACGATCCTTCCTGCAAAACAATGTTTTCTACACGCAAATAAATGCCGTTAAATATGCCACGTTCGATTGCTGCACGATTAACATCACCAGAATCTTCTTGATTACGACCACCATGCATTGCTACAGCGATCATAAGGTTTTGGCCAGATGAATACATATAGTTATTTGCCAGAGTCGAGATTAATGGTGTTTCAACACGATATGCGAAATAACTGTTGTTATCGAAACGATGTGGCCAGGCAGCATTGTAACGATTACATGCTTGCTTAACATGGTTAGTTGACATAGTAATTCTCACTGCAGAAGAGTGATTAGCCATAGGCGATGCCAAGGAAATCAATCCCAATGTGGCTTGTTCGATTTCGAGATGTGTATATTGCATCTCAATATTTGAGAGATTACGCTTGAAGTCATCCATCGTGGCATGCAAACAGTTAAATTGTTCTGATGCCGAAATGTATTCCATGATACCATTATCAATCAAATAATCCAGATTGATGATGCCTTTGCGCAAATCGCTGATATGTTTCTTTGTGAGCTTTATGTATTGCTTGAATATTGGTGGAGTTTTACCTTCCAAAGCGGCACTGATAATTTCATCAATATTATTGTAAACAATAACCATTGGTCGCGTCATACGACCATAGTCTGTCCAGAATATCACTTCTGGAATAGTTGGCTCTGCGACAATGGAGATGTATTTATCGATCTGACCATCTCTACGCAATTGTCTATAGGCTTTAGCGAATGTTGTCTGGTCTTCGCAAAAACCAATATACTTTCCGTTTATTGCAACAAGGCAATATTTCGAAATATCGGCTCTTGCAACATCAGCAAGAGGTATGAGTTTGGGGGTAGTTTGTTTACGAATGAATTTCTCAAGTAAAATACTACTGCTTGGTAATGTGATTTGTGCTGTAGATGCAATCGATTTATTAATACCTACTGCTTCACCTGTATCTGCTGAATAATTAGGACAGATAAATCCGATACTTGATGCATGCAAACGACGCATTAAATCAGCACGTTCTGTTGCTTTGGCAGCTTTAGACCCGCTACCAGCAGCAGTAACTACATTCAGGGCACTGATAACATTGAAGTCATTCTTGTGCTGTAAGATCTGGGAGGAAACTCTGTTAATAATTTCTTGTCCCTTGATAACTATTTTTTCGTCACCACGACTGATACTAGACGACAAGGCTGTTTCCAGCTTCATACCATCTTTTGTGATCATTGACTTAATGCTTGTTTCAAAATCAGCCGATGCGAAAGCAGCTTCCTTGAGAGTTTTCTCAATGATACTACGAATACGCAGGTGAATCATTTTGTTGAACTGTTGTTTGAAGGCTTTCGATAGAATAATTCCCGCAGAGTGAATACGTTTCACCTGGAATGAATCTCTGTCAGACGATGGCACGATGCCATGATGAGCATAGATCAAGTCTCTAATGTACTTGCCCGCAATGAATGCTTTTGTGTGTCTATCATTCATAGACGTACCATATTGCTGCAATACTTTTTCATCGAAATGTTCGAATATCTTCGCGATTTGATACTTTTGATCTTCTTCAGACTCTAGGAGTTTCTTTGGATCAAGGTCTGGATTGAATAACAATGCCACATGTAAAGCGTTCTTTTCTGCAGGAACTATGGTCTTAAATTTATTGTATGCAGTTCCGTAATTAGCGTTGAAGGCATCTTCCACAATATTTTTTACGAGGATAGCCTCAGATGCTGTGGAATTGATTGCTGCACCCATGATATATTCAACGATCTGTTTGCTAGAAATAATGCCAAATATACGAAATAACGTAAAGAATGGGATTCTGATATCGGTACCTTTACCAATAGTTAGCTGATAATCCAGCTTATTGCCCTCACGCAGAAAGAATTTGTTTTGGTATGTGTTTTCAAACGCATCACCATCTTTGGCAATGATAGTACCTCTAACTAATTCGTCCTGATATTTCGTGTTTTTATACACAGACATGGCATTAAACCATGTGTTCTCAAGGCAGTTAATAACCCACTCCTTACCACCGACAATAGTATAACCGCCAGGATCCTTAGGATCCTCTCCATTTTCAAGAAGAGCTTCACGAGAAAAGTTATTAAGCGCACAGATATCTGTTTTGACTCCTGTCGGAATGACTGAGAGCTTTTGCTCCTTCAAGAATACCTTACGCGGCTCCATTTTGTTACCGCTTCTAGTATTAGGTGTTATGGTTACCGACAGATCAACGTAAAGTGTAACACCGTAAGTTTTATCTGTGTTACGGGCGTTCTGTGGGGTCAAATCAGACTCGGTCTTATTGACTATCACCTTTGTGGGACGAATATATACATTTGGGTAAGTAACCTCATAATGAAATGATTCAATATCTCGGTTGTCCTCGATATTGGGCTGTTCATTTGGCACACGGCGATCCCATTTATAAAAACGAGTGACGATCTGTTTAATTCCTTCCTGAATAAAATAGTTCAAGGAAGCAATATGATGTCCTGCATGTCCCTTGAAAGAGATAGCGGAATTGATGATCGTCAACAAATCGTTTTCAGTGATATCCATGTTGCAAACTAATTGTAGTATACTTTAGTTTGTTCAAATTTGGAAAACTCTAATAACACTATTTTTTGCAAAATTGATATTTCCCTAAACAATAGAATAAAAATGTATCTATCACCGAGAGATCACGCAAGAGAGCAGGCTGCATGCAATAAGATACACGCAAGAGTTTGTAGCAACTTTTTAAATACTTTAGACCCTCATGAAGCAGATAGAGCAATACAAAATTTGCTTGCGTCACCTATGTATATTACAGTAATATCTGCCAAAGCTCGTGAGATAGCATCAAGTTGTAATCAACTAGAATAAAGCGCACATTTCTTTTTTGCAAAATTGATACTCTTCAAGCGGTAGAATACGATGCATCTTTTAAGCTTCGATATTGAGACTAGCGGCGCTAGCATGTTTCATAATGACATTATGATGATTGGCGCAGCATTATTCGATGACACAGATCTTCTACAAAAAAGAAGATTTGTTATATATCCAGACAACGAAACATCCGGAGCTATTAATATTGATACATATCGTTGGGAAGAGCGTTGCAAACAAGAGTTCTTGAATAAAAACAACACAAAAGAGTATCTACAGGAGATCTTAAATATTGATGATGATTTAACATATCGCTCAAACAAAAAGTCTGTAGTACATGCTCTCATGCGATGGATATATGATATCGAATCTACATACGACGACGTTATTATAGTCACCGATAACCCAGCATTCGATATTGCGCGATTAGATTATTTGATCGACGATTTCGG
>Ga0207836_1000184_pt1 | contig 14636 bp, 17 predicted proteins | sample LuqExpMetageno18_FD_187776 | JGI IMG/M metagenome (GOLD analysis project Ga0207836, IMG submission 187776) | Tropical forest soil microbial communities from Luquillo Experimental Forest, Puerto Rico - Sample 18 (SPAdes) | ecosystem: Environmental > Terrestrial > Soil > Tropical forest ...
CCCCAGCCACAATATTGATCTTACTTCGAAACTATATCCAGCAGCCGATTATGGGTTATTAAAATTCACTCCTGATGGAGGTGTATGTTATGAACCAGACTATTTCGTCCCTATCTTGCCTATGGCTATCCTTGAAACAATGGGTATGCCTGCGCATGGATGGAATTTTAATGTCGTGGCTCGTGATGTATTCGGCGTAATTAACTGCGTCCGACAGATGATCATCACTCCAACATATCAACCATTGGGACCATTAAACATGGCATTGCATGGTTTTACCGGCGAGTATTATTATGACTTCGCTACAAACAAAGAATATACCGAGGGAACCTTCTCAATCGGCAGTGATGACATTCACGTCACAGAAGTCCCGATTGGTGTATGGCTCAATAAATATATCCTTGAGTTAAATGCAAAGATCGTTTTCTACGAAATAGATGCAACTATTAGCGCAGTTAGAGTAGAGGATGACAACAGTGTATCATTTAGGATCATTTATGGAAAGAAATTCTGGGATAAGATCGATGTTAATGGTACAGTCGCCATGACTAAGATTTCAAAGAAGAACATAGAAGAAGTCTTCGGCAAGGATGTCTTAGCAAAGCCAAAAAAGAAAGGCGCCAAGACAACTAAAGGAACCAAAGGAACCAAAGGAACTAAATCTACTAAGCGTCCAAAGAAGGATACTGATGCAAACGACAAGCCAAAATCGATCGAAATAAAAACACCAACAAATATTGATCCAGCGTTAAATAAGTTCAACAAGATCCTTCCTGCAGGTCAAAAATACAATCTTGCATCATTCTTGTGTCTCAAGAAACAACATACCACATCATTGAATATGGTTGGTGCAGATGCATCTGTAATTACGTTTGGTACATACTTCGAAGTCATCAAGTATTGGTTTGATTACAGACGTGCGATGTACGTCAAGAGAGTCAATCGTGAGACACTTATCAGACAACTAGAGATAGAAATGTTGCACGATAAAATCGTGTTCATTGAGAAATACGATACTACAAAGAAAAAGCCAGAAGCCGTAATGAAAAAAGAGATTCGTGAGCTTGGACTGAGAGCATTTAATCATGTTTTGGTAAACAATCCCGGATGTACTCCCACAGAGTCACTTATTGAGGAATGTATGCAACCAGATGAATGCGGCAAAGTGACATTCGATTACGTCCTTAATATCCGTGCTAGAGAACTATGTTCGGATGAATATCTTCGCAAAATACGTAAAGAATATGCTGCAAAGAAAGTTCAGTTCGAAGTATATAAGACGAATGCTAACTTCGGATATTTCAAGGGTAGTATGTTTTGGTTAGACGAACTAAATGCTGTAGAAAAGGTTATTCGCGACGGTATCGAATCAATGTGGGACATGTAAATCGTCTCTATAACAACACACTAATACTGTGTTATTTTTTTGCAGTATCAATACAACTCTAAAATTGATGCTTCAGAGCATGAAACAATTACAAGCGACCATGCAACAAATTTTATTCAAGACCGCTGCAGATGATCTCAGCACAGTAGAATTAACCTTTGGTACAAAAAAGATGTTTACCATCAAAAGTGTTATATCTGGTATTCTTGTATATAACGATCAGTTTCCTGATGCAGGTGTATATGAACTTGACATAGATGGCATTCCACCGAAAAACGAAGACAATATAATAGAACACATTAAAAGTTTTATAGTTTGGATTGGTGGAAAATGTGACATCGAAAGTAAGTTTAAATTTATTATGCATGATATTGACAAGATCATATTTATTAAGTTTATCGATAAATATATCAACATTGATGATGATAGTATCATGAAAGTTGTTCATGAACAACTTTACGAAATAGCACAAACTATAGTTCCATACATAAAAGATACTACAACACAAGATATGGCAAATGTTATAATGCACTACGGTGGGACTGATAAATTTATCGACAAATATTCTTACAAAGATGATATGATGACTAATGCAGTCAATAATGTATTTTCGAGGCTACATCTCGATGAAATATTCTTAGCGAAAACATTTGTCAGTTCTACTGGAAGTATGGAGTTGAATGCCGATAGGATCATTTTCCGTGCAACACCTAATTCAGTTAGAAACTCTGGCGATCCAAAAATGTATATAGTGTATAATGCCATTAAGAAGCGTGCGGAAGCTGAAGGTATGCTGTATCCTCTGAATCTAGACAAGCAATCATTTCCGGAGGTACATTATTACACAGAAAAATATCATATGATCTTTGTTGATTACATTACATCCCTTTTCACATAAATTTGATGATATCTTTTTTGTTCAAAACAACATGCCAAAAGCACACCTATTAGATTTGAGTTCGGAAATTATACAACATATCAACGAATATTTCGACCCATGCTCAAGGTTTGAGTGCGGTAGAACATGCACAGTATTGCGTGAATGCATTGCACAGTATATGCGGCGCCGTAATGAAAAGATTTACGTGTATTTTGTTCATGCTGGCCATCACAAAAATTTTGCTAGAATGGAAGCGCACGTATATACACATCATAAAAAGACTTACAGAATTCTGTATGATTACGATGGCACTGAACATCCGCAAAAGTACATACATAGATGTACATATGAAGGCGGAATGACTTGGTATATTGGCGACACATATTCTGTGTCTGATTTAGGTGCCTATTTACATAATTCATTGCGTGGATGTTACATCTACAAACTAAATGACATATCTTGTCCCGAGATGACAGCTGAAGAAAGCCATGATATTTATTATGACAGCCAAAATTCAATTCTTTTGTCTAATGGTGCATGTAATTATTACTACATTTGCACAAAAGTCGATAAAGTGACCGTCACAAAGAATACCATAGAGTACACCCGCAAAGGACACGTGCGCACTATTACAGGTTATAATAAATTCTTAGGAATCGATTGCAATTATGATGACTATGACGAAATATATACATATATTGACGACGAGCGTTGGCACGTTATCGAATACAACGGCTCAAATATAACAGGTGTGTACGCCTGTGTTGAGCACGAAAAAATATAGTCAATCAATCAGATAGTCCGTCTCTTATTTTTTGTCTATAGTGTCTTATATCAAAGATATTCGATGCTAAAATCTCTGACTTCTGTGTCATACTTTGGATCTGTATTAGTTGTTTTGATACAAGAAATTGTATCATACTTGCCAAACTTCAAGATTAATGTGTAATTCTCGTGCTTTGTGTCTATGTATTGATAATTTCCGTCTTCTAGAACCCCAAACTTCATCTGTCCTTCTGTGTTAATGGCTGGATTTGACATGCCGACATCGTATCTACGAACCCCTCTCCAACAGTCATCATGTAAACCATCGGGAAATGTAAATGTACGGCTGCTATGCACATTATTTCCACGACCGTAGTTCATAACAAGTCGCATTGGACGTGTTTTATCGAAGAAATTCTTTTTTGCATCACGAACGAGGCATATTGCTGCGCGAGATGTTGTGAATGTTTCGATGTTATCATACAATAAATAATATTCTTGTAAACTCAAGTAGCCGATTTGATCAGCCATGGCAACAGGATCTTTGACGAGTTCTATGACATACTGTAGTTGCGGGCATTCTTTGCAGACATATTGTTTCTGGACACTATCCCAGAATCCGCCACACATAGTTTGTGGCTGTGCATGCAAAACTTCGACTGATCGTAGATCAATTGACATAGATGCTTTTTCTGCTGGAGATTGCATAATGTCTGAGAGCTATAAGAATATCAAGTATGACTTCCGGCTCGACATCAATTTTAGAAAAAATTATACATACGACCCAATGTAATTATATACAGTGCGAGTTCCGCAGGTAGATTTAGTCACCTCGAAGCATGAAATCTGACGATAACTTCCAAAATGTATCCGTATATGACATATCTCTCCAATACCAACATGAGCATCATCGTTCTTGTCGTGCGTTAAGTCGCATATATGTTTCGCCTCACGATATACTCGGCATACACCATAAATGCCATACGGAAATATCAATACAACATTAGTATCTGTTTGAATGCCTTCCGGATTGGTATCATTAAACATAAATCTACAGGCACGATGTTCATTGAAGAAACAACTCAAAGCGTTTCTCGTGATATCTAACAATAATGTTGATGATACATTTTCTTCGACAAATGCTGACATTACACTAAATTCATTAAATGACATTTGTGACAAAAGTTTATTAAACTCGGCTACAGACGATATTTTAATAATTGCCTCTTTTACAGCCATGTAACTACATTCGAATCTCCAGACGGCTTGATGATATACAGGCATACGGATCATCTTTTTTGATTCATCTGGCAAATTATGCATATTCAATACAGTCCCACTGCCATATCTGTCACAATCATATACACCTGTAGTATTGTTTGTATTGTTTGTATTGATTATACTAATTGTGCCTGTGTTAATTTCATGGTTAAACATCTTGATTGCTTTGTGATAGAATTAATCAATTTTATATGTCTCAAATTGCACCAATAACGGCCATCGTCACATATGCACCAAAACAGAGATCCGACGAAATATATTTGTATAGTCAAGGTGTGTGTATTCCACCACTACAAAGTACGTTGGCTGGGTTACCGACATATACCAATAACACGGGTTCTTGGACAGTGTTAAGATATACGTCTGGTGTAAGTCATACATTTTCGGTAGATAACAAAGGCAACAAACAAAATTGATTCATAGTATTTTTACAAAAAAATATGCAGCTCCTTGATTTACCGTTTGAGATGCTATATAGCATATGCGAAAACTTGCATATTAGGGATAAACTAAACTTTGGCATAAGTTGTAGAACTTTGAGAGAAATCACCCAAGCATACTTAAATACTGTACATGCAACAATATTCTATTATGTCAATCCCAGTAATGATGGCGCAATAACTCTTGCCGCAAGTATACTTGGCAACAAAAAAATGATATATCGCTCAGATGAAGAAATAGAACAAACAGAAATAGTCATCGCGAAGTATGACCCAGAGTTTACTGATATACTGTCATTACCAAAAGTAATGATTTTCGGCGATGAAATCATGTCATCAACCAGCCCACAATACAAATTTGCTAATGACAAACGAATTGATTCGTATAAGGTTGATGTTTTACCTAAACATGTGCGGTGTTGGAATAATTATTACTATATTCCATCATTAAGGGTGTTGACTGCTATTGGTTATGATGATTTCTACTATATGAGTGATGTAGATATAATCACTGATCGAAAAAATTATTTTATGTACAAGGTCGGCAATAGAACATTCAGAGTTACACGGCAAGCAAAAACAGACAAATTAAATTACGCAAGCACAAATATTATTAACATGACTAAATGTTATCTGTGCACAAATACTTGCGATATATTATTCTGTAATTTTAGTTTCAGAACCAGTCTCGTATCAATAATACGTTGTTTATCACATGATAAATACTAAAACTAATAAAGAGAGAAGTTACCCAAAATTGATGTCTATTCTTTTTTGCAAAACGAAATGCTTTTAACGGATCTTCCTCGAGAAATGATTATACATATGAGTGATTTTATGATTACCTCCAGAAGAATTAATTTTGGGTTTTCATGTAAATATCTGCATGAATGTATTCAATGGCGACTTAATATGCGGCATGAAAATGTGTTTTATAGAATCATTGATAACAGGCATTCTATTATAGGATTATGTTCGCCAGTAAAAACTGCTTTGATTACGCTCAAAAAATCTATTCGTCAGAGATACATATACGTCGCTAAATATGATCCATTTTTCACTAATCTTTTAGGTATTCCGGATGTACTATCATTTGGTAGCACAAAACTATATCTGCCCAAAAATATTACTACAACATGGGAAGATACAAGATATACCATCAGCAAAGGTCTCGTGCCGGATGAATTTTCTGAAAGTTCTATAGAATTATATTATGACTCATCTGCATGTATACTTGTGGCCACCCAAAAAAATAAATGTGTCTATATGACAGACGTAGTTTGTGTTCATTTACAGGGAAAAATATTTAAGTACACTATCGGAACCACAGAACACAGCATAAATATATGCGCCGATTCGCAAATTTGTTTGTGTGATTTTACGCGACTAAACAAAGATTATACATACTTAATTGTGGCTGCCACAAAAGACATTATTGCTGTATATAGGGGCAAGATAAAATTTATTATTCCATGCATATCATGGTCAAAATATCAATCTGTGTCATCCATGCTAGAAGTTTCTAGGTCCAATGATTGAGTTGCACAGATTAATGCGTATACTCCGGATGAATGCATCCAACAATATCTGCTTTTATTTTTCCGTGGTAGTTTACATCGTTCGTTGTTGTGTTTAATATATTTACATCGACGAAGTTTCATTCTATGAAGCATTTGTTGATTGTATTTTTACGGCATCAATTTTTGATTATCAATCTATTGACATTAATGCGATACTTTGTATTGCACTATTACATATGTCTACTTTTAGTATCGTAGAATTGCCACAAGAAATAATATGTCATATCGATACATTTTTTGATGTTCCATCTCGATATCTGTTTGGTCAAACATGCCAATGGATCAGAGAATGTATCCGTGCAGCAATGAAATACCGTAAGGAATCTATTTACTGGCAGAACGACAAACACTATATTCATATATGCAACGGCAAAAAAGAAGTAACTGTGTATGAAAATGACTTCTTCAACGATCTCATTACTACGGAGCATAATAAATTACTTTGTGTTATGTATACCAATTCCAGCAAAAAACGACTCTTAGCTCTAGGTGATACATTCTTGTATCCCTTTGATGAACCATTTTTCGTGACTGATCTGGTATCGACCAATTATTACATGGAAACACATATCATCGAAGTAAATAATTTATCAGATAATATGGATGACTATAAACAAATATGCCATGCAAGAAGACATGGCATGATCGCCGTTGTATGTATGAACGATGATGTACATTATATCACTGGCATCGAAGAAATAACATTCACTAGGGATAGCATCAGATATGTTCACAAAGATAAAACATACACGTTTGAGACACAGAAAAATATGTCAGAAATAACATTGAATACCGTCTGTAATTTTGATACATTTAAATACGATCTGTCAAACGGCAACTGTGCTGGAGTCAAATCAAGGAATCTTGTATCATTATATATCGCGGATAGTTTCGCGGTGTATGAAAATTGATTGAGTACTATATCTGACAAAACGAATCAATTCTGACATGTCTGGAAATGATATCAATGTATATGTAGATGCTTCTTGCAGCAATCCATCAACTGGGATAAGTATATGCGGGATGTTTATTCCTGTGGCAAGACACATACATCTGTGTATATTAGACGAATACTACCCAAGCACAACTGCAGAATTTATCGGGTTCAATAAATTCGTGGATGATATCTTATATCCGCAACCTGCAACAAAATATGTAGTTCACACAGATTGCTTGCGTATTATGCGTGAAGGTCATCAACGTGATGACCTAATATATACCAAAGAGAGCGGACATGGCAAAAATACTCCTATCGAATTCAAGGTAATAGATCGTGCCACAAGAATGCTTCTGCGTAAGCTCATTAAACATCCTAATGTTGACGCCGATGAACACATCTCTGCTGTCATTGCCAAGTCGCTCAGATATTGGGACTCAAAACAAAAATTGATGTTGTAATTTTTTTGCATTCATCATATCTATGTCGCAACACTCTGAAATTATAACTCTACTTGATTTGCCATCCGAAATTCTTGTGGAACTGGTTTCATTCATGTCACCAGCCACAAGTCTTATGGCAGGTGTAACCTATCACATACTGCGGGATGCAGTTCAGTGCCATCTAAATTATACACATGGAATACTATTTTACTATAATTATGGAGGCTCACTCGAGCTATGCGCATACATAACACAGGGCAAAAAATATATTTGTTTGAGAGATGGTGACATCAGAGAACAAGACAATATTTACGTAGCTAGATATGATCCAGTAATAGCAGCACTCGCTAAATTTAGGCCGACCATTGTGTTTGGTGATTTGTACCTGTATGCAAAAAGATTAAGTTGTTTTATAGGTGATGCCTCGCAAACTAATATTATAAAAGTAGATCGAATTCCAAGTATTGATCAGGGAGGTCGATTTTATTATGACATGAGTGCCAAAATATTGGCAATGCATGTAATATCTGGTAACTTATATTATGCCGACAATGTGATAAACGTGTCATTCGGACTAGATACCTTGACATATACTACAATAAACAACAATACATATACAACAAGCATGACATTTAAATCATTACGCACATTTTATATGTGCGCAACTGGTAGAAACGATATGTGTGTTTTCTGTCGTAAAACTAAAGATTTAATAATTTCAACCAGTGAACTACTTCCAGAGATCATATCATTTATACCATGTATTGACTACGAGACATATTAATTTTTTGCTGGGTTACGACCAAAATTGATGTTTCATTGTTTTTATCAAATACTCTCTATCCAATGTCTTTTCTCGATCTTCCACATGAAATACTTGATGAAATACTTTGTTTCATAAGTCCTATGCATATTTTGTCGTTGGGAATATCATGTAAAATACTACATACATGCCTCACAAATCATCTAAAGAGACATAATAAAGATTTGTGGTATTATTACCACAAAAATAAACTAATAGTGGCGGCATATTCTGCTGATGGCAAAAAATATATAGTTTCTTATGGCGAAGCGGATGAGCAAAAAAATATATATGTTGCTAAATACGATCCATTCTTTGCGAAGTTAAGTAACTTGAGTGGCGTTATTATATTTGGTGACTCGCTCATAGCAACAAAAGGCTTTTATTCAGAATATTATGATGGTGAATCAATGCAATGTAAGACAAGTATAGACAATGATTTTAACAATGGATATACATATTACTATGATTCTATAAACAAAATATTGGTCAATATGCGTTATAACAAACCAATAAACTATATTCGTGATGTCAGAAAAATCACTATCAAAGATAATACTGTCAAATGCTCGATTGGCATTACAAGACAAAAAATTAGATTTGCGGGTAGTGGTGTAGACCCATATTCTACCGCGTCGTGTTTATATAAATGTACCGCATATATATCACAGCAAACTAAGGATATATTAATCCACAACAAAGAACATGAATTTGTTGGAATATTGCCATGTGTTAGTTGGAAGGAATATTAAATTTTTTGTTGTAACAATTGATTGTACCAAAATTGATGCATGTATCATTTATCAAATAACACAATGCAACTTGTAGATCTTCCAGATGAGATGCTATTAAATATCATCGATTTTTGTCATTACCGTGATATTTTAATGCTTGGAGTTACCGGGCGATCCAATCAGCACATTACTAAAATGTATCTTAAGCTCCATAATATACAGCTGTTTTATTACTATCAATCATTTCCAGAGCTAGCCGCCAGCATCGATCCCAACAAAAAAATAGTATATGATTTATACACTGGTGAAGAATACCAACAAACTCACATATATATTGGTAAGTATGATATAGAACAATGTATGATAAACAATATCAAATCGACCATCATTTTCGGTTCTGATAGAATTCCGACGAAGTTGTGTTCAACAGAATTAGTCAAACAAATATCACCAAATCTGACTAAAGTTGAATATTTTGATGAAGACATTTTGTCGGATCAAGCAAATTTTTATCACAAATATCTCAATATTGATGAAAACATTAGTATCGATTCGATAACGACTTGTAGATATTACTATAATGTTGATGCGCACTTATTGATTCTATACAATGGATATAATTATTACTACATCGAAAACGTATCCGAATTCACTGTCGGACAACAATTAGTCAAATACGTGGCTAATGGAATTTCATATGAATTTGCCTCACAACAAATTCAATTCAACACTATTGACAAAGGTTGGCATTATACAGATTGTCAAATGAAATTATTGGTAGTACGTAATCACATAATCATCGAACGGCCACATAAAAATTCTCGTGATGAAATTATTGGTGTCTTACCATGCATAAGCTACGAGCGATTTTAAAAATGACTATCTTTTTTGTTAAATACCATTCATGTCATCGATCCAATACGTATCAGATCTCCCAGAAGAAATGCTTATTTGCATAGGAGAGTTTGCCACCATAAATTCCCGCGTACAATTATCTCGTACGAGTCATTATTTCAGGCGACTTGCAAAATTCTCTATCGACCGAAATAATGAAACCGTAATCTTAGAGCCTTCTATTCCATACATGACATCACCCAATCACACAGCGAATGGTTTTTATGAACGATGGGTGTTGTATCATTCTTACACTGATACTGATGGTGATCTGAGACGAATCATATATAAGCGGGACAAATTTACAGACGTGTCTGAGTACAAGTCACCTATATATTTTGGAAAATATGCGACTTCATATGGCGTTAATAACTATCCAATAAATATCGTTTGCTGCGAACAAGCTATATCATATTTCAGACGCGGCGGTATGGTACCTATAAATATTAGATATATAGACTATATTACAGATGATGTAGTTAATATAATGGATCTGGATGACATATTTATCGACCTCAATAAACATATGTTTATGTTTGATTCCGACAATACAACATATATATGCAATACAACAGAAGTCGTCATCAAAGATGACGAATTTTCATACAGAGATCGACATGGAAATATGCACACTATATATGGATCGTTTGATATCTACAACATTAATGAATATCGTTATACTACATCCGGCCCATGTGTGCTATTAGACATAAATAGCGGTGAATCAATCATTTGTGATTGGAAATCAAGATATACAACTATATTTAAATGCTTACATTTCGAGAAACTCTTCTAATCAACCAAAATTGATTTATCATTTTTTGTCATACATTCAATGCAGTTCACAGACTTACCGGAAGAAATCCACAGACATATAGATTCATTTGCTGCAATTGGTGATCGTGTGCAACTATCCCGCACAAATCACTATTTCAAAGCCCTAGCAAAGATTGTCGTCGCACGCAGCAATGAACTTGTCATTCTCAATCCACATATACTGATTTCAAAAAGAGTTAGGACCGAAAAAAGACACAGGACGCATGTCTCATATCATGCATATACTGATTCTTGCGGAAAATTCCACAGAATAATATATAAATATAACTGTCGTGATGAAGAGCCAGTAGAAATCATCGACTCTAATACCCCAGTATATTTTGGAGTCTATAATTATTACGGACATCCTGGTGAAAAGCGTAGCTTAGTAATCTGTAAAGATGCTGTTTCTGGATCCTATGTAGATGGAGGCATGATCGAGGAATCAATCAAACTTAAAGCATTTGTCACAGAAGATGAGATCAAAGAACCATGGCTTGGCGTTTCAAGTATATTTGTTGATAACATTCACGAATATTTCGTAGCAGATGGATATGAAGACATATACATATGTCCGTTTAAGTCAATGACTATCAACAGACACGGTATAAAATATACAGATATGTATGATAACATCCATACCATGTCATCTAAATGTAGTGTTCACGGAATAGATGATCATTATGGTACAACATGTAAAGAATGTCTATTGTTTGATCCAAAAACTGGAAACGCAATACACAATGATAATGGAAACTGTGTGGCCGACGTGTTTATGTGCCAGCATCTTGAAATATTACCTGCCACGCCGAGCGATAATCAAAAAAATTGATTCTTTTTTCTTGAAGCATAACTGATGTTGTTCAACAATATTTGCGATGACATAATCATCCACACTATTGGATTTATGCATGCAACAGAAAAATTAAACTTCGGGATAACATGTCGATCAGCAAGAAAATGCGTGTTTATGTATCTCAAAATATCGCACGACGTGATATTCTTTGATAGAAGATTCGGACTTCGTGTATTAGCTCATATCACAAATAATAAGACACATAATATTGTTGACAATCATGAATCTTCCACCGTAGGGACGCTTTATTCTTCGTATTATGACCCAATCATGTCTGGTCCATTTGGACGAGAACAAGTAGTAACAACAGATTATCACATACATATGTTAACTGGGCAACGAAGCCTAATTTACTTTGATGTGCGAATTTATAAAGTCGAGATTCTTCCTGAGTTAGAATATATCGGAGAGATATTATTTAATATTGTTCATGGTATAATCGTAATTCGTGATATTTTTCACCGTAATTATTATTACATAACCAATGTCACAAACATAAACATGAGTAAAAATGCTTTCATATATACCATCGATAATGCGACTTATACCTTGCAAAAAAATCAAAGTACACGAATTCGCATACTACAGATGCCGAATAATCGAACAGATTACTGCGATGTAATCATAAATCCTGTCACTAGAGATATGATTTTACGCAGCAAAGATGACGAAGACCTGGCTATCTTGCCATGCACCGGTTTCACAGTATATTCGTCGCAGAGAGATTAATTCTGCATAACGTCTTCATTAAACTCATTGTAGTCTCTACGTACACGGATCTTATTAGAGCCTCTTGTTCCAAGAGAATGCGCAGAATCAAGTGTTGAGTTTTCATATACTTTGTGTTTTTCATTTCTGCGGGCTTCTTGTATACGTTTACGATATGCAACAGGATCATTGCCCTGTAATTCGTCCATGTATTCAGCTTCGTTGCCTGTTAGAGTCTTTATTTTTTGTGTATCGTATTTATGGAAACCTTTGACCTTTAGTTTTTCTTCACGTTCATCTTCTGGAGCGTTGGCATCATATTCTTCGTATGCTGCGTTACTGCGCTTGGCACGATCCAATGGTCGAATGCCGTTTGATGTTTCGTGGATGTTATCATCGTTAGGAGCGTATTCTTCTGCCCCATTTTGCACGTTGTGGTAGAATTTACTCAGTTTTAGTGACTCGTTCCTGACTTTTTTAACGGCTTCCTCACGAACATCTTCAGGCATGTCTGCATCTGTGGCATGTCTAGTAAACTGCGATAATTTGTCTTGGCCTTGATGCAGCTTTTTCACAGGGTCAAGGATAGCGTCATCAAACTCTGTCAAAATTCCGTATTCATCATGTCTGGCTTGTCTTGCCTTGGCTTGTGATCGTTTATTGATTATATGCGACACTTTAGCTACTCTTTCTATTGAGTCATCATAATCATGATCAGTTCGTGTGCCAGTATATTTTGGTCTGTTCTTCCAGATCTTAACAAATGCACACTTTAGACGTTCCTCTGGGTTATCACCTAACTCAGAATCGATTCTGTGTTTGTCGGTTGCGTTCTTTGGTTTCAGACATTTAGCACCACGCAAGATATCTACCAAAGCATCCTGACTGAATTCCGTGTCTTCAAGCGTCTTAAATACTGCAGCCATTTGACGTACCTTTTTATGCAACATGGCGCGGTTTGTTGCGGTAGCATCTGTCACATAATCATTAAATGCCTTTTCTGCACCTGGGCATCTTTTAGGATCATATCCTAAAATCTTCTTTTTTGATAGTCCTCTGAATGATCGCAACGAAGTTCTATCTTCGAACTCCATTGTGAAATCCTGTCTCAAACGTAATGCACTGTCTCGAGCATAGTATTGATCTCTATTTTGTTTTGCAGGAGCAACCTGTCCGATTGGTACTTGTTTTGCAGAGTCATTCATAAAATAGTGTGTTTCGGCTAAACGTTTACGATTCTGATTAATAAACTCTGTTTGAAGAGTACCAACATCTTCTCCCTGACGGAAATCCATACCGTAATCATTTAGATCAATACCTGATTTACGAACAGGTTCTGGCGGATCGTACATTCTATTTAATTTTTGTTGTGAATACTGTCTCTGAAAATCTGGGTCATAGTCTTCATCCTGCATAATCACTTCTTCTGGCCCTTTATCCATGAGACTGGCGCGATAGTAATTATCCAGATTTTGATTGTCATAATTTAGCTGTGCATCGTAACCCACAAGAGAAATGTCTTGCATAATATTTACGCCTGGGTAATGTCCGTCTGATATCATTTTGGCGACTTATTATATTATGTCCATAGTAATATAATCGCAAAAAATATGTTTAGTGTCTTAGATGGAATAGAAAACTTCAATGATTGGATAGCAAACAGTCCGTTGGGGTGGATCATTTTGAATCCGCTATTTTTGAGTATATTCATCGTCGTTCTGATTGTGATACTACACGAATATTATCGCGCAGATGAAGATGAAGAAACAGGAATAGACAGCAATTTAACTAAATTTGTTGTGTATTCGTTCTTGGTTGTATTTATTCCGATAATGATTAATAATAATGTGATCGACAGAAAGCGTTTGGTTGGGTCGTTCGAGATGTCAGAAGAGGATTTTGAATAAATCCGAGGCGAATATTAAAATGCCGGAACTAACCTGCGATAGGTTGACATGTACAATATATTGGAAACGCATATCGAATTTTGCATATCACATGTTCGGCGCAAGATGTAACCTAACAGAACTATACTATATATGGTCTGTGGGACATGATGAGTTAACACAGATAACAAACAAAAAAGAAATCGATACAATGCAAGATAAGTTTA
>Ga0207836_1000188_pt1 | contig 14354 bp, 13 predicted proteins | sample LuqExpMetageno18_FD_187776 | JGI IMG/M metagenome (GOLD analysis project Ga0207836, IMG submission 187776) | Tropical forest soil microbial communities from Luquillo Experimental Forest, Puerto Rico - Sample 18 (SPAdes) | ecosystem: Environmental > Terrestrial > Soil > Tropical forest ...
GGCGTTGTAGCCGCCTCGTATGAACCCACGAAGGCTTGTCAACGTTGAAGCTTGTCAACGTTGAACGGGGGTCCGAACGCGCCCCAGATGACGCTGAAGGAGGGGTCCCGGCGTGACTTGTTTGACCGCTGCCGTCCGCACCCGTTCGCCCTGGTTGGGACCCGTTCCGGGCGGGAAAGGGTCCCGAGAAGGGTCCCGAAAGTCAGAAGAGACGGCTCAGGGGCTTGCTAGGATGACCCCAGCAAGCCCCTGATCAGGACTTTCATCGGTCGGGCTGACAGGATTTGAACCTGCGACCCCTTGACCCCCAGTCAAGTGCGCTACCAAGCTGCGCCACAGCCCGCTGGCCCCGCAGGGCCGCCGAGAATGCTACCCCACGCGATGGCGGCGGCCTGCGAGCACGCAGCGATGGACCGTGTGCCGTCACCCCGAGTAGGCAGGCACTTGCTCCTGGTAGACCGCGCCTCCGCGGCCGGAGAGGCTCGACGAGCCCGCGCCGGGCACCTGCTCCTGGTACACGGCGCTACCAGGACCGTTGTGGCCCGACGAGCCCGCGCCGGGCACCTGCTCCTGGTAAACGGAACCGCCCGGTTGATACGCCGGAGCCGGCACCAGCTCGCTGGGTCGGACGGCCGCGGTCGGGACGCGCAGGTAGAGGGCCGTGAGCGCGACGACGAGCAGGGCGACGCCGACGACGACGACGAGCACGGCCAGTCGTCGTGCGCCGTGCGATGCGTCCGCACCGGTGGTGGGGACGCGAACGGATTCCGCATTGGTGCTCATGAGTGGCCTCCCGGAACGAGCTCCCCGGTGGGAGCGACGCCACCACGATCGGCCGGGCCGGCGGCGGGCCGATACCGTGCTAGCCCTAGCCCGAGTGCACGCCGGCACCGGCACCCCCACGATGGCCGCATGGAGCCGCGACGGCGACGGCGGGCGTTGCGCCTGGTGACGCTGGGGCTCGTCGGCGTCGTGGTGCTCGGCGCCGCGGCCCTCGCGGGCGTCTGGGCGTTCCAAGCCCGCATCGTCTACCACCCGAACCGGACTGCGCCGCCGCCGGCCGGCCAGGTCATCCCCGGCGCGCGCGACGTCACGCTGACGACCGACGACGGCCTGCGGCTCCAGGCCTGGTTCGTCGCGCCCAGCGAGGGCGCCCGTGACCAGGCCGTCCTCGTCGCCCCGGGCAACGGCGGCAACCGCCTGGGCCGCGCGGGGTTCGCGCGGGAGCTCGCCGCCCGTGGCTTCGCGGTCCTGCTCATGGACTACCGGGGCTTCGGCGGGAACCCCGGCACCCCGTCGGAGGACGGCCTGCTACAGGACGCCGCGGCGGCGCAGCGGGCGCTCGAAGGCCTCGGCTACCCGCCGAGCCGGACCATCTACTACGGCGAGTCGATCGGCACCGGCGTCGTCGCGGGCCTGCAGGCGCGGGTGCCTCCGGCGGGCGTGGTCCTCCGCTCTCCCTTCACGTCCCTCGCCGACGTGGGGCGGCACCTCGTGCCGCTTCCGGCGCCGGTGCTGCGCTGGGTGCTCGACCGCAACCGCTTCCCGGTCGCGGAGCAGATGGCGGCCAGCCGCGTGCCGCTGACGGTGATCCAGGGGGACGCCGACCGGCTCGTCACGCCCTCCCAGAGCGACGCCGTCGCCGCGCGGGCCGGCAACCTCGTCGAGCACCTGGTCATCCCCGATGCCGGCCACGACGACCCCGCGCTGTTCGGGCCGGTGGTCGCCGATGCGGTTGCGCGCCTGGGCGACCACGTCAAGGGCTGACGGCCATCGACGCGACGAGCGGCGATGTCCCCCATACGGTGGGCCCATGCGCTTCGACTACGACTACGTCATCGTCGGCGGCGGCATGGCGGCGGACGCCGCCGCTCGGGGCATCAGGGAGATGGACCTCGACGGCAGCATCGCGATCATCGGCGACGAGGCAGACCCGCCGTACGAGCGCCCGCCGCTCTCCAAGGACCTGTGGCGCGACCCCGCCGCCCACGAACCGTTCCTCGGCACCGACGGTGCGACGGACGCGCAGCTGCACCTCTCCACGCGCGTCAACAGCATCGACCGCGGCGGTCGCACCGTGACAGCGGACGACGACCTCTACGGCTACCGCACCCTGCTCCTCGCCACCGGCGGCCGGCCGCGCGAGCTCAACCTCGGCCCGTCCAAGCAGGTCATCTACTTCCGGACCATCGGCGACTACCACCGCGCCCGCGCGCTGGCGGGCGGGAACGTCGTCGTCGTCGGTGGCGGCTTCATCGGCACCGAGCTGGCGGCCGGGCTGGCGATGAGCGGGGCGAAGGTCACGCTCCTCACGCCGGACGATGAGGTCGGCGCCCTCCAGTACCCGCCCGGGCTCGCCGCGCGGATCCGGCAGACCTTCGACGAGCACGGCGTCGACGTGCGCACCGCGACGCAGGCGCGCTGGCTGGAGCGCTCTTCGGTCGGCACGGTCACCGTGCATGCGCAGGCCGGGGACACCCCGGTGTCGCTGGCTGCGGACGGCGTCGTCCTCGGGCTGGGCATCGAGCCGAACACCGAGCTGGCCCAGGCCTGCGGGCTCCCGGTCGACGGTGGCGTCGTGGTCGACCGCTACCTGCGGACGGTCGACCCGCTGGTGTTCGCCGCCGGCGACATCGCCAGCTACCCGGACTCGATCCTCGGCCGGCGCCGCGTGGAGCACGTGGACCAGGCGACGGTGTCGGGCCGGTCCGCCGGCCGGGCGATGGCCGCCACGCTCACCGGGCGGCCCCTCGACCCGTACACCCACACTCCGTTCTTCTACTCCGACATCTTCGAGCTGGGCTACGAGGCGGTCGGCCGCCTCGACGCCTCCCTGCCGATGTACGAGGACTGGTCGTCGCCCCAGGACACCGGCGTCGTGTACTACCTCGACAACGACGCGCTCGCCGGCGTGCTGCTGTGGAACGTGTGGGACTCCACCGACGCCGCCCGCGCCCTGCTCTCGCGGTACCACGAGCCCGGCTCGCTGCCGGACCCGGAGGCGCTCAAGGGCGCGATCGGCTGACCTTCAGCGCTTGCGCTTCTCCCGCACGCGCACCGACACGACGATCGGCGACCCTTCGAACCCGAAGGTCTCGCGCAGTCGGCGCTCGATGTACCGGCGGTAGCCCGCCTCGAGGAACCCGGTGGCGAAGATGACGAACCGCGGCGGGCGCGTCGACGCCTGGGTCGCGAAGAGGATGCGCGGCTGCTTGCCGCCCCGCAGCGGGTGCGGGTGCGCGGCGACGAGCTCGCCCAGGAAGGCGTTGAGGCGCCCGGTGGGCACGCGGGTGTCCCACGACGTCAGAGCGGTCTCGAGCGCCCGCACCAGCTTGTCGTTGTGCCACCCCGTGCGCGCCGAGAGGTTGACGCGCGGTGCCCACTGCACCTGCACCAGGTCCTGCTCGATCTCGCGCTCGAGGTAGTGGCGTCGCTCCTCCTCCATGAGGTCCCACTTGTTGTAGGCGATGACGAGCGCACGGCCGGCGTCGACCACCTGCTGGATCACGCGGGTGTCCTGCTCGGTCAGCTCCTCGGAGGCGTCGACGAGCACGATGCCCACTTCGGCCTTCTCGATGGCCGCCTGCGTGCGCAGCGACGCGTAGAAGTCCGCCCCGGTGGTCTGGTGGATCCGCCGCCGGATCCCCGCGGTGTCGACGAACACGTACGGCGTGCCCTTGAGCTCGACGAGCTCGTCGACCGGGTCCCGGGTGGTGCCGGCAACCTCGTCGACGACGACGCGCTGCGCGCCCGCGACCTGGTTGAGCAGCGAGGACTTCCCGACGTTCGGGCGCCCGACGAGCGCGACGCGGCGCGGGCCCTCGGGCCGCGCAGAGCCGAAGGCCGACTCCTCGGGCAGCACGTCGAGGATCGCGTCGAGCAGGTCGCCGGTCCCCCTCCCGTGCAGCGCCGAGACGCTGTACGGCTGGCCGAGCCCGAGCGACCAGAGCGCCGCCGCCTCCGACTCCGCGGAGGGGCCGTCCACCTTGTTCGCCGCCAGGATCACGGGCTTGCCGGCGCGGCGCAGCAGCCGCACCACCTGCTCGTCGGTGTCGGTGGTGCCGACCGTGGCGTCGACGACGAACGCGACCGCGTCCGCCTCGGCGATCGCCACCTCCGCCTGCTCGGCGACGCGCGCCTCGATCCCGGCGACGTCGACCTCCCAGCCGCCGGTGTCGACGACGACGAAGTCACGGCCGGCCCACTCGGCCGGGTACCGCACGCGGTCGCGCGTCACGCCCGGGGTGTCGAGCACGACGGCCTCGCGACGCCCGATGATGCGGTTGACCAGCGTCGACTTGCCCACGTTGGGGCGCCCGACGATGGCCAGCACCGGCAGCGCGCGGCCACCGTGTCCCGCATCGGCCTCCGCCTCGGCGCCCTCCAGGAGGAACAGGTCCTCCTCGTCGAGCTCGTACTCCGCCAGGCCGGCACGTAGCGCGCGCTCGCGCGCCTCGTCGGACGCGGCCGTTGCGGCGTCGATGGAGTCGTCGTCGCTGGACTCGTCGACCTCGTCGTACGACGAAGCGACGTCGTCGGCGACCTCGTCGGGCGCGGCGGAACCGGGGAACTCGCTGGAACTCACCGGCCCATTGTCCCTGACACCGCGCGCTTCTCCTCTCCTGCCCTCATCGAGTGCATCGTCCCTTCGCCGAGCGCATCCCACGTCACCGAGCGCGCACGTTCTGTCGGCGCATTCGTACGCGCTCGCGCGGAAGCGATGCGCCCAGGCAGGACTCAGACGGCGGGGTGGCGGGGGTCGTCGGCCGGCAGGGCGAGGCCGCTGTGGACCTGGGCCTCGTCGACGAGCGCGGCCATCGCGTCGCGCAGGCGGTCGCTCGTCTCGCCGATGCGTGCGCGCGTCGGGCCGTCCGCGGACGGCTCGATCGGCGCGCCGAATTCGACGTAGAGCCGCCGCCGCAGGCCCGGGATGTGCCCGAGCGACTCCCCCGTCAGCCTCGTGCCGAGGATCGCGACGGGGACCAGCGGAGCAGCGCCGTGGACGGCCATCCACGCCGCACCCGCGCGCACCTCGTCGACGGTGCCGCGCCCGCGGTTGCCCTCCGGGAAGATGCCGATCGCCCCGCCGCGCCGCAGCACGCCGAGCGCGGACTGGAGCGCCGCCCGGCCGTGCGCGCGGTCGACTGGAATCGCCCCGCCCCACGTGAGGATGGCGCCCACCGGGCCCTTGAACAACTCCTGCTTGGTGATGATGTGCAGCGGTCGGGGCGCGATGCCGATGAGAATCGGCCCGTCGATGAGCGTCACGTGGTTGGCAGCCAGCACGACCGGCCCCTCCGTCGGGACGTTCTCGCGGCCGACCAGCTGCGTGTTCCACACAACGCGGCCGAGGAACCGGCCCAACCACCGCGCCCACGCCGGTCCGGCCGGCGACGGCACCCAGCCTGCGGGGCGTTCTGCGGTCATTCGCGTCGCCCCGTGAGCCGCTCGACGACGCCGAGGACGGCCTGGACGGTCTGCTCGAAGTCGAGGTCCGACGAGTCGACGAGCTCGACGCCGTCCGCGGGCGTGAGGAAGTCGACCACCGCCGAGTCGCGGGCGTCCCGCCGCACCACCTGGTCCCGGGTCGCGGCGACCGCGGCCGCGTCGGCCGCGCCGTGGACCTCCAGCGCACGACGAGCGAGCCGAGCCGAGGCACTGGCGGTGAGGAGCACCCGGACCTCGGCGTCCGGCGCCACGACCGTCGTGATGTCGCGGCCCTCGGCGACGACGCCGCGCCCACCGGAGAAGCCGGCCGCCCGCTCGGCCGCCACGAGGTCCCTCTGACGCGCCACGAGCTCCGCGCGGACGGCGAGGTTCGTCGACAGGGCGCTGACCTGCTCGGACACCCACGTCTCACGGATCGGACCGGCGACGTCGACACCGGCCACGTGAAAGGTGGGAGCGGCCGGGTCGAGGCCCATGACGAGCGGCAGGCGCCGCACCTCGTCGGCCACCGCCGCCTGGTCCGCGAGGGAGATCCCCTCCGACAGGCACCACCACGTCGCCGCCCGGTACATCGCCCCGGTGTCGAGGTACGCCAGGCCGAGGCGCCGCGCGACGACGCGCGACACCGAGGACTTGCCGGACCCGGAGGGTCCGTCGATCGCGACGACCAGGCTCACTGGACCAGCCGCCAGCCGCGCTCGGTCAGCGCGGCCACGAGGTGCGCCTCGCGGTCCGGCAGCACGGAGATCGCCGCCATGCCGGCCGGCCGCCCCGCGGCATGCTCGATCCGGAGGTCCTCGAGGTTGACGCCGGCCTCGCCGACGTCCGTCAGCAGGTGCGCCAGCTCGCCGGGCTGGTCGGGCACGAGGACCGTCACCACGGCGTAGGAGCGGTGGCGCCCGCCGTGCTTGCCGGGGATGCGCGCCTGGCCGGCGTTCCCCGCCGCGATGGCGTCGGCGATCGCGGCCAGCGCCCCCGGCGCCACCTCCTCCGGCCCGGTGGCCAGCGCGGCGCTCGTCAGCGCCTCCACCACCCGGTCGAGGTCGTCGCGCAGCTCGACGAGCACGGACCGCACGGCCAGCGCGTTGGCGGCGAGGATCGACGTCCACAGCGCGGGGTCGCTCGCGGCGATCCGCGTGACGTCCCGCAGCCCCTGCCCGGCGAGGCCCAGCGCGTGCTCGTCCAGGTCGCGCAGGCGCGCGGCCACGAGGCTCGCGGCGAGCTGCGGCAGGTGCGACACGGCGGCGACCGCGGCGTCGTGCTCGGCCACGTCCATCTGCACGGGCACGGCGCCGAGGTCGACGGCCAGCGAGCGGACGGCCAGCAGCGCGTCCGGGTCCGACTCACCCGAGTCCGCGATCACCCACGGGCGCCCGAGGAACAGGTCCGGCACCGCGGCCGACGGTCCGGAGCGCTCGCGTCCCGCCATCGGGTGCGAGCCCACGTAGCGCGTGAGGTCGACGTCGGCGGCGCGGAGCTCGGCGAGCACGTAGCCCTTCACCGACGCGACGTCGGTGACGACGGCGTGCGGGTGGGCGGCGAGCTCGGCGCGCACCACGTCGGCCGTCACGTCGGGCGGCGCGGCGACGACGATCAGCGCCGGCTCGGGGTCGTCCGCCCGGGCGGGCGTGCCCGCCCCCACGTCCCGGGCCAGCGCGAGCGCCGTGCGCGACGGGTCGGACAGCTGCACCTCGACGCCCTCGCGCACGAGAGCCAGGCCCACGGAGGCGCCGAGCAGCCCGGCGCCGACGACGCGCACCGGACCCTTCGTCGCAATGGTCACAACCCCACCGCCCGCTGCAGCGACGCCACCTCGGCCGGCGACAGGACGCGCGTGCGGCCGGCCTTCAGCTCGCCGAGCCGGATCGGCCCGACCTTCGTCCGGACCAGCCGGATCACGGGGAACCCGACCTCCTCGAACAGGCGCCGCACCACGCGGTTGCGCCCGTCGTGGAGCACCACCTCGACGAGGCTCTGGCCGGGGATCATGTCGACGATCTTGTAGGCGTCGACCTTGACGAGCCCGTCCTCGAGCTCGACGCCCTTGAGCAGCTGTGGGCCGAGCTTGGCCGGCACCTGGCCGATGACGTCGACGAGGTACGTCTTGGGCACCTCGTAGGACGGGTGCGTCAGCCGCTGGGCCAGCTCGCCGTCGTTCGTCAGCAGCAGCAGGCCCTCGGAGTCCACGTCGAGCCGGCCGACGTGGAACAGCCGCTCCGGCCGCTCCTCGATGTAGTCGGCGATCGTCTCGCGGCCGTCGGGGTCGCTCATCGTCGAGAGCACGCCCTCGGGCTTGTGGAAGGCCATCGTGACGAGGTCGGGGTTGGTCTGCACCCGGTCGCCGTCGACATGGATCACCTGCTTCTCGGGGTCGACGCGGACGCCGAGCTCGCGCACGACGATCCCGTCGACCGTCACGCGGCCCGCGAGGATCAGCTCCTCGGACGCGCGCCGCGACGCCACGCCCGCGGCCGCGAGCACCTTCTGCAGCCGGATGCCCTCGGGGTCGTGCACGTCCCTCACGGGCTGCTTGCCTCGGCCACCACGGCCCGTACCTGCGCTCATCAGCTTCCTCCGGTCGGCTCGACGCCCTCCAGAGCGTCGAACTCCGGTAGGTAGGGCGCCAGCGGGGGCAGCTCGTCCAAGCTCGTCAGGCCCATCCGCTCTAGGAAGTATCCCGTGGTCGCGTACAGCACCGCACCGCTGCTCGGATCCGTGCCCACCTCGGCGACGAGCCCGCGACTCGTGAGCGTCCGCACCACCGAGTCGACGTTGACCCCGCGCACCGCCGACACCTGGCCGCGCGTCGCGGGCTGCCGGTAGGCGATGACGGCGAGGGTCTCGAGTGCCGCCTGCGTCAGCCGGGCCTGCTGCCCGTCCAGGACGAAGCGCCCGACGACGTCCGCGTAGGCCGGCGCCGAGTAGATGCGCCAGCCACCGCCGGCCTCGCGCAGCTCGAAGCCCCGCACCGGGCCGCCGGACTCGCCCCGGTACTCCGCTGCGAGCTCGGCGAGCAGCGCCTCGACCCGCGAGGTCGGCACGGCGAGCACGGAGGCGAGCCGGACGGCCGGGATCGGCTCGTCGGCCACCATGAGCACGGCCTCGATCGTCGCGCGGGCGCCGCCCGGCAGGTCCTCGACCTCGAAGGCCAGCTCGTCGGCCGCCGGCGGCCGCTCGTCCTGCTCGCTCACAAGACCGTCTCCTCAGTCTGGCTGGGGGCCACCGGGGCCTCGTCGAAGTCGCTCACCTGGATCACGTGGTCCTCGGCGCCGGTCCACCTCACGGTCAGGTCGGCGAGCGGCGCGGCCTGCTCGAACGCGACCGCGGCCTCGCGGAACAGCTCGAGCAGGGCGAGGAACCGGGCGACGACGACGAGCGTCGAGGCAGCGTCGCCGACGAGCGACCGGAACGTGACCGTGCCGCCGCGCCGCAGCCGCTCGACGAGCACGGCCGCCTGCTCCCGGACGCTGACGGCCGGTGCGTGGATGTGGCTGAGGTCGACGACCGGCGCCGCGCGGGGCGCGAGCGCCCGGGCCGCCAGCGCCGCGAGCTGATCGGGGCCCAGGGACCAGATCAGCTCCGGCAGCAGCGCCGCCAGCTGCGGCTCGAGCGAGACGGCGCGGGGGCGCCGCCGCCCTTCGTCGGCCAGCCGCGCACCGAACGACGCGGCGACCTGCTTGTACGCGCGGTACTGCAGCAGCCGTGCGAACAGCAGGTCACGCGCCTCGAGCAGCTCGAGGTCGTCGTCGTCCTCCACCTCGCCCGACGGCAGCAGCCGGGCCGCCTTGAGGTCGAGCAGCGTGGCGGCGACGACGAGGAACTCGGACGCCTGTCCCAGGTCCCACTGGCCCTCCGCCGAGCGGATGTGGGCGATGAACTCGTCGGTGACCTGGGCGAGCGCGACCTCCGTGATGTCGAGGCGGTGCTTGGCGATCAGGCCGAGCAGCACGTCGAACGGCCCGGCGAAGACGTCGAGATGGACGTCGAACCCCGTGCTGCCGACGGGACCCGGCTCGTCCGCCTCAGGCGGCGTCGCCGCGCGCGACGAGCTCACGAGCCAGCTGCCGGTAGGCCTCGGCACCGGAGTGCGCGGGGGCGTAGGTGGTGATCGGCTCGGCGGCCACCGTGGCGTCCGGGAACTTCACGGTCCGGGCGATGACGGTCTGGAACAGCTTGTCGCCGAACGCCTCGTGGACGCGCGCGACGACCTCGCGGGCGTGCAGCGTCCTGGCGTCGTACATGGTGGCGAGGATGCCGTCCACCTGGAGCCGGGGGTTGAGCCGGTCGCGGACCTTCTCGATCGTCTCGACGAGCAGGGCGACGCCGCGCAGTGCGAAGAACTCGCACTCCAGCGGGATGAGCACCCCGTGGGCGGCCGTGAGGGCGTTCACCGTGAGCAGGCCGAGCGACGGCTGGCAGTCGACGATGACCTCGTCGTACGAGTCCAGGGCCGGTCGCAGCGCCCGGGCGAGCGCGGACTCGCGCGCCACCTCGGTGACCAGCTGGACCTCGGCGGCGGACAGGTCGATGTTCGCCGGCAGCAGGTCGAGGCCGGCGACGGCGGTCTGGCGGAGCACGTCGGTGTAGTGGACGGACCTGTCCATGATGAGGTTGTAGACGGTGCGGTCGAGCTCGTGCGGCGGGACCCCGAGGCCCACGGACGCCGCGCCCTGCGGGTCGAAGTCGACGACGAGCACCTTGCGCCCGTACTCGGCGAGGGCCGCCGCCAGGTTGATGGCGGTGGTCGTCTTGCCGACGCCGCCCTTCTGATTGCACATGGCGATGACCCGCGCAGGGCCGTGCGTCGTCAGGGGCACGGGCACCGGGAAGTCCGGCAACGGACGGCCGACGGCGTCGACCGCGACGGTCTGGGCACTCACGCGGGCAAACCTACCGGAGCGACCCTTCGCCGCCGGGGCGACTGGCCGGTGCGCCTACGTGGCGCGCGGATGGTTCGCCACGTAGACCTCACGGAGCAGGTCGGGCGTCACCATCGTGTAGATCTGCGTCGTCGTCACCGACGCGTGACCCAGCAGCTCCTGGACCACGCGGATGTCGGCGCCCCCCTGCAGCAGGTGGGTGGCGAACGAGTGGCGGAGCGTGTGCGGCGAGACGTGCGCGGCGGATGCCAGGCCGGCGCGCTCGGCCGCGGTCCGCAGCACCGCCCACGCGCTCTGCCGGGACAGCCGCGCGCCCCGGACGTTGAGGAACAGTGCGGGCGTGCCGCGCCCGCCCGCCGCCAGCGCCGGGCGCGCCCGCACCGCGTACGCGTCGATCGCCTCCGCGGCGTAGGAGCCCACCGGGACGACGCGCTCCTTGCTCCCCTTGCCGAAGAGCCGCACCGCCGCCCGGCCGGCCGTCAGGTCAAGGTCGTCGACGTCGAGGCCGACCGCCTCCGAGATGCGGGCGCCGGTGGAGTAGAGCAGCTCGAGCAGGGCGCGGTCGCGCAGCGGAACGGGCCCGTCGCCGAGCACGCCGTCCTCCAGGAGTCGCCGGACGTCGTCGACCGACAGCGCCTTGGGCAGCCGCTTGGGCCGGGCCGGCGGGTGGACCTCGCGGGCCGGGTCCTGCGGCGCCAGCCCCTCGGGGACGCAGAAGCGGTGCCAGCCGCGGATCGCCACCACGCCGCGGGCGGCCGACGAGGCCGACAGCGCCGCGCGGCCGTCGGCCCCGGTACGCGCGGCGAGCACGTAGTCCTCGACGTCGCGCTCGCCGACCTCCGCCGGCGTCGCGATCCCCCGAGCGGTGAGGAAGTCGACGTACCGCGAGAGGTCCCGCCGGTAGGCCGCCAGGGTGTTCGACGACAGGCCGCGCTCGACATCGAGATGGGCGAGGTAGGCCTCGAGGGCCCTTCCGAGGGCGCCGTCCTCCGGCATGGAGGGGAGGCTACAGCGGCAGGAACACGTCGACGACGACCGCCACGGACAGAAGCGTGAGGTACGTGATCGAGTGGTGGAACACGCGCATCGCCCGCACCTTGTGGTGCTCCGGGTCGCGGGCCTGGCGCAGCAGCGTCAGGCACGAGGCGAGGAACCACGCGCCGAGCGCGGCGGCGGCCACCGCGTACACCCAGGTCATGTGCGCGACCGGAACCAGCAGCAGCGAGCACGCGATCATGGCGAGCGTGTAGCCGACCATCTCCGCTGCCACCTGGGCGTCCTGCCGCACCACCGGGAGCATCGGCACGCCGGCCGCCTTGTAGTCGGCGCGGAACTTCATCGACAGCGGCCAGTAGTGCGGCGGGGTCCAGAAGAAGACGACGCCGAAGAGCAGCAGCGCCGCCCACGAGATGCCGCCCGTGACGGCCGACCACCCGATGAGCACCGGCATGCAGCCGGCCGCGCCGCCCCACACGATGTTCTGCGGCGTGCGCCGCTTGAGCACCATCGTGTAGCCGACGACATAGATGGCGATCGCGCCCGCCGCGAACGCCGCGGAGATCGGGTTGACGAGGAACCACAGGATCGCCAGCGCCACGACGCCCAGCACCGCCCCGAAGACCAGGGTCGCCGCCGGGCTCACCACGCCGGTGACGGTCGGGCGCCGACGCGTGCGGTGCATGACGGCGTCGATGTCGCGGTCGAGGTAGCAGTTGAGGACGTTCGCCGAGCCGGCCGCCAGCGCCCCGCCGACGAGCGTCGTCGCGACGAGGGCGACGGACGGGAACCCGTGGGCCGCCAGCACCATCGTCGGCAGCGTCGTGACGAGCAGCAGCTCGATCACCCTCGGCTTCGTCAGCGCGAGGTAGGCGCCGAACGTGGCGCGCCAGCCGCGCTTCGCCGCCGCACGCGGCGCGCCAGTCCCGACGACCGCCGCGGGCGAGCCGGCAGGGCGCGCAGCCGAGGCCGCGGGGGCCGCCGGGCTGGAGAGTCGCACGCCTGTCCGTTCGTCGTCGGATTGCCGGGCCTACCGGCACGTGTCCGGCCATCCTATATGGGACCTCGGTCCCAGGTGGGAGGTGCACCGCGGTCCCGATGGACCGCCCAGGCGAGGCCCCGGGAGGCCGAGATAGGCTCCCAGGGCAGGAATGTGGCGTGCCCTTCCGAGGGTGCCCCGCCCAGCCCGTGGAACCCCGGGCGCGGCGGCTCTGAGACGACCCCGGCACGGCCCGGAAAGAATTGAGGTGCGGTGAACGCGAAGGCTCCCCTGGCGACCACGGTCGGCTGGACCGATCTGGACTTCCGGGCGGTTGACACAGTCCGGGTGCTCGCGGCAGACGCGGTCGAGAAGGTGGGCAACGGCCACCCCGGCACCGCCATCAGCCTGGCCCCGCTCGCGTACCACCTGTACCAGGACGTGCTGCGCCACGACCCCGCGGACCCCGCGTGGCTCGGCCGCGACCGGTTCGTCCTCTCCGCCGGGCACTCGAGCCTGACGCAGTACATCCAGCTGTACCTCGGCGGCTTCGGCCTGGAGCTCGAGGACCTCGAGGCGCTGCGCACGTGGGGCTCCAAGACCCCGGGCCACCCGGAGTACGGGCACACCAAGGGCGTCGAGATCACCACCGGCCCGCTCGGCCAGGGCATCGCCTCGGCCGTCGGGATGGCGATGGCGGCGCGTCGCGAGCGCGGCCTCGTCGACCCGGACGCCGCGCCCGGCACGAGCCCGTTCGACCACTTCGTGTACGTCATCGCCTCGGACGGCGACCTCGAGGAGGGCATCTCCGGCGAGGCGTCCTCGATCGCCGGCACGCAGGAGCTCGGCAACCTCATCGTCTTCTGGGACGACAACAAGATCTCCATCGAGGGCGACACCGTCATCGCGTTCGGCGAAGACACGCTGGCCCGCTACGAGGCCTACGGCTGGCAGACCCTCGAGGTCGACTGGACGGACGGCGACGAGTACCAGGAGAACGTCGACACCCTCCAGGCCGCCATCGCGGCGGCCAAGGCCGAGACCCAGCGCCCGACGTTCATCGCGCTGCGGACCCTCATCGCCTGGCCGACCCCGGGCAAGACCGGCTCGCACGCCGCGCACGGCTCCAAGCTGGGCACCGAGGCCGTCCGTGGCCTCAAGGAGGTCCTGGGCTTCGACCCCGACGCGAGCTTCGACGTCGAGCCGGCCGTCATCGAGCACACCCGCGGCAAGCTCGCGGCGCGCGCCGCCACCGAGCGCGCCGCCTGGCAGAAGTCGTACGACGCGTGGCGCTCGGCCCACGCCGACCGTGCCGCCCTCCTCGACCGCCTCGTCGCGCACCAGCTGCCCGAGGGCTGGACCGATGCCCTGCCGACGTTCCCCGCCGGCAAGGACGTCGCCACTCGCGCCGCGTCCGGCAACGTGCTGTCGGCCCTCGCCTCGGTGCTGCCGGAGCTGTGGGGCGGCTCGGCCGACCTCGCCGGCTCCAACAACACGACGATGAAGGGCGAGCCGTCGTTCCTGCCGGCCCACCGCTCGAGCGCAGAGTTCGGCGGCGACGAGTACGGCCGCACGCTGCACTTCGGCATCCGCGAGCACGGCATGGGCGCGATCATCAGCGGCATCGTGCTGCACGGCCTGACCCGGCCGTACGGCGGCACGTTCCTGCAGTTCTCCGACTACATGCGCGGCTCGGTGCGCCTCGCCTCGCTCATGAACATCCCGGCGATCTACGTGTGGACGCACGACTCGATCGGCCTCGGCGAGGACGGGCCCACGCACCAGCCGGTGGAGCACCTGGCCGCGCTGCGGGCGATCCCCCACCTCTCGATCGTCCGTCCCGCGGACGCCAACGAGACCGCGGCGGCGTGGAAGGCGACGCTCGAGCGCCGCGGTGGCCCGGTGGGCCTCATCCTCACGCGCCAGAACGTGCCGACGTTCCCGCGCGGCGAGGAGGGCTTCGCCTCGGCCGAGGGCCTGGCCCGCGGCGCCTACGTGCTGCTCGAGGCGACCGGCGGCGAGCCGCAGGTCATCCTCATCGGCACCGGCTC
>Ga0207836_1000197_pt1 | contig 13926 bp, 19 predicted proteins | sample LuqExpMetageno18_FD_187776 | JGI IMG/M metagenome (GOLD analysis project Ga0207836, IMG submission 187776) | Tropical forest soil microbial communities from Luquillo Experimental Forest, Puerto Rico - Sample 18 (SPAdes) | ecosystem: Environmental > Terrestrial > Soil > Tropical forest ...
CCCGCCAGCACTGCCACGAGGGCCGCACCCGCGACGACCATCGCCTTCGCCCACCGGACACGGCCGACGCCCTGAGTCCACCCGTAGCGGAATGTGCCCGTCTCGAGCTCGCGGCCGACCACCGGTGCGCCGGTGAAGGCACCGATCAGCAGCGGCGCGAACAGGAACAACGCACTGAGGATGCCGGGCTTCGAGTAGGCCTGCCTGAAGTCGTTCCACGCGAAGTTGCAGAGCCTCGAGTCGGCCGGGGTGCACGCCTGGACCGTGTGCCAGGCCGCGCGCATCTGCAGCCCCGTGATGAGGAGGTAGACCGCGACAAGAACGAGGACGCCCGCGGCGCCGAGGAGCGTGCCCCGGTAGCGGCGCCACACCGCCCAACCGAGCCGGTGCCAAGGCAACGGCCGCACGGTGGCGTGCGAGACGGCAGCAAGGGTGGACGTGCTCATCGGATCGGCTCCAGGGAGGCGGGACGCGTCGCCGCACCGGCTTCGCGCAGATAGGCCATGGCGAGCTCTTCGAGGTTGACCGGGCGTGCGCTGAATCCCGCCGCGGCGACCGACGCGCCGTCGGGGGCACGGACCAGCAGGTGTTGCTGTGCGCCGCCGTGCGTCGCCTGGATCGTCTGCCAGCCCGCCCCGGGCGCCAGCTCAACCGGTCCGGTGAGCAGGCAATGACCGGCCAGCAGGTCCTCGACAGCCCCCTCGATGCGGACGACGCCGTGTGAGATCAGCACGAGATAGTCGGTGACCCGCTCGAGCTCGGCCAGTCCGTGCGATGAGAACAGAACGGAGACACCATCGACGGCCATCGCGGTCATGACGCTCGCCATGAAGTCATGGCGGGCGATCGGGTCGAGGGCGGCGGTCGGCTCGTCGAGCACCAGCAGCCGCGGGCGCCGAGCCAGCGCCAACGTCAAGGCGAGCTGGGCGCGCTGCCCACCGGAGAGCTTGCCGACCTGTCGGCCCGGCTCAATGTCGAGATCGCGCAGCCGGCCGAGCGCGTAGGCCTCGTCGAAGCCGCGGTTCAGATCCCTGGTCAGGCGGATCATGTCCCGAGCCGAGTAGCTCCGGTACAGCGGTGTGTCCTGCGCGACGAACGCGACCCCGTCCAAGGCGGCCAACGAGCCGGCCGGCGCACCTCCGAGGACCGTGACGCCACCGCTCGTCGGGGTCGCGAGGCCGACGACCAGGTTGAGCAGCGTGCTCTTGCCCGCGCCGTTCGGGCCGACGAGCGCAACCATGCGCCCCTCGGGAATGGCCAGGGTGCAGTCCGTCAGGGCACTGGTCGCGCCGTACCGCTTCGTGAGCGCATGGGTCTCGATGATGTTCATGCCGCCCCTCCCCTCGCGCCGCGCGCTGCCCGCTCGACCTGCGCGGCGCCGCCGCGGCGCTCATAGAAATCCCGTAGCGCGCTCGAGAAGAGAGCGACCATGCCGTCCTCGTCGAGACCGGTCTCGGCCGCGTCGGAGAACCACGACGTCAGCGATCGCCGCAACCGGGTCACACCGGCCAGGTCGGCCTGCTGGACCCCCGCCTGGACGAAGGTGCCCTGACCGGGACGCCCCGCGGTCAGCCCCTTGCCCTCCAGGTCCCGATAGGCCTTCATGACGGTGTTGGGATTGATCGCCAGGTCGGCGACGACCTCGCGAAGCTTCGGCAGCTGGTCCCCCGGCCTGAGATACCCGAGGCGCAGCGCCTGCTCAACCTGCTGGACCAGCTGGAGGTAGGTCGGGACCCCCGAGCCCGGGTCGAGCGTGAAGGCGATCGGTGACGACCGACGACCGCCCTCGCTCTCCTCTTTATCTATGAGCATAGTAAAACAGTAGAAGCGGTTCGGGCGGATGGCAAACGCCCGGGGAAGGTCGGCGGCGGCCGCCTACGCGGAGTCGCGCACGATCACCGCGGACTGGTCGCGCGGCCACGGGCCGCCTTCCATCCCCAAGGCGATCCTGGCGGCGCGTCGGCCGTAGCCGGATGCGTCGATCCGGACGCTGGTCAGCGCGGGCCGCCACAGGGCGCCGTATCGACTCGCGTCGAAGCCGATGACGGCCAGGTCCCTGGGGGCGGCGCGACCCAGCTCGTCCAGAGCGGCGAGGACCCGCAACGCGACGTCGTCGTCGAACGCCGCCACCGCCGTCGGCGGTTCGGGCTCGCCGAACAGTGCGGCGACGGCGTCCCGGGCCGCGGCCGGGTCGTCGGGGACGACGAGCGAGCTCGGGACGCGGATGCCGAGGGCAGGCGCCGCCCGCGCAACGTGCTCGAGCCGGGCGGCGACGTAGCCGGGCATGCGCACGGAGGGGGCCGCGAACGCGATGCGGCGATGACCTCGCCGCACGAGGTGTCGCAGCTGGGTCATCGTGTGGGCGGGCAGGCCGTGCTGCCAACCTCCGTCGGGCTGGGCAGGGTTCTCCGTCGCGAACGGGCTGGCGATGTCCACGACCGCCCGGGGCACGAACGTCTCGATCACCTCGTCCGGGGCGCTGGGCGTCTCGCGGTGGGTGACGAAGAGCACGTGGCCGAGGCGAGAGAGCTCCTCGCCCATCCCTTCGACGAAGCTGTCCATGCTCGGACCGGCACCCAGGGGGCCCAGATCGAGCAGCACGACCCGGGACGTGCCTTCGCGCAAGGCGCGAGCAATGCCGTGCGGCGTGTACCCGAGCTGCCGAGCCGCCGCGCGCACTCGATCGCGTGTGGCGGGAAGCAGGGTCTGGCCAGGGGTGTCGTTGAGAACGAAGCTCACCGTGGATGGCGAGACGCCGGCCACGCGCGCGACGTCCTTGATCGTGACGCGGCCTTCGGCGTGCCGGTTCGGGGACACGCCGCTCACACTAATTCGATTTTGTGACTAACGTCCTAGGCGAACCGCCTGACCTGCGCCGAGCCGCCCGATGACGCGCTGCACGCCTCGCCCGGTGTCGAGCCGCTGGTCACCTCGAGCGAAGGAGGCACCCATGCGTTCCGTCCGCGTCACCGGTCCTGACACCGCTGAATGGGTCGAGATCCCGGAACCGACTCCGGGCCGTGCCGACGTCCTGCTCGCCATGAAGGCGTGCGGGATCTGCGGATCCGACGCGTTCTACACCCACATCGGCGGCATCCCGCCGCGCCAGGGCGCCACGCCCCTCGGGCACGAGCCGGCGGCCGAGGTCATCGACGTCGGCTCCGATGTCAGCGGCCTGAAGGTCGGCGACAGAGTGGTGATCGACACGATGGCGTTCACCGACGGCCTCCTCGGCAGCGGCGGCGCCCAGGGCGGTCTCTCAGAGCGTGTGGTGGTCAGGGACGCCGAGCTCGGCCGTCAGCTGAGGGTTGTCCCGGAGTGGTTGCCGTGGGACGTGCTCGCGCTCAACGAGCCGATGGCCGTGGCCTACCACGCCGTCGATCGCACCCAGCCGAATCCCGGCGACAACGTCGTCGTCTTCGGTGCCGGGCCGATCGGTCTCGGCGCGGTGCTCGGCTACCGGCGTCGGGGAGTCGGGCACATCACCGTCGTCGACATCGTCCCCTCGCGACTTGCGAAGGCACTGGAGGTCGGCGCTGACGCGGTCGTCAACTCGGCCACCGAAGACCTGCCGAGCCGGCTCGTCGAGCTGCTGGGCGACGCCTCCACGCCGCTGACCCGAGGCCTGCGTCCGGCGGCCGACATCTTCCTGGACGCCGCCGGCGCCCCGGCCATCCCCGGCCTGGTCGCCGGCATGGCCAAGCGGGGCGCCACGCTGGGCGTCGTCGCCGTGCACAAGAAGCCTCTCGAGCTCGACTTCGGCGCCATCCTGACGACCGAGCTGAACATCGCCTTCTCGATGGGGTACCCGACCGAGATCTTCGAGGTCACCGACCACATCATCGACGACTGGGAGAAGTACTCCCTGATCATCAGCGACCGCCTGCCGTTCGACCGGGCCCTGGACGCCCTCGACCTTGCCGCCACCCCCGGCGCTGCCGAGAAGGTCGTCGTGGTCTTCGACTGACCTGACCGCGCATTCTCGCCCGACGGCCGCCCCGGTCAGCTCGACGGGGACGGCCCAGCGTCCCGGCCACGGCCCATGCGGAAGTGCCGCGGGGCGGAAGCGGTTGCGAGCCTCCCCTACGGCCCGACGAGCAGGTCGACGACGCCCAGCTCGCTCTTCCCATAGCTCAGCTGCGTCACGACGCCGTCGCGGTCCACGGCGATCGAGCAGCCGATGCAGTCCCAGCCGGCCCAGTCGCCGTCGACCACCGGGCCGACGTAGCTCACCCCGAGGACCGGCACGCCCCACTGCTTCGCGATGTCCGAGTACGGGCGGACCCACTCGTCGCCGTAGGGCGTCGCCCGCTGGTCGAACCCCGGCGGGACGGCCCACGCGCACGGCGACAGGATGATCCGCGCGCCCAGGGCGCAGAGCGCCTGCGGGATGTAGAGCGAGCCGGCGGAGTTGTCCGCGCAGATGCTGATCCCGATCGTCGTGCCCAGCGCCCCGAACGCCTCCAACGCGGTCCCCGTCGCGTAGGTCTTCCGGGCGAAGTCGAGCTCGTTCACCTTGCGGTGCCGCCCGACGAGCGTGCCGTCCGATCCGATCGCGATCGACGTGTTGAACACGGCCGGTCCTTCGCGCTCGGTGAGCCCGGCGACGATCGCGATCCCGTGCGCGGCGGCGAGCTCCCGGTAGCGCTCGACAGCCGCCGCGTACGACTCCTCGGTCACGTCGTGGGCGGATGCGCTCGTCCAGCCGTAGTCGCCGCACTCGGGCAGCACGACGACGTCGCAGGCTTCGTCGGCCGCCGCCTCGACCATCGCGGCCGCGCGCGCGAGGTTCGCCTCCGGCTCGCCGGGCACGACGAGGGTCTGGCCCATGCCGACACGGATCGTCCGCGCTTCGTCGTGCGCGCCCATGGCGTGAGCGTAGGAGCACGGGGCCGTTGGGACGTTGCCCCCGCCGAGGGCCGCGGGATAGTGGGAGCCATGCGCGAGGACACCGAGGTCACGTGGGACCTGGACGGCATGACGATGTACGGCACGTTCCTGCGGCCGGACGGTGAGGGCCCGTTCCCCGCCGCCGTGTTCGTCGCGGGATCTGGTCCCACCGACCGCGACTGGTGCTCCCCCCTCCTCCCCGGGACCAACGGCAGCGGCCGCCTCCTCGCCGAGGCGCTCGCCGACGCCGGCATCGCCTCGCTGCGGTACGACAAGCGGGCCTCGGGCCCGCACGCCATGGAGAACGTCGGCCGGCTCGTCGGCCACATCAGCATGCAGTCGCACCTGGACGAGCTGACCGCCGCGGTCACCGCCCTCGTCGCGCTTCCCGACGTGGACGACGCCCGCGTCGTCGGCCTCGGCAACAGCGAGGGCACGCTCCACGTGCTGCGCTACGCCACGTCGCCGCAGGCGGTCCCGTTCGTCGGTGTCGTGCTCCTGGCACCGCCGGGGCGCTCGGTGGGCACGCTGCTGCTGTCGCAGCTCGGGGCGCAGGCGGCGCTCCTGCCCGACGGCGAGCACCTCATGACGATGGTGCGCGCCGCGGCGGCGCGCTACGAGGCGGGCCGGCCGATGGACCCGGACCCGCTGCTGCCCGACAGCGTGAAGATGCTCCTCGCGAGCTTCGAGGCGCCGGCCAACCTCCCCTTCGCCCGCGAGCTCTGGTCGGAGGACGCCACCGCCGGGCTGTCTCGGCTCGGGGTGCCGGCCCTCGTCCTCATCGGGGGCCGGGACATCCAGGTGGACGCCACGGCTGACGGCGGTCCGCTCCAGGCAGCCGCCGCCGGCTCCCCCGGCATCACGTTCGCGTTCCCGCCCAACGCCAACCACGTGGTGAAGGAGGAGCTCCGCCCGGCCGCCGAGGTCGCGGCGGCGCCCGGGAGCGGCTACAACGAGGACGGCACGCGTCTCGACCCCGAGGCCGTCGAGGTCGTCCTGGGCTGGCTGCGGCGCGTCCTGTTCCCCGGCACGGCCGACAGCTGACGCCCGGGTCGCCGGTCCCCGCCGACCCGCGCACCATGGAGCCTCGGCCCAGCCCCCGGAGCGATCGATGAACCAGCCCCTGATCGGTGTCACAGGCGCGACCGGCCACGTCGGCGGCCTGGTCGCCGGCCACCTGGACGACGCCGGCCGCACTCAGCGGCTGCTCGTTCGTGACCCGTCGAGCCCGCGCGTGCCGACGCTCGGCTCGGTCGGCAGCGTCGGCCGCGTCGAGTACGCCGAGCGGGATTCGTCGGTGGTGGCGCTGCGGGGCGTCGATGTGCTCTTCATGGTCTCCGCGAGCGAGAGCGCCACTCGCGCCGGCGACCACGCGATCTTCATCGACGCCGCCGCGGAGGCCGGCGTTCAGCACGTCGTCTACACCTCGTTCGCCGCGGCTGCTCCCGACGCGATCTTCACGCTGGCCCGAGACCACTTCGCCGCCGAGCAGCACATCCGGGACTCGGGCATGGCCTGGACGTTCCTGCGGGACAAGCTCTACCTGGACCTCTGGGAGGAGTTCGCCGGCCCCGACCGCGTCATCCGCGGCCCCGCCGACGACGGGCGGTGCGCGTTCGTCGCGCGCGCCGACGTGGCCCGCGTGGCCGCGGCCGTCCTGCAGAACCCGGCCCAGCACGCCGGCCACACGTACGACCTCACCGGTCCGCAGTCGCTGACGTTGCACGACGTCGCGCGGACCATCAGCGAGGTCCGCGGCCGGACGGTCACCTTCCACGACGAGACGATCGAGGAGGCCTACGCCTCACGCGCGGTCTACGGCGCACCGTCATGGCAGGTGGACGCCTGGGTGAGCACCTACAGCGCCATCGCCAGCAACGTCATGGCCGAGCCGACGGACGCGGTCGAAGGCATCACCGGCAGGAAGCCGGACAGCCTCGAGGACTTCCTTCGCGGGCGCTGAACCTCGTCCGGCGCGGGAAGACGAGAACGGCCACTCGCGGGCAGCGGGTGGCCTTCTCGTCATCTCACCGGGTGGCGGTGACCAGCAGGTACTCCCACTGCATCAGGCCGTCGGCGTCGGTGAACCGGGCGGCGAGGCCGTCGATCGCCGCGTCCAGTTCGGTCCGGCGTCCGTCGTCGCGCAGCGACCGGTAGACCGCGCCGACCGGACCGTAGTTGGTGCGGAAGTACTCCCGGAACGAGCTCGGCTCGCCGAACATCCGCACGGGCAGCGCCTCCCGCACCGTGTCGATGCGGGCCGAGCGACCCAGCAACTCGCGGACGTGGGCCTCGCTCCCCCAGAGCGGCGCGGGCAGCGAGCCGGCCGGCGGGGCCGGCGCGAACGGCTTGAGGGTCGCGAGGAGCTGCCCGATGAAGCCCTCCGGCGTCCAGCTGATCAGCGCGATCGTGCCGCCCGGGCGGCAGACCCGCAGCAGCTCGTCGGCCGCCCGCTGGTGGTGCGGCGCGAACATCACGCCGACGCACGACAGGACGGACTCGAACGCGGCGTCGTCGAACGGGAGGCGTTCGGCGTCCGCCTCGACCCAGTCGATGCTCACGCCCGCCGCCGAGGCGTCGTGCCGGCCGGCGTCGAAGAGCTCGGGGGTGAGGTCGCTCGCCGTGACGATCCCGCCGGCGAGCGCCGCCGGGATCGCCGCGTTGCCGGCGCCGTCCTTCGGGCTATTCGGTCACATGTCCAGGAAGAGAAGTTAGCCGACAACTCGGACAGACATCCCACGAAAGTGGAGCAGATCCGTGAAAGTCCGCTGTCAATTCCCTGGAGTCCGCTGTGAGTTCCCTGGACGTCCTGCCGCGATGTCGCGAACTGCATGCCTGTCCAACCCGGGGAGCTCGACAACGTCGTCCTCGGCACCTCTGGGGGCCGCCACGTGGGCCATGCGGCTGAGCGCGTCCCGTAGCCTTGCCCCCGTGGGTCGGCCTCTTGACCCTGGCTTCCCCGCGCCGTGTGCCCGGGATGGCCAGAGTTACTTCGCCCCGCCCCCGCGCCCGTAGCTCAACGGATAGAGCAGCGGCCTTCTAATCCGCTGGTTGGGAGTTCGAGTCTCCCCGGGCGCGCATGGCCCGCCATCGCACCACCATGACCCCGCGCGAGAGGGTCGACGCCGTGCTGCGCTGGGCCGTGCGCGTGGTGGTGTGGCTGGCGCTCGGCGCCCTCGTCGGGCTCGCCGCGTACGGCGCCCTGACGTGGGCCGGGTCCATCTCCGGGATCCGGGTCTGGGTCGCCGCCGCCGTCGGCCTGCTCGCGGCCGCGGCCGCCGGGGTCGCCTCGACCCTGCCCGGTCCCGCGGTGCCCGACGAGCCGGCCGACGGACCTTCGGCGCCGTGACCTGTCGGGGGCTCGCCGTAGGCTGAGGCCGTGACCAGCACCGCCGCCAACGGAACCAGCGACCGGATCGTCTGGATCGACTGCGAGATGACCGGCCTCGACCTGACGGCGGACGCCCTGGTCGAGGTCGCCGTGGTGGTCACCGACTCCGACCTGCACGCGCTCGACGGCGGGATCGACGTCATCATCGCGCCGCCGCCGGAGGCCCTGGCGCAGATGACCGACTACGTGCGGACCATGCACACCTCGTCGGGCCTCCTCACCGAGCTCGAGAGCGGCATGTCCCTCGGGCAGGCGCAGGCGGCCGTCCTGGAGTACGTGCGCACGTGGATCCCGGACGCCGGCAAGGCGCCGCTGGCGGGCAACTCGGTCGGCACCGACAAGACGTTCCTCGACCGCGACATGCCGGAGCTCGTCGGGCACCTGCACTACCGCGTCATCGACGTGTCGAGCATCAAGGAGCTCGCCCGCCGCTGGTACCCGCGGGTCTACTTCAACGCCCCGGCCAAGCACGGCGGCCACCGCGCGCTGGCGGACATCCTCGAGAGCATCGACGAGCTGCGCTACTACCGCGCGGCGCTCATGCCGCCCGCTCCGGGCCCCGACTCCGCCGCCGCGAAGGCGATCTCCGCACAGATCGTCGAGACCTCGGTCACCCGCCCGCAGCCCGCGTAGACCCGTCAGACGAGGTCGAGCCGCATCAGCACGCGCGGCGTCTGCGCGGAGACCGAGTCGGTGTCGCTGACCTTCGTGAAGCCTGCCTTCTCGAACATCGAGCGCGTACCGACGTACCCACCGGACGCGTTGACGCGGGCCCCGGCGTTGTCCACCGGGTATCCCTCGAGGGCGGGCGCGCCCTGCCCGCGGGCGAACTCGATCGCCCCGGCGAGCAGCGCGTGCGCGACGCCCTGGCGGCGATGGCCGCCGCGCACGCGGAAGCAGAACACGGACCACACCGGCCGCTCGTCGGTCCACGGGATCCGCGAGCCGCGGCGGAACGCGAAGAGCTCCGATCGAGGTGCGACCGCAGCCCACCCCACGACGACTCCTTCGTCGTATGCCAAAAGGCCCGGCGCCACGTCGCGGGCGCACAGCTCCCGGACGTACTCCGCCTGGCCGGCCGGACCGAGCGCCGACCGCTCGGGCGACCGGAGCCGGTTGGCCAGGCACCAGCACGCCTGCCCGCCGAGCCCGGGCGGCCCGACGATCGTCGCGAGATCGTCGAGACGCTGGGCGGTGGCAGGAACCACCTCGATGGCCATTGCGGCACGGTAGCGCCACCCTCCGACAAGGCCTCCGAACGCCTGCCGGCGAGCGGTTCGCCTGCGGAACTCCGTGTCGCGCGGATCGCCCGACATCGTGGGAGCCTGCTTCTCAACGGACGTATGTGACGAATCGGGCGCTGTGGCCCCACCGCGGCGGTCGACCCAGCGAGAGAGGTCACCATGAGCGAGTCCTCCGGAACGGCCCAAGCCCCCGTCAGCGCGCGCAAGAGCGCCCTCGTCACGGCTGAAGGCACGACGACGATCGCCGACACCGTCGTGAGCAAGATCGCGGGCATCGCCGCGAACGAGGTGTCCGGCGTGCACGCGCTCGGCGGGGGCGCGGCCCGCATGATGGGCACCATCCGCGAGCGGATCCCTGGCGCCCGGACCAACCACTCCCAGGGCGTGTCCGTGGAGGTGGGCGAGACCGAGGCCGCCGTCGACCTCGACCTCGTCGCCGAGTACGGCGTGTCCATCACCGACCTGGCGGCGGGCATCCGACGCAACGTCATCGACGCGGTGGAGCGCATGACAGGCCTGCACGTGGTCGAGGTCAACGTCGCGGTCAACGACGTGCACCTGCCGGAGGACGAGCAACCCGCGCAGGAGCAGCGGGTCCAGTGACCGGCGCGTCGCCAGACCGGCGCCGCAAACCTCAGCCGGTCGCGGCGGTCGTGATCGTCGAATCGGATGCGGCCAGCACCCAGGCACCAGCCCCGGCCGAGGTCGTCGCCGCGACGGTGCTCGCCGTGCCGGGCGTGGTCCGGCTGCACGGCGGCCGGTTCGGCGGCCTGGCCACCTACCTGCCCGGGCGACGGGTGATCGGTGTGCGCATCGACGAGCGCGGCACCGAGGTGCACGTGGTCGTCAGCTCCGACCCGCCCCCGGTCGACACCGCCGGTCGCATCAAGCGAGCCGTGTCGGCCGTCGGCCCCATGCCGGTCCGAGTTCACATCGAGGACATCGCCACCCTGTGAGGAGTACCCATGTCGACAGCCGCCGTAGGCCTGTTCGCCGGTCTTCTGCTCGCCCTCATCGCCGCCGTCGGCGGATTCAGCATGTTCCTGCTCGCGCTGGTTCTCGGCGCCCTGGGCACGTTCGTCGGGCTCGCGATCGACGGGCGCGTCAACGTCACGGGTCTGACGGGTCGCCGTCGTGGATGAGGAGCCTGGCTCGCTCACGATTGCGGACCGCGCCCTGACCCGCATCACCCGCCAGGTCACCCTCGATGTGCCCGGCGTTGCCCCCGACACGACGAGCACGGTGGAGCGCACGCTCGGTCGGGGCTATCCACGGGTGCAATGGCAGCGCGCCGGCAACCGGGCACGGGTCGAGGTCGAGGTCGCGATCCTGTGGCCCGTGTCTGCCGCACACGTCGCCGCCACCATCCAGGCGACGGTCCGCCGGGAGCTCGAGCGCATCGCCGGTCAGGACGTCGCCGCGGTCAGCGTCGCGGTGCGCGAGGTCGTGCGCCCGCCCGAGGCGGCCGTCGCGAGGGTGCGATGACACAACCTTTCGTCCCCGCCGTCACCGCCACCCGATCGGCTCGGGTCGCGTGGTGGAGCATCGCGCTCGCGATCCTGGTGATCTGCCTCGGGGTGCTGCTCGTGCGCGAGGCCCTCGTCGCGGCCGGCAAGGTCCACGGCTCACCATGGCTCGCGCCCCTGATCGACCGCGCGGACGGGTTGGGGCCGTCGACGGGGCTCAGCATCATCGGCGGTGTCGTCGCGCTCCTGGGCCTGTGGCTCGTCGTGCTCGCCCTCGGACGGCGCGTGCGGACCCGGCTCGCGCTGTCGTCGTCCCCGAGCATGAGCATCGGGATCGCCGATGCCGCCCGTCTCGCCAGGAGCGCGGCGGAGGACGTCGACGTGGTCCTGTCCGCCAAGGCCAGCGCGACGCGACGCCGCGTCAAGGTCTCCGTCTCGACCTACGAGGGTGACGAGGTCATCCCCGCGATCCAGGCGGCGGTCACGGCCCGCCTCGAGCCGCTCGCGCAGCCCCTGGCGGTCAAGGTCGTCAACCATCACGTGGCCACCCTCGACGACGAGGTGGAGAACCGATGAGACGGTCCGTGCTCGCGTTCGACCGCGTCCTGATGATGCTGCTCGGCATCGCCCTGGTGATCCTCGGCCTCGCCGCGATCGGCTGGCAGACCGGGTTCCTCAGCCGCATCTGGCCCGGCGTTCCCGACGCGCTTCACGTCGACATGACCCAGGTGACCAGCAAGCCGAACTTCGCTCCGATCGCCGCGGGGGCCGGTGTCCTCCTGGTCCTCGTCGGGCTCTGGTGGCTGATCGCCCACGTGCCGCGGCGGGGCGTGGGTCCGCTGCGCCTGCCGTCGACCGGCATGCCCGGGCGGCTCACGGTCGACCCGAACGCCGCGATCGAGGCGGCGGCCGACGTGCTTGCCGACGACCCGGGCATCCATTCGGCGAGCGGTGCGGTCCTGACCGATCGCGGGCAGATCGTCGTGCGGCTGCGGGCCGTCATCGACCCCTATGCCGACCTGGCGACCGTCGCCGAGTCGTGCGACGGGGTGCTCGCGGACCTGGCCACGGTGCTCCCACCCGACAAGCTGCGCTCCCGGGTCGAGATCTCGGTCCTCAAGCGCGCCAGGAGCACGTCCCGCGTGAGCTGACCACCGGGCGGCCCCACCGGTCCGATGGGATCGTGGAGCACGTGGACCTCGTCGAGGACGCGGCACGGCTCGTCGCGCTGGTGGTTGTGGTCGGGGCGCTGCCGTTCCTCATGGACTGGCTCGAGCACAAGGCGACGCGCCCGGTCGACTCGCTGCGCCGCGACGCCGACCGTGCTCGCCGGACGTCGGACACCGCGTCCCCCTACAAGCAGCGCTGAGAGACGGACAAGGCGCCGACCGGACGGTCGACGCCTTGCGTGGGGTGGCTGACGGGACTTGAACCCGCGACCCCCTGGACCACAACCAGGTGCTCTACCAACTGAGCTACAGCCACCACGACCACCCGCAGGCGGCCGACGAGAAGTGTAACGGCCCGCCGGGCCCGCGCCGAACCGGTTACAGCCGGGCGGCGATCGCGTCCGCCGCGCGCTCGACCGAGCCCGGGGCATGCTCGAGGAACAGCGACGGCTCGGTGAGCTCGACCTCGAGGATCACCGGCTTCCCGCCGTCGTCCGGGATCACGTCGACCCGCGCGTAGAGGAAGGGCTGCTTCGCCTCCGGGAAGATCTCCGCCAGCGCTGCGATGACGCGGTCGCCCACCTCCCGCTCGTCGGCGCTCGCCTCGCGCGGCGCGATGACCTCGCCGCGGTAGAGCGCCCCGTCGAGGTCGCCCGCGCGGAAGGGCCCGGAGAGCAGCGCGCTCTTGCGCACCGCGTGGCTGAACGTCCCGTCGAGGAAGACCATCCCGGTCTCCCCCACGGTGTCGACCGCCCGCAGGTAGCGCTGCAGCATGACGTGCCGGCCGACCGACATGAGGTTCTTCGCGTGCGTGATCGCGAGCATCCGCTGCTGCGTCGCCGAGGCGTCGTACCGGCCGGTGTCGCGCGAGCCGGCGCTGACGGTCGGCTTGATGACGAACTCGCCGAAGGCGGGCAGGCGTGAGTTGATCGCCCGCGAGCTCATGTTCTTGTCGGGGTCGAGCCAGATCGTCGGGACGATCGGCAGCCCGCGCTCCCCGAGGTCGGCCAGGTAGGTCTTGTCGGTGTTCCACGCGATGACGTCGGCCGGGTTGAGCAGCTCGCTGACCTGCTCCACGCGCCGCGTCCAGTCGACGAACTGCGCCTGCCGCTGGGTGTAGTCCCAGGTGTTCCGCACGATCACGTGCTGGTAGGACGCCCAGTCGACCGTCGGGTCGTCCCACACCGCGGCGTCGACGGCGATGCCTCGCACGACCAGCGCGTCGCGCAGCAGCTGGTCGTCGGGATCGAGGTCGGGCAGCTCGGCGCACGTCGCCAGCGCCAGGCGGGCGGATCCGGTGGGCGGGGTCGTCACCCCGGAAGCGTACTCAGGCGCACGACGAGGCCGTCCGCGCCGGTCAGATCGCGAGGCCGTCGACCGCCGCGCGCAGCCGCCGGCATCCCTCGGCGAACGCCTCGGGCTCCGGCAGGAGCGACAGCGCGAGCGCGCCCGGCGTCGGCAGGTCGTAGAACCAGCCGGGGTGCACCCAGAGGTGGGCCTCGCGGAGCAGGTGCAGGGCGAGCTCGTCGTCGGGCAGCCAGCGCGGCACGTCGACGAGCGCGGTCCAGCCGCCGTCGCAACGGCGCACACGCCAGCCGCCGTCGTCGAGAAGGGCGCGCGCCGTGGCCAGGTTCACGACGAGCCGCTCGCGGGTCGCCGCCACGACCTCGTCGGCCAGCCCGAGCAGGTCCGGGAGCGCCAGCGCGACCGGTGCCCCCACCGAGAGGTACGTGTCGGCGATCGTCTCGAGCGCGGCGGCCGCCGCC
>Ga0207836_1000206_pt1 | contig 13335 bp, 11 predicted proteins | sample LuqExpMetageno18_FD_187776 | JGI IMG/M metagenome (GOLD analysis project Ga0207836, IMG submission 187776) | Tropical forest soil microbial communities from Luquillo Experimental Forest, Puerto Rico - Sample 18 (SPAdes) | ecosystem: Environmental > Terrestrial > Soil > Tropical forest ...
GAGCGTGAACCGCATCGCGTCGATCGTCACGCGGTCGGTGTCGTCCGCCGGGGCCGCGGCCTCCAGCGCGCGCAGCGCCTCGCGGCCGAGCTCCGTGCGGGCTTGGTGGCCGGCCGGCGAGTAGTCGGTCATCTCGTGGTCGTGGCCCTTGACGCCGATCGCGGTGGCGGCGATGGGGTCCAGGGCGACGTACTTGGCGAGGAAGTCGTCGGCGATCGCGTCGACGGCGGTGGGGGTGCGGGTCATGGCCTCGACCCTATCGACGCGTCGGCGGGCCGTCCGAGCGATTCAGGGCCAGGGCCCCGAAACGCTCGGACGCAACGAGCGAGTAGGGGAGGTCAGGGGTGCAGGCTCCAGCGCCACGCGTCGGGCCCCGGCGCATGGGCGGTGTGCTGCGACAGCGACCGGCCGCGGTTGGTCCACTCCGGGCGGGCGGCAGCCGGCGCGTCGTCGGGCTGCCCGGCCGTGGCGACCAGGCCGGCGACGAGGGCGGCGAGCTCGACCTCGTCGGGCGCGCCACGGACCACGTGGACGTGAGTCCGCGTGGGCTCGTCGTGCGGCGCGGGGACGCTCACTCTTCCTCGTCGTCCACGTCGTCCTCGCCGAAGTGCACCGGCGCCCCACGGGCGGCGCCCCACTCGACGACGTCGAAGCCGGCCTCCTGGAGCGTGCGCGCGAGCTCCGCGCCGCCGTTGTCGACCATGTCCAGCACCGAGTCGAGGGTGAGGTCGCTGGCCGCCTGCGGCGGGCCCACGACGAACCCGAGGTGGAACGTGTCCACCTCGCCCTCCTCCGACGGACCTTCCGGCTCCTCGTCGTCCCAGCTCATGCCGGTGAGGTCGGCGTGCAGGCCGAGCGTCTCGTGGACCAGGTCGTAGAGCTTCGCGTTGAGCGTCCCGACGGTCGCCTCGAGCGCGAGGATCCGCGGGTCCTCGTCGGCCTCGGTCGCCCCGAACTCGGCACGCACCCCCACCGCGGTGTCGACGTAGCGGTGCAGGGAGGCGGCGAGGTCGTCGACCACGGCGTGCATCGCCGTGGAGTCCACACCGCGGATCGGCTCGGCGCCGTGGGCGCCCTCGTCGTGCTCGTGCTCGTGGCTGGTCACAACGGGATGTTCCCATGCTTCTTGGCGGGCAGCGTGGCGCGCTTGGTGCGCAGCAGCCGGAGCGCCTTGGTGATCTGGGCCCTCGTCTCCGAGGGGGCGATCACCGCGTCGACGTAGCCGCGGTCGGCCGCGTCCCAGGGGTTGACGATCTGCTGCTCGTACTCGCGCGTCAGGCGGGCGCGCTCGGCGTCGACGTCGCCGCCCTCCTTCTCGACGGTCGCGAGGGTGGAGCGGTGGAGGATGTTCACCGCGCCGCCGGCGCCCATGACGGCGATCTGCGCGGTCGGCCAGGCGAGGTTGACGTCGGCGCCGAGCTGCTTGGAGCCCATGACGATGTACGCGCCGCCGTACGCCTTGCGCGTGATCACGGTGACGAGCGGCACGGTGGCCTCGGCGTACGCGTAGATGAGCTTGGCGCCGCGGCGGATGATCCCGTTCCACTCCTGGTCGGTGCCGGGCAGGAAGCCGGGGACGTCCACGAAGGTCAGCACCGGGATGTTGAACGCGTCGCACGTGCGGACGAAGCGCGCGGCCTTCTCGGCGGCGTCGATGTCGAGCGTCCCGGCCATCGCCATCGGCTGGTTGGCGATCACGCCGACGGGATGCCCCTCGACGTGCCCGAAGCCGACGACGACGTTCGGCGCGAACATCGCCTGCACCTCGAGCAGGACTCCGTCGTCGAGGACGGTCTCCACGACCGTGCGCATCTCGTACGGCTGGGCGTCCGAGTCCGGGACCAGCGTGTCCAGCGCCAGGTCGTCGACCGTCGGCTCGAGGTCCGTCTCGTGGGGGTACGTCGGCGGGTCCGAGAGGTTGTTCGACGGGAGGTAGGAGAGCAGGGCCCGCGCGTAGTCGAGGGCGTCCTCCTCGTCGGACGCCAGGTAGTGCGCCACCCCCGAGCGGGCGTTGTGCGTCGTCGCGCCGCCCAGCTCCTCGAACCCGACGTCCTCGCCGGTCACCGCGCGGATGACGTCCGGCCCGGTGATGAACATGTTCGACGTCTTGTCCGCCATGACGATGAAGTCCGTGAGGGCGGGGGAGTAGACGGCGCCGCCGGCGGACGGCCCCAGGATGACCGAGACCTGCGGGATCACGCCCGATGCGGCGACGTTGCGCCGGAAGATCTCGGCGAACTGCGTCAGCCCCGCGACGCCCTCCTGGATGCGCGCGCCGCCGCCGTCGAGGATGCCGACGAGCGGCACGCCCGTGCGCAGCGCGAGGTCCATCACCTTGGTGATCTTCTGACCGTGCACCTCGCCGAGGGAGCCGCCGAAGACCGTGAAGTCCTGCGCGTAGACGCACACCGGGCGCCCGTCGACCGTGCCGTGGCCGGTGACGACGCCGTCGCCCGGGATGCGCCTCTTCTCGAGCCCGAAGTTCGTCGAGCGGTGCCGCACCAGCGTGTCCAGCTCGGTGAAGCTGCCCGGGTCGAGCAGAGCCTCGATGCGCTCGCGGGCCGTGCGCTTGTCGCGCGCGTGCTGCTTCTCCGCGGCCTGCGCCTCGGCAGCCTCGACCCCGGCGGCCCGGGCCGCGAGGTCGGCGAGCTTGGCCGCGGTGCCGGCGTCCGGCTCGGTCTGGGTCATCGCGCCAGGCTAGTTGTCGCCGGGTCACAACGGCCTGACGGGCGAGGACCGTGTTGGCCACCTGGCCTCGTCGGAACCCTCCAAGCCATCATGTGCGTGTGACGTTCGACGCCGATCGCCTCCGCGGCCTGCTCCTGTCCCCGTCCGGCCCCCTGGCCAGGCTCGAGGTGGTCGACGAGGTCGCCTCGACCAACACCGCGCTGGCCGACGAGGTGCGGGCGGCACCCTCGCTCTGGCCGGACCCGGGCCTGCTGCTCGCTGAGCGCCAGACCGCCGGCCGGGGACGCGCCGGGCGCACGTGGACCACGCAGGCGGACACGTCGCTGACCGGCACGGTCGTCGTGCGGCCGAACCTGCCGCCGTCGTCGTTGGGCTGGGTGCCGCTGCTCGCCGGGCTCGGCGTGGTCACGGCGCTGCGGGCGACCGCGGGCGTGCGCGCGTTCCTCAAGTGGCCCAACGACATCGTGGTCGACAACCTCGCCGGGCACGTCGAGGGCTGGGGCACGTGGCGCAAGCTCGGCGGGATCCTGACCGAGGTGGTGCCGCTTCCCGACGGCCCTCCGGCCGTGCTCGTCGGCATCGGGATCAACGTCACGCAGCGGCCCGACGAGCTGCCGGTGCCCTCCGCGACGTCCCTGGCCCTGTCCGGCGCGCGGCACGCGGACCGCGAGAGCGTGCTGGTCGCGATCGTCGGGTCGCTCGACCGGGTCGCGCGCCGGTTCGTCGCCGCGTCCGGGGACGCCCGGGCGTCGGGGCTGGCCGACGAGGTCGCGGCCGCGTGCGTCACGCTCGGGCGGACGGTGCACGTCGACCTCCCCGGCGGCGCCCGGCTCGACGGGGTGGCCTCGCGGCTGGACGACGCCGGTGCGCTCGTCGTGCACGCCGGCGGGGAGGACCGGACGGTGCTCGCCGGCGACGTGCTCCTGGTGCGCAGCCCGCAGATGTGACCCGGGTTACAGTCGGACGCGTGCCTGATCCCGCAGCGGCCGACGAGCGTTCCACGGCCGCCTCGCTCGAGGAGGCGCTCATCGGGGGGCCGCGAGGGCTGACGGCCGACGAGGTCGCGGCCCGGGTCGGCGTTCCGCCGGAGCGCGTGCTGGCCTACCGCCGCATGTTCGGTCTGCCGACCGCCGAGCACGACGCGCCCGTGTTCGCGGAGGCGGACGCCCGCGCGGGCGAGGTGCTGGCCGCCCTCTCGCGTGACGAGGGCATCGCGCCGGCGATCCTCGGGGAGCTGGTGCGGTCGCTCGGGCACACGATGGACCGGCTGGTGCTGTGGCAGGTCGAGGCTCTCGTCGAGGACCTGATCGAGCGCTACGAGCTCGACCACGCGAGCGCGCGGCTGCTGATCCTCGACCGCCTCGAGGGCCTGGTGCCGCACCTCGACGCCCTGCTGACCTACGCCTACCACCGGCAGCTCGCCGCGGTCGCCGCGCGCTGGGAGGCCGAGCTCGCGGAGGTGCACTCGCGCGACACCTCGGGCGGGGAGCTGCCGCTGCAGCGCGCCGTGGGCTTCGCCGACATGGTCTCGTTCACGCGGCGCACCGCGGGGCTCGGGGCGACGGACCTGTCGGCGTTCGTCGAGCGGTTCGAGGCCGCGGCGCGCGACGTCGTGGCGGCGGCCGGCGGGCGCGTGGTCAAGACGATCGGGGACGCGGTGCTGTTCGTGGCCGACGACCCCGGCACCGGGGCGCTCGTCGCGCTGGGGCTGGCCGACGAGTTCGGCGGGTCGGTCTCCTCGGAGCTGGCGGGCGAGGCCCGCGGCGTGACCCCCGTGCGGGTGTCGCTCGTGTGGGGGCGGGTGCTCTCGCGCTTCGGCGACGTGTTCGGCGTCCCGGTGACGCTCGCCGCTCGGCTCACCGACCTGGCGGCGCCCTCGACAGTGTGGACCGACGTGGAGACCGCGGAGGCGCTCGCGGAGGACGAGCGGTTCACCGCCGAGCCGCTGGCGCCGCGCGAGATCGAGGGGCTGGGCCGGATCGAGCCGTTCGTGCTGCGGCGGGCCTAGCTCGTCTTCTCCAAGGGCTCGATGAGCTCCGGGCCGTTGTTGCGCACGCTGTTCACCGCGTCGGTGATCGGGAGGGCCGCGAGGCGCGGCGGCTCGGCCGGCAGGAGGGTCGCGGCGCCGTCCGCCCCGACCGCCGGGTCCAGCCAGGCCTCCCAGAGGTCCGGCGCGAGCATGAGCGGCTGGCGGTCGTGGATGTGCTCGAGCTCGGGGGAGGCCGGGCGCGTGATGATCACGGCCGTGACGAGCCACCGGTCGGGGTCGTCGTCCGCCTTCGTCCTGTCCCGCCAGAACTCGTAGAGCCCCGCCAGCGCGAGCGGCCCGCCGTCGGCGGGGTGGATGTAGAACGGCTGCTTCCGGGGGCGCCGGCCGCCCTCCTCGAGCCTCTGCCACTCGAAGTAGCCGTCGGCCGGGAGCAAGGCGCGATGGATGGCGAAGGGCCGCGCGAACGCGTTCGACTCCGTGAGCGACTCCGCGCGGGCGTTGATGAAGCGACTGCCGATCGACGGGTCCTTCGCCCAGCCCGGCACCAGGCCCCACCGGGCGACGCGGAGCTGGCGGGTGACCTCGCCCTGCTGGTCCGGGCGGTCGACGACGACGCGCACGCCGTCGGTGGGGGCGACGTTCCAGCTTGGGCCCAGCAGGCGCACGTCGTCGGCCACGGTCGCGATGGCGAACTCGTCGGCCAGCTGCTGGTCCTCCCGGAAGGAGGCGTACCGCCCGCACATGTCGACCAGCCTGCCATCGGCCGCCCACGCCGCCGGGGCGCCAACTCGGCACTTTGACGCCAGCTCGGCACCTCGAACTGCCGAGTTGGCGTCGAACTGCCGAACTGGCCGCGGGTCAGGGGGTGCTGCGCCGACCACGATCAGTGTCGAAACGATTCGACGCCGCCGCGACCAGCGTGTGAGGATGGGCGCGATGTCTGCGCCTGCCACCCACAACACGAGCGCCCCCGCGGGCGTCGGCGTCGCGTCGCGGCCCGGCGAGTACGCGGCCGGGCGGTACCGGCCGGACGCCAGGCACATCCTGCTGCTCGGGCTCATGGCGGCGCTGCCCGCCTTCTCGACGGACATGTACCTGCCGTCGCTGCCGGACGTGGCCCGCGACCTGCACACCTCCGCCACGGCGGCCCAGCTGACGATGACCGCGATGATGATCGGCGGCGCCGTGGGGCAGCTGGTCATCGGGCCGGTGTCCGACCGGTTCGGGCGGCGCAAGCCCGTGCTCGTCGGGGTGGCACTGCACGTGCTGACGTCCGTGATGTGCGCCATTGGCCCGTCGATCGGGATGCTCATCGGGCTGCGTGCGGCGCAGGGGTTCTTCAACGCGTCGGCGACCGTCGTCGCCATGGCGGTGATCCGCGACCGGTTCGTCGGCGCCGACGCGGCCAAGCTCATGTCGCGGCTCATGCTCGTCATCGGCGCCTCGCCCTTGTTCGCGCCGTCGATCGGCGGGCTCATCGCCGGGGCGTGGGGATGGCGTGCCGTCTTCTGGGCGCTGGCGCTGTTCGGCGTCGCGCTGTGGCTCGTCGTGGCGTTCTACCTGCCCGAGACGCTGCCCGACGAGCGACGCCGCCGCGGCGGGCTGCGCACGGCGGCCAACGGGTACTGGCGCCTGCTGCGGGACCGCCACTTCGTCGGGCTCGCCCTCTTGCCGGGCCTGGCCTCGGCGGTGCTCATGAGCTACGTCGTCAGCTCGCCGTTCGTCCTGCGCGACGGCTACGGCCTGACCGAGACCCAGTTCGCGCTGATCTTCGCCGTCAACGGCATCGGGCTGGTGGGCGGTGCCCAGGTGAACGCGGCGTTGGTGCACCGGGTGAAGCCGCTGCACATCCTGCGCGTGAGCCAGTCGCTCATGGTGCTGATGTGCGGGGTACTCCTCGTGCTCGGCATCACCGCGTGGGGCGGACTGCCGGCGCTGCTCGTGGCGCTCTTCCTCACGTTGTCCCTGGTCAACCTCATCGCGCCGAACGCCAACGCGCTCGCGCTCTCGCGGCACGGCGAGGTCGCGGGCACGGCCGCCGCGGTGAGCGGCGCGTCCCAGGCGATCATCGGCGGCTCGGCGACGCCCCTGTCGGGGCTGCTGGGCGGCACGACGGTGGCGATGGCAGGCGTCATGGGGACGGCCGCCGTGCTCGGGCTCGGCGTGCTCGCCGTCGCCACGCCCGCGTTCCGGCGCACGCGGGCGGCCGCCGCGCTCGTGGAGCCCGTCCCTTAGAAGGCCAGCCACTCCGGGCGAGATCCTGCCGCCGTCTCGCTCGGGGTCTTGATGGCCGAGGGGATTCACCCTTTCGGACGCAGGCCGCGTTCACTCTCGTGGGCGACAGATTCGGCCGATGGCCTGCGGCAATGTCAGTGGTCGGTGGTGGACTTGGGTCATGGAGATGGTGGCCTTGGTGCCCGGCTCGGGACGCACGGTGGGTGTGCCGTTGCCCGTGCTGGACCCGGCGCGCGCCCCGCTCCTGGACGCCGGCGGGGACCTGTCGCCGGAGGAGGTCGGCGCCGATCCGATCTACCTGCTTACCACGGCCCTGACCCAGGCCGATCGGCTGGCGACCGCGGCGGCGGCCTTCCGCGACGAGCTGATGGCCACCGCCTACCGGGAGGGTGCCGGCGAGTACTCCGCCCGCCTGGTGCATCTGTCGCCTGCGGAGCGGCGGGAGTGGGGCGCCCGGGCGATGCTCGCCGAGCTGGCGTGTGCGCTGCGGATCCCGGAGGGCACGCTGGCCGGGCGCCTGGCTCGAGTGGCCGCGCTGGCGGCCCTGCCGCGGTTCCGCGAGGCCTACCTGGCGGGCCTGATCTCGTCGTGGCACTGCGACGTGATGCTGGACGTCTTCGGGCACGTGTGCGACCAGGCCGCGCTGGCCGCCGCCGACCAGGCACTGATCGGCAAGGCGCTGGAGCTGACCGCCTCCGAGCTGCGCGCACCTGCCCGCCGCTGGCGCGCCCGGCACGTGCCGAAGACGGCGGAGGAGCGGGTCCGCAACCTGGCCGATCGGCACGTCGCGGTGGCACCGGCCGACGACGACCTGTGCTGGCTGACGGCGCTGCTGCCGGCCGCGCAGGCGATGGCGATCTACCACCGGCTGTCCGACGTGGCCGCGAGCGCGTCTGGGCCCGACGAGCCGCGCACGCTGGACCGGCTGCGCGCCGACGCGATGTGCGACCTGCTGCTCGGTGACGCGACCTCGGGCGTCGGCGACGGCCTGGGCGGCATCGTCCCGACGGTCGTCGTGAGCGTGCCGGTGCTGTCTTTGCTGGGCCACTGCGACGAGCCCGCCGAGCTGGAAGGCTTCGGGCCCATCGACATCGAGACCGCCAAGCGGCTGGCCGCCCAGGCGCCGTCCTTCATCCGGGTGCTGACCCACCCCGAGACCGGCGCCGTGCTGTCGGTGGGTCGCGAGCGCTACCGGGTGCCGGCCGACCTGCGGACCGCCCTGGTGATCAGGGACGAGACCTGCCGGTTCCCGGGGTGTCGACGCCGGGCGATGCGCTGCGACATCGACCACGCGCAGGCCTGGTACGACCAGGAGGGGCGCACCGAGATCGACAACCTCGAGCACCTGTGCCGCAAGCACCACCGCCTCAAGCACGAGGTCGACTGGCGGCTCGAGCACCACGGCGGGGGCCGCATCACCTGGACCTCACCGGTCGGGCGGCGCTACGACACCGCACCCGCGCGCGAGGTCCGATCCGGCACGCCCGCCGGACGACGAACCGAGCTCGGGCCCGACCAACCGCGGGCGCTGACCGGCGCCGAAGCCATCGCACCAGCACATCGATCCGGAGACTCGGAAGAGCCACCGTTCTAGCGGCCGCGGCCGCCAGCGGTGGCTGGGTGCGCTCGGCCTGGCGATGATGGGCGCACCGGCCGGCGCCCAGCCGTGGTGGCAGGCGCCGAGCTGGTGCGGGGTGCCCATCGACGCGTCCTCGCTGGCGCTCAGGGCAGGAGGCGCTGTGAACGAGTACCCACCGATCGCGGACCACGGCATCGTCGGCGACCTGCAGACGGCGGCGCTGATCGCCGCGGACGGCACCATCGACTGGTGGTGCACCCCGCGGTTCGACTCCCCGAGCGTTTTCGCGTCGCTGCTCGACAGCGACCGCGGCGGGTCCTGCCGCCTCGCCGCCGAGGTGGACGGTGACGCCACGGTCCGCCAGCTCTACCTGCCCGACAGTGCCGTCCTCATCACCCGCTTCATGGCGCCGAGCGGTGTGGGCGAGGTCCTCGACTTCATGCCGCCCGACACCTCGTCGACGGCGTCGCCCCGGCACCGGCTGATCCGCGCCGCGCGGGTGGTGCGCGGCAGCATGCCGTTCGAGCTGACCTGCCGGCCTCGGTTCGACTACGGCCGGGCCACGCACGCCCTGACCCGCCTCGACGACGGGTCGGCGCTGTTCCGCGGCCCCGGCACCGACCTGCACCTGCAGGCCACCGAAGGGATCGAGCTGCTCACGGACGGCACCGACGTCTCCGCCCGCTTCACGCTCCACCACGGTGAGCTGGCTGCCGTGGTGCTCACGAGCGAGTCGGGCGAGCCCGACGCGCTGAGCGGCCGGCCCGGCGGCCCGGCCCCCACGACGGAATCGGCCACCGCCGAGTTCGACTCCTGCACCGAGTTCTGGCGGGAGTGGCTGCGTGCCTCCTGCTACCGCGGCCGCTGGCACGAGATGGTCACGCGCTCCGCGATCACGCTCAAGCTCCTCACCTACCACCCCACCGGCGCCCCGATCGCCGCCGCCACCATGGGGCTGCCCGAGCAGATGGGCGGGGAGCGCAACTGGGACTACCGCTACACGTGGGTGCGCGACGCCTCGCTGTCCGTGCGGGCTCTCATCGACCTCGGCTTCACCGAGGAGGCGAACGCCTTCCGCCACTGGCTGCGCGACCGCCTCGAGGCGGGCGGCACCGCCTCAGGCGAACCGCTGCAGATCATGTACCGCGTCGACGGCGAGCCGCACCTCACCGAGGAGGTGCTGGACCACCTCGAGGGCTACCGGCGTTCGGCACCGGTGCGGGCGGGCAACGCCGCCGCCGACCAGATCCAGCTCGACATCTACGGCGAGGCCGCCTACGCCCTCGCCCAGTCCGAGGACATCGGCGCCATCCGCGGCTGGCGCTCCTTCTCCGACCTGATCGACTGGCTCACCGACAACTGGGACCGGCCGGACGAGGGCATCTGGGAGACCCGCGGTGGCCGCCAGAACTTCACGTACAGCCGCCTGATGACCTGGGTCGCCTTCGACCGGGCGATCAAGCTCGCCACGACCTACTCCCGCCCCGGTGACCTGACCCGCTGGGAGAAGGCCCGCGACGCGGTCTTCCATCAGATCCTCGACCGCGGGTGGAGCAAGGAGCGTCGCGCCTTCGTCCAGCACTACGACACCGACGTCCTGGACGCGTCGCTGCTGCTCATGCCGATGGTCGGCTTCCTCACCCCGACCGACCCCGACTGGCTGACGACGCTCGACGCGATGGACGCCGAGCTCGTCAGCGACAGCCTCGTCTACCGCTACGACCCCGCCGCCTCGCCCGACGGCCTGCGCGGCTCCGAGGGCACCTTCAACCTGTGCAGCTTCCTGTACGTCGAGGCGCTGGCCCGGGCGGGACGCCTCCACCAGGCGCGCTACGCCTTCGACAAGATGCTCACCTACGCCAACCACGTCGGCCTGTTCGGCGAGGAGATCGGCCCGTCGGGCGAGCAGCTCGGCAACTTCCCGCAGGCGTTCACCCACCTGGCCCTGATCGACGCCGCCCTCGCCCTCGACGAGGAGCTCGACCGGGCGGAGCGCCTGCACGGCTGACGACCCCCATCCGCGTGCTCCTGCGGCGCGAAGAAGAGGCGGTCGGTCCACCGGCCGGCCTCACCCCCTCGCGAAGGAGTGTCATGAACGTCCTCACGCACCCCGTCAGGCTGGTGTCGTTGGGCATCGCCGCCGCGCTCGTGGTCGCCGTCCCCACGGCGGCCAGCGCTCAAGACGAGTCAGGGCCCGGCCACCTCGTGCTCGTCCAGACCGCCGACCCGGCCGGCAACGCGATCGTCGAGTACGCGCGCACCGCCGGCGGCGGGCTCACCCAGCTCGGCGTGGTCCCGACGGGCGGCCTCGGCGGCACGCTCGGCGGCGCCGTCGTCGACCAGCTCGCCTCCGAGGGCTCGTTGACGTACGACGAGTCGACCAACCTGCTGTACGCGGTCAACGCGGGCAGCAACACGATCACCGTGTTCTCCGTCCGCGGCGACCAGCTGGTCCGGCGCCAGGTCGTCGGCTCCGGGGGCGACTTCCCGGTGAGCGTCACCGCGCACGGCGGCCTCGTCTTCGTGCTCAACGCGCGCGGCGGCGGCTCGATCCAGGGCTTCGAGCAGAGCGGCGGCCGGCTGACGGCCGTGCCGTCTTGGCACCGCGACCTGGGGTTCAACCCGAACCCGACCCCGGAGTTCACCAGCACCCCGGCGGAGGTCGCCTTCACGCCCACCGGCCACCAGCTCGTCGTCTCGACCAAGGGCGACGGCAACAGCGTGCTGGTGTTCCCGCTCGGCCGGTCCGGCCTCGGGACGCCGGTGGTGAACACGAACGTCGGCCCGGTGCCCTTCGGGTTCGTCTTCGACCGCGCGGGCAACCTGGTGCTCACCCAGGCCGGTAGCGGGACCGTCTCGACGTACCGGATCCTTCCCGACGGCACGCTGCGCACCCTCGACACCCAGGTCACGGGCGGGAACGCGGTGTGCTGGGTGACCGGCGCGAACGGGGTGTTCTACGTGTCGAACACCGGCAGCGCCTCGATCTCCAGCTACACGGAGTCCGGGGCCGGCACCCTCACCAAGGTCGCCGACCTGCCGACCGGGGCCGGGCCGATCGACTCGTCCGTCTCGTCGGACAACGCTTTCCTCTACGTCGAGACCGGCGGCAGCGGCGCGGTCGAGGCGTACCGGATCGGCCCGCACGGGTCGCTGACGCACACCGCCACGACCGCCGTCCCGGGCGCGATCGGCGGCCAGGGTCTCGTCGCCCTCTGAGGCGCACCGCCGTCGCCCCCGGTGGGAAGTCCCGCCGGGGGCGATGTGCGCTCGCTTGGCGCGCTCACAGGGAGCCGTCCGACACTCCGCGCATGACGAGTCGACGGACGGCGCCCCTCGTGGCAGCGACAGCGCTGCTCCTGGCGGCCTGCACCGGGCCGGCGCCGGCACCGGCGAAGCCCCCGGCCCGCCCAACGGGCGCTCCACCGGCCGGCGCGACGAGCGCCCCTTCACCCGCGCCGACCTCGGGGACCGCGAGCGCGTTTGCGGCGGCGCCCGCAGGCACCCCCGGCGAGCTGGCGCCCGGCTCGAACCCGGCCGTGCTGCCCGGGCCGATCCTCATCGCCGACCGCGACAACAACAGGCTCGTCGTCGTCAGCCCGCAGGGGCAGGTGCTGTGGCAGTGGCCGCAGCCGGGTGACCTCGCGCAGGGCCAGACCTTCACGGTGCCCGACGACGCTTTCATCACCCCCGACGGCAAGGACGTCGTCGCCACGGAGGAGGACGCCTTCGCCGTCACCGAGATCGACATCGCCACCCGGAAGATCGTCTGGCGCTATGGCACGCCGGGCCACCACGGCTCCGGTCCGAACCAGCTGTGGAACCCCGACGACGCGCTGATGCTGCCCGACGGGAGCGTGCTGGCCGCCGACATCAAGAACTGCCGGCTCGTCGACCTGTCCCCGACCTCGACGTCCCCGCTCTGGACGCTCGGCACGCTCGGGAGCTGCCACCACGCGCCGTCGACGGCCTTCGGCAGCCCCAACGGCGCGTTCCCGCTGCCGGACGGCCACTTCCTGGTCACGGAGATCAACGGGAGCTGGGTCGACGAGATCGACCGGCAGGGTCACGTGTACTGGGCGACGCACCCGCCGGCCGTCGCCTACCCCTCGGACTCGCACCAGTACAAGCCGGGTCAGTACCTGACGGTGGACTACTCGAACCCCGGCCAGGCCGTCATCTTCGACGCGTCGGGGAAGACGCTCTGGCGATGGAACCCGACGACCGGCCCGGGGCGCCTCGACCGCCCGTCGCTCGCGCTCGGCCTGCCGAACGGGGACGTCCTGCTCAACGACGACTTCAACCACCGCGTGATCGTCATCGACCCGGCGACGAACACGATCGTGTGGCAGTACGGCCACACCGGGCAGCCGGGCAGCGGGACGGGCTACCTCAACCACCCGGACGGCATGGACCCCGTGCCGCCGTTCTCGCTGGCGGACACGGTCGGCCTCACGGCGCCGCCGACGCCGGGCCGGTGGTGAGGCGCACCACCGAGTCGAGGGTGCCCTTGGCGGCCTCGCCGCCGACGACGTAGGCCGCGTCCCGGAGCACGGCGACCGCCGTGTCGGACACGGCGCCGGGCAGGTGCCCGACGAGCGAGGGCGCGCCCGTGGCGTCGATGCGCTCGATCGCGTCCACGCGCTTGCCGGCGGTCAGGCCGCCGACGACGAGCAGCGACCCGTCGAGGACGGTCGCGGTCGCGTGGGACAGCGGCGCCGGGAGGTGGCCGACGACGCTCGCGGCGCCCGTCGCCAGGTCCACGCGCTGCACGGTGTCGACGCGGGCCTCGCCGAAACGCTTGACGTTGGCGTCGATCACCGCCTGGAGCTGTTGCAGCCGG
>Ga0207836_1000215_pt1 | contig 12823 bp, 11 predicted proteins | sample LuqExpMetageno18_FD_187776 | JGI IMG/M metagenome (GOLD analysis project Ga0207836, IMG submission 187776) | Tropical forest soil microbial communities from Luquillo Experimental Forest, Puerto Rico - Sample 18 (SPAdes) | ecosystem: Environmental > Terrestrial > Soil > Tropical forest ...
GACGACCCGGCGACGGCTTTGGCCGTCCTCGCCCGAAGTGACCGCCGCCGGCCCGGGGCGGGGGTGCCGCGATGAGCGCCGGCGATGTGCTGCGCCAGCTCCAGGCGGCGCGCGACGAGCAGCACGTGACCGGGGTCGAGCTCGAGGGCATCCGCACGCTGCCGGGGTCGGCCGCGCGGCTCACGGCCGCGGTCCTGGGCCTGCTGGTGCCCTTCGCCGCAGGCCTCGGGACGATCCGAGGGCCGATCGCCGTCATCGGGGTCGGGCTCTCGGCGCTCTTCGCCGTGCTCCTGCTCGTCCGGCCGCGCACCGGGTGGGGCGCGTGGCTCGTCATGGTCGCGGGCCTGCGGTTGCTCCTCGGGGGCGCCGTGCCGCCGGGGCAGCTCGCTGCCCTGCTGCTGGTCGTGCACCTCGCCCTGCTCGCCTCGATGCTGGCCGCGCGCCTGGAACCCGGCACCCGGGTAGAGCTCGCGGTGCCGGCGAGGATGCTGCGCACGGCGTGGCCGCTCCAGCTCGGCGCGCAGGTCGTCGGGCTGCTGGTCTGGCTTCTCGGCTCCTCGCACGTGCTGCCGGGCGCCGCCGTGTGGCGTGTGGTCGCGCTCGCCGCGGCGATCGCCGTCCTCGTGCTGGTGCTGCCCGCGCGGCGGCGCGAGGACGACTAACCCCTTGGTGATCCGGCCGGCGCGACGTAGCGTCGTCGGTACACGGGAAAGGAGGTGGTCCGGAGATGGTTCATTCCAGGACGCGTGAGGTGGCTGTCCGCTAGCCGCCCGTCGAACCAGGACGGACTGCCTTCGTCCCAGGCCCCGAGCGGCCCGAGCGAGCACCGGCAGCCACCGCAGCCCGTGGGAGCCGCGACGTCGTCCAGCGCGGCAGGGCCCCGCCAAGGGGTCCGGCCCACGGGCTGTTCCATGCCCGGCGCGTGGAACAGTGGGGGCGTGGCACTGAAGACCCCCCAAGAGATCGAGCAGATGCGGCCCGTCGGCCGGCTGGTCGCCGACGTCCTTGCCTCCCTGCGCCAGTTCGCACGCCTCGGCATGACGACGAAGGACCTCGACGCGCATGCGGCCGACCTCATCGGGCGCGCCGGCGCGCGGTCCGTCTACCTCGGCTACCACCCCTCGTTCGGCGCGATGCCGTACCCGGGCGTGCTGTGCATCTCGGTCAACGACGCGGCCCTGCACGGCCTCCCCTCGGAGCGCGCGCTCGTCGACGGCGACGTGGTCTCGATCGACTTCGCGTGCGAGCTGCAGGGATGGGTCGCCGACTCCGCGCTGACCTTCCAGCTGGGGACACCGACCGACGAGGCCCAGCGCCTCATCGCCACGACGTCCGCGGCGCTGGACGCGGGGATCAAGGCCGCCCGCCCGGGCGGGCGCATGGGCGACGTCTCCGCGGCGATCGGCCGCATCGGCCGGGACGCCGGGTACGGGATCAACGCCGACTTCGGCGGCCACGGGGTCGGCCGCACCATGCACGAGGACCCGCACGTTCCGAATCTCGGCCGCAGGCGCACCGGCCTCAAGCTGCGCCAGGGGCTCGTCGTGGCGATCGAGCCGTGGTTCATGGCCGGCGGCGACGAGTACACGATCGACGACGACGGCTGGACCATCCGCTCGGCCGACGGCGCGCTCACCGCCCACTTCGAGCACACGATCGCGCTCACGCCCGCCGGCACGGTGGTGCTCACGGCGCGCGACTGACTCCCAGACACTCGCCCGCGAACACGGCAGTTGGGTCCCAACACGGCAGTCCGGACTGCCGTGTTCGACACCACCTGCCGTGTTCGCGGAGCGGGCTACAGGGACTTCTGGTACCGACGCATCGCGGAGACCGACCACGCGTACGTCAGGCCGGCGAGCGCGAGCAGCAGGAGCCCGCGGGTGGCCACGATCCCCCAGTCGACCGAGTCGGACATCCCGGTGCGGGCGAGCTCGGTCGCCCACGTCAGGGGGTTGAAGCGGGCGGCCACCTCCACCCAGTGCGGCAGCAGCGCCACCGGCATGAGCGCCGTCGAGAGGAACGTCGCCGGGAGCACGACGAGCGTCGAGATCCCGATGAGCGCCGTCTGGTCCCGTGCCGTCAGCGCGACCGCTGCCGACACGGAGCAGAACGACGCCGCGAGCAGCAGCGACGCCGTGATGGCCAGCGCGATGCCGCCGGCACCGCCGGCGTACCGGGCGCCCGCCGCCAGGCCGATGAGGAGCAGCACCACGCCCTGGACCAGCGACAGCAGGAGCTGCTGCGTCAGCTGGCCCGCGACGAGCGCCGACCGACGCACCGGCGACGAGAGGAGCCGGTCCATCACGCCGGACTTGATGTCGTCGATGAACCCCGTCCCGGCCCAGGCGCCCGAGTAGAGCATCGTCATCATGAGGATCCCGGGGACCAGGAACGTGATGTAGTCGTCGTGGCCGAAGCCCGGCACCTGGGTGACGGACTTGAACACGTTCCCGAACAGGACGATCCAGAGCAACGGCTGGATCACCGAGACGCCGAGCCCCCACGGCATGCGGAAGCTGTCGACGACCCAGCGGCGGGTGACGAGTCCGGTCTGGACGGCCCAGGTGGCGCTCATCGGATCGCCGCCGCATCCCAGGCGCGCCCGGCGTAGTGGAGGTACACGCCCTCCAGCGAGTCGGCGCCGATCCCCTCCTTGAGGGAGGCGGGGGTGCCGGTGGTGACGACGCGGCCGTGGTCGATGATGCTCACCGCGTCCGCGAGGCGGTCGGCCTCCTCCAGGTAGTGCGTGGTGAGGAGCACCGTCACGTCGTCGTCCACCGCGAAGGAGCGGATCTCCTGCCACATCGCGGCCCGGGCCTCGGGGTCGAGGCCCGTGGTCGGTTCGTCGAGGAACAGCACGCGCGGCGCGTCGACGAGCCCGAGGGCGACGTCGAGCCTGCGCCGCGTGCCCCCGGACAGCGTGCCGGTGCGGCGGCCGGCCTCGTCGTGCAGGCCCATGCGTTCGAGCAGCTCGTCCGCCCGGGCGGAGGCCGCGGAACGCGAAGCCCCCCGCAGCCGGGAGGTCATGACGAGGTTCTCCCGCGGGGTGAGCAGTGGGTCGGCGCCGGTCCCCTGCGAGACGTAGCCGATGGCCCGCCGGACGGCGTCTGCTTCACGTGAAACATCGAAGCCGGCGACCGTCGCGGACCCGGCGGTGGGTGCGCACAGCGTGGTGAGCACCTTGGTGGTCGTCGTCTTGCCGGCGCCGTTGGGGCCGAGCAGCCCATGCACGGTTCCGGCCGGGACTGCGAGGTCGAGCCCGTCGAGGGCTTGGACCGGGGGACGGCCGCGCCCTCCGGGGTAGGTCTTGACGAGGCCGGTGGCCTCGACGGCAAACGTGGGCGGCACGGTGAGCCTCCTGGTCGATCGAAGGGATCGACCGCGGTGGCGCTCCTATGCTGAACGTGCAGCGGATCGCACAGGAGGCGTCGCCTCGGTCGGTTCGTGGACGGTCGGCCCGGGTGTTCCAGCACCTGGGCCGACCCATGTCCCGGGGGTTATCCGCCGGGGGTTTCGGGGGCCATGGAGGCCTCGAGTGCGGCCACCGCGTCGGCGAGGGCGTCCGGGTCGACGCGGCCCTCGCGGACCGCCGTCGTGTGGAGGGTGCGCCACATGTCGACGCCCGACAGCGAGCCGTCGAGGATCCGCTTCGCCAGGTCCTCGGTGAAGGCCAGCTCGGCGGTCTGCATGGCGGACTCGTACCCGGCCTCGAGCTCGAAGAGCTCGGGGAGGCCCTGGGTGCGGGCCGCCTTGCGCACCGCGTCGAGGCCGGCCAGCGACATCCGCAGCGTCTCGGCGCGGATCTTGAGGAGGCGGACCGCGTCGTCGGGCGCGAGCGCCGGCAGGAACGAGAGCGCCGCCTCGAACTGCGGGAACTCCTTGACGGGGTCGCGGACGAGGTCGCTGAGCCAGTCGATCGCCTCGGTGACGCCGTCGTCGGTGATGCGGTAGATGGTGCGCGGGGGCCGGTTGCCCTCCCGCTCCGTCGACGCCGCCTCGATGAGCCCGCCCTTCTCCAGCGACTCGACCACCGAGTACAGCGAGCCGAAGTTGAGGCGGACCGACTCCTCCTTGCGGCGCTCGCGCAGCGTCGTGGAGATCTCGTAGGGGTGCATCGGCCGCTCCCAGAGCTGGACCAGCACGGCGAGGGCCAGCGGGTTGTTGCGCGTGCGCTTGGCCATGTCGCCTCCCCCCTCACTCCATATCGAATGCTCGACGTCGGATATATCTCGACTATATCGCGTCTTGATCGTCTGGCAAGGCCTGCGCACGACGAACTCGACGGGGCTGCTCGCCGGGGCCGGGCCGGATGGGACCATGCCTCGTGCCCTATCGCGTGATGACGGTCTGCACCGGCAACATCTGCCGGTCGCCGATGGCCGAGGTGGTGCTCCGCGATCGCTTCGCCGCGGCCGGGCTCGCCGACGAGGTCGTCGTCGACTCCACCGGGATCTCCGACGAGGAGTGGGGAAACCCGATCGACCAGCGCGCGCGCCGCGTGCTCGTCGGGCACGGGTATGCGGGGGGCGACGGTCACCGCGCGCGGCAGGTCGACGGGTCACAGCTGGGTGCGCGGGACCTCGTCCTGCCGATGACGGCCCTGCACGCCCGCGCGCTGCGCCGCCTGGACCCGGACGCAACCGTGGTGATGCTGCGGCGGTTCGACCCCGCGGCGCCTCAGGTCACCGACCCGCACGACGAACGCCGCCTCGACATCGACGACCCGTGGTTCGGTGGGCCGCTGGAGTTCGAGCACTGCCTCGCGCAGATCGAGGCGGCGGCCGACGGCGTCGTGGATCACGTCAGGTCGGCGCTCGCGGAGCGCTGAACGCTCGGCGATGCGGTCGGTCGCCGCGCGGGAGGATGGGCGCCGTGAAGGTCGCCCGCAGGTCCGATGTCCCGCCGTTCGCCGTCATGGAGATCCTCGCGGCGGCCAAGGCCCGGCGGGCCGCAGGCAAGGACGTCGTCATCCTCTGCGCGGGCGAGCCGTCGGAGGGCGCACCCGCCGCCGTCCGTGAGCGGGCGGCCGCACTGTTGAGCGAGGGCGACCTCGGCTACACCGAGGCCACCGGCACCCCCGAGCTCAAGGCGGCGCTCACCCTGCACTACCGGGACACGTACGGCATGGACGTGGATCCGAACGCGATCGCCATCACCACCGGCTCGTCGGGCGCCTTCCTCCTGGCCTTTCTCGCCGCGTTCGAGCACGGCGACCGCGTGGCGCTCGCCCGCCCCGGCTACCCCGCCTACGCGAACATCCTCAGCGCGCTCGGCTGTGAAGTCGTCGACCTGCCGTGCGGCCCCGAGCAGCGCTACCAGCCGACGGTCGAGCAGCTCGAGAAGGAGGGCCCCTTCGACGGGCTCGTCGTCGCCAGCCCGGCCAACCCGACCGGCACCATGCTCACGCCCGACGAACTGGACGGGCTCGCGCACTGGTGCGCCCTCAACGGAACGCGCCTGGTCAGCGACGAGATCTACCACGGCATCACCTACGCGGGCGCCCCGCGGGAGGCGACCGCGGCGGCCTTCCGCGAGTCGGGCGCGATCGTCGTCTCGTCGTTCTCGAAGTTCTGGGGCATGACCGGCTGGCGGCTCGGCTGGCTCGTGCTGCCCGACGACCTCGTCGGGCCGGTCTCCGCGCTCGCGGGAAACCTCGCGCTGTGCCCGCCGACCCTCGCCCAGCACGCCGCGCTCGCGGCGTTCGACGACGAGGGCATGGCCTCCGCCCGCGCCGCCACGCAGCGGTACGCGGAGTGCCGCGACCTGCTCCTCGCCGCGAGGGACAGGCTGCGATGGGACCCGGTCGCCCCGGCCGACGGCGCCTTCTACCTCTACGGCGACATCTCGTTCACCGGACTCGACTCCGTGGCCTACTGCGCCCGGCTGCTCGACGAGGCCGGCGTCGCCCTCACGCCGGGCACCGACTTCGACCCGGCCGGCGGCCGCGACTGGGTGCGGCTGAGCTTCGCGGTGGCGCCCGACGAGCTGCGGAAGGCGATCGACCGCATCGTCGCCTGGCAGGACGGGCTCACGGCTCGCGACTGATCGCTGGCTCGTCGTCCGCGGTGCCCGCCAACCAGCGCCTGGTCGCGGAACCGTGCCGCGAGCCGCGACGAACCGCTGCCTCGGGGGCTCGGCGGCAGGGAGCGGCGTGGCAGGGTATGGCCGACCCCCAAGGAAGGACCGGACTGTGGCCATCCCGCAGTACACGCTCAACGACGGCACGACGCTCCCCGCGATCGGCTTCGGCACCTATCCGCTGCGCGGCACGCCCGGCGTCGAGGCGATGGCGGATGCCCTCGCGGTCGGCTACCGGCTCCTCGACTCGGCCTTCAACTATGACAACGAGGGCGCGGTCGGCGAGGCCGTCCGGAGGTCGGGCCTGCAGCGTGAGGAGGTCCGGGTCACCTCCAAGCTCCCCGGCCGCTACCACCGCCACGACGCGGCCGTCGTCGCGATCGAGGAGTCCGTGCTGCGCACCGGCCTGGACTACATCGACCTGTACCTCATCCACTGGCCGCTCCCCCGGCGCGGCCTCTACGTCGAGGCGTGGCAGGCGCTCATCGAGTGCCGCGAGCGCGGCCTGGTCAGGTCCATCGGGGTGAGCAACTTCCTGCCGGAGCACCTCGACACCATCGAGCGCGAGACCGGCGTGGTCCCTTCGGTGAACCAGGTCGAGCTGCACCCGTGGTTGCCGCAAGCCGAGCTGCAGGCGTACCACGACGCGCACGGCATCCGGACGGAGGCGTGGGCGCCCGTCGGCGAGGACAGCGCCATCCGCCACGAGCCCGTGATCACGGCGATCGCGCAGGAGCACGGCGTCACGCCGACGCAGGTGATCCTCCGCTGGGACATCCAGCGGGGCGTCCTCCCGCTGCCGAAGTCCTGGTCGCCGGAGCACCGGCGGGAGAACATCGACGTCTTCGGTTTCGAGCTGGCCGACGACGAGGTCGCGGCGATCACCGCGCTCGGCCGGTCCCAGCGCCTGTTCGCCGCCGACCCCGCCATCCACGAAGAGTTCTGAGTGGACGTCGCGGTCCTCGGTGCGACGGGCGACGTCGGCCGGCAGGTGTGCACGCAGCTCGTCGAGCGCGCGCTGCTGCCGGCGACGAGCCGCCTCCAGCTCGTCGGGCGGGCGGACGGCCCCAGCGCCCGGGCGACCCACGGCCTGCGCGCCGACCTCATCGACGCGTACGACGAGCACGCGCCGATCATCGACGTGGCCCTCGACCCCGCGGACGTCGTGGCGGACATCGTCGTGGTCGCCGCGGGCCGCACCTCGCCGCCCAACGGCACCGGGAGCGACCGCGCCGGCCTGGCGGCCGAGAACGCCGCGGTGTTCCACGCCTACGCCGACGCGCTCGCGGCGCACGGCTCCGGCTCCGAGGTCGTCATCGTCGTCACCAACCCCGTAGAGCTCGGCGTCGCGATCCTCGCCGGGCGGCTCGGGCGCCGGCGCGTGATCGGCATGGGCGCGTGGCTCGACACGATGCGGTTCCGCCGGGAGGTCGCCGTCTCGCTCGGCGTGCGCCGGCACCGGGTCGGCGGGTTCGTCGGGGGCGAGCACGGGCTCGGCGCGGTGCCGCTCTGGTCGAGCGTGCGGGTCGGCGGGCTTGAGCAGCACGAGCGGGAGCGCGCGGTGGCACGGGCGCGCGGCCCGCGCTCGCTCGACGAGTTCCCGGCCGAGGTGGCCGCCGCCCAGGCCCGGCTGCGCGAGCTCGACACCGCCGACGGCTACCGGTTCGTGGAGACGCTGGCACCTGACCTGCGCGTCGTCATGCGCCCGTACCTCACCCATCACAGCGGCGCGAAGACCGCCGCCGGCACCGCCAGTGCGACGATCGACCTCGTCGAGACCATCCTCGACGGGCGCGACATCGTCGTCGCAGGTCAGGTGGCCCTGGACGGCGAGGTGAGCCTGGCCGGGCAGCCCGTGCACGGCGTCCTGGGCGTCCCGGTGCAGCTCGGCCCGGAGGGTTGGACCCGCGTGCTCCTGGACCGGCCGGCGCCCGACGAGGAACGGGCGCTCGCCGCGGTCTCGTCGTCCGTCGCCGCCGCGGTCGCACCGTGGGCCGCGCCGCGGGAGGCTTGAGCATGACCGTGCCCGACGACGCGCCGGACTGCTTCGCGGACGACGAGGCGGTCGACGAACCCGAGCAGCTCGAGGACGACGACGACACCCGCTGGGTGGCGTTCGTCCGGGCGCACGACACCACGGGCAGCCTCGCGGCGCTCGCGGGCGTGTTCGCCTCGCGCGGCGTGTCCATCGGCTCGCTCGCCACCGGCCACGAGGTGGGCTCGCCCGGCCTGGTCGTCGTGACGTTCCGCACCGGCGAACGGCGCCAGCGGCTGATCACCAGGACGGTCGAGCGGTTGCCGATGGTCGGCGGGATCGTCGTGCGGCGTGCCGACGACCTGGGCGTGCGCGCCGCGGCGGTGGTGCACCTGCCGCAGGGCCTTGCGTTCGAGCCGCCGGAGCACGCGGTGGTCCGCTGGTCCGGCGAGACCGCGCTCGGCGAACCCCTGCTCGTCGAGGGCACCCTCGTCGACGTCGAGTCGGTGGTGGGCGCCGCCCAGGCGGCCGGCGCAACGGCCGACGCGCTGGTGATCCAGCCCCCGGCCTGACGCGAACACGGCAGTTCGATCCCAGCACGGCAGTCCTGACTGCCGTGCTCGACACCAACTGCCGTGCTCGCGGGAATCGGTGTCGAGGCTCGTCGTCGCGTAGCCTGACGCCACACAACTGAACACGCTGCTCGAGCCGCGGCGGGAGAGCCCCCGCCGACGAGCGGGGCGCCGTAGGAGCAACCCTCCCCGGGAATCTCTCAGGCACCCGTACCGCCGCGGCGAGGCGACTCTGGAAAGTGGCCCGCAAGGGCCCACCGACGGTGCAAGCCGGCGCGTCCCGCAGACGGACCGGCAAAACTCTCAGGTTGCCCGGCTCGCCGGGCGGATGACAGAGCGGGGAGGCCCCTCACCGTCCCGGCGCGTTGCCGGACGTCCCTCTAGGAGGCCCCGGCGGATGAACAGCGTGATCGAACAGACCCCGCCCGCACGAGAGTTCGCCGACCGGCACATCGGCCCGCGCGGCCCGCAGGTGGACCGCATGCTCGCCGCGATCGGGTACGACGACCTCGCGGCTCTCGTCGAGGCCGCAGTGCCGGCCGCGATCCGCACGGCGCGCCCGCTCGACCTGCCGGTCGCCCGCGGCGAGTCCGAGGTGGCCGCGGCGCTGCGCGGCCTGGCGGGCGAGAACCGCCCGCTCGTGTCGATGATCGGCCAGGGCTACTACGGCACCACCACCCCAGCGGTGATCAGGCGCAACATCCTGGAGTCGCCCGCCTGGTACACCAGTTACACGCCCTACCAGGCGGAGATCAGCCAGGGCCGGCTCGAGGCCGCGCTGACGTTCCAGCAGGTGGTCGAGGACCTCACCGGGCTGCCCGTGGCCGGGGCGTCGCTGCTCGACGAGGCGACGGCGGTCGCCGAGGCGGTCGCCCTCATGTGGCGGTCGACGAAGCACAAGTCCGGCACGGTGGTGCTCGACGCCGACCTCTTCCCGCAGTCCATCGCGGTGGCGCGCGGCCGCGCCTCCCACAACGGCCTGCCGGTGGTGGTCGCGGACCTCACCGCCGGCCTCCCTGAGATCGAGGGCGAGCTCGTCGGCGTCGTCGTGCAGCAGCTCGGCGCCTCTGGTCGGCTCCACGACGTCGCCGCGGTGGTCGAGGCCGCCCACGCGCGCGGCGCCCTGGTGACGGTCGCCGCCGACCTCCTGGCCCTCACGCTGATCGCGTCCCCAGGCGACCTCGGCGCGGACGTCGCCGTCGGCAGCGCACAGCGCTTCGGCGTGCCGATGTTCGGCGGCGGCCCGCACGCGGCGTTCGTCTCGGTGCGCTCCGGCCTCGAGCGCCAGCTGCCCGGCCGGCTCGTGGGCGTCTCGGTCGACGCGGACGGCAACCCGGCGTACCGCCTGGCGCTGCAGACCCGCGAGCAGCACATCCGCCGCGAGAAGGCGACGAGCAACATCTGCACCGCGCAGGCCCTGCTGGCGGTGGTCGCGGCGATGTACGCGGTGCACCACGGCCCCGACGGCCTCCGCGAGATCGCCGAGCGCACCCACGCGCACGCGGTGTGGTTGGCCCACAAGCTCCGCGCCGACGGCGTGACGATCGAGCACGACGAGTTCTTCGACACCGTCCGCGCGTCCGTGCCGGGCCGCGCGTCGGTCGTCGTCGAGGCGGCCGCGATCCTCGGCATCAACCTGTGGGCGCCCGACGAGGACCACGTCCAGGCCACCTGCGACGAGACGACGACGAGCGCGCACGTGCAGTCGGTGGTCGCGGCGTTCCGCGCGGAGCGGTCCCTGTCCGAGGGGCACCCGGACGCCCTGACCGCCCTCGAGGGCACGCACCCGGCGCTCGCCGAGGTGTGGGAGCTCCTCCCGCAGCAGCGCACGGAGCACGAGCCCGACCTGCTCGACGACTCCGACACCTGGGAGGCCGCCGCGCCGCCCGCCCAGGCCGAGGCGATCACCTCGCCTGATCAGGCGGGTCCCGAGCACGCGGCCGCGACCACCGCCATCACGCAGGCCCACCGGCGCACGTCCGCGTACCTGCAGCACCCGGTGTTCCACCTCTACCGCAGCGAGACGGCGTTGCTGCGCTACCTCCGGCGGCTGTCCGACAAGGACCTGGCCCTCGACCGCTCGATGATCCCGCTGGGCAGCTGCACCATGAAGCTCAACGCCGCCGTCGAGATGGAGCCCATCACCTGGCCCGGGTTCGCGGACATCCACCCGTTCGCGCCCGCCGACCAGACCAAGGGCTACCAGCGGCTCGTCGACGACCTCGGCCGCTGGCTCGCGGAGATCACCGGCTACGACGCGGTGAGCCTGCAGCCCAACGCGGGCAGCCAGGGCGAGTACGCCGGCCTGCTCGCGATCGGCGCCTACCACCGCGCCCGCGGCCACCACCACCGCGACGTCTGCCTCATCCCGGCGAGCGCCCACGGCACCAACGCGGCGAGCGCCGCCATGGCGGGCCTGCGCGTGGTCGTGGTTGCGACCGCCGGCGACGGCTCGATCGACCTCGACGACCTGCGCCTCAAGCTCGACGACCACCGCGAGCACGTGGCGGCGATCATGCTGACCTACCCCTCGACGCACGGCGTCTACGAGGAGGCCGTTCGCACGGTCGCGGACCTGGTCCACGAGGCCGGCGGCCAGGTCTACATCGACGGCGCCAACCTCAACGCGCTGGTCGGCCTCGCCCGGCCGGGCGAGCTGGGCGGCGACGTCAGCCACCTCAACCTGCACAAGACGTTCTGCATCCCGCACGGCGGCGGTGGCCCGGGCGTCGGGCCGGTCGCGGTGAAGTCGCACCTCGCCCCGTTCCTCCCGGGCGACCCGACGCCCGCGCACGCGGGCGCCGACCAAGCGCACGGCGTCGCCCCCGTTGCGGCGGCGCTGTGGGGTTCGGCCGGCGTGCTGCCGATCTCGTGGGCGTACGTCGCCCTCATGGGCCCCGAGGGGCTCACCCGCGCCACGGAGTCGGCGGTCCTGGCCGCCAACTACGTCGCCGCGAGGCTGAACGACGCGTTCCCGGTCCTGTACACGGGCCCCGGCGGGCTCGTCGCGCACGAGTGCATCCTCGACCTGCGCGGCATCACCCGCGACACCGGCGTCACGGCCGAGGACGTCGCCAAGCGGCTGGCGGACTACGGGTTCCACGCGCCGACGCTGGCGTTCCCGGTGCCCGGCACGCTCATGGTCGAGCCGACCGAGAGCGAGGACCTCGCGGAGCTGGACCGCTTCATCGAGGCGATGCTCGCGATCCGCCACGAGATCGACGAGGTCGCCGCGGGCACCTGGCCGCTCGAGGACTCCCCGCTCCGCAACTCCCCCCACACCGCCGCGGCCGTGACCGCCGACGACTGGACCCACCCCTACAGCCGGCAGGTGGCCGCGTTCCCCGTCGCCGGCCTCCGGGCCGGCAAGTACTGGCCACCCGTCCGCCGCATCGACGGCGCGTACGGCGACCGCCACCTCGTCTGCTCCTGCCCGCCGATCGAGGCCTTCGCGGAGGTGTCCGAGTGAGCGAGACCCTGTCCCCTCTGAACGACGAGCACATCGCCCTCGGCGCCACGATGGTGCCCTTCGCGGGCTGGCTCATGCCGCTGCGGTACTCGTCGGACATCGCCGAGCACACCGCGGTGCGCACCGCCGCCGGGCTCTTCGACCTGAGCCACATGGGCGAGATCGCGGTGCACGGGCCGGATGCTGCCGCGTACCTCGACCACGCGCTCGTCGGCGCGATGTCGCAGGTCAAGCCCATGCGCGCGAAATACACGATGATCTGCGCCCCCGACGGCGGCGTCATCGACGATCTCGTCGTGTACCGCCTGGACGAGGACGAGTTCATGGTCGTCGCCAACGCGTCGAACGCGGCGACGGTGTACGACGAGCTCGTCGACCGCATGTCCGGGTTCACCGTCGGCCTGCGCGACGACTCGTCGGCCACCGCCCTGGTCGCGGTCCAGGGCCCGCACGCCGCGGAGATCCTCCGGGCGACCGCGGGCCTCGAGGAGGACCCGTCGATCTCGGGCGGGACCGCGTTCGGCGAGCTGAAGTACTACGCCTGCCTGCGGATGCGCTTCGCCGGGGAGCCCGTGCTCGTCGGCCGCACCGGGTACACCGGCGAGGACGGCTACGAGATCTGGATCGAGGCCGACCGCGCCCCCTCGCTGTGGCGGGCGCTCGCGGCGGCCGGCGAAGCCTACGCCCGGGCGCAGGCGACGGCCGATCGCGCCGCCCTTGCGGCGG
>Ga0207836_1000217_pt1 | contig 12766 bp, 11 predicted proteins | sample LuqExpMetageno18_FD_187776 | JGI IMG/M metagenome (GOLD analysis project Ga0207836, IMG submission 187776) | Tropical forest soil microbial communities from Luquillo Experimental Forest, Puerto Rico - Sample 18 (SPAdes) | ecosystem: Environmental > Terrestrial > Soil > Tropical forest ...
CCCCCGGCCAGGTCGTCGTCGGCGACACCACCACGCTCCGGCTCTACCAGGCGCTGCGCGCCGCCGCGTCGATGCGCCCCGGCGCAGGTGTGCTGGTCACCGACCCCGGCTCGTTCCCGACGGACCTCTACATGGCGCACGAGGTGGCGGCCGAGGTCGGGTGGCGCGTCGAGCTCGCGGACCCCGATGACCTCCCCGCGGTCCTCGAGAGGATCGCCGCAGGCGGCGAGCGGGTCGCGGCGGTGGCGTTCTCGCACGTCGACTACCGCACCGGGCGGCTGTGGGACCTGCCCGGGCTCGTGGCGGCCACGCATCGCGTCGGGGCGCTCGCGATCGTCGACCTGTGCCACTCGGCGGGCGCGCTGCCCGTCGGGCTCGACGACTCCGGCGTCGACCTGGCCGTCGGCTGCACGTACAAGTTCCTCAACGGCGGGCCCGGCTCGCCCGCATACCTGTACGTCCCGGCCCGCCACCAGGCGGCATTCGCCAACCCGGTGCCCGGCTGGCACGGCCACGCGGACCCGTTCGCCATGACAGGCACGTACGAACCCGCCGAGGGCGTCGCGCGGGCGCGGACCGGCACGCCGCCGATGCTCTCGCTCGCCGCCCTCGAGGCCGCGCTCACCGCCTTCGACGGCGTCGACGTCGCGGCCGTGCGCACCCGATCCCTGTCGCTCACGCGCTTCCTGCGGGCGTGCCTCGAGGCGCTCGTGCCGGGGGTCGACGTCGTCACGCCGCGGGACGACGAGCGTCGCGGCTCCCAGGTGTCCGTGCGCGACGAGCACGCCTACGGGATCGTCCAGGCGCTCATCGGGCGGGGCGTCGTCGGCGACTTCCGGGCGCCGGACGTCGTGCGGCTCGGCGTCGCCGCGCCCTACCTGACGCACACGGAGATGCTGACCGCCGCGGCGGCATACGCCGACGTGCTCGAGGCCGGCGAGCACCTGGACGAGCGGTACGCCCGCAGGTCGATCGTCACCTGACGTCGGTCAGCGGGCCAGGGCGTCCTCGCGGGCCGCGCGGGCGGCGACGACCTCGTCGGCCAGCCTGGACAGGCCCTCGAGCAGCACGGGACGCGCGGACGCCAGGCTGATCCGGACGCGGCCGGCGGCCTGCACGCCGAACGTCGCCCCCGGCGCCACGGCGACGTGACGGCGCTCCAGCAGACGGTGCGCGAAGGCGTCGGTGTCCTCCTCCTCCACGTCGACGAGCAGGTAGAAGGCGCCCTCGGGCCGCGAGTACCCGACGCCTCGAGCCGTGAGGAGCTCCATCGCCGCGTCCCGCCGCTCGCGATACGAGTCAACGGCGGCCGCGACCGCCTCCTGGGGCCCGGTGAGCGCGGCCAGCGCGCCGACCTGACCCACCGTCGAGGGGCAGGCGACCTCCGCCTCGGCGAGGTGGCCGAGAACCTCGACGAGCTCGCGGGACGGCGTCGCCACCCAGCCGATCCGCCAGCCCGTCATCGCATACGTCTTCGACACGCTGCCGAAGACGACCACGCGCCCGTCGGTGTCGAACGCCGCGGGCGACACGAACGGTGCACCGAACGTGATCGCCTCGTAGCACTCGTCGGACAGCAGCCACAGGTCGTTGCGCCGGGCGACGTCGACGAGCTGCTCGAGCACCGCCGCGGGGTACACCGCTCCGGTCGGGTTGTCCGGCGAGCAGACGAGCAGGGCGCGCGTGCGCGGCGTGATCGCGGCCTCCACCTCGGCGGGCACGGGCACGTACCCGCGCTCCGGCCGGGTCGGATAGGTGCGCGGGATCGCGCCGGCGGCCGTCGCGGCCATCGCCCAGTTCGGGAACATCGGGTCGGGCAGCAGCACCTCGTCCCCCGGCCCGAGCACCGCCTGGAACGCCATCGACAGCCCGTGCATGGCGCCGTGAGTCACGACGACGTGGTCGGGGGTCGTCGCGCGGCCGGCCCGCGCCGTGACGCGTTCCGCGATCGCCGCGCGCAGCGCCGGGAGGCCGGTGGCGGACGTGTACCCGGTACGCCCCTCGCGCCCGGCCGCCGCGGCCGCCTCGACCACGTGGAGCGCCACCTCCTGGTCCGGCTCGCCGATCTCGAGGTGCAGCGCCTCGGGATCCGCCAGCGCGAGGTCCATGAGGGTGCGGATGCCGCTGCGCGGCACGAGCAGGGCGGGCGACGTGGGCGCGGGGATCGGCACGAACCGGATGTTACCGACCAGTACGGTCGTCAGGCCTCCCGCGCCAGCCCAAGGTGCCTGGTCACGCCGTCCCATCCGGGGAGAAGGGAGCGGACGAGACCCGCGAGGCCCGCAGGGAACACCTCGATGTCGAGCGCCTCCAGATCGTCGACCGCCCACCAGCGCACCTCGTCGAGCACGTCCGCCTCGACGTCGGTCCACTCCTCGCGCGAGAACGCCGGGAGGGTGGCCGTGTCGACCCGGGAGAGGAAGAACTCCTCGTCCTGCCGGCACCACCGCGCGAAGAAGTCGAACAGCGCCTGGCGCGTGCAGACCGGACCGGCCAGCTCGTCGGGCGCCAGCGTGATGCCGGTCTCCTCGCGCAGCTCCCGCGCGGCGGCCTGCCGCGGGGTCTCGCCCGCGTCGATCCCGCCGCCGACGGTGAACCACCAGGAGCGCTCCGGCTGGTCGACGTCGTGGCCGCGTACGAGCAGCACGCGGTCCGCCTCGTCGAGCAGGATCACGCGGGCCGCGCGCCGGTACGGGATGCCGTCCGGCCCCGGCACCCAGTCGGGCCCCAGCTCGGGCATGTCAGCGGGTGGGGTGGCTCACCAGCCGCGCTCGGCCAACCGGTGCGGCACCGGCACGTCGTCGACGTTGATGCCGACCATCGCCTCGCCGAGCCCGCGCGACACCTTGGCGATGACGTCCGGGTCGTCGTAGAAGGTCGTCGCCTTGACGATCGCGGCGGCCCGCTGCGCGGGGTTCCCGGACTTGAAGATGCCGGAGCCGACGAACACGCCCTCGGCCCCGAGCTGCATCATCATCGCGGCGTCGGCCGGGGTGGCGATTCCGCCCGCGGTGAAGAGCACCACCGGCAGCTTGCCTGCCTTGGCGACCTCGGCCACCAGGTCGTACGGCGCCTGCAGCTCCTTGGCCGCCAGGAACAGCTCGTCCTCCGGCAGGGAGGTCAGGCGACGGATCTCGTCGCGGATGGTCCGCATGTGCGTGGTCGCGTTGGAGACGTCGCCGGTGCCGGCCTCGCCCTTGGAGCGGATCATCGCCGCGCCCTCGGTGATGCGGCGCAGCGCCTCGCCCAGGTTGGTCGCACCGCAGACGAAGGGAACGGTGAACGCCCACTTGTCGATGTGGTGGCTGTAGTCGGCCGGGGTCAGCACCTCGGACTCGTCGACGTAGTCGACGCCGAGCGCCTGCAGCACCTGCGCCTCGACGAAGTGCCCGATCCGCGCCTTGGCCATCACCGGGATGGACACCGCGGCGATGATCCCGTCGATGAGGTCGGGGTCGCTCATGCGGGCGACGCCGCCCTGCGCGCGGATGTCGGCCGGGACGCGCTCGAGCGCCATGACGGCGACCGCGCCCGCGTCCTCGGCGATCTTCGCCTGCTCCGGCGTGACGACGTCCATGATCACGCCGCCCTTGAGCATCTCGGCCATGCCGCGCTTCACCTTGGCGGTGCCGACGACGCCGGAGGTGGTCTCGTTCTCGCTGGTCACGTGTGCCTCGCCTACGAAAGGTGGTGGAGGATCGTCTTGTTCCATGCTAGCGGCGGCCCGTCGACCGGTCCCCGGCCGTCTCAGCCGCGAGGCAGCACGTGACGAAGGCCCGCGGGCCATTCGTCGTCCAGCTCGAAGGTGACGGGCTCGGGGGCGCTGCCGGCGAGGCGCAGCAGCCGCACCAAGGGCGCCCGCCTGGCGCTGCGCGTCAGGGCGACGGCGTCGTTGTGGAACCGCCGGGCGAGCTGCATGCGGAACCAGGCGGCCGAGAGGTCGTCGAGCAGGGCGCCGCCCGCCTCGTCGGTCACCATGAGCGCGACCTCGTGCGGGTCGTCGAGCACCTCGCGCAGGGCGCCGGTCAGGTCGCTCTCCAGCTGTCCCCGGTCCTGGCCGTCGACGGCCGCGCGGGCGGTCGCGGACCCCTCGGCGAGCGCCCGGCGCAGCTCGCGCGCGGCCCCGGGAGCGCCGGTGTCGCCACCCGCCGCGAGGGCCGCCCAGGCGGCCTCGCCGACGACGATCGAGCTCGCCGGGTCGAGCACGCCGGACGTGGCCAGCTCGGCGGCAGCGGTGGCCCGCCGCACCAGCTGCTGGTCGAGGACGCTGCGGGAGGCCTCGACGCGTCGGTGCAGCCGGTCGAGGCGGCTGGCGTCGACCCACACGAACCACAGGACCAGCGCCAGCAGGATGCCGACGACGAGGACGACCTCGGCCCAGCTCAAGGTCACCGGTTCTCCTTGCCCGCGCGGCGCCCGCGCGGGCCGCGCTGCGACGACGGGTCCTCGCCCACGGGGGCGTCGTGGCCGGCCACGGCCATCTCGTAGACGGCGAGCACCTGGTCGGTGACCCCGGACCAGTCGTAACGGCGCACGGTCTGCCGGCCGGCGGCGACGGTGTCCCGCCGCAGCTGCGGGTCGTCGAGGACGCGCAGCAGCGTCGCGGCCAGGTCGGCGCTGTCACCCGTGCGGAACAGCACGCCCGCCTGCCCCTCGTCGAGCACGCGGGAGAACGCGCCCAGGTCGCTCGCCACGACAGGCGTCCCGGCGGCCATCGCCTCGACGAGGACGATGCCGAACGACTCCCCGCCGGTCTGCGGCGCGCAGTACACGTCCGCCGAGGCGAGCAGCTCCGCCTTCTTCTCGTCGGACACCCCACCGAGGAACTCGACCGACGACGCCCGCGGACCGAGGATCTCGGCGGCCTCGCCGGGCCCGAAGTCGCCCCGGCCCGCGACGAGGAACCGGGCGCCCGGGATCCGGTCGAGGACCGCGGGCACGGCGCCCAGCAGCACCGGCAGGCCCTTGCGCGGCTCGTCGAGCCGGCCGAGGAACGCGATCGTCGGCGCCTCGAGCGTGCCGGTCCAACGCTCGTCCCTGCCTGCCGCGGCGAACCTGTCGACGTACACGCCGTTCGGGATCACCACGGCGTCGCCGCCCAGGTGCTCGACGAGCGTGCGGCGGGCGTCCTCCGACACGGCGATCCGGGCGGAGATCTTCTCCAGCGACTGCCGCACCAGCGGGTACGCGATCTGGAGCGAGCGCGACCGGCTCATCGAAGAGTGGAAGGTGCCGACGATCGGGCCCTGCGCGATCCACATGGCCAGCATCCCCACGCTGGGGGTCACAGGTTCGTGCAGGTGCAGCACGTCGAACTCCCCCGCGGCCAGCCACTTGCGCACGCGCGCCGCCGTCACCGGCCCGAACGTCAGGCGGGCGACCGAGCCGTTGTAGTGCACCGGCACGGCGCGACCCGCTGCGACGACGTAGTCCGGGAGCGGGGTGTCGTCGGCGGCCGGGGCGAGCACCGACACCTCGTGGCCGCGGGCGATGAGCTCTTCGGCGAGGTCGCGCACGTGGAACTGCACGCCGCCCGGCATGTCGAACGAGTAGGGGCAGACGAGGCCGACCTTGAGGTGGTGGTGCCGCTGTCGCGACAGAGCCCTCATCGGGTGGCCTCCGACTCGACCGTGGCGGCGTACCGATCGGGGTCGAGGTCCTCGATGAACACGCGCTGCAGCATGTGCCAGTCCTCGGGGTGCTCCCGGATCGCGTCGCCGAGGATGTCCACCCACGCCTGCGTCATCACACGTATCCGCTCGCGCGTCGGCAGGTCGGCCGGGGGGGTCGGCACCTCGGTGAACTCGAAGTGGATGCCCCACGGCGACCGGGCGGCCCGACGCCGTGCACCGCGGAGGCGCTCGTACGTGATCGCGGTGACCACCACGGGGGCGCCCGTGCTGACGCCCAGCGCGGCCGGCCCGGCGGCCACGCGCGCGCGGTGCCCGAAGAGGTCCACCTCGACGCCCTTCGCCGACAGGTCGCGGTCGGCCAGCAGGGCCAGGACGCCGGGGCCGGTACGCGTGACCCGCACGAGCTGGCGGAACACGTCGCCGGTGCCGCTCGTCGGGATGATCCGCAGGCCGATGCCCTCCCGGAACGTGAGGAACTCCTGGTACACCTCTTCGGGCTCGAGCCGCTCGGCCACGGTGGTGACCGGCGCGAGCTCGCGCGCCGCCCACGCGCCGGCCAGGTCCCAGTTGCCCAGGTGGCCCAGGACGAGCACCACCTGACGCCCCTCGTCCAGGTGGGGCTGGACGGCCTCCCGGTGCCCCACCGTCACGCGCGAGTCGATCTGCGCCCAGCGGCGACCTGGCAGCGTGAACGCCTCGCCGAAGTAGCGCAGGTACGTGCGCATGCCCCTGCGCGACAGCCGGCGGAGGCCCGCGGTGTCGAGGTCGGGACGCACGCGCGCGAGGTTCGCCTCCAGCCGCCGGACTCCGGAGCCGTGCTTGAGCCAGACGACATCGGCGGCGACGAACATCGCCCCCCGCACCAGCGGCTCGGGAAGGCGCCTGCCCCAGCGCCAGGCCGCCGCGTAGGCGCGGCCCAGATCCAGCCTCAAGAGGAGGCCTCCTGCACCTGGCGGCGCACGACGAGCATCCGCTGCACGATGGTGACCAGCGACGCGACCGCGAGCAGGCCGAGGGCGACCGTGAGCAGCGGGCGCGGCACGCCGAGCCCGACCACCCCGGCGGCGACGAGCGTGACGAGGATGCGGTCGCCGCGCTCCGCGATGCCCACGTTGGCCGTCATGCCCAGGCCCTCGGCGCGGGCCCGCGCGTACGGCACGATCGCGCCGAGCACCAGGCACGCCAGCGCGAGGATCGCGGTCAGCCGGTCGGCGCCGCGGCCGGTGTACCAGATCACCAGGCCGGCGAAGATCGCGCCGTCGACGAACCGGTCGAGCGTCGAGTCGAGGAAGGCGCCCCACGGGCCGCTACGGCCGGCGCGACGCGCCATCAGCCCGTCGATCGTGTCCAGGATGGTGGTCACGCCGAGCAGGAGTGAGCCGAGGAACAGGTGGCCCGTCGGGAACAGCCACAGCGCCAGTGCGACCGACACGACGGTGCCGCCGATCGTCACCTGGTCGGGCGTGATGCCTGCCTTGAGCAGGCCGTCGGCCAGCGGTCCCATGAGACGGCCCCAGGCCGTCCGCAGCCGGCTCAGCACGCGGGGCTCCCCTCGTCGGTGATCGCCTGAGCCCACGCGGCGGCGAGCCGTGCGCGGGTGTCGGCCAGGATCTCCGGCAGCGCCCGGGTGCGGGCCACGATCGGCAGGAAGTTGGAGTCGCCGCGCCACCGCGGCACCACGTGCTGGTGCAGGTGCGCGGCGATGCCCGCGCCGGCCACGTCGCCGATGTTCATGCCGAGATTGAACCCCTGCGGGCCGTAGGCCGTGCGCAGCGCGCGCATGGCGATCCGCGTCGTGAGGCCGAGCTCGGTGACCTCGTCGGGCGTCAGCTCGGTGTAGTCCGCGACATGCCGGTACGGGCAGACGAGCACGTGGCCGGAGTTGTACGGGTACAGGTTGAGCAGGGCGTACGTCAGAGCGCCGCGGCCGACGACGAGGCTGTCCTCGTCGCGCAGCGACGGCGCCCGGCAGAACGGGCACCCGTCCCCCGCGGCGCCGTCGACGGGCTTGTTCTCCCCGCCGATGTACGCCATCCGGTGGGGCGTCCAGAGCCTCTCGAACCCGTCCGGCACGCCGGCGAGCTCGGCCGCGGCCGGATCTTCGCTCACACCTGCACCCGGTCCCGCACGGCCACCACGATCCGCTCGATCGCCTCGTCGACCGGCACGCCGTTGTCCTGGTGCCCGTCGCGGTAGCGGAAGGAGACGGCCCCCGCCGCCACGTCCTCCCCGCCGGCGATGAGCACGAACGGCACCTTCTCCTTGGAGGCGTTGCGGATCTTCTTGCCGAACCGGTCGTCCGACAGGTCGACCTCCGCTCGGATGCCCTTGGCCGCCAGCTTGGCCACGACGTCCTTGAGGTAGTCGTCGAACGCCTCGGCCACCGGCACCGCCACCACCTGGACGGGCGCCAGCCAGGCCGGGAACGCACCGGCGTAGTGCTCGACGAGGATCGCGAAGAACCGTTCGATCGACCCGAAGAGCGCGCGGTGGATCATCACGGGTCGCTGTCGCGTGCCGTCGGCCGCGGTGTACTCCAGCTCGAACAGCTCCGGCTCGAAGAAGTCGAGCTGGATGGTCGACAGCTGCCAGGTCCGCCCGATCGCGTCCTTGGCCTGGACCGAGATCTTCGGGCCGTAGAAGGCCGCGCCCCCGGGGTCGTCGACCAGCTGGAGCCCCGACTCGGTGGCGACCTCGCGCAGCGTCGCGGTCGCCTCCTCCCAGCTCGCGTCGTCGCCCACGGACTTCTTCGGGTCGCGCGTCGACAGCTCGAGGTAGAACTCGTTGAGGCCGTAGTCGCGCAGAAGGTCCAGCACGAAGGTGAGCAGCGACGCGAGCTCCTCGCGCATCTGCTCGCGCGTGGTGTAGATGTGCGCGTCGTCCTGCGTGAAGCCGCGAGCGCGGGTCATGCCCTGCACCACGCCGGACTTCTCGTAGCGGTACACCGTGCCGAACTCGAACAGGCGCAGCGGCAGCTCGCGGTAGCTGCGGCCGCGGGCCCGGTACACGAGGTTGTGCATCGGGCAGTTCATCGGCTTGAGGTAGTAGTCCTGCCCCTCGCGCTTGACGGTGCCGTCCTCGTGGAACTCGGTGTCCAGCCGCATCGGGGGGTACATCCCGTCGGCGTACCAGTCCAGGTGCCGCGACGTGTGGAACAGCTGGGCCTTGGTGATGTGCGGGGTGTTGACGAACGAGTAGCCCGCCTCGACGTGCCGGCGCCGGCTGTACTCCTCCATCTCCATGCGGATGATGCCGCCCTTGGGATGGAACACCGCCAGGCCGGAGCCGATCTCGTCCGGGAAGGAGAACAGGTCCAGCTCGGAACCGAGGCGGCGGTGGTCGCGGCGCTCCGCCTCGGCGATCCGTTCGAGGTGGGCCTTGAGCTCGTCCTTCGTCGGCCACGCCGTGCCGTAGACGCGCTGCAGCTGGGGGTTCTTCTCGCTGCCGCGCCAGTACGCCGCGGCGGAGCGGGTGAGCTGGAAGCCGTTGGCGATCAGCCGGGTGCTCGGCAGGTGCGGGCCGCGGCACAGGTCCTGCCACGCGACGGTGCCGTCGCGGCGGACGTTCTCGTACATCGTCAGGCCGCCGAGGCCGACCTCGACGGACGCCCCGTCCTCGTGGTCCGCCTCGCCCTTCAGGCCGATGAGCTCGAGCTTGTACGGCTCGGCGGCCTCGATCTCGCGGGCCGCGGCCTCGGAGACGTCGACGCGGCGGAAGGTCTGGCCCTCTTTGACGATGCGGGCCATCACCTTCTCGAGCTCGCGCAGGTCGTCGGGCGTGAACGGGTGCTCGACGTCGAAGTCGTAGTAGAACCCGTCGGTGATCGGCGGGCCGATGCCGAGCCGCGCCGACGGGTTGACCTCCTGGACGGCTTGCGCCAGCACGTGCGCCGTCGAGTGCCGCAGCACGGCCAGGCCGTCCGGCTCTCCGATGGTCACGGCCCCGACGACGGCGCCGTCCGGGAGCTCGCGCGCCAGGTCGCGCAGCTCGCCGTCCACGCGCACGACGACGACGTCACGGCGCTCGCCGAACAGGTCGGTGCCCGTCGTGCCCGCCGCCACGGTCGTCACGACGCCGTCGACGGTCAGGGTGATCTGCTCGGACACGACTGATGCTCCTCGGGGGCCGGGTTGCCTCGCGGCTCACGGCTGACCGCCGGGCCGGGCGTGCTCGATGCTACCGACCTTGGGTGCCCGCCTGGTCCTCGGAGCCAGGGACGGGCTCAGACGCGCTGCAGCTCGTCGTCGGGCACCACCGGCGTGCGGTTGCGCGACCGGAGCCAGCCGACCACCGAGATGGCGGTGAAGGCCAGCATCACCGCGCCCTGCCGGGCGAGCGTCGCAGGGCTGCGCTCCTGTTCGCCGAGGATCGCGGGCAGCGCGAGCACCGCGAAGACGAAGGCGAACGTCGCGTAGAAGCCCGCCCAGAGGCGCTTGGAGTGGAGGAAGACCTCCCGGCCCGGGAGCAGCGTCAGGGGTAGCAGGCTCGTGACGAGGTACGTCAGCCCCTCGATCGTCGTCGCGGACAGCGTGTCGGCCGTGAACCCGGCGAACCCGCCGACGGGAGCGTTCTCTGCCTGGCCGCCCTTCGAGCCGAAGAACATCGAGTAGGCGACCCAGGCGGCGATCGCGAAGACGAAGACCACGGTGTGCCGGGCGATGACGGCCTTGCTCTTGCGCACCTGGTCCGCGCCCTCCCCCGCGTTCACGCCGACGACCAGGCCGAGGAAGAGGCCCGGCGACAGGGCGAGGAAGCGGCCGACGCCCACGCCGGCGAGAGCCGCCAGGAGGCCGATGGGCTCGGCCCGCACCTCGGCGTCGACGCCCCACCACGTGCGGGCGAGCAGCGCCCCTACCTGGGAGGCGACCACCGTGATGAGCGTCAGCGCCACGAACAGCGAGGCAATGGTGGAGAGCGAGCGGGCGTCCCAGGCCAGGTGCGGGTCGGCCAGGCCGAAGGCGGCTCCCGCAAGGAGCGCGACCAGCAGCGGGCCGGCCAGGGACCATCGCGTGCGCCTGGACACCTGGTCGACCGCCCGGTTGAGCGTGAGGGCCACGGCCGCCATGGCACGGCCCATGCGGCCGTGCGAGCGCTTCTCGATCGCGGAGTCCAGCAACGAGCCGGGCAGCGCCACGAGGAGGAACCAGAGCGCGGCCGTCGCAGCGCCCACGGCGATCCGGCGCGGGTCGGCCAGGACGTCACGGAACGTCGGGAGGCTGTTGTGCAGGATCGTCGGATCCGCGGCCGGCGGCGGCGGCACGTCGGGCGCGGCCGGCGCTGGTGGCGCAGCGAGCACCCGGGTGACCGGCTCGGTGACCTGAGGCGTCGGCTGTGCCGTGGGTGTCGGCGTCGGGGACGGTGTGGGTGCCGCAGAGTGCCGGACGTGCGGGGTCGGCGACGGGACCACGACCGTCACCACGGATGGCGCCGCGTAGCCGCCCCCGCTCGGAGAATCGCTTGCGGTCGGCTTCTCCGGAGTCGTCGTGCTCCACCCCGGCATGGCGAACAGCACGACGAACACTGGAGCGGCGAGGATCACGCCGAGCACGGCTCGCGCCGACCGGGGTGCGAACGCCGCCCGCCAGGGGCGATGTCCCAGGTTCACCTCCACGCGACCCCCCGGCGGCCGAGACGCAACAGCGACTGGGCTGAGTATCGGCGCCTGGGATGATTCGGGACAATAGTCCCAGACCACCTTTTTCTACACATATCGGTCGGGGTCGGCCTCGGCGTGCCGGCCGGCGCAGCCGGGACCTCCGGCCCGATCCCCTGCACCGGCCGCGGTGCGAGCCTCACGCCATGGGCTCCACGCCGGCCTCGGCGCCGCCGGACCGCGCAGCTGAACCCCGGCGGTGTTGGGCGACGCGGCCGACCTCGCGTGCACGCCGCTCGACCGTGCCCGTCCCTTGTGGGCCGCGCGCTGGCTGACCGGGTGGGACGAGACCGCGGCACGGCGCGGCGCGCTCGTCGTCGTGCTCCACCACGTCCTCGTGGACGGCGTCGGCGGGCTCGGCGTGCTCGCCGCCCTCGCAGACCCCGACGATGAAGCCGACCCGCCCGTTCCGGCGCCCGGTGCACGACGCGCAGGTGCGTCGGCGTGGCTCCACGGCCTGCTCGAGCTCGGGATCGGCATCCCGAGGTTGGCGTCCCGCACCTCGCTCAACCGGCCCACCGGTCCACGGCGCCGGCTCGACGTCGCGCGGGTGCCGCTCGCCGCCTTCCGTGACGGCGCCCATCGGCACGGCGGCACCGTCAACGACGCCATGGTCGCGGCCGTCGTCGGAGCCCTCACCGATCTGCTCGCGCGGCGCGGCGAGCACCCAAGCCGCCTCGTCGTGTCCGTGCCGGTCACGGCCCGGCAGGCGGGCGACCGACGGGCGGGCAACGACAACGGGGTCCTCCCGGTCGCCGTGCCCACCGGCGTCGACCGCGCGGGTCGCGTGCGGCACATCTCCACCGCGACCGAGCGCCGCAAGGCCCGCCCGCGCGGGCGTTCCGCGCTCCCCCTCGGCGCGACCTTCCGCGCGCTCGCGGCGCTCGGGTGGTTCCGCTGGTTCATCGAGCACCAGCGCCTGGTCCACACCTTCGAGACAAACGTCCGCGGACCCGCGCGCCGGCTCCGCATCGCCGGTCATGACGTGAGCGCGGTGCTGCCCGTCGCGGTGAACCCGGGGAACGTCGGGGCGTCCTTCGCCGTCCTCTCCTACGCGGGCGAGCTGGCCGTCACGGTGATCCGCGACCCGCGCGTCGTGCCCGACGACGACGACCTCGTCGGCCTGCTGACCGACCAGCTGCACACGTTCGCCCAGGGCCTTTCGGCACCCGCGCCGTAGCCTGGGCCCATGCCCGGACCGGGCCTTCTGCTGAGCGCCGTGCGCGACGAGGCCGTCGAACACCTCGTCGGCGGCACGAGCGTGGACCTGCGGGGGCAGAAGGGTTCGGGCCGCAGCATGCTCGTGGCCGCGATCACGTCCGAGCTCGTCGAGCGCGGATGGGACGTGGTCCGCGTCCAGGCCGTCGCGACGCTCAAGGACCGGCCGCTCGAGGCGCTGGCCGTCGCCGATCTCGCCCGTCGCACGGATCAGCGCGACGCCTCGGCCGTCAGCGCGGCGGTCCGGCGGGTCGCGCGGGCC
>Ga0207836_1000220_pt1 | contig 12616 bp, 17 predicted proteins | sample LuqExpMetageno18_FD_187776 | JGI IMG/M metagenome (GOLD analysis project Ga0207836, IMG submission 187776) | Tropical forest soil microbial communities from Luquillo Experimental Forest, Puerto Rico - Sample 18 (SPAdes) | ecosystem: Environmental > Terrestrial > Soil > Tropical forest ...
GATTAACCTTACCAATACATCTGTTACTATAACTAATTCTAATGGCAACATTATGTTTTCCGGCGCCAATGTTGTTGAATGGTGGGAGGCAAAAGATCAAATCGCTGTAGTTTTCGATGAAGGCAATGCATTCAAAATTATCATTATTGGACGTCGTGGTGAATTCTACGTAACAATATCTACTAACGCAATCCCATCACAAATGTTCTGTAACAATGATTACTGGAGAATTGGTTTCAATAATGTCTACTACACATATGAGTTAGTTCGGTACGAGCTAAAACTATTATCTATAATCGTTTGTCCTGAAGTTTATGCTAATGGATACATGAACTCTGAATCAAGTGTTCAAGGAACTATCGGTAACGAATCCAATGAACATCTTGAGCTGCTTTTAAAATTAGCAAACTATGTATGCAAAAAAGCAAGACGCATTGACTGGGTAGTCAACACATGGCATAGCTAGATGTCTATTTAGAAATCACATCCAAGAATTTCTTGGTAAGATGTTTTTTCATCAAACTTACAACAAACATAGCAGTGTCCTTGTCATTGGCTTTTGAAGTAGACAATGTTTTCAATAATTTTTTCTGAGATTCATCTGCGGTAAACACAGTAATAGTACCTAATCTTTCAATGCCGGTTTCGGATGGAAGTTCAATACTAGTCTCATTTAGGAGGCTACATGTTTTTGGGAAATTAAAACTCATAAATCTGTTGTACAAACCCAAAAGTTCATCATAACCTGTTGGCGTACATAAATCTTCTAGATCATGCAAGATAAATTTAGCTGCAGAATTTGTCGCGATTCTTCTATCGAATTCTTGGAGAGAAGGCATCATTTCTGCTGACGCTATCTTCAAAGTAACCTTCGGATTCTTGAATAAGTTCCTAACGAATGCGTTGGTGTATACCTTCACGCAATCATTGAATGTTACTTCAACGGAATTGTAAGTGATAATACTGTCCATTTTATTGAGACTGATAGTAAGTTCTTCCAAAGCTCTGAAGACATTATCCATTTCTGAGTTCATTGTGTAGTTGTTTGTGATACTTCATCTTGGGATTCAATTTTAGTTCTGCAACAAAAAAAATATATCTAGCCGTTTAACTATTTCTTAGTGTCTTGTAACCATGACCATACATATGCGCCAAATATACATGCATTCAAAACTAGTCTCCGCTGCAATAATCTTACGAATGACCAATTTCTACAGAACTCCGTGATACAATAATCAGACATACTCATCGCAGCTATTTTATGCGGTTTGAATGACGTATTGATTCGTGGATAATAGTGTCTACGATATCGCATTGCAAATGTACAAAGACAGAATCCGTCCACAATAACCCATTCTAATACACTAGTGGTAAACATATTCATTAAACATTTGGCGACCGGAAAATCGGACATCTTGATTGGTCGTTAATATCTCTTGTAGTCTGTACGTCAATTTTATTTGCTAGCCGTTATATCGATACGAAATCTAAAATTGATTCCCGGTATTTATGATTACAAATATCAACATGTCATCTGAAATCGCTACTATCGAAAAGCTCATTGAAGATCTCAAGCAACTCCAAGCCACTAAAGAGACTTCCCCCAAAGAAATCTGTGACAATTACATTCGGAGATGGCGAGATTTTCACGTTCACAGATGAACATGTATACGACTTGTTTGGTGTCTCAAATGTGGATGTTGATTTCAAGTATAATGATAATCTTAGTCTATTTGTTGAGAACAACAAAACCGTTAGTACAGACGAAGCTGTACATGACATAGTTTACAACCTCAGATCCAAAATTACCAGCAAAGGTAGTCTTGAACTATGTAAGCTCGCCGAAAAATATTTTAAGAGATCTATGCCAGTAACATACAAATTACTTACTGGTGTAGGTACAGTTGTACCTGCATATATTTCAATCAAGCGTCTTGAAACAATGGCCGGCCTAAAATTACCCTCCAATAATGCCAAGATTCTTGAAGCAATCATGAGTCCAACTGCAGCAATTCAGGATAATCCTGCACTTGCTAAATTTGTTAAAGAAGTACTTCTCGAATCTCTTGATGGAACATTCAAAGGTATCATCCTAAACTAATTTTTTTGGTTAGCTCCACGTTACTACAGGGCAATCCAATTTGTTATATGTCACAATCACTGGATTGCTATTCGGATTATATGTCACATCAATAACACATACTCTTGTGACATTATTGTATACCACTATACTGCGTCCATAGTTCCGTGTCTCAAAACGATACTCATTGACCTTCGTGCCATCATACATTGTCAGACTACCGCTTTGATTGAATCCTCCGCACGCGGCTATGTACAGATCTTCATTCGCATACTTGAAGACGATACTATAAATTGTCATTGATTATATTTTTTGTTCGCATGACTCAAATTGAATACCTAATTTTTATTCATTGTCTTCAACACAACTATGTTTATACAGATTCATGGCAACAAAAAAATTAACCGACCTAGAAATTAAATTCCATGTCAGCTAGTATTCTGTTTTTGCGCATTTTTTGTCGGGTTTGTATGGCTCTAGTATTTTTGTAAATCATATCTTCCAATTCTTGGCCATGTTCGACGCAAACTTCATCCAACCTATACTGTCCTGTCGAGTAAAACATTTTTATACTACATGCATACACACCACTGGATAAACAACAACCATCACATTCTTTTGTGCCAGTCAACAGATCCCAGAATTGTGTCTTTTGGCAAGTTTTATTTTTTGAGTCATAGATCTTATCTAACACTAAGAATCGCTCAGGATCATTATCTCTGTATTCAATACAATATGTCTTTGTTATTGTGCTGGCGTATTCGTGTTCTTTGACAATGATTTTGTATACATTATCGGTGGCATATATTTCGACATTCTTATATCTATATAATGCATCAAAGAGTCTAGCAAACCAATATTTTTTGCTGACAGGATATTTACGCAGATAAGAGTTCCACATAATCTTAAATTTACAACCATCCATTCCGATATGTTTGCTTATATTTGCTACACATACTTTACATAGATACACTCCATTGTCATGGTCCGTATATCTATACAAATTGCCGTTATATGTAAGATACATATATTCGTCAACGAATACCAATCGACATCTTGAACCATAATCTAATTCACACATGCGCGGTGCCTTTATAGGTATAAAATACGACATCAAAGTATGTGAAAATAATGTTTTGGCAAAGTTTTGGATATTCCAAACACGAACTCTAAGTTCCCAATTATTATGCAACATCTTACACCATGCATGACCTGTATAAAACGAAGCCCCGATCAATGCTAATAAACATATCAGATTGACATATTTGTTAGACATTAATGCTTGAATTATATCCAACATATTTTATTCAAAGATATGTGGTGCGTCAAATTTATTCATATCTACCCAACTAAAAAAAGATATATGATCTCTTTTCATTTATTCAATCGTCGAGTATACCAATTTATTTATTTTCATGGCGAGTAGTTTACAGAACTCTTGATTGAAGTTGCAATCATCGGTTGTACACGTTACCTTTGCGCGGGTACTTATAACACCAAACTCAGTTCTAATGATAGCCAAAAGATTCATGTGGCCATCACGTATTTCGTATAAACCAAAATCATTACCACTCTTAACTCTGATGAAATCGTCGTCAAAACATACTTCTTGTGGTTCTGCGAATAGAGCTATCGCATGAGTAAAATGCACAATTTCTTTTTTGTCGACAACACTTATAACATTCATATCGAGATATTTACCCAAACGAAATACATATCTGTGTGATTCGAATTTTGCGTATCTTATGACATTCACGCTGCCGTCTTGATTAATTCTGTTCATCTTGAAATTGATTGGTATCTCGAGGTTCAAATTTAGTCATCATCAAACAATGAATGCCTCGGGCCCAGATAACGATTCTTATACAACAATGGATAGATTGATATTGGCAAATAGATTCTTAAAACTTCGGATCGCACAAATCTATCAAAAAAAGAAGTCAAGGCAAATCTCGCAAGCAAAGCAAGCAAATCAACTAATGAATAGGACTAGCTAACAACCTTTTAGGCATATTTGTCAAACACCAATCTCTTCCATTGTTTGCAATCATATATTTTTTGCCCTCAATACTAAGCATCAAACTATAGCCAGGAGCTATCTTACTAATAATTCCGTCAGATACTTTTGCATTGATCTTTACTAAAGTATATCCAATGACATCATTTCCGAATGCTGATATACCTGTGGTATGAAGCTTGTCTTCTCCAACAATAAGTGTCATGGTATTGTTTGGATAGTGCTCTTCAAAATATGCTCTTGACTCTTGTGTCAATTCTTTTTTGACATATTTTGAGATCTTTTCGAGCGACTCGAATTCAAGAATATGTGCGTAATAGTTCATGCCTGAATAATATTCTGTGATAGTTATAATTGTCTTGGAATTAGTCGAATCAATTTTAGTAAAAATTGAGCCTTGACACAGAGTACATTTCTATTATTGTTCGCCATGCCATATATTCCACGAGAAATATTTGAGACGATTTCAGGCTATATGTACATCACCGACTCTATAATATCATTGGACGCATTGTGTCAGGCATCCCATGCTATCATACAAAATAAGCCCCTAACACAGAAACTATGTATGCGTCGAAATGTCGCTGTGTTGAAACATTCTTTGGTGACTACTGTAAACTATGATCTATATCGACAGGCAGCGCATCGCGAGCTGGAAGTATTTAATGACGCCTGCATATATAACTTATTGGGCGTAGCAACGATGATCTATCGACAAAATTATGTCGGATGGCAAAAAATAGAGTTTATGCGCAATCTGTGTTTCGGCAATCTTCTTGTTTTCAGGACACTATTTTCTGTAGATGACATTATTACGACAATAGGAACATGGGACTTGATAAGTATAATCGCCAATGACAACTATCCACAGATCTCCGAATACCTGATGTCTATCGACTGTATCAAAAAAATATTTATGTTAGTCTGCGAAATGGCAGATGAACATTAAATTTTTGCTGCCTGTGCTGTCTGAACAGATGGTGTTGCTTGTGTTACTTGCATAACTTTTTTCTTGATACGCATCGCAGGATTATACTCGATACTTGCTGGTGCCCACATACAGTCTAAGGATTCTTCGTCGAACGATTCATCATTGATCGCATTAACACATATGGTCATCAAGTCATTTAGTGTCAAATCGCCATCTTCAGATTCTTCATATTGTCTAATCGTGCGTCTGTATCTATTCGCGGCCTCGTTTCCAACACATCTACGAATCAGATTGCACATACTTCCAGAACCATATGACATCAATGTACCATACACTCTCACAACATCAAGATCACTATGCGATGTCATGTATTCATCTCTTTCAGTGTATCCTGGGAATGTCTCTTGTACAACATTACATACGTCAGATTTTGGGTTATCTTTATACACCACCGTGATATTTTTTGGATCTACTTTGAGATCCTCTAAGAGATATTTTTTGGCCATAGCATCTACACCTGTGGCAGTTCCAATGATAAACTTATTATCCGAACTAAAGATCTCTGCATTGATTGCTGGAATATAGTGTTTATCGAAGAGTTCCTGTGACAAGTCGGTATGGCCACTGATCATAATGGTGAAATCGGACATGGTAATTATAGTGAAGCAATGCATGAATCAATTTTAAGTGTTTTGGTTCAAAAAAATAGTCAATTCGTTTGCATTATAGTTGTTCGCACTGCTGATCTTCAAGTACTGCGATGGCATAGTCGTCCGCTAGCTCCTGTAAGCCAATTTTGTTGATCCATGTCTTTATTTCTTTGTGACCTTGCAGCAGAACTAATATTCTGATTATGCTTCGCCGTATTTCATCACCCTTAAAACGTGTATAACTCGCTATGTACACATTAGCCAAAACTAGTACTATTGCTGGTAACCCGCCATCGAAATTATCTCGGACGAAAACATTTAGGCGTTCATATATCAAAGTTAATGACGAATTTATGCGTAGCTTATTGCTTGTTTCTCGCGAAATACAACATGTCGCAGGACTTAGACAAAATATACATGCAAACAGAAATGGGAAACAAAGCATAAACATTTGACCGTTGGTACGTATATTACGCTCAGTCCTCTGCCACTTAGACAGTAAACGATGATACTCAAAGTATATTTTTTTATCAAAGTGATACATAACCATCTTTATTGGCCAGTGCATAATTTCATGAGCTGGAATAAATTCTAAGATGTATCCGAAAACATCTCTGCTCAAAGCTGGTATCATTCTTGTGTTACTTGGTATATCTCTATGTCAAATTTGAATGTTCTCACACAGAGCAAGGAACAAGTAGAACAAGTAAAACGAGTCACGAAAAAAAGACATTATGCCTAAAGATATCATCTTCAAGCTTAGCTCTCAATCTGAGTCATGTATCAGACGTTTTGCTACATCAGACAACTTCAATGATGGTCATTCTCTCGAAGTAAAATGTTCATCTATGGCTGTACATAAATCACTGTCATCTGTCGGAGATTTTAATAAATATCTCTTATCTCTTGCGATACTGACATTCACTGAGTATCTCGAATTAAATGATATAATCGACCAATACTGCGTTAGTGCCAGTATCCGCAAGGTTACAGAAGATTCATATTCACGATATTTCCGTCCGGATGTACCATTTAAAGTAAGTATGACTAAAAATCATTCTTTTAATGACGCGCCTGGCCACAAAGAATATATCTTTATCTTTGATAATGGGATCTATGGAAATTGCTATGTATGCATTAACTTTTACAAGAATGGCATTCTCGATTCCACCACGTCGTATAGTTTATTATTCAGTTCTGACGAAAATGACGTCATGGTGTATGGTTCTAAGAGTATCGGAGATACTCACGCCAAAATCATACTTGGAGGCTCATACGGAAAAATAGTGTCTATGGCTGCCCATGTTAAATCTGGTTATGCGCAGAGTGTCGCTGCATCTGGTAATCTCAAAGTAGAATATCTATAAATTTTTTGGGTGATACTCAATCTAAAATTGATTATCAAAGGTCAACATTATATTACACAACCTACCATGCAATCAAACAACGTCAATATTATTCAATGCACCATAGATTATCTCCAACAACATCTTGATAATCTGAAGCAAACACAAACTCAGCAAGAAACACAAACACCATCTGAGTCTGTATGTCTTCCGATAGGACATTTTAACACAGTACAATACACTGACTGTTGTTACAACTATGATTCGAAAACTGTTGGAGGTAACATTTTCGATGTTCCACTAGTAAAATTTGATATCGAACATCGCCAACTGCATGAATTATTGAATAAAAACAATCTATCTCAAATCAACATCCATACATCCGGCTATCTAAATCTTATCATAGAACATTTATACAACGTCTCCAATGAAGCAGCCCAGGAATACTTCAAAATCGAAGTAGCAAGACATCTTCGTGATGCATGGAAAAGAACTTGCGCCTTTATTAAGGGTAACAATAATATTGATGATATCAATTTGGATGAAAACATCGAATACCTCACACTTAGGCGACTATCTGCTGACTGCATATCTTTGTGGCATATCGCAAAAAATACGCGTAATGTAGATATAATCTGTATTCTTCGCAAAAAAATACGTGACCACTTACACAAAAATCTCTTAGAGATAATTGACACCTTATAAGTATCTCACTTGTATCTTGTCGACTTTATATATTTCGTCTGATAGCATAGTCTTTGTATATATTTTTTTGATCTCTATATCTGTAATATGACAGAAATCGCCGAGAGTTATGTCGACTTCTACAGTACAGCTGTCAGTTAATTTTGTAGAATACTTAAATACTCTACATGTTGAACCAGCATATTTCAGTTTATTGGGTTCGAAGTATAGATCGTCCGATGCACAGACTCCGTTGTAGAGTTTCATGTAGATGATTTTTTTGTTGACGAAACCAACAATAGACACAGGCGCATAGACGTCGAAATAACATCTTTTCGCCATCATTGTATGTTCACGGATAGTGATATCAACACAATGTTCGTTGATAATTTTTGACAAAGCCATATATGAATCAAATGTCAGTTTTCCGAGAGCCTTTCTATAATCTGATACACTACAAGTGTTCATGAGAGCTCCGTAAATTCCTTGGTCTCCACAAATAATTTCAGGACCGCCAGCAAATAACATTGCTATATGTACGGGGATATTATTTAGGTCAAATACAACTGGGCAATCAAGCATTACAGACATTCGTGTGGTGTTGCTTAAGTAACGCAGAATTCAATTTTGTTTGTCTATTGTGGCCTAAAATTGATTCTATCCCAAACAAATACACTACAAGAATGTCTGGTTTCGTTCCAAAGAAATTCGATTACAGCGTTTCATCAAAGTTCATTGACTCTGATAATCTTGTTATCGTATGCGCAACAGAAAAAATATACGATGTACTTTGCACAGTTGGCAAGCCATCCGAATTCCGTAGACAACTGAGTGACTTGTCATTCGACGAATATACCGAGATCAGTGATATCATCGCAGAAACTTCTGACAATATTATCTTACAACGCATTATTAAAGATGCCTATGACTACTACTTCAATCCAGATGCGCCATTTAAGATCACTTTTAATGGCTTGAGAAATGATTCATTTGAAGAAAAAACATCGCTAATATTTGTTGATGGAATCCGTGGATCATGTAACATGATTGTCAAACGCACAGACAAACACAATAAATATTCTACAACCATCACTGAATTACCGCGTGAAGTACAGAAGCCTGCCGTATCTACATCAAACATTTCCGTCGAGACTGCCAAGCCAAAGAAGATAATTAGATATGTCGACAAAAAATATAAGTTCGATATGCACTTTGGAAAATATGACAAGATCACAAGACTTGAGCTGAATAATACAACCGTCTATGACATGATCATCGAATATCTTTAGGCTGCACATACCTATGTATACATACTATATTTTTTTGCTTCTGTGTTCATTCACTGTCGGATGTTGCAGATGCTTCGCTGCGCCTTGGAGAATTGCGCCTAGTATGAAGTACTATTTCATCCAGTGCCTGGTCACGTTCTTCGATTAGATGCCTCTCACGCATGCGCTTATTGTTGGAGCATTCTTTTATGTGCGCAACCACATCAATGAGCATAACACATACGTTCATTACAACAGCGGCCATGTATAAGTACATGCCCCAATACATATCGATAGTACCATAAGTAATAATCTTTGATACCTGTAACGGACTATATACTAACACACTGACCTCGATGAACACATTACAAAATACCATAACGACATCTATTTTATCCGTGACCAAACTGACGATAGGACGTAACATATTGCAGACCACAACAAGACACATACATACTATCATTGCGATATCTGGCCTATTGTCGACACGTTGACAATCATCCGACGCGTTGAAACATACAGTCTGAATGATAGGACCATAATAGATATCATTATATCTATTCATTGCTCTGATCCAATATGGTGAGCTCAAACAGAATGCGTTGATAACTACATCTATAATGCTGCTTACAAGAGTGCATTTATATGTTCTTGGTAAGATCATTTTTTCTGTGATATGTTGATTTGTTATCCATCTACAAGATTCAATTTTCTGCCACAAAAAAAGATAATACGTGTTGTCATGTCTCCTTTAAAATTTATCTGTTTTGTCTGCTGAAAGATTAGTTAGTGTAAAACTCTCTGATACACTTACCATCTATCTTGAAAAGTCCATTAGCTCCGTCTGCTACTTTACCGTCCAACTTAAGTTCGGGCTTGTTATAAACAATCTTGACTGCATTAAAGATTACTTTGGCGGTAATCTCCTTGTCAATCGTAACAATTTTACTAGCCTTCAACAATGCACGTGTACTCATATCGATTACTTTGAAGTCCAAAGGAGTTTCAGCGCCATGACCTTTTTCCTTAACATAGGTAAGATCATCACGTGGAAACTTCTTGTTGAAGACTTCAACGCAATCGATATGAATAATGTACTTGCGTCCTTTTACTTCTGGGAGATATTTGTTGCATACATATACAAGATTGTTGAATTCTGCATAGGTACTTCCTAAAACAGTTCCTTGGCCGAGATATACATCAATCAATCCCCATTTCGGAACATTTATCCCTGCTGCGTAATTGCCTTGTTTGTCTACGGAAGCATCTATGAAAACATGTACTATTCTGCCCATTTTTGTGTTGTTGACTACTGAAACCGAATTCAATTTTGCTTTGCTTTGGATGCCCCAAAAAATATATCCCGCGGAATTAGCTATCAGAGTCCGACGTTTCATCATCTGATACTTCACCATCACTTGTTACCATAGCAGATGTAATTTCATTGAGTCCTGCAACAGAAGACATTTTGGGGAACCCAAATTCAATAAGAATATCATATATACATACATCAAATTTTGTGTATAGGCACATGATAGCTTGATGGCCTATTGTATCAACACTAACAAATTTGGATTCATATAACCACCGCAACACTTTTATTGCTCTAGATTCGATGCATGCAATAAATAATTGGTTCATATCAATCAGACTACTGACATCTTTGATGTGAGAGTACATAATTTTGGATAGATCTAATTTATCTTTTTTGCAACATGCATTAAATGCCTCAATTTTGTGTTCATCAGACTTAATTTTCATGAAAATATCATACCAATCCGACTCAGATAAATTTTCATTTCCTCTCACGAACAAACTGGCATAATACATATCCAAATTTGGCATGAGATTTTCAATAGTTTGTCTGATCTCTTGTTCATCATAATGCATAATATATATACGGCCTAATTCTTGGCCTGTTTCTTTTGGCTTGTTTTTATAGAGCCATCTGACAGAATCATAATACTTATAATTAAGCCAACGATAACAATATTCTGTTATTCTGTTAGGTATTTCAAAATATTGCGACAATGCCCATTCCGCGATGTATATGTTATTTTTATTTAGCGCGCCGTAAAATACATCCAATTTAGATACTCTTTCTCTAACATTTTTATGTTCTAGCAACCATTGTAAAATATTTGTGTCCTTATATTCACAACACATATTATAAAGTCCATTCATTGTGTCATCGCTTATGACGTAGATGTTTTTGATTTGTTTGGCTAATTCTAGATGCCCACCCTTACAGATATTGATGAATATATCTTTCATATTCTTCTTATTAAGGGCAATTCCTTCGAATACGAGTTCTTTTATTCCGAATTTTGCAGCCATCATATATTTTTTGTCTCCGGTAATCCGCATAACAAAACGTATATCGCTGGAATTCTTGACATGACCATTTGCCGACCTACATACTCTATCTAAACTCTTGAGGCTTTGGATTGGACCAAGGTATTCTGAGATTATCTCAAAACACAATCTATCTAATTCTGCAGGCATTGTTTGTATTCATACTACAGGCATCAATTTTCGATTCTGCAAAATTGACTCTTATCGAACTGTAACAAAAAAGATGCCGTCACTCACAAAACTCTTTAGACAGAATAATGATCAACCACTCATCGATGCCTGTGCAAGGGGTGACCTAGACACAGTGCAAATGCTTGTATTAAATGGTGCTGATATACGTGCACAATATTGCGCACCAATCAGACAAGCTATTATACACAATCGCACAGTCGTATTTAGGTACCTAGCATCTCTTCCGGAATTCGATGCAGACATTAATCATTGTCATCTTGCTGCAGAGCACGGCAGTGTGCGTATATTTCAATATTACCTAAAATATACAGATATCAAAACCGATACAGATGTCAAACCCGACATATACGAGGTAATAAAATCTGATAACATCGGCATCTTAGATGTTCTTTTGCAACACACAAATAAATCTGAGCATAAAGACATTCTACTAGACTGTGTCTACACAGATAGCGTTCAATGCTTCAGATATTTGTTTGCGTTATATGGTTTTCCGGATGAAATCACAAAAGAAAAGATTATGTACGGAGTTTTCGATAAACACGCCCTAAAAATCATTGACTATCTGATTGACATCAAACAAATCACTGAACTCGATGAACATACATGTAGTATTGTTCATTCATATACTGTACTAAAATTTCTGCTCAAAAAAGGCTTGCCGATACACTTCAAGTTTAACATATTGGGATATTCGTTAAAGATTCTCAAGATCTATACAAGTCTCGGGTATACAATTCATTGGTCTAACATTAACCAAAAATCATTGAACAGATATCATTCAAAGGGTGACAAATATTTTATGTACTTGCTACATAACACATATCTTGGTTCCCAAGCATACGCTGTCAGAATTATATTGAATACCGCATGGGAATTTGTCTTACCAAAGACATTTATATGCGCAATGAATAAGTTGTGCAATGATAACATCAAACTATCGATAGAACTTGTTATCATACAACTATTTCAGAAATATGCTATGTCGTCTAAGGGCAATACTCTGATAATGGCGGCCATCAAATCAAATCTGCTCGATAATATTCCGCAAGAGTTGCTTGATTCCTGTGTTAGTGACTCCATCCATACCCGT
>Ga0207836_1000221_pt1 | contig 12594 bp, 10 predicted proteins | sample LuqExpMetageno18_FD_187776 | JGI IMG/M metagenome (GOLD analysis project Ga0207836, IMG submission 187776) | Tropical forest soil microbial communities from Luquillo Experimental Forest, Puerto Rico - Sample 18 (SPAdes) | ecosystem: Environmental > Terrestrial > Soil > Tropical forest ...
GGGCGCGGACCCGGCTGACGTCGCGCGGGTGCTGCTCGCCGGCCTGACGGTCCACGCGCCGCTTGCGCTGTCGCTCGCCGACCGGCTGCAGCCCGACGAGACGGTCGCCGTCCGCGCCGCCGGCATCGACCTGCGGGTCGAGGACGACGCGGCGTGGGCCCGGCGCGCGGCGGGGTTGCCGGACGGCCGCGTGCGGCTCGTCGGCGGCAGCGCGTCTGCGCTGCTGGAGGCGGCGGGCGGCCGGCCGGACCTCACGGTCCACGACCACCCGGTCACCGAGTCCGGCCGGGTCGAGGGGCTGCCCTTCCTCCGCGAGCAGGCGATCGCGATCACGGCGCACCGCTTCGGCACGCCGAGCCGCATCGTCGACGCGGTGCCGCTGACAGCACCGTGAGCTACGCGACGTCCCGCCGCCGGAAGACGAGCAGCGCGAGGCCGGTGACCACCGCCACGAGCACGACGAGCGTCAGGCCTCCCGTCGTCATGGACAGCGGCACCTGGAGGCTGTGGCACGCGAGACCGCCGAGAGGGTCGGGGACGCACGGGCCCTCCTGGTAGTACGTCGTTCCCCCGTGCAGCCATGCCTCCAGATTCGTCGTCAAGGCCCACCGTGGCGCATGCAGCAGGCTCGTGGCCAACAGCTGGTCGAACGCGATGGCCCATGCGATCACCACAGCCACCACGGCGGCGGTGTGCCGCAGCAGGAAGGCGAGGACCGCGCCCACCAGGGCCGCGCCGGCAGCGGCGGCGGTGATCCGCGCCGACTGGTTGCCGAGGTCGGTGAGGGTCTGCGCAGTCACGTCCCCGGACGCGTGGTGAACCGCCGTGGCCACCCAGAACCCGCCTACGGCGAGCGCTGAGACCACCAGCGCGACGACGCCGGTCGCCAGCGAGACCACGGCGGCCTTGCTCGCGAACACGTGACCTCGTCTCGGCTCGAAGGTCAGCCACGTCGCGATCGATCCGGTGCTGAACTCGGCGGCCACGAAGGTGGCACCCACGATCAGCGACAGCAGCAGCACGAAGGTGGCCACCGAGCCGAGCCAGCCGTCGGCCGAGTCGGCGAAGGTCGGCCTCGGGGGCAGGAAGTCCTCGAGCTTCGGCGCGATCGCCTCGCACCGGATCGCCTGGGGCGATCCGGGCTGCTGCGCCTCGGCCAGCTGGGCTTGCTGGGCCTGCTGCGCGGACCGGCAGTCGGCGAGGTATTGCTCCCTGTGCTGCGCCCAGTCGGACTGTGCCACCGTCAGCTGCTGCTGCGCCCACGTCACCTGCGCCTGCGTCGGGGGCGGGCTGACGCGCCACGCGGAGAACGTGGTGATCAGGACCGCCGCGAGCATGGCGACGACGAGCCAGCGCACCGCGGCACGGGAGAGGTAGCGGCGCAGCTCGACGCGCGCGAGGCGGCCCATCACTTCGCCCTCCGTCCGGTCGACGCGGTCGGTTCGGTCGCAGTCAGGTCCAGGAACACCTGCTCGAGGTCGGCGTGGTCGGTGCGCAGCTCGTGGGCGTACAGCCCCTCGGCGGCCAGCGTGCGGTTGATCTCGACCGCGTCGGCGCCCGTCACCACCAGGTCGCTCCCCTCGTCGGACACCGTCCAGCCCCTGCCCCGCAGCAGGTGCGAGGCCGCGTCGCGATCCCCGACCCCGACCCGCACGGCGGACGCCCCGCTGGAGACGAGGTCGTCGAGCCTCCCGGAGGCGACGAGCTTCCCGCGGGCGACGATCGAGACCGTGTCGGCGATCTGCTGCACCTCGGCGAGGATGTGGCTCGAGACGAGGACCGTCTTGCCGCTGTCCGCCAGCCCGCGCATCGTCGAGCGGACCTCCCGGATGCCGGCCGGGTCGAGGCCGTTCGTCGGCTCGTCGAAGATCAGCAGGTCGGGGTCCTTGAGCAAGGTCGCGGCGATCGCCAGGCGCTGCCGCATGCCGAGCGAGTAGGTCCGCACGTCGCTGTCGGCGCGGTCGGCCAGGCCGACGTCGCCCAGCACCACGGTCACCTGGTGGCCGTCGACGCCGATCGCCTGCGCGAGCAGCTCGAGGTTGCGGCGGCCGGAGAAGTTCCAGAAGAACTTCGGTGCCTCGACGATCGCGCCGATGCGCCCGACGACCGCCGGCAGCTCCCGCGGCACCGGCGTGCCGAACACCGACATCTCGCCGGAGTCCGGCCGGATCAGGCCGAGCAGCATCCGGATCGTCGTCGTCTTGCCCGAGCCGTTCGGGCCGAGGAACCCGTGCACGCCGGCGGCCGGCACGTCCAGGTCGAGCGCCTCGACGGCGACGATCCGGCGCCCGCCCGCCCGGTAGGTCTTGCGCAGGCCGCGAGTGGACACCGCGAGCTCGCTCATCGATCCCCCTCGGGCGGCCGCAACGGCGCGGCGCCCGCGGTCACCCTAGCGGGGTGAGCAGCGCGGACGCGGGGGTTTCAACTCCAGGCTTCGGCCCGCCCGACGGAGACGTTGACGTCCACCTCGTTGCCCTCCGGGTCGGCGAGCGTCCACCAGAAGGGCGCGTGCGCGTCGGTGACCAGGTGCCCGCCGGCCGCGAGCGCCGTGGCCACCCGTTCGCTCGCGACGTCGTCGGGCACCACCGCGTCGACGTGGATCCGGTTGCGCTGCTCGCGGGGCGAGTCCATCTGCTGGAAGACGATCGCCGGGCCGCGCATGAGCGGGTCGTAGAGGTCCTCGCCGCCGCGCCGTTCGTAGCCGAGGACGGCCGCCCAGAACGCGTGGAGCGCTGGGATGTCGAGCGCGTCGACCACCAGGTGCATGTCGCGCACCGCGAGCGGGTCGGCCGTGGCGCGCAGGCCGCGGGCCGCGACCTGGATGCCCCGGCACAGCGCGAGGCCGCGGTCGTCCATCCAGCCGTCCTCCGGCGGCTCGACCCGGAACGTCACGCCGCCCCAGCGCAGGTCGGCGTAGATCGGCAGGCCCTGGTCGTCGGCCAGCGCGACGGCCGCGGAGGCCAGCGCGGTGCCCTCGGCAAGGCCCGGTGCCGTGCGGTAGTACGCGCTGGCTCCCTGCAGGAAGGCCCAGTCGTCCACGCCGTCGGAGGCGGCGAACTCGTCCGGCGTCATCCACGGCGCCTTGACGGGGTACGGGAACCCCTCCCAGTCGTTGACGTCCACCTCGTTGCCCTCGACGTCGGCGAGCGTCCACCAGTTCGGGGCGAAGGCGTCGTTGGCGACGTGGCCGCCCGCCCCCAGCGCGGCGTCGACGCGGGCCGGGCGCTGGCCGCGCGGCAGGAACGTGTCGACGTGGATCCGGTTGCGCAGCGGCCGCGGCGCATCCATGTGCTGGAACCAGACGGCCGGCCAGCGCCAGTGCGGGTCGAGCAGGTCCTCCTCGCCCTGGAGGTCGTGGCCCAGCACCACGGCCCAGAACGGCCGCACCGCCGGGATGTCCATCGCGTCGATGGTCAGGTCGACCTCCTGCAGCGCGTGCGGGTCGGCCTTCAGGCCCAGGTCGGCCGCGGCCGCGGAGATCGCGCGGGCGAGCTCGAGGTCCTTGTCGGAGAGCGCCCACGTCGAGTGCGTGAACACGCGCGCGACCACGCCGGTGCGGCGCAGGTCCAGGTCCGGGTGGTGGTCCATCCCGTCGGCGATCGCGGCGACGCGCTCGACGAAGGCCGCGCCCTCGCGCGCCGAGCCGGTCCGGAACAGGGCGCTCGCGCCACGCGCCAGCGCGCGCCAGTCCGCGGTGCCCTCGGCATCCTGGAACTGCTTCGCACTCACCATCGCTCCACCGTCACACCGCGCGGTGTGACCGGCGACCGGAGGCGTCAGCGCTTGGGCAGGCGCGACACGTCGCGCACGGCGCCGCGGTCGGCGCTCGTCGCCATCGCCGCGTAGGCGCGCAGGGCCGGCGAGACGTGCCGGTCGCGGTGGGCGGGCCGCCACGGGTGCTCGGACGCGTTCATCTTCGACCGGCGGTCCGCGAGGACCTCGTCGGGCACGTTGAGGCGGATGAGCCGCGACTCGACGTCGATCTCGATCTCGTCGCCGTCCTCGATGAGGCCGATGGGGCCGCCGGACGCGGCCTCCGGCGAGATGTGACCCACCGAAATGCCGGACGAGCCGCCGGAGAACCGCCCGTCGGTGATGAGCGCGACGTCCTTGCCCAGCCCGCGGCCCTTGATGAAGCTCGTCGGGTAGAGCATCTCCTGCATGCCGGGGCCGCCCGCGGGGCCCTCGTAGCGCACGACGACGACGTGGCCGGGGGCCACCTGCTTGGTCAGGATCTTCTCGACGGCGTCCTCCTGCGACTCGCAGACGAGCGCGCGCCCGACGAAGTGCCAGAGGCTCGGGTCGATGCCGGCGGTCTTGATGACGGCGCCGTCCTCGGCGAGGTTGCCGCGCAGCACCGCAAGGCCGCCCTCCGCGGTGTAGGCGTGCTCGGCGTCGCGGATGCAGCCGTTGACCGGGTCGGTGTCGAGGCGGTCCCAGCGGTTCGAGGTGGAGAACGCCTTCGTCGTGCGCACGCCGCCCGGCGCCGCGTGGAACAGCTCGATCGCCTGGTCGGTCGCCTTGCCGCCGCGGACGTCCCAGTCGCCGAGCCACGCGTCGAGCGTCGCGGTGTGGACACTCGTCACGTCGTGGTCGAGCAGGCCGGCGCGGTCGAGCTCACCGAGCAGCGCGGGGATGCCGCCGGCGCGGTGGACGTCCTCCATGTGGAAGTCCGGGTGGTTCGGCGCCACCTTGCTCAGGCACGGCACGCGGCGGGAGATCGTCTCGATGTCGTGCAGCGTGAAGTCGACCTCGGCCTCCTGGGCCGCGGCGAGGATGTGCAGCACCGTGTTCGTCGAGCCGCCCATCGCCATGTCCAGGGACATCGCGTTGGTGAACGCCGCCTTCGTGGCGATGCCGCGCGGCGTGACGGAGTCGTCCTCGTCCCCGTAGTAGCGCTTGGCCATGTCGACGATGCGCCGGCCGGCCTCGAGGAACAGCTCGCGCCGGGCGGTGTGGGTCGCCAGCGTCGAGCCGTTGCCCGGGAGCGAGAGCCCGAGCGCCTCGGTGAGGCAGTTCATCGAGTTGGCCGTGAACATGCCGGAGCACGAGCCGCACGTGGGGCACGCGTTCTCCTCGACCAGGCCGAGCGCCTCGTCGGAGACGTTCTCGTCGGCCGAGTAGTTGATCGCGTTGATGAGGTTGAGGTGGGTCTTGGCGACGCCGTCCGCGACGACCGCCTTGCCCGCCTCCATGGGGCCGCCCGAGACGAAGATCGTCGGGATGTTCAGCCGCAGCGAGGCGAGGAGCATCCCGGGCGTGATCTTGTCGCAGTTCGAGATGCAGACGATGGCGTCGGCCGTGTGCGCCTGGACCATGTACTCGACGGAGTCCGCGATGAGGTCGCGGCTCGGCAGGCTGTAGAGCATCCCCTCGTGGCCCATCGCGATGCCGTCGTCGACGGCGATCGTGTTGAACTCCTTGGCCACGCCGCCGGCCTCGCGGATCGCCGACGCCACCAGGTCGCCCATGTCCTTCAGGTGCACGTGCCCCGGGACGAACTGCGTGTACGAGTTGGCGATCGCGATGATCGGCTTGCCGAAGTCCTCCGAGCCCATGCCGGTGGCGCGCCAGAGGGCGCGAGCACCGGCCATGTTGCGGCCTTGGGTCGACGTGTTGGAGCGCAGCGGACGGCTCATGGCATCCCACGGTACGTCCGTCTCAGCCAAAGAGAAGGGGCCGTCCGCCTCCTGGTCGCTGCCCGGCGGACCTAGGCGACCGTCCCCGGCGAGCCCGCCGGCGCACCCCGGTCGTCCTCCTGGCGGTCGCGCCACGTGCAGACGCACACCTCGTTGCCCTCCACGTCCGACAGCACCCACCAGCTCGGCGCGTAGGCGTCGGTCACCAGGTGTCCGCCGACGGCGAGGGCCGCGTCGATCCGCGCGAGGGCCTCGTCGTGCGCCACCGTGACGTCGAAGTGGATCCGGTTCCGCTGCGGCCGCGGGACGTCCATCTGCTGGAACCAGACCATGGGCCCCACGCCGGCCGGATCGTGGAGGTCGCCGCCGACCTCGTCGTACCCGAGCACGGCCTGCCAGAACGGGCGCACGGCGGGGATGTCGAGCGCGTCGATCCCGAGGGCGACGTCGAGGGTCGCGGCCGGGCGCAGCGGGTCGAGGCCGAGCTCGTCGGCCAGCTCGACCACCTCGCGCGCGAGGTCGACGTCCGCCCGCGTCAGCCCGCCGGTGCGCGCCGTCAGCACGGAGACCCGCTCGCCGTGCAGCACCACGTCCGGGTGCAGGCGGCCGACCTCGGCCACGGCGAGGACCCGCCCCGCGAACGTCACGGCCGCCGCCGCGTCCGGCGCGCGCCAGTCGCCCCGCAGCCGGCCGCCGATGCTGTGCCAGTGGCGCCCGTCGACGGCGAGCGTGGCCTGCCGGTCCGTGATGGAGGTCATGGCGGAACGGTCCCACCGACCGCCGACGTCGGCTACGTGTGAGCGACCACGTTGATCGGCTCGTCGCCCGCGAGGAGCGTCTCCAGCTGGCGCCGGACGAGCGCCGCGACCCGCGGCCAGGTCGCGTCGGTGTTGCCGCCCTGGTGCGCGGTGATGAGCACGTTCGGCGCGTGCCACAGCGGGTGGTCGGCCGGCAGCGGCTCGGGGTCGGTGACGTCGAGCGCCGCGCGCAGACGTCCGGCCTGGAGCTCCGCGAGCAGGGCGTCGGTGTCGATCACCTTGCCGCGCGCGATGTTGACGATGAGGGTGCCGTCCTTCATCCGCGCCAGCAGGTCGGCGTCGACCAGGTGGTGCGTGCTCGCGTCGAGCGGGACGGTGAGGATGACCACGTCCGCGTCCGCGACCAGCGACGGCAGCTCCTCGACCCCGTGCACGTCGTCGCGCGCGGTGCGGGCGACCCGGGTGATCTCGACCTCGAACGGCAGCAGCCGGGCGACGACCGCGTCGGCGACCGAGCCCGCGCCGACGACGAGCACGCGCCGGTCGGCGAGCGACGACCCGAAGGGGTTGTGCCAGCGGCCCTCGTCCTGGGCGTGGACCGAGCCGACGAGGCCGCGCTGCACCGCCAGCGTCAGCGCCACGGCCAGCTCGGCGGTGCCCGCGCTGTGGATGCCGCGCCCGTTGCACACCGTCACGCCCGCCGGCACGTGCGGCACGGCGTGCTCGAAGCCCGCGCTCGGCAGCTGGACCAGCCGCAGGTTCGGCAGCGTCTGCAGCACGTCGTAGCCGCCGGGGCGCACGAAGTAGTGCGGGATCACGACCATCTCGACCTGCGCCGCAACCTCGTCGGGCAGCGGGGACACCAGGTCCCACTGGATCAAGCGGACGCGGTCGGTCAGGTCGTCGAGGCGGTCGAGCAGGTCGGCGGTGGGGACGGTGACGGTGAGCAAGGCGGTCCTCTCAGGCGTGCTGCCCGGCACGGTACTCGTCCTCGAGCAGGGCCATGACCAGGCCGTCGGTCCACCCCTCGCCGTCGCGGTAGGCGTCGCGCAGCCGACCCTCGACCCGGAAGCCGAGGTTCTCGTACAGCGACTTCGCGCGCGTGTTGACCGCGGGCACGACGAGCCCGACGCGGTGAAGCCCCAGGCCGCCGAAGGCCATGCCGAGCACCAGCTGGATGGCCTCCGTCCCGTAGCCGCGGCCGCGGTAGGCCGGCCGCATCGTCAGGCGGAGGTTCGCCGAGCGCACCACGAGGTCGATGGCGTCGAGGACGATCTCGCCCAGGTACTCGTCGGACCCGGCCATCGTCACCGCGAGGTCGATGCGGTCGTCGGCCGTGCCGACGTGCGCCGTCCAGCGCTCGACGTCGTGGTGCGTCAGCTGCTCCGACATCCCGGCGAGGCGCCGGCTCTCCGGGTCGCCGACCACCTCCCACATGGCGTCCACGTCCCGGGGCCCGATGGGCCGGAGCACGAGCATCTCGCCCTGCAGGGTCGGCTTGTCCATGGCCGGATGCTACGGACGCCGTGTGACCTGGGCGTTTCGGGCGCGAGTCAGGCGTTCACCCTCTCGAGGACGAGCTCCCTGACGCGGGCCGCGTCGGCCTGGCCGCGGGTGGCCTTCATCACCGCGCCGATGATGGCGCCGACCGGGCCGAGGTTGCCGCCCTGGATCTTGGCGACCACGTCCGGCTGCGCGGCGAGCGCCTCGTCGATCGCGGCGAGCAGCGGGCCGTCGTCGGACACGACCTCCAGGCCGCGCTTCGCGACGACAGCCTCCGGGTCACCCTCGCCGGCCAGCACGCCCTCGAGCACCTGGCGCGCGAGCTTGTCGGTGAGACGGCCCTCGTCGACCAGGTGCTGGAGGGAGCCGATCTGCTGCGGCGTCACGTTCAGCGACTCGAGGTCGACGCCCTGCTCCTTGGCCGTGCGGGCGAGCTCGCCCATCCACCACTTGCGGGCGGCCGCCGGCGACGCGCCTGCCTGGACGGTCGCCTCGATCAGATCGACCGCACCGGCGTTGACGACATCCCGCATCTCGGCGTCGGCGTAGCCCCACTCGGCCTGCCGGCGCTTCCGGCGGGCCGCAGGCAGCTCCGGCAGGTTCGCGCGGATCTCCTCGACCCACGCCGGGTCGGGGACGATCGGGACGAGGTCCGGCTCCGGGAAGTACCGGTAGTCCTCGGCGTCCGACTTGATGCGCCCGCTCGTCGTGTGGCCGGTGTCCTCGTGCCAGTGGCGGGTCTCCTGGACGATCGCGCCACCGTCGTCGAGCACCGCGGCCTGGCGGGAGACCTCGTAGCGCACCGCACGCTCGATCGAGCGGAACGAGTTGACGTTCTTCGTCTCGGTGCGGGTGCCCAACGGGCTGTCCGACGACGGACGCAGGGACACGTTGACGTCCGCGCGCACGTTGCCGCGCTCCATGCGGGCCTCCGAGACGCCGAGGGCACGGAACATGTCGCGCAGGGTCTGGACGTAGGCGCGGGCCACCTCGGGGGCGCGCTCGCCGGCGCCCGTCACCGGCTTGGTGACGATCTCGACGAGCGGCACGCCGGCGCGGTTGTAGTCGACGAGCGAGTAGATCGCGCCGTGGATGCGTCCGGTGGCGCCCCCGACGTGCGTGTTCTTGCCGGCGTCCTCCTCCATGTGGGCGCGCTCGATCTCGACGCGGAACACCGTGCCGTCCTCGAGCTCCACGTCCACCCAGCCGTCGTGGGCGATCGGCTCGTCGTACTGGCTCGTCTGGAAGTTCTTCGGGACGTCCGGGTAGAAGTAGTTCTTCCGCGCGAACCGGCAGCTCTCGGCGATGGTGCAGTTCAGCGCCAGGCCGATGCGGACCGCGTACTCGACGGCGGTGCCGTTGACCGCGGGCAGGGCGCCCGGCAGGCCGAGGCTGACCGGGGTGACCTGGGTGTTCGGGTCGGCGCCGAAGAACTGCTCCGCGCCGTCGAACATCTTGGTGCGGGTGCCGAGCTCGACGTGCACCTCGATGCCGAAGACCGTGTCGTACCGGGCCACGGCGTCGTCGTAGTCGACGAGGAAGTCGCTCACTTGGAAACCTCCAGCTCCGGCGCCTTCGTGAGGATGGGGGCGCCCCAGCGGGCCTCGAGGAAGGCCTCGACGGCGGCGCCGACGCGGTACAGCCGCGCGTCCTCGCGCGCGGGAGCGATCACCTGGAATCCCGCGGGCAGCCCGTCGTCCGAGAGGCCCGACGGGACGGACATCCCCGGCACGCCCGCGAGGTTGACCGGGATCGTCGCGACGTCGTTGAGGTACATCGCGAGCGGGTCGTCGAGCTTCTCGCCGAGCTTGAACGCCGTGGTGGGCGCCGTGGGCGAGACCAGGACGTCAACCTTCTCGAAGGCCGCCGCGAAGTCGCGCTGGATGAGCGTGCGGACCTTCTGGGCGCTGCCGTAGTAGGCGTCGTAGTACCCGGCGGAGAGGGCGTAGGTGCCGAGGATGATGCGGCGCTTCACCTCGTCGCCGAAGCCCTGGCCGCGGGTGGCCGCCATGACGCGCTCGGCCGTCGCCGGGCCGTCGGTCGGCTCGACGCGCAGGCCGTAGCGCATGCCGTCGAACTTGGCGAGGTTGCTGCTCGCCTCGGCCGGGAGGATCAGGTAGTACGCGGCGAGCGCGTAGTCGAAGTGCGGGCAGGAGACCTCGACGATCTCGGCACCCGCCTCGCGCAGCAGGTCGAGGGACTCCTCGAACCTCGCGAGCACGCCGGGCTGGTAGCCCTCGCCGCTCAGCTCCTTGACGACGCCGATGCGCACGCCCTTGACGTCGCCGGCCAGGCCTCGTCGTGCCTCGTCTGCGAACGCCCCGACCGGGTCGGTCAACGACGTGGAGTCGTGCGGGTCATGGCCCGCGATGAGCTCGTGGAGCAGGGCCGCGTCGAGGACCGTGCGCGTCACCGGGCCGGCCTGGTCGAGGCTGCTCGCCAGGGCGATGAGGCCGTAGCGGGAGACGCTCCCGTAGGTCGGCTTGACGCCCACCGTGCCCGTGACCGCCGCCGGCTGGCGGATGGAGCCGCCGGTGTCGGTGCCGATCGCCAACGGCGCCTCGTAGGCCGCGACGGCCGCCGCGCTGCCGCCGCCGGAGCCGCCGGGGATCCGGTCGAGGTCCCACGGGTTGTGGGTGTTGCCGTAGCCGGAGTGCTCGGTCGACGAGCCCATGGCGAACTCGTCCATGTTCGTCTTGCCCAGGATCGGCAGGCGGGCCGCCTTGATCTTGGTGACGAGGGTGGCGTCGTAGGGCGGGATCCAGCCCTCGAGGATCCGTGAGCCCGCCGTGGTGGGAAGGCCGCGGGTCACGACGACGTCCTTGACGGCGATCGGCACGCCGGCGAGAGGGTGGAGCTCCTCCCCCTTGGAGCGGGCCTCGTCGACACCCTTGGCGGTGGCGAGCGCCTCGTCGGACGACACGTGGAGGAACGCGTGCACCGGGCCGTCGACCGCGGCGATCCGGTCCAGGTGGGCCTGGGTGGCCTCGACGGAGGAGACCTCGCCGTTGGTCAGCTTCTGGGCGAGGTCCGCGGCGCTGAGCCGCGTCAGGTCGCTCATGCGTCCTCCCCGAGGATCTGCGGGACGAGGAACTTGCCGTCCTCGGCGGCCGGCGCCTGCGCGAGCACCTCGTCGCGCACCAGGGGCGTCTCGGGCACGTCGGCCCGGAAGACGTTGGACAGCGGCAGCGGGTGGCTGGTGGCCGGGACGTCGGGGGTGGCGACCTCGCTCACGCGGGCGACCGACTGCACGATGACCTCGAGCTCACCGGCGAGCCGGTCGAGCTCGTCGGGCTTCAGGTCGATCCGCGCCAGGCCTGCCACACGCGCGACCTCGTCGCGCCAGGGGGTGGACATGGAGGCGAGTCTAGTGACGGGGCCGGGGCGGGCCCCCGCGGGGTCGGGGTCGGCCCACCCGGGTCTTCTCTGCCCGACGAGTCACGCGTTTGACCTGGACAAACGGGATATCTCGGGCGTATCATCGAACACATGTTCGCAGTCGTGATGGTCGATGAGGGCACGTTCGTCGCGCCCGACGACCCGGGCGCGGACCGGTGGTTGCTGGACGACCCGCTGGGTGATGCGTGGTGGGACCCGGCCGAGTGCGGTGCGGAGCCGGCGTTCGAGGTGGACGCCGCGGTGGAGGCACGGTTCGCGCCGTGGCGGCTGGCCGTGGAGGCGGAGCCCAGTGCTGAGCGGCCGTCGGCTGCGGGTATTGCGTCCCACGGTGAGGTCGAGGCGTCCCCGGCGCCGTGGTTGTCGGCGTCCTGTTTGGAGGCGGTCGTTCCGGGTGCGGGGTTGGCGGGGGTGTTGGAGCGGGTGGACCTGCCGTCGGCGGACGAGGAGCTGGTGGTGGAGTTCGTGGCGGCGTGCGAGCGGTTGGCGGCGTGGGCGCATCTGATCGCGGCGGAGGGGGCGGCGGTGTTGTCGCGGCGGGCGTCGATGAACCCGTTGTGGCGTGCGCCGGTCCCCTCCCGCACGTGTGTGGCCGGTGATGAGCTGGCGATGCGGCTGGGCTGGTCGCGTCCGGCCGCCAACCGGCTGGTGCGCGACGGCCGCGCCCTGCAGGCGCAGCTGCTGCCGGTGGCCGACGCGGTCCGCGCCGGGGTGCTGGACACGGCCAAGCTGCGGGTGCTGACCGACCGGCTGCACGACCGGCCCTACCAGCTGTCCTGGCCGGCGCTGGAGCAGGTCCTGCCGCAGGCGGGGTCGCGGACCCCGACGCAGCTGGCCGCCGACGTGGACCGTGCCCTGCTGGTCATCGATCCGCAGGATGCGGCGCTGCGGCTGCCGACGGCGATCGCGTCCCGGCACGTGTGCCACCCCCGCCGGCTGCCGGATGGGATGGCGGGCCTGTGGGCGGTGCTGCCCGCGATCGACGCGGCCCGCATCGACGGCACCCTGGAGGCCACCGCGCGGGCCGCCCGCGCCCTGGGCGACCCCCGCACCCTGGACCAGCTGCGCGCCGACACCCTGACCGACCTGGCCACCGGCACCGCCCTGCTGGCCGGCGCCCCGTTGGCCGGCACGCGCGGCACCCACGGGCCGAGCGACGCCGTCGACGACGCGGCCACGGTCAAGGTCGCGGCCGACGCGACATCGGGCATGGGCCGCGAGGTGCGCCCGGACCGTGAGGCGGGGATCGACCGCGACACCGACGCCGGTCTGCTCGGCGGGCCGCCCGCCGACGGCGG
>Ga0207836_1000223_pt1 | contig 12523 bp, 9 predicted proteins | sample LuqExpMetageno18_FD_187776 | JGI IMG/M metagenome (GOLD analysis project Ga0207836, IMG submission 187776) | Tropical forest soil microbial communities from Luquillo Experimental Forest, Puerto Rico - Sample 18 (SPAdes) | ecosystem: Environmental > Terrestrial > Soil > Tropical forest ...
CGCTCTGGGGTTTAAGCAAGAAGAGTTGGGCCTTCTTCGAACCTCGAAAAAAAGGCCCTCCCGAGGGAGGGCCCAAGGAAGCTGCGCACAGCAGCATCCCGAACGCCTAGATTTCCATCTACAGACGTATTTCATACAGGCTTTGCCTGATAGCACTTCAGAATTCAACTGTTTGGCGTATAAATTGCCGATTTTTTTGTCAGTGTGAATTTTCCGCCGCAAAACATCACGAAGGAAGCGCCGGAACATAATTATGCTTGACCTTATTTATCCTCATGTGCAGCATAAAGCGTGACCCCGGCCTTGTGCCGGTGTTTTTGCCACCTATATATACTCAAACAGAGCATAAGTGGACAACGTCATGCAGCTGCTGCCCTTTACCCCTGCCATCGCACGGGAAACCGAGGCCCTCAAACAGAAGATGGCCCATGTCATTCCCGAGATCGAATGGCCGGTGCACGCCCCTTACATCGCGGCGATCAATGCGCTGAAGCGGGAGAAGAACGCCGTCGTGCTGGCGCACAACTACATGACGCCGGAGATTTTTCACGGCGTCGCCGATTTTGTCGGAGACTCGCTGCAGCTCGCCCGCCTTGCCGCCAAGACCGATGCCAAAGTGATCGTCCAGGCCGGCGTTCACTTCATGGCCGAAACCGCCAAAGTGCTGTCGCCGGAAAAGACGGTTCTCATTCCGGATCCGGAAGCAGGCTGTTCTCTTGCCGCTTCTATTACGGGCGCCGATGTGCGCTTGCTCAAGCAGACTTATCCCGGCCTGCCGGTGGTAACCTATGTGAACACCTCGGCCGAAGTGAAGGCCGAAAGCGATGTTTGCTGCACCTCCTCCAATGCGGTGGCGGTGGTGGAAGACATTGCCCGCGAATGGGGTGTCGATACCGTCATCATGGTGCCGGACGAATTCCTCGCCCAGAATGTCGCCAAGCTCACCAAGATCAAGGTCATCACTTGGAAAGGCCATTGCGAAGTGCATGAGCGCTTCACGGCGGAAACCATCCGCGATTTCCGTGACAGCCATCCGGGCGTGGTGGTGATCGCCCATCCCGAATGTCCGCCTTCGGTCGTCGCTGAAGCCGATTTCGCCGGTTCGACCGCGGGCATGATCGATTTCGTGGCACAGAAACAGCCCGGCCGCGTTGTCCTGGTGACCGAATGCTCGATGAGCGACAACGTCGCGGTCGAGTTTCCCAAAGTCGAATTCGTGCGGCCTTGCAATCTCTGCCCGCACATGAAGCGCATTACCTTGCCCAAAATCTTACATGCACTGGAAACGATGAATGTGGAAGTCACAGTCGATCCAGCGATTGCAGCGCGGGCGAAGAAAAGCGTCGAACGCATGCTGGCTGTGAACGTGAGTAAAGCGCGGCAAGCAGCCTGAAAGGCAGCATCATGGGATCCCAGCTCGACAACGTCATCGAGACCAAGGGCGCTCTTATTCTCGGAGCCGGCGTTGCCGGTCTTTTCACGGCCCTGAAGCTGGCGCCTTATCCTTGTGTGGTGCTGGCCGATGAGCATCCCGGCATCTCGGGCTCGAGTGCTTGGGCGCAAGGCGGCATCGCGGCCTCGGTGGGCAAAGGCGATACTTGGCAATCCCATGCCGCCGATACCGTGGCCGCTGGTGCGGGTCTCACCGATCCTGAAGTCGCCGCGCTCGTGGCTCGCGAAGCGCCTGCCCGCATTCATGATCTTCTCAGCTATGGCGCCCCGTTTGACCGTGAGCCTGATGGTTCGATTGCGGTGGCCCGCGAAGCTGCCCATTCCACTTCGCGCATCGTTCATGTCAAAGGCGACCGCGCCGGGGCTGAAGTCATGGCCGCTTTGGCCCGCAGCGTTTATGCAGCACCGCATGTCCGTATCATCGAAGGCTATCACGCCATCGAGCTGGCGGTGGAAGACGGCCGCGTTGTCGGTGTTTTCGCCCGCAGCTGGAACGGCCCGCAGCAGCGCCTGATCCTGATCCGTGCCAATGCCGTGGTGATGGCAACGGGCGGACTTGGCGCTTTGTATGCTGTCTCTACCAATCCGCCGGAATCGCGCGGCGAGGGTCTCGGCATGGCAGCGCGCGCCGGTGCCGTGATTGCCGATCCCGAATTTGTGCAATTTCATCCTACCGCCATTGCCATCAATAAGGACCCAGCCCCGCTTGCCACCGAGGCCTTGCGCGGCGAAGGCTCCGTGCTGATCGATGAGACCGGCCGCCGCTTTATGCTGGCGGTGCATAAGAACGCCGAACTGGCACCGCGCGATGTGGTGGCCCGCGCTATTCATCGCGAGATCGCGGCTGGCCACAAAGTCTTTCTCGATTGCACCAAATCGGTGGGTGCGGAATTTCCGCATCATTTCCCGACAGTGTACGAAGCCTGCCGTGCCGCCGGTCTCGATCCCGTCAGCCAGCCGATCCCGGTGGCGCCCGCCGCGCATTATCACATGGGCGGCATTGCGAGCGATCATCACGGCCGCACTTCGCTGGAAGGGCTGTGGGCCGTGGGCGAATGCGCCTGCACTGGCTTGCACGGCGCCAATCGTTTGGCTTCCAATTCCTTGCTTGAAGGCTTGGTCTTCGGTGCCCGCGCCGCGGAAGACATCAAGAGCCTGCCCGCACCGCAGACCTCCCATGGCGCTTTGCCGCCGCCCGTGCATTACGCCGCCCCGCCGGTGCCGCATGCTTTGCGCGAGGTCATGAGCCGTCATGCCGGCCTTGAACGGAGTGAGGCCGGGCTGAAAGAAGCCCTCGCCCGCATTGCTCAGATCGAGCGCGCCGGCGGCTATGAGCCTTCGCTGCTTAACATGACCTCCACCGCCCGTCTGGTGGCGGCCGCTGCCTTGGCCCGCCGCGAAAGCCGGGGCGGTCATAGCCGCAGCGACTACCCTCAGACTGCCGCCATCGGTACCCGCAGCTTCTTAACCTTGGCGGATGCCGAGCGGATCACCGCGGATGCCCTGCCCACCCTTCAGACCTGCGCCGCTAGGTAATTTTATGTCCGACCAGCTCCGACCACCACCCGCCCTTCTGATCGAGCCGCTGGTCCGTCTGGCGCTGGCAGAAGACCTCGGCCGGGCCGGGGATATCACCTCGGACCTCATTCTCCCCCCCGGCCAGCGCTCCAGAGCCGTTCTCGTGGCCCGTAAGCCGGGAGTCGTGTCGGGGCTGGTGGTAGCTGCCCTCGCCTTCGGCCTCGTCGACAGCGGCCTCGTCTTGCGCTCTGAGGCCCAGGACGGCGACATAGTTAACGTCGGCACGCCGTTGCTGGTCTTGGAAGGTGCATCGCGTAGCTTACTGACCGGCGAGCGCGTCGCATTAAACTTCGTTGGTCATCTCTCCGGTATCGCTACGGCTACGCGCGCCATGGTGGATGCCGTCGCAGGAACAAAAGCGAAAATCGTTTGCACGCGCAAAACGACGCCCGGCTTACGGATTTTGGAAAAGTATGCGGTGCGTTGTGGTGGTGGATTCAATCATCGCTTCGGACTCGATGATGCAGTGTTGATCAAGGACAATCACATCGCAGCAGCAGGCGGAATCAAAACCGCTGTGGAACGTGCGCGCGCCGGCATCGGCCATATGGTGAAGATCGAAGTCGAAGTCGACACGCTGGCGCAGTTGGAAGAAGCGCTCTCGCTCGGTGTCGATACCGTCCTGCTCGACAACATGAGTCCGGAGACGCTGCGCGATGCGGTGAAAATGAATGCCGGCCGCGCCACACTAGAAGCCTCCGGCAATGTCACGCTTGCCACCGTGCGCGCCATTGCCGAAAGCGGTGTCGATTACATCTCCTCCGGCGCCATCACGCATTCGGCACCGAATCTGGATGTCGCGCTGGACTTCTGACAAAGCCAATAATCGAAAGGCGGGTAGCGGTTTTCGTCAGGCAGGGAAACCACTCTCTTCCTGCCGATAACCACTACCCGCCGATTGCTTACATCGCGCGCGAGCGCGGAGCGTCTTTCTTATAGAAAATATGATTGCCGATCTGGGTGGTGCGGGCCATTTCGGCCGCCCAATCCGGCTCAACGCTGACGGCGTGGAAATTGATCGCCCCGCCGGTGGCGCCGCGCAGCTGCGATTCGCCGGTCAGGATCTGGGCGGCCAGCATCTGGGCGCGCATCCAGGGACCAGCCTGCTTGTGCTTCCTGAGATCGCCGTTGCAGGTGAAAGAGAACTGGCATTTGGGCTGGCCAGCGCCCTCGTAAACCACGGCGCAGATGGAATGGCCGTAATTGCCATTGCGCATGCGCGCGAAGATCACTTCGGCGATCGCCTTCTGGCCCTTCTCGCCTTCGCCCCGCGCTTCATAGTAGAGCGCTTCGGAGAGACAGCGATGCTCGGCGAAGAGCTTATTCATCACCAGCTCTTCGGCTGGCGAATGTGCGGGGGAATAGGCAACCGGAGTTACCGCCACGGGCGCCGTCTGCGGCGCAGCCGAAGGCGCGGAAGCCTGGGCAACAATAGCGGGCGCGGGCTTGAGTTGATCCGGGTGCGGACGATACGCAGCAGCCGCACCAACAGCCGCACTTACGGCTGCAAGGACGACGGTGAGCGCACCAACAAGGACGCGATCGGACCGTCTCAAAGCGTCAGGCGTTTTCTTGGACATCAGGATAACTCTCTTCGAACTCGTTTCGTCTGTATCGGCTTAACTAGTCGACCTTGGTCGGCGTGATTGCGAACAGTGCCCCTTCCCCCAAATACATCTCGCAGATACGGGAGCGGCGCCTGTAGTCCGAGAACGAGGGCGCCGTCAAATTAAAAAATACAGAATCGTGACACAACGTCACCCTTGAAAATGAAAAAACAAGGGAATCCCTGGAAAATTTCCTGGGACTCCCTTGCTCTTTTTTTCTGACTTACTGTTTATTCTGTGTACTGATTATATCTCATAAGTCGTGATCAGACATCCCGTTCTACTTTTTTGAGAGCCGCTTGCGCCGCCGCGAGACGTGCCACTGGCACGCGGAATGGCGAACAAGAAACATAATTCAGCCCAACTTCCTGACACAGCGAGATGGAATCGGGATCGCCGCCGTGCTCGCCGCAGATGCCGACTTCGAGATCGCTGCGAGTCTTACGGCCGCGTTCTGCCGCAATCTTGATGAGTTCGCCGACACCGTCACGATCGATTGTCACAAACGGATCGCGCATCAACAGGCCCTTCACTTGATACTCCGTGAGGAACGGACCCGCATCATCACGGCTGATGCCGCAAGTGGTTTGTGTCAAGTCGTTGGTGCCGAAGGAGAAGAATTCGGCCGTCTGGGCGAGATCGGCGGCCCGCAACGCGGCGCGCGGCAATTCGATCATGGTGCCGATCTTGTAATGCGGAAGCTTGCCACGCTCCTTCTTCACCTGCTGGGCAACCTTCTCGATCACGTCCTTGGCGTAGTCGAGTTCCTGCTTCCAGGCGACGACCGGGATCATGATCTCGGCCATCACTTTCTTGCCTTCCGCTTCGACATTGAGCGCCGCTTCGAGAATGGCGCGCGCCTGCATCGCGGTGATTTCCGGGAAGGTGATGCCGAGACGGCAGCCGCGATGGCCGAGCATCGGGTTCATCTCGTGCAAGAGATTCGCCTTCTGCTTCAGCTTGGCGACGGAGACATCGGCCGAACGGGCCACGGCCGCATATTCCTCTTCCTTGTGGGGGAGGAATTCATGCAGCGGCGGATCGAGCAAGCGGATGATCACCGGCAAGCCGTCCATGACGCGGAAGATCTCTTCGAAGTCGCCGCGCTGCATGGGCAGCAGCTTGGCCAGCGCCTTCTCGCGCTCTTCCACCGTTTCCGACAGAATCATCTGACGCACGGCCACGATGCGGTCGCCATCGAAGAACATATGCTCGGTGCGGCAGAGGCCAATGCCTTGCGCGCCAAACGACCGCGCGGTGCGCGCATCGGTCGGCGTATCGGCATTGGTATAAACTTTCAACTGACGCACTTCGTCGGCCCAAGTCATCAGCGTGTTGAAGTCGCCGGTGAGTTCGGGCTGCTGCATCGGCACGCGGCCTTGATAGACCACGCCCGCCGAGCCATCGATGGTGATGACGTCACCTTGCTTGAGGATCTTGTCGCCCACCGCCATGCATTTGGCGTCGTAATCGATGCGGATCGAGCCCGCACCGGCAACGCAAGGACGGCCCATGCCGCGTGCCACCACGGCCGCATGGCTGGTCATGCCGCCGCGGGCGGTGAGAATGCCCTTGGCCGCATGCATGCCGTGAATGTCTTCGGGGCTCGTCTCTTGACGCACCAGGATGACATCATGGCCTTCATTGGCGAGCTTCTCGGCTTCGTCGGCCGTGAAGACGATTTCGCCAATCGCCGCGCCCGGAGAGGCTGCAAGACCGGTGGAGAATTTCAGCTTCGGCGCCTTGGGATCGAGGGTGGGATGCAGCAATTGATCCAAAGCCGAGGGGTCGACACGCTGTACCGCCGTCTTCTTGTCGATCAGGCCTTCATTGACGAGATCGATGGCGACTTTCAGTGCCGCCTTGGCGGTGCGCTTGCCAGTACGGCATTGCAGCATCCAGAGCTTGCCTTCCTGGATGGTGAATTCCACGTCCTGCATTTCCTTGAAGTGGTCTTCAAGTTTTTTGCCGATGCCGAGCAGTTCTTTGTACATCGGCGGCATTGCTTCTTCCATCGAGGGCTTCTTGCCGCCCTGACGTTCGCGCACCAGCTTGGTGATCGGCTGCGGGGTGCGAATACCGGCCACCACGTCTTCGCCTTGGGCGTTGATGAGATATTCGCCGTAGAGGAATTTCTCGCCGTTGCCGGGATCGCGCGTGAAGGCCACGCCCGTTGCCGAGGTATCACCGCGGTTGCCGAACACCATCGCCTGCACGTTCACGGCTGTGCCCCAGTCGCCGGGAATCTTGTTGAGACGGCGATAGGTTTGCGCGCGTGTGCACATCCACGATGAGAACACAGCGCCGATGCCGCCCCAAAGCTGCTCTTCCACCGTATCCGGGAAGGGCTTGCCGAGCTTCTTCTGCACCAGCTCCTTGAACTTCACCGTCACGACTTTGAGGTCATTGGCATCAAGCTCGGTATCAAGCTCCACGCCTTTGGCTTCCTTGGCGTGATCGAGGATCTCTTCGAAATCGGCATGCTCCATGCCGAGCACCACGTTTGAATACATCTGGACGAAGCGGCGATAACTGTCCCACGCAAAACGCGGGTTGTTGGTCAGCTTGATCACGCCTTCTACGGTTTCCGGCGTCAGACCGAGATTGAGCACCGTGTCCATCATGCCTGGCATCGAAACGCGCGCCCCCGAGCGTACCGAGACCAGCAACGGGCGTGCCGGATCGCCGAGCTTGCAATCCATCAGCTTGCCCATGCGGTCCACGGCCGCATCGACCGCCGCTTTAAGCTCTGCGGGATAGCTGTTCCCGTTGGCATAATAGTAGGTGCAGACTTCCGTCGTGATGGTGAATCCCGGCGGTACTGGCAACCCGAGGTTGCTCATCTCGGCCAAATTGGCACCTTTGCCGCCGAGCAAGTTGCGCATACTGGCATCGCCTTCCGCGCTGCCATCACCGAACGTGTAAACCCACTTCGTCATCGTTTCTCTCACCTTGTTTGTTTTGATTGTTGCGTCCCGCTTTGGGCGCGATCGGCCATGACGCCGAAAAAAAGAATTTCGCGCGCATCATTCATCACAGCAGCGCACAGGGACCCGTTCGCAGAAAGAGCGAAAGCAGTGACTGATCCCGATGTGGTTAAGACCTGCATGCGCCGGCCCGCCGTGATTTGGAGTGAGGGACATCACTTATGTAATTTCCTGAATATTCCTGCTGCTTCAGTGAAGCAATGTGGCAGGCGAGCGCGGTTTTACGCAGGATAATTACACGAACAAAATTTACCCTGACGCGCTTGGCCGGAGCCTTGCGCGCTTCGCGCGGTGCAGAACCGAGAGGTCTCTGCCTGCAAGAGTGATGATCGGTATCTACGCCCAATTGTGGCGAAAAGCGAGCACATGCCCCTCAACTGGGATGCGGAAGCTTTTGGCTATATGCATAAGTTGCTTGCGTATATTTGCCTAATTATTCGGCAATCAGAATGTGGCGAAAAGTGGCTATTTCTCGCGTTTTCCGCGCATGCGGCAATCCTGCGCCCGGTGTCATTTCACAAGCACGAAATGGTATTGAGGCACAACAAACGCGACTTTTTAGGCTGCCTATTTCGAAGGCGCGACAATACGCGCGAGCGCTTCCGCGGCGCCGCTTCGCCGAGCTCTCGCGCTGCTACTCAAGGCCATGATCAAGCCCGGCCATGACGAGATGGAAGGATGCTGCTGCCGCCTCATCTGCGGGAATGCTTTTTGGGGGATGTAGATGAGATGGGAATTCGAGGCGCAGACTTCAAGGGGAATTCGAAAATAATTTTCGGCTCCCGAAAATTCGTTCGGATGCGTTGAGTCTCAAAGGCTTGTAGCGGAGCACGCAACACCGATGTCGTGCAAGCCAGTCGCATCAACAGAAAAATTTTTCTGTTTTGCCACCATGGATGGCCGGCTCGCCATGACGATGCGAATTGGAAATAGTTTTCTGCCGTCGCGAAGCGGCGGAAGTGTCCGGCCCCGCAACGCGGGACCGGACGAAGGGGCCTACCCTTCGATCTTCGAGAAATCCGCCGCCAGATGCAGCGTGGCGCGCAAGCGCGACAGCAGCAAAAGACGGTTCTTGCGCAAAGCCGGGTCCTTGTCGTTCACCGTGACCTTATCGAAGAAGGCATCGACGGGAGCGCGCAAACGGCTCATCACGCCCATGGCTTCGACAAAGCGTTCGCGCTCGATCTCCGCCTTCACCAATTCGGAGGCCGTCGACAATTCCACGAACAGCGCTTTTTCCTCGCTCAGAACGAAGGCTTCGGGATCGGGAGCGCCGTCGAAGGTGGTTTTGTCCTTCTTTTCCTCGGCCTTCAAAATATTGGCCGCCCGCTTGTAACCGGCGAGCAGATTGGTGCCGGCGTCGGTTTTCAAGAAGCTTTGCAGCGCTTCCACCCGCGCCACCAGCCGCACCAGATCATCTTCATTGCCGAGAGAGAACACGGCATCGATCAGATCATAGCGCGTGCCTTTTTCCTTCAACGCGACCTTCAGACGATCGGCGAAGAAGTTCAGAAGCTCAACGCTCACTTTGAGCGGCAAACGCGCACCGTTTTCGAGAACAATACGGATCACGCCCAAAGCCGCCCGTCGCAGTGCAAACGAATCACCCGAACCGGTCGGCTTCTCGCCAACCGCAAAGAAGGACACGAGCTGATCCAATTTATCCGCCAGCGCGACCGCGATGGACACCTTGCTCGTCGGCACGGCATCGCTGGGGCCAACCGGCTTGTAGTGATCGCGAATGGCATCGGCGACTTCGGCGTCCTCGCCGTCATGGATGGCGTAATAGCGCCCCATCACGCCTTGCAGTTCGGGGAACTCGCCGACCACGCCGGTCGTCAAATCCGCTTTGCACAGCAGCGCGGCGCGCTTGGCCTTTTCGACATCGGCGCCGATCTTGGCGGCAATCTCGCCGGCCAGGGCTACGATGCGCTCCACGCGCTCATATTGCGTGCCGAGCTTGGCGTGGAAGGTGATGCCTTTCAGCGCTCCGACGCGATCCGCCAGCTTCGTCTGGCGATCCAAATCCCAGAAGAATTTGGCATCCGACAGCCGCGCCCGCAGCACGCGCTCGTTACCGGCGATGATCGCCTTGCCGCCATCTTCCGCCACCATATTGGAAACCACGGCGAAACGGTTGGCGAATTTGCCGGTCTTAGGATCGCGCAGCGAGAAATACTTCTGATGCGTGCGCATGGAGGTCTGCAGGATTTCCGCTGGCACATCCATGAACTGGTCTTCGATCTTGCCGATCAGAACCGTCGGCCATTCGTTAAGGCCTGCGACCTCTTCCAAGAGGCCTTGGTCCTCGATCAGCTCCAAACCCAGCGCAAACGCTGCGGTTTTGGCCTGTTCCAGGATGGTTTCTTTGCGGTCCGCCGCATCCAGCATTACATGATGATGCTTGAGGTCGCTGCGATACATCTCGAAGGTGTTGGCGGTAATCACGCCCGCCGACAGGAAGCGATGGCCGCGGGTTTGCTTGCCGCTCGTCACTCCGGCAAATTCGAACGGCACCACTTCACCGCCAAAAGTGCAGAGGATCGAATGCAGCGGCCGCACCCAACGGGTCGCTTCACCCGGAATCCAGCGCATCGATTTCGGCCAGGGCAGTTTCGCCATGCAGTCTGGGAGGATTTCCGCCAGCACTTCGCCCGTTTCGCGGCCCTTGCGATGGATCACGGCGACATAAAATTCGCCTTTGCCATCGTCGCGCTTTTCGCATTGCTCCAGCGTCACGCCGGCAGAACGCAGAAAACCTTCGATGGCTTTCTCGGGCGCGTTGACACGCGGGCCTTTCTTTTCTTCCGACACATCGGGCTGTTTCACCGGCAACCCGGCACAGACCAGCGTCAGGCGGCGCGGTCCGGCAAAGGCTTTGGCGCCTTCAAACAGCAAGCCGCGATCAGACAGCGCGCCGACAACCAGGCGTTCCAAATCCTTCGCGGCCTGCGCCTGCATGCGCGCCGGGATTTCTTCGGAGAAAAGTTCAAGCAGAAGGTCAGCCATTGTTAGGCCCCAAAACAAAATGTGTCATCCCCAGCCGAACGTTGCGCCAGCAACGTGAGGGGAAGGGGACCCAGGTCCCAAAGTTTGGTCGATGTCGAAGAAGATACGGTGGCGCGCGTACGGATAGAGCCGGAAAGCGGGTCCACCTGGATCCCCTTCCCTTCGCGCTGCGCGCTCAGCCGGGGATGACAATTTGCCATCAGCCGTACCTCGGCTCGTAAGCGCCCATGGGAGTAGCTAACCAGCCTTCGCAGCACATTTTGGCGAGGGCCCGTACGCGGGCGATGTAAGCAGCGCGTTCAGTGACAGAAATCACGCCGCGCGCATCGAGCAAATTGAAGCAATGCGAAGCCTTGATGCATTGGTCATAAGCGGGCAGCGGCACGCCTTTTTCGACCAGCGATTTGCATTCGGCTTCGGCGTCTTCGAAATGGCGCTTCAGCATTTCGGTATTGGCGTGCTCGAAATCGTAAGCGGAGAATTCGCGCTCGCTCTGGTGAAACACTTCGCCGTAGCGGAAATTCTCGTTGAAGGCCAAGTCATAGACGAATTCGACGCCCTGCACATACATGGCGAGGCGCTCGAGCCCATAGGTGATCTCGGCGCAAACCGGATCGCAATCGATGCCGCCGACCTGCTGGAAATAGGTGAATTGGGTGACTTCCATGCCGTCACACCAGACTTCCCAACCGAGGCCCCAGGCACCCAGCGTCGGGCTTTCCCAATCGTCTTCGACAAAACGCACGTCGTGCTTCATCGGATCGAGGCCGATCGCCTTCAAGGAGCCGAGATAGAGGTCCTGCACGTTGTCGGGGCACGGCTTCAGGATCACCTGATACTGATAATAGTGCTGCAGCCGGTTCGGGTTCTCGCCATAGCGTCCGTCCTTCGGCCGCCGCGAGGGCTGCACATAGGCCGCGCGCCAGGGCCGCGGACCAAGCGCCCGCAAGGTCGTCGCCGGGTGGAAGGTACCCGCGCCCATCTCCACATCATAAGGCTGCAGGATCAGGCAGCCTTGCGCCGCCCAATAATTCTGAAGGGTCAGGATAAGGTCCTGAAATGTTTTGGCCACGGAACGGCCCTCTTAGCGAAACAGGGGCCGGAACCTAACGGCGAGCGAGTGGTCAAACAACACCTCAAATGCACCCCGCGCCCTTTAACCTCCCCCACTGGAGAGAAGCGCAATCCATGCATTTAACCTCCCCACAAGGGCAGGGCTGGAGAATCGCATATGAACTTCACCCCATCCTGTCATCGCCCGCGACTGCGGGCGACCCAGGTTGTGTTGCTCTGTTCTAGCCGCTGAATATCAGGCCTTTCCGGAAACGGTGGTGCCGCGAGACCTGGATGGCCCGCAGTCGCGGGCCAATGGGCGGATAATTGGTCATATGCGATAGCCCTCCCCCTCGTGGGGAGGCTAAAACGAGACAGATAGTCCCCGCCCCCGCAGCACGGCATCGGCATCGGCGGTGTAAACGCCATCCGGCTCATGCAGCACCAAACCGGCCAGCATCTGCAGCGGCGCCCGCGAGCCTTGCCTTGCTTGCAAGATCACCCGCTTGGCGGAGACGCCTGCCTTGGGCCAGAGCGGAAACACCGCCACACCCCGCTCCGGCAGCGCCGCCAAGGCCTCTCCCAGCCGGTCGGCCCGCAAAACCGCCTTGGGCGCAACAAAAATGCGCAAGGCCTCCCCGGCGGCATCCTCCAAAATGAGGCCCGGGCGCGTCATATCCGGCAAAACCGCCTCCTCCACCGCAGCAAGCGCGTGTCCATATCTTGAATGCAATCCTTTTCGCCCCACATTCTATTCCAAGCGGTGCCGATCTTCGGGCCGCCAGACCACCGGCCCAGCATTTCGGGGGCCGGACAAAGCCGCTTAAGGAGGGCTTT
>Ga0207836_1000227_pt1 | contig 12359 bp, 10 predicted proteins | sample LuqExpMetageno18_FD_187776 | JGI IMG/M metagenome (GOLD analysis project Ga0207836, IMG submission 187776) | Tropical forest soil microbial communities from Luquillo Experimental Forest, Puerto Rico - Sample 18 (SPAdes) | ecosystem: Environmental > Terrestrial > Soil > Tropical forest ...
CTCGGGGACGTGACACGCCACCGGCTGCTCGGCGACGCCGGCGCTGGCCTCGCCGAGCCGATCCGCCTGGAGCTGCTGCACCTGCTCCGCGGCGGCGACACCCTGCTCAGTCGCTGGCAGGTCGCCTAGGCTCCGGTCATGGCAGACACGATCGTGGTCCTCATCGAGGACACCCTCACCGCCGACGACGTCACCCACGTGCTCGCCCTGCACCCGGAGGAGGACCTCGCCTATCGCGTCCTCGTCCCCGCGGACACCGACCGACCGCTGCTGCCCTGGGTGGTCGACTCCCTCAGCCTCGGCAGCCTGCGCGGCGCCTGGCACCGCGCCACCGGCCACGAGCCGACGCCGAAGCAGGCCAAGGCGACGGCCGAGGAGCAGCTCGAGCGGACCGTGTCGGAGCTGCTGGCGGCGGGACGCGAGGCGACCGGCGCCGTCGTCGAGGACGACCCGCTCCCCGCCCTGCACACCGCCGTGGCCGACGGGGGCGCGCGCGAGGTGATCGTGGCGACCTACCCGCACCTCGTGGAGGACACCCTCCACCACGACTGGGCGTCCCGGGCCCGCGAGGAGCTCCAGGTCCCGGTGCTCCACCTGTACATCGGCACCAGCCAGCTCGGCTAGCGGTCCGGGGCGGGACGCACCACAGCTCTCGGACCAGCATGAACAAGGGAAGAACAGCCGACGCGATGAAGACCGCCGTCCTCCTGGCGACCTACAACGGTGCCGCGTTCCTGCGCGGCCAGCTCGACTCGCTGCGCGCGCAGTCCGCGCCACCCGACGTGCTCATCGTCCGCGACGATGGCTCCACCGATGGCACCGTGGAACTGCTTCGCGACTACCTGACCCATGACTGGCCGGTTCCGGCGATCGTCACCGTCAACGATCAGAACCTCGGATGGAAGTTCAACTTCCGAGAGCTGCTTTCAGACTTCCTCGCCAGCGACGCCGAGGCAGCCTTCTTCTGCGACCAGGACGACACATGGCATCGCGAGAAGATCGCCGCGCAGCTGGAGGTCTTCTCGCAGGACCCGGCCATCGAGCTGGTCAGCCACGACTACCTCACGCGGAATACCGCGACAGGAAGTGAGGCTGACTCGCGCCTGCTCTTCCACTTCGACGGCGAGGACGACGAGCCCTTCTCCGCCTATCCCCCCGCCGACACCAGCTATTCGCTCAGGAGCGGCTGGACGCTTGCCCTCACGCGGGGCCTGGCGGCCGACGTCGTCGCGCACTGGGGCCCCGCGCAGCATCCCGCCTACGACGCCCTGCTCACCACGCTGGCCTGTTACACGGGAACGGGCGCCAACGTCAACAGGCGGCTGGGCGACCACCTGATCCACGGCACGAACGCCACGAAGATCGCCTCGACTTCCGACACGCGGGAGAAGAACATCGCGGATCTGCAGTCAGACGAGGATCGATACTCCATCATCGCCGCGGTCCTCGAAAGGCGCGGCTCCGACCGGGCGGAGCGGGCGAGACGGAGGGCGGCCTTCTTCACCGGGCGCATCACGGTCGCGAAGAACGGGAATGTGCTGACTGCCGCCCTGTTCGTGCTCGGTCACTGGAGTCAGTACGTCAGCCTGAAGGGCCGGCTGAGAGACGTCTACTTCACCCTCAAGAAGTAGGCGGAGCCTCAGAACCCGTTCTCCGTCGTGCGCGGGTAGTAACGCGCGAAGCTCTTCACGTAGCGGCGCATCGTCATCTGCTGGCGGAGCATGCGCAGCGGGTGACGGTCGCGGGGGTTGAGGAGCGGGTTGACCACCATGCCCTGCCGATAGAGCTCGTCGACCTCGGCCCGGTCGGCGTCTCCCAGGTAGCCCAGGAGGAGGCGCCGCGGAATGACCGTGTAGAGGGCCCTGCCCCCCGCCGTCTGGCGGGACAGCGGCCGGTGCTCGACCACGTCGCTGACCAGGTAGGTCATCGGGTTCACGCCGGCGCCCTGCACGTAGAAGTGGTTGCGCCCGATGCGAGGGTTCAGCTCCAGGAAGAAGAACTCCCCGCTGGCGGGATCGCGTTTCACGTCGAAGTTGGCGAAGCCCTGGTAGTCGAGGCTGCGGAGAAAGCGCGCCGCGAGCTCCAGGATCTCCGGGTAGGGCTCGGTGATCATCGCGCAGGGAATGCCCAGCGTGCTCGGCTCGTGCTCCTGCAGGAGCACCCGTGCGGAACAGGTCAGCGCGACCGTTCCCTCGGTATCCACGTAGGCGGTGATGGAGACCATGCACGAATCGTCTCCACGAACGAACTCCTGGACGGCGAACGAGCCCTGATAGTGAACGGAGGCGAGCAGCCGGTAAAGGTCGATCAGCTCCTGGCGGCTCTGGAGGAAGTAGACCTTCTGCTTCTCCTTGAAAGCCACGCTCTCCCACTGCGCACTTTCCGTCGGCTTGGCGATGATCGGGAAGCTGAAATCGCCCGGTGGAAGCAGCGCCTCGAGTGTCGCGTCGTCAGGGGCCGGATCGCTCGGGCCGAAGGCTGAGAAGCCGACGTAGTGCGAGCGCGGCACGCGCATGCCCTGCTGCTGGGCGATCTCCTCGAAGGCTCGCTTGTCGCTCACCTGGCGAATGGTGCGCAGGGGCGGGATGGGCACCGTGAAGTAGCGCTCGAACTCCTCGCGGTGCTCGGCCAGGGTGAGGATCGACGACTCCGTGTTGGCGAGGAGGACCAGCCGGCGAGAGGGGCGCTCCTCCTTCATGGACCTGCCCAGCGCGACGAGCTGCTCGACGAGCGACTCCTCGTCCCCGGGATCGGTCAGGGCATGACGCTGCAGGATGCGGGAGTTCCTGATGGCCGGCGGAAGGTAGGCGGTGGCGAGGAGGGGCGAGACGCCGTAGGCGTCGTTGAACTCGCGCGCGAAGGCGTATTCGCTGAGCTGGCCGCCGAGAATGACGGCCTGAAAGGAGTCCGTGGGCGCGGTCACCGTCAGCTCTTCTTCGTGTGGTGGATCGCGTCTCCCAGTGAGGTCGTCGCGCGGAACGCCAGGTACCTCAGCTTGTCGACCGGCAGCGTGAACTCACCGATGAGCTCCTCGGTGAAGCCGGTCCCGAAGCGCGTCTTGAACTCGTAGACGCCGTAGCCCTCGGAGGAGGGATCGTCGATCCTGCCCTCGATGCCGTAGAAGTTGTAGCGGGTCAGGCCGTGCTCCAACGCGGTCTTGATCATGTGATCGTGCAGCAGGTGGTTTCCCCGCTCCTGCTCGTGCCCCGAGACCGCGCCCCCGATGGCGGCCACCATCTCCCAGGAGTTCTCGATGAAAACGATGCCGGAGACGCGCACCCCGTCCTCGTTCTCGGCGACGAGGAAGTGGACCTGTTCGCCGAAGGCGTCGAAGAGGCCGTAGAAGTAGTCCGACGAGCGCTGACCGAATTGCTTGCGCTCGGCGACATTGTTCATGATGTCGATGAACTGGGGCAGCTCGTCGCGCCCGAGCCTGCGCAACCGGAGCACCTTCTCCACGTGCCGCACATAGCGGCGGTAGCGGCTCGCGTAGCTGTCGCGGTAGTTCTCGAGGGTCAGATCTGTCAGGTCCTTGACATAGGCGAAGCGAATGTTGCCGCGCAGCCCCGTCTGGAAGCCCAGCGTCCAGCCGGAGTGCTTCCAGCCGTGGCGCTTCAGGCTCTCCGCGATGGCGTCGTCGCGCAGGATGTTCGGGTTGATCGTGACGAAGACGCATCCGAGCGTGCTCAGGTGACGCGAAAGCTCCTCGGTGAAGGAGCGGATGAGCCCGTCATCCGTGAAGTCCATGAGCGGTCCGGAGGAGATGTCGGCGGTGACCAGCTTCCCCTGACGCACGCTGAGCACGAAGGCCGCGTCGATGGTGCGCTCGCTCCCCTGCCCGCTGACCAGGCCGAGCAGGGAGGTCTTCCAGCCGTTGAGCTCGCGCAGCTCGGCGCCTTGGGGGGATTGCGCGAAATTGGGTCGGGAGTCGCGCGCCACGCACGTGTCGAACTCCTCAGCGGTGATCTCCTCGATCCGCCGTTTACTCTCAGCCACACCAACCTCAAGACATTCTCTGCTCATCGGGGCCAAACAGTTCAACCGTGGGTCTGGCTGAATAGTTTTACCTGCGGGCTCGGGTGAAGCCGGGGAGGCGCGCAATCACGGGCGCGACGAATTCGGACAGCTCCTTGACGTGCATGAGCTTCAGCAGACCGACGTAGACCAGCATCATGGCGACGCCCACCCCCGTGAGCGAGAGCGCGGCGCCCACGATCGTGTTCTGGCTCGCCTCGGGGAGCAGGCGCATCGCTATCCAGCCGAGCACACCGATCGTCAGGCCGGCGGCCAGGACGCGCAGGAAGGTGGAGACGACTCTCGACCCGTCGAGCGATCCGCCGAGGAGCTCCCGCAGCGAGCGCAGCCGAAGCCCCGCGCCGACGGTGAAGCTGATCGTCTGGGCGGCGGCGATACCCACCACCCACCACTGCACTGGCAGAACTGAGATGGCGAGCAGGGAGAACGCGACGCCGATCAGCGAGACGAGCAGCTGGATCCAGAAGACGGTGGAGGGGCGCCCGAACGCGAAGAAGACGCGCTGGATGAGGGCTGTCATGCCGGTGGGAATCAAACCCGCCGCGAGGGGGACGAGCACCTGCGCGATGACGTGGACGTCTTCGATCTGCAAGCCAGGGAGCAGCAGGCGGACGAGCGGGACCGCCAGGACGATGAACGCCGCCGTGAAGAAGGTGGTGAACAAGCCGATGGTGCGCAGCCCGTAGGAGAAGTCCTTGCGCACCGAGACGACGTCCCGCTGCACCGCCGCGTCGCTCATGCGCGTGAAGATGGCGGTGATGATGGAGACGGTGACAAGCGCGTGCGGGATGACGTAGATGATGTTGGCCTGGCTGAGCGCGGCATTCGCGGCCACATGAGTGAGGCCGGCGCGTTCGGCGGCGGGCTGTGCCGATGAGGCCATCTTGAAGACGACCCAGGTGGCCACCTCGCCGAGCATGAGGGCGCCGACCACCCATCCGCCCAGGCGCGCGGTGTGCCGCAAGCCCCAGCCACGCAGACCCCAGCGCGGCCGCAGGCGGATGCCGGCCCGCCGCAGCGGGATGAAGAGAACGACCGCCTGGACGGCGATGCCCAACAAGGCGGTCCCCGCGAGAAGCACGACCTGCGGCTGGCCCCAGCTTCCGCCGTAGTGGTGCCCGAAGATCGCGATGAACAGGCCGAAGCCGATGATGGAGATGACGTTGTTGAGCACCGGCGCCCACGCGAACGCGGAGAAGAGCCCGCGGGCGTTGAGCACCTGACCGAGGAGCATGTAGAGGCCGTAGAAGAAGACCTCCGGGATGCACCAGAAGGCGAAGGCGACGGCGAGCTGGGTCTGCTCGGGGGTCCAGCCATGGGTGTACAGGTTGACGAGGGTGCCGGCACCGAGCGTGAGCACGACGGTGAGCACGGCGAGCGCGCTCAGGGAGACGGTGAAGATGCGGTTGACGAACTCGTCGCCGTAGCCGCGCCCGCGCCTGTAGGCCTGGACGAACTGGGGCACGAGGATGGAGTTGAAGACGCCGGCGGCCAGGATCGTGTAAAGGAAGTTGGGCAGGTTGTTGGCCACGTCGAAGGCGTTGGCGGCGATGCCGGTGGCGCCGATCGCGGCGGTGAGGGTGGCGTTGCGGGCAAGGCCGAGGACGCGGCTGGCCAGCGTGCCCCCCGCCATGGCCATCGCCGGCCGGGAGGCAGAAGCCGAGCTCGGCTCGGCCTCCTCATGCTCGCCCGGCTCGACCTCCGTCTCGTTCGAGGAAGGGAGAACGGTCGGCTCGGCGCCGCTCGCTCCCTGTGCTTCTCCAACGGCCTGCTGCTCCCCCGAGCCGTGGCTCGGCGTGGGTCTGCCGGCGGTGGTGGGGAGGAAGGCACCGCTCTCATAGACGCCCAGGTCGAAGGCGGAGGACGCTTCGTTCACCACGATGGCGTCGGAGGCGGAGTCGAGATCGGCGGGCTCCGGGAGCGCGTCGCTGCCGCGCTTCTGGTGGTGGAGCGGGCGCTTGGCGCTCATGTCGTCCGCTTCTGAAGGGCGGGGATGCGACTCGACGAAGAGGTCGTCGCGGGAGCCTGGCAGGTGGTGTTGCCGCTTGGGTGCCGCCGAAACCATCGTCGGCTCACGCTGCTCGTCCTGCCGTTCCGCGTCGTCGTCCACCGATTCCTCTCTGCCGCCGCCATGAGAAGAGGCCCGCAGTCGGAGGTCCGCAACGGCGCCCCCAGCATAGACGACGGCCTGTTGCCGGCCGCCGTACGCCTCGGGCCGCTCGTTGCTGAGCCGGTCCTCCGCGAGACGGGGTGCCGCCCGTTTACGACCCACTCGCCGAGTCGCGAGCCGCCTCGCCCCGCCGCAGGCCACGCAGCGCCCGGACCGTGCGCTTGGCGGTGGGCAGCAGGCGGCTCCACACGTCGTACGTCGGCGAGAACGGCACGTCCACGGTGCCGATCATGGCGTCCTCGTGCTTGGCCAGGCTGCGCTTGAAGTCGCTGATGCCGTCGTTGAGCAGCCCGTTGAAGTCGAAACGCGTGAGCCCGTCCTGCTGCGCGATCTCGACCGTCCGCCAGTAGGTCGGGGTCGTCGCGCGCAGCTTGCGGCCGGCCGCGTTGCCGCCGCCGTACAGCTGGAACGACGTGCGCGACGAGTTGATGCACCACGAGAAGCACACCGGCTCGCCGACGTCGTAGGCGGCGACGAGCACGGACTGCTCGCCGAGCTCGCGGTGCACCGAGAGGTAGTACTCGTCCGAGTGGAGGGCGAAGTCGGCCCGGCGCGCGGTCTCCTTGTAGACCTCCAGCACCGCACGGACCTCGTCGTCCGTCGTCACACGCCGGATGTCCATGCCGTCGCGGGCCGCCTTGCGGATGTCGTGCCGCGGCGAACGGTCCATGTCGGCCAGCAGCTCGTCAGGGGTCTTCGTCAGGTCGAGCACGACCGTCGTCGGGACGAGCACCGTCGAGGCGCCCTGCCGGGCTCGCTCCAGGGCGACGCCGGCTCCGGCCGGCCAGTCCGGCTCGAGCGAGATCCCGATGCCGCCCACGTTCGCCCTGCACCAGGCCACGACCGCCGCCGCCACGGCGGCCCGCCGCTCGTCGAGACCCGCCGGGTCGTCGTCCCCGGCGACCACTGGCCCGCGCGGCACGTACGAGAGCCGCCCGAACGGCGCCGGCAGCCGGCGCACGAGCACCTGCGCGAGCCCGACGAGCACGCCGCCGTCGGTCACCCGGAGCCGGTGGGGCGTCCACGCCCCCGCGGCCTTGACCTGGCCCCATCCCCACAGCTGCAGCGGGTGCCCGCCGAGCGCCTGGACCTCGCGGTCCCAGGCGTCGCGGTCCGTGACGAGATCGGCCGTCAGCGCGGTCGGCGCCACGTCAGGCCTCGCTCTCCCGCCGGTCGCCGGACCAGTCGGTGTGGAAGGTGCCCTCCCGGTCGACGCGCTGGTACGTGTGGGCGCCGAAGAAGTCCCGCTGTGCCTGCGTGAGGGCGGCGGGCAGCCGCTCGGCGCGCACGGCGTCGTAGTACGCGAGCGACGAGGCGAACGCGGGGGCCGGCACGCCGTGGGTCGCGGCAGCCGCCACGATCCGCCGCCACGCCGCCACGCCGTCGCCGACGACGCCCGTGAAGTACTCGTCGGCCAGCAGCAGCGGCAGCTCCGGGTCGCGGGCGTAGGCCTCGGTGATCCGGTTGAGGAGCTTCGCGCGGATGATGCAGCCACCGCGCCAGATCCGGGCCATCGCGCCGCGGTCGATGCCCCAGCCGTACTGGGCCGAGGCCGCCGCGATCTGGTCGAAGCCCTGCGAGTAGGCGACCACCTTCGAGGCGTACAGGGCGGCACGCACGTCGTCGACGAACGCCGCCTCGTCGGCGACGGCCCAGGGCTCGGCGTGCGCCGGGAGCACGCCCCGCGCGGCGTCTCGCTGCGGCACTCCGCCCGACAGGCCGCGGGCGAAGGTCGCCTCCGCGATCCCGGTGACCGGAACGCCGAGGTCCAGGGCGTTCTGCACCGCCCAGCGGCCGGTGCCCTTCTGCTCGGCGCGGTCCAGCACCACGTCGACGAAGGCCTTGCCGGTCTCCGCATCGGTGTGCGCCAGCACGTCGGCCGTGATCTCGATGAGGTAGGACTCCAGGTCGCCGGCGTTCCAGGACGCGAAGGTCTCCCCGACGCGCGACGCCGACCAGCCGAGGCCCTGGCGCAGCAGGTCGTACGCCTCGCCGATGAGCTGCATGTCGGCGTACTCGATGCCGTTGTGCACCATCTTGACGAAGTGGCCGGCGCCGTCGGGGCCGACGTGCGTGCAGCACGGCTCCCCGTCCACGTGCGCGGAGATGCTCTCGAGGATCGGTCCCAGGGTGGCGTACGCCTCGGCCGTGCCGCCGGGCATGATCGACGGCCCGTTGAGCGCGCCCTCCTCGCCGCCCGACACCCCGGTGCCGACGAAGTGCAGTCCCATGGCCCGCAGCGCAGCCTCGCGGCGCACGGTGTCGGGGAAGTGCGCGTTGCCCGCGTCGACGACGATGTCGCCCGCCTCGAGCAGGGGCGTCAGCTCGTCGATCACCGCGTCGGTGGCGTGGCCGGCCTTGACCATGACGACGACCGTGCGCGGCCGGGCCAGGCTCCCGACGAACTCGGCCATGGACGACGACGGCACGAACATGCCCTCGTGCCCGAACTCCGCGACCAGCGCGTCGGTCCGCTTGGGCGACCGGTTGTGCACGGCCACCGCGTAGCCGTGACGTGCGAGGTTGCGCGCCAGGTTCCGGCCCATCGTCCCGAGGCCCGTCACACCGATCTGCGCGGGTGTCTGCACGGCGTCCGCCATCAGTGGGCTCCTTCGTGTCGTCCCGGGGCGCACCGTGCCGCGCCTCAACTGCGACCACTGCAGCGACCGCCGGCCACGCGACGTGCGCCCGGGCCAGCCTAGTGCGGACGGGCGACGCCCCGGCGCGCCGGATGCGGCCTCGCGTGGCACACGCCTACTGTCACCTCGTGCCTGTCCCCGAGGACGTGCCTGCGGAGTTCATCACCGCGCTCCGCTCGCTGCGCGCCGTGAGCGTCCGCCCTGAGATCGTGCTGACAGAGGTCCCCGGACCTGGCCGCATCGCGCCCTTCTCGGCCGCACTGACCGCCGAGGTGCGCACCGCGCGCCGCACGGTCGGCGCCGACGAGCTGGCGTCCGGCAGGTTCGTCGTGCTCCACGACCCGGCAGGCCAGGAGGCCTGGGAGGGCCGGTTCAGGCTCGTCACGCTGGTGCGCACGGCGGTCGAGCCCGAGGTGGGCACCGACCCGCTGCTGGCCGAGGTCGCGTGGAGCTGGTTCATGGACGCGCTCGCCGCTGCGGGCCCGGGGGCCCACGCGGCGGCCGGGACGGTCACCCGCGTGCTGTCGCACAGCTTCGGCTCGATCGAGCGCACCGAGGAGAGCAGCGAGCTCGAGATCCGCGCCTCCTGGACCGCGGACGACGAGAACCTCGCGCCGCACCTCCTCGCGTGGACCGGGCTCCTCTGCACCGCGGCCGGCCTCGAGCCGCTCCCCGAGGGCGTCACGCCACTGCCGCCGCGTCGCTGATCATCCATGGCGGGTATCAAGGCCGGCGCGGCTCTTGCCGATGTGGGCGTTGTGACCATCGACCCGGCGCGCCACGAACTCGTCGGCGTCCGCCCGGTGGTGCCACGCCAGGCGCCACCCGAGGTACGCCAGCCGATGTGCATCGTCGTCGCGGAGATCGGCGACGGCGAGGGCGAGAACCTCGTGCGCGCACTGCACCGGCGTGGGCTCCCCCGCGTGGTCGTGCTCGCGCGTCGCGCCCACGACCGCGACATCCTCACGCTGCTGGCGGGCGGCGTCCGGGGCACGGTGGTCGGCGAGACGGACGCGATGCCGATGCCCCCGATGGCACGCGAGGAGATCGTCAACCGCCCCGACCTGTCCGATCGCGAGATCGAGGTGCTCCGGCGCGTGGCGGACGGCCACTCCAACCGCGAGATCGGCACCGAGCTCGGACTGTCCGCCCTCACCGTGAAGAGCCACCTGGCCCGGATCTCGCGCAAGCTCGGCACCGGCGACCGCGCCCAGCTCGTCGCGATCGCGATCCGAGCCGACGTTCTGGACTGACCCCCGCCCGGCGCGGGGTGCGCGGGACCGGGTCCTGCCTCGCCTACGGTGAAGTCCGTGAGTTTCGAGGGCACCGACGGAGACGACGACGCCGTCGTCCCCGGGGACGACGGAGCGCTGGACGACGAGGCGACGGCCGGACACCCCGTCGTCCCGTTGCTCGAGCCCGCGGACGGCGTCCCCGCTGTCATCGACTCCCCGGCGGCGCTCGCCGCCGCGATCGCCGCCTTCGAGTCGGGCACCGGCCCCGTCGCCGTCGACGCCGAGCGGGCGTCCGGCTACCGCTACGGCCAGCGCACCTACCTGGTCCAGCTGCGGCGCGAGGGCGCGGGCACCGTCCTCATCGACCCCGTGGCGCTGCCCGACCTCTCGGGGCTCTCGCGCGCGCTCGTCGGCGTCGAGTGGGTGCTGCACGCGGCGTCGCAGGATCTCCCGGGCCTCGCCGAGCAGGGGATGCGCCCGTCGCGGGTCTTCGACACCGAGCTCGCCGCGCGACTGCTCGGCATGGAGCGCGTGGGCCTGGCCGCCGTCGTGGCGGAGACGCTCGGCCTCGGCCTGGCCAAGGAGCACTCGGCCGTCGACTGGTCCACCCGTCCGCTGCCCCTCGAGTGGCTGCGGTACGCCGCGCTGGACGTCGAGCTGCTGGTTCCGGTGCGCGAAGTGCTCGCCGACCGGCTCGCCGAGGCCGGCAAAGCGGTCTGGGCGGCCGAGGAGTTCGAGGCGGGGCGGACGGCACCGCCGCCGGCGGTCAAGGCCGACCCGTGGCGCAGGGTGTCCGGGCTGCACGCGATCCACGACGCCCGGCGGCTGGCGGTGGTCCGGTCGCTGTGGGAGACGCGGGACCACAACGCGCGGCAGCGAGACATCGCCCCGGGCCGGGTGCTGCCGGACCGCGCGATCGTCGCTGCCGCCGAGGCGCTCCCCCACTCGGTGCCACAGCTCGTCGCGCTCCCGGCATTCGCCGGCAAGGGCACGCGTCGTCGCGCGGCGCTGTGGCAGGCGGCCGTCGACCGTGCCCTCGCGCTGCCCGACGACCAGCTGCCGTCGGTCCGCGGCCCGCGCACCGACGCGCCGCCGCCGATCCGCGCCTGGTCCGACCGCGACCCGAGGGCCGCGGCGCGTCTCGCCGCCGCCCGGGTGGTGGTGCAGGAGACGTCGGAGATCTGGCACACGCCGGTGGAGAACCTGCTCCAGCCGGACCTGCTGCGGCGCCTGTGCTGGAGCCCGCCGCTGCCGATGGACGTGCTCTCGGTCGCCGAGACGCTGACCGCGGGCGGCGCCCGGCACTGGCAGGTCGAGCTGCTCGGCGAGCGACTGGCGGCGGCGCTGCAGCAGGCATCCGCCTGACGTAGCCTGCGGGAACGGCGGCCGGAGGCCGCACCGGACGACGACGTCTGGAGAGCCATGTCTGCCACGGACCGCCCCGAGCGGGTCGCCCATGCTTCCCTCTCCGACCACCCGATCGCGGGCGGCGGAACGCTCGTGCTCGTCACGGTCGACAACGGCCTCGACAGCCCGACGACGCTCGGTCCCCAGGGCATCGCGGGGCTCGCCGTGGCGTTCGCCACCGTGCGCCGGCGCGCCCGCTCCGGAGGCGTGCGGGCGGTGGCCGTGACCGGCCGGCCCGGCATGTTCCTCGCGGGTGCCGACCTCACCCACGTCGAACGGGTCCGCACACGGGACGATGCGCTCGACTTCGCCCGCGCCGGTCACGCCGCCTACGGGATGCTGGCCGACGTCGGAGTCCCGACGTTCGCGTTCATCTCCGGCCCAGCCCTGGGAGGCGGGCTCGAGCTGGCGCTGGCGTGCGCGTACCGCACCGTCGCCGCCGACGTCACGGTCCTCGGCCTCCCCGAGACCTCGCTCGGGCTGGTGCCCGGCTGGGGCGGCGTGCACCGGCTGCCGCGGCTGGTCGGCATCGCGGCGGCGCTCGACGTCGTCCTCACGAGGCCGGCCGCGCACCGGAACCTCACCGCCGCCGAGGCGGCGCACATCGGACTGGTCGACGAGGTGCTGGCGCCCGACGACTTCCTCGCCGAGTCGATCGCGTGGGCGGCCCGTGTGCTCGACGGCGAGGTCGCCGTTCAGCGTCGCCCCCTCGACGACGAGGCGACGTGGACCTCCGCGGTCGGCCGGGCGCGTGCGCGCCTGGACGCCACCGTCCATGGCTCGCGCCCGGCGCCCTACCGCGCGCTCGACCTTCTCGAGCGGCTGCGCCCCGGGGCCGATGCCGCGGGAGACGAACCCGGGGCGCCCTCTACC
>Ga0207836_1000235_pt1 | contig 12001 bp, 9 predicted proteins | sample LuqExpMetageno18_FD_187776 | JGI IMG/M metagenome (GOLD analysis project Ga0207836, IMG submission 187776) | Tropical forest soil microbial communities from Luquillo Experimental Forest, Puerto Rico - Sample 18 (SPAdes) | ecosystem: Environmental > Terrestrial > Soil > Tropical forest ...
GAGGCGGAGCACGCCCGCCTGCTGGGGCACGACGATCCCGCGCTCTGGGAAGCGGTCGTCGACGAGTTCTCCGGGGGCTTCCGCTACGAGGCCGCGCGCTCCCGGTGGCGCTGGGCGGCCGCGCTGGTCGGCGCCGGCGACCGCGCGGGTGCGCGCGAGCAGGCCGGCCGCGCGTTGGCGGAGGCCGAGGAGATGGGCGCCCGCCCGCTCGCGGAGGCCGTGCGCGGGCTGGCCCGGCGGGCGCGGCTCGACCTGCCCGGCGTCCGGCTGGTCGGCGCCGACGTGCTGACCGCCCGGGAGGCGGAGGTGCTCGGGCTCGTCGCGCAGGGCCTGACCAACCGGCAGATCGGCGAGCGCCTGTTCGTCTCGGACAAGACCGTCTCGGTGCACGTCTCCAACGTGCTCGCCAAGCTCGCCGTCTCGAGCCGCGCGGAGGCGGTCTCGGTGGCCCACCAGCGGGGGTTGCTCTCGCCGCAGTGACACCCCGCCCGTAGCGTGAGGGCGTGGCGCACGACGAACCGGCGGTCGAGCTCGAGGTCGGCGGCCGAACCGTCCGGGTCTCCAGCCCGGACCGCGTGTACTTCGCGGACCGCGGGCTGACGAAGCTCGACGTGGTCCGCTACTTCGTCTCGGTCGGCGACGGCATCCTCGCCGCCCTGCTGCACCGGCCGACGACCCTCGAGCGGTGGCCGCGGGGGTTCTTCCCCGAGGCCAAGCGGGCCACGCGGATGGACCCGAAGGGCGACGCGTTCTACCAGAAGCGGGTTCCGGCCGGCGCTCCCCCATACGTGGAGACGTCCCGGATCGGGTTCCCCAGCGGGCGGGTGGCCGACGAGGTGGCGCCGACCGAGCTCGCCGTCGTCGCCTGGGCGGCGAACCTCGGCACGCTGACGTTCCACCCGTGGCCGGTGACGCGCGACGACGTCGACCGCCCGGACCAGCTGCGCATCGACCTCGACCCGCAGCCCGGGACCTCCTACGCGGACGCCGCGTTCGTCGCGCCGCACCTGCGCTCGCTCCTGGCGGAGCACGGGCTGACCGGGTGGCCCAAGACGTCGGGCGGTCGGGGGCTGCACGTGTTCGTGCCCATCGCGCCGGAGTGGACGTTCACGGAGGCTCGTCGGGCGACCATCGCGCTGGGCCGCGAGCTGGAGCGCCGCCTGCCGGACCTGGTCACGACGAAGTGGTGGAAGGAGGAGCGCGGCTCGAAGATTTTCGTCGACTACAACCAGATGGCGCGCGACCGGACCGTCGCGTCGGCGTACTCGGTGCGCGCCAACCCGCGCGCCACCGTCTCCGCGCCGCTCACCTGGGACGAGGTGCCGGACGTGCACCCCGACGACTTCGACGTGCTGACGATGCCCGCGCGCTTCGCGGCCGCCGGCGACCTGTTCGCCCCGCTGGTCGCGGGCGGCTCCCCGCGGTACTCGCTCGACTCGGCGCTCGAGCTCGCCGAGCGGCAGGAGCGCGACGAGGGCGCCGGCGACCTGCCGTACCCCCCGGAGTACCCGAAGATGCCGGGCGAGCCGAAGCGCGTCCAGCCGAGCCGCGCGCGCAACGACGCGGACGCCTGACGGGACGAGGGCTCGCGGAGAACTGCTACTCGCCGGTGGGCTGCGGTGGGGCGCCCGCGGCCGTCCACGCGTGGACCTGCTTCGTCAGCTCGAGGATCTGCCGGGAGAGCTCGAGCAGCTGCCGGTTCTGCTCGTCCTCCTCCCGCACGGTCTGCCACTGGGCGTCGGCGATGACCTGGCGCTTCGCGTCAGCCCGGTTCTGACTGATCATCACGAACGTCGACAGGAAGATCGCCTCCAGCGACACGATCATCGTCAGCAGCCCGTACGGGTAGTTCTCGACGCGGAACACGATCCAGGCGGTGAACCACACCAGGTGGATGTAGACGAACGCCATCGAACCGGCGAAGCCGGTGATCCTGTCGGCGATGCGGTTCTGGTCGTAGACGGCGCGCTGCTTGGCGTGCTCCAGCAGCGCCGGGTTGATCGGCTCGGGGTGCCGCGTCGGCACCACCCACCGGTTCAGGGATCCCGGCCGGGGGGCAGCCGCGGGGGACTGCGGTGACTCGGTTGCGCTCTGGGTGGTCATGGCGAGGATGATCACGCGCTGCCCCAGATCGCGCGCGACGAGGCCGCTCGCGCGCGCGAGGCCTCGCGGCCCGCAGCCGCCGGCTACTGCTGGTGGGCCGGGATGCCGGCGGCGGCCTTGTCGGCCGCCTCGGCGATGCGGGCGGCGCGGGTCTCCGGTCGCTTGGCCTGGACGACCCACGCGAGGATCGAGCGGCGCACGCCCGGCGCGAAGGCGTCGAAGTGCTGGCGGGAGCCGGGGCGCTCGGCGAAGGCGGCCGCGAGGTCGTCGGGCACGATGCCCTGCTCGATCTCGTCGAGGAGCGACCACGTGCCGTCGGCCTTGGCGCGTTCGACGACGGCGCGGCCGGCGTCGGTCATCCGGCCGGATGCCTCGACTTTCGCGACGCGCTCCTTCGACAGGCGGGTCCACTGGCTGCCGGGCCGGCGGCGCCTGAACCACATCTCGGCGCGGTCGTCGTCGATGGTCCGGCGGGTGCCGTCGATCCATCCGTAGGCGAGGGCCGCGGCCACCAGGTCCTCGTAGTCGACGGGCGCCCGCCCGCTGACCCGGCGCCACTCGATCGCCCACACGCCGGGGACGGGGTCGTCGTGGTGCGCGGCGAGCCAGGACCACCAGTCCTCGGCGTCCTGGGGATGGAACCGCGGCGCGTCGTCCCTCATCGCGTGGCGCCCGCGGCGACCAGCACGGCGAGCACGACCGGGCGGCGGCGCATCGAGGCTCCGGGAGACGATGGACAGTGGCGTGACCAGGCTAAGCAGAGCCCTAGGGTGAAGTCACTCGGAAGGGGGACACCCCCCTCCACCAGGCTCAAGCCGGGACGGCTGTACGACGATGCGCACGTCATGACCGAGGTCTCCACGTGGAGCCAACCTGTGTCAGTCACGGCCCGTGAGCTGACATACGACGAGGTGGCGGACCTCGATCGACTGCGCGCCGTGCTCGCGTCCGCCTGCGATCGGACCGAGGCCCGCGCGATCGCCTGGCTCTGGGACTCGATGGTGAGCGCCCACGGTGGCCGCCCCGCGCCCGCAGGATTCGTCGAGGCCGTCGCCACGGCGCTCGGCGACCTGCTCGCGGTGCACGTGCCGGGGGTCCACTGGACCGTGTGGCCCGGGCCGTCGGGCCCGACGCTCGGCGTCGTCTCCTACGCGCGTCCGCAGGCGCCCGTGGTGCTGTTCCTCGACGCGCAGGACCGCTGGAACGCACAGGCCCGGAACTGGGTCATCGACTACCTCTCGCGGGCCGCCGCCCACTTGTCCGGCCACACGGTGCCGCAGCAGCGTCGGGCGCTGGAGGACGAGGCCACGCCGCCGTACGAGCCGGTCGACGCGCCCACGACCGACGCAAGCGCCACGCTGCCGGTTCGGGTCGCGGCTCCCGTCGACGTCCCACCCATGCCGATCGCGCCCCTGGTGCCCGCGCCTCAGACCGCCGGGCAGGGACCCGACCGGTTCGCCCCGCAGGGATCCACGCCGGTGCCGCCGCCGATACCGGTCACCCTGCTGACGCGCGCGTCGGTCTCCGTCGCCGCGCCGTCGGCGCCGGTGCCCATGGCCCCCGGCCCGGTGACGTGGGAGCCGGCCGCGCCGATCGCGGACCTGCCGGCCGCCGCGCCGCAGGGCGAGCCGATGGTGGCCGAGCCCGCGTACATGACGCCAGCGGCGGCCGAGCCCGCGTACATCACGCCGCCGGTGGCCGAGCCCACCTACATGGCGCCGCTGATGACGCCGCCAGTCGCCGTCACGCTCCCCGCTGCCCCCGCCTTCGGGGCGCCGGTGTTCGCCTCCGCGCCGCCGATGCCCGTGGCCGCGCCGTTCGCGGTGGCCCCGTTCGCGGTGGCCCCGTTCGCGTCGGTCCCTGTCGCCCCGGCCCCTGTCGCCCCGGCACCCGTCGCCCCGGCCCCGGTCGCCGAGCCGTTCGTCCAGGCGCACAGCTTCGCGGCCGCCGCCGCGACGGCGACGTTCACGCCCCTCGCCGAGCCGATCGCCCCGGCACCCGTCGCCCCGCCGGCGGTGGCGCCTTCCCCGGCGCCGCAAACCGCACCCGGTACGCCGCTCCAGGACTTCGCGCTCGACGCGCTCGACCACGCCATGGTCCTGCTGCGCGAGACCGGGTCGTTCGACCGCGAGGTGTTCGTCATGCTCCTCGACGGCGACGGCCGCCGGCGCACGGAGTCGTGCCCCGGGGACCCGGACGAGGCGCGCTTCCTGGCGCGCGAGCTGGTCCGCTCGTCGGGCGCCGCGCGCGCCGCGATCACCTACGTGGAGCGCAACCCGCTCGAGCTGCCCGGTCCGCGCCAGACGTTCCCCGCGGTGCTCGTCGACGCCTTCGACGCCGGCAACGGCGGGCTCCGGGTGGGCCGCCGGTTCGTCGACGACGTGCTCGGCACTGGCCCGATCGGCGCGCCGCTCGTCGTCGGGCAAATCGCCCGGCTGCTGTAACCCTCAGCGGACGGAGCCCGCCCAGCGCGGCTCCGGAACGACGAAGCGAGGTCACCCCTCGGGCTCGTCGTGCACGCCCGGCCGCAGGTCGTGGGGGTTCATGTTGCCGGGGTTCGCGTCCGTGTCGTCGTCGTGGCCACCGTCGTCGTGGGCCGCCGCGCCGGTGCGGGGGTTGAGCATCCCGGGATCGGCGTCGGGGTCTTCGTCGGGGTCGTAGTCGAGCGGGTCGTGGGTGGTCATGGTCGGCTCCGGGGGTTGCCGCGCTGGGGCGGGCTGCCTCAGCCATCCGACGGTACGCACGGCCGCAGGAGATCCGCCCACGCTCCGGTTGCCGACCTGCGGAACCGCGCCCACAGTCCTGCTATGTCCGATGAGTCCCTGGCGATCGCCAACGCGATCGAGAGCATCAGCGCCGACTTCCCTGCGGTGCCGCACGAGATGGTCGTCAGCATGGTGAACGAGGAGCTCACGCACTTCGACGGGAAGCCCATCCGGGACTTCGTCCCCGTGCTGGTCGAGACCCACGTGCGGGGCCACCTGAAGGCGTTCCCGGCGGCCTGAACGACGAAGCGGCCCCGTCCTGGTGGACGAAGCCGCTGGTCAACCGCTGTTTACGGAGCCGCCTAAGAGAATCGAACTCTTGACCTTCTCATTCCGAGCCCGCCGGGTCGGAGCGGGTGCGGCACGGGCGAAGTCCCTGGTCTCGCGAGGGAATCCCGGTCGCGTCTGGTCGGATCGGGTGGTGTGTTTGACGGTCGGGTCGGATGAGATCGGGGGGTTCTCGATGAGCGCGTGGGGGTGCTCCCCCTCGACCCTCAGCCGAGCGCGGCCGGGACGGTCCCGATGGCGACGAACACCAGGCCGATGCCCTGCCAGCGGAGGCCGTCCATCCCGCCAGGTGTGGGGCCATCATCCGGGCCGCCGCGGCGACTGAACCGAGGCACGGATCAGTCGTTGGGACCACAGCGACGCGGGTGCGCATCGCCTCGCGATCGCGTCAGGACGCCTCGCCAGCGCCTACGCGCAGGGTGTTCTCGATGCGCTCGGCCACGGCGGCCAACGAGGCGGGCAGGCCCACGTCCTCGCCGGTCGGCACGGCGGCCAGAACGTCGGCGGCGTCGTCGGGGGACCGGTCTTCCACGAGCGGGGCGGCGGCCCGCAGAACGGCTCCGACAGCGGTGGTGGACGACAGGCTCATGAGGGCTCCTTGCGCAGGTGGGGAACGGTTTCCAGCCTCGCCTGATCGTCGCTCCACCAGCACGCTGGCCACCAACTCCTCTCCGAGGCGATCATCACCTCAGACCAGGTGTCCACGGAACCGGGTGAGGCACCCTGCATCGATGCTCGGGCGGTTCAGTCACGGGTGAATGGGTTCTCGAAAGCGGCTGAGGGAGCGCGCTCGGGCATGGTCTCGATGCCGGGGCCGGGGTTGTCTAGGGCGTGCGCGAGTTGCAGACTGGTCCGCGTCGACCGCTTGCGGGGGCCGGGTGGCGGTTGTTCTTCGCCATTGGGGTAACAGTGCCAGCGAAGCGCCGTCTCGGACTGACCATCTCCCGTCACGCTGTGCTTGTCGCACTGGTTGGCCTCGCCTGCGGAGTCTCGGTGGGGGTGCTGCCTGCTGCTGCGGCCACGCTGACTCTGCCGGACATGAAGATTCTCGTGCCCACCAACCTCATCTCGGTCGGGCTCGACGCGACCTCCGGGCGTCGGATGCTGCGCTACACCCACATCACCGAGGACGCAGGCACCGGCCCGTTCGAGCTGGATCCGAGCTATGACGCGGCCACCGGCATCGCCAGTTTTGTCCAGACGATCTACAACAGCCCAGGCCCGGGCGTCTGGGCCATCGATCACCAGGTGCCGGTCGCAGTCAACGGCGCGTTCGTGAACGGCAGTGACTATCGGTTCCCTCTGACGAGCTTCACGCTGAACAAACTCAATGCCGACGGGTCGGTGGGTGCCGTCGTGGCGACGAGCCCGAAGACGGACTACTGCATGACTGGCGACGCCAGAGTCGCCGACGTGCCTAACACGCCGACGCAGACCTCACCTCCGGCAAGCAACTGCACCAACCCCACCCTTCCCCTGGGATGGAGCGTCGGCTGGGGAGATCAGTACGACCAGACCGACTCCGGTCAACCCATCGACATCACCTCCGTGGCCGACGGCACCTACGTGCTCCGCGCGACAGTCGACCCCCAACACGTGCTGAACGAGAGCGACGCGACCAACAACGTCACTGACACGCGGCTGACCATCACGGGGACCACAGTCACCGTCGGTGCACAGTCTCACCCCAGCATCACGCCGCCCGCCGTGGCCGTGACGAACCCCTCACCGGGATCCACCGTCTCTGGCACAGTGAACGTGACAGCGACCGCATCCGCCACCAGCCCGGCGACCGTCACCTCGGTGCAGTACCTGCTGGACGGCAATCCGCTCGGAGGACCCCAGACCACCGCGCCATACCAGTACGCGTGGACGGTCGGGAGCACCCCCCCGGGGACTCACCGTCTCGCGGCGCAGGCCACTGACTCAGCTGGCAACGTGTCGACAGCGCCGGTGGTCTCGGTGAACGTGCCGGGGTCCAGTGGCGGCGGGTCGAACCAGGCCATGACCCAGAACGGGCACGGCACGACCGTCACTGCGCCCTTCTCCACACCGCCGGGTCAGACTCTGGTGGCCCTGGTCGGCTCAGATGGTCCCGCCAGGTCCGGCGCTCAGAGCGTCACCGTCAGCGGTGCCGGCCTGACCTGGAAGCGGGTCATCGCCGCCAACAGCCAGTACGGCGACAGCGAGATCTGGGAGGCCACGACCGCAAACGCTTTGTCCTCTGCGACAGTCACCTCGACGCCAAGTGCGGGCGGCTATGACCAACAGCTCACCGTCCTGATCTTCGGCGGCACGCCAGGGGTGGGGGCGTCCGCCCGAGCCTCAGCGCCCACCGGTGCACCCACAGTCCCCTTGACCACCACCGCCGCAGGGTCCTCGTCGTACGCTGTCGGGAACGACTGGGACGCCGCGACAGGCCGCACGCTCGGGCCGGGCCAGGCTCTGGTCAGCCAATGGGCGGACGCCACCAGCGGCGACACGTTCTGGTCCCAGGGAGTCTCGGCCGGCAGCACCTCCCCTGGCCAGAGCATCACCCTGAACGACACCGCCCCGACCGTGGACCGGTGGAACCTTGCCGCGGTCGAGGTGCTTCCTCCAGGTTCCGTCAGCCCGCCTCCGCCTGACACCACACCACCAACCGCAACCATCACCAACCCCGCCGCCGGTCAGACCGTCTCCGGCACGACCACCGTTGCCGCGACGGCCAGTGACAACGTCGCGGTGTCATCGGTGCAGTTCCGCATCGACGGACAACCGTTGGGCAGCGCAGTCACCACCGCGCCCTACGCCATCCAGTGGGACACCACCAAGGACTCGGCGGGCAGTCACACGCTGACCGCGACCGCTGTCGACCCGAGCGGCAACGTGGGCACCGCCGCGCCCGTGACCGTCACCGTGCAGAACCCAACCCCGCCCATGACGTGCTTCGTCCTCCAGGCGCAAAAGACCGTCCATGGCACGGGCACCGTGACCACGCCCGCGTTCAACACCGCCATGACCGGGGAGCTGCTGGTGGCCTTCGTCGCCTCCGACGGCCCCACGACCGCGGGTGGACAGTCGGCCACCATCAGCGGTGCCGGGCTGAGCTGGACGCTCGTCAAACGCGCCAACGCCCAGTACGGCGACAGCGAGATCTGGACCGCCAACGCCCCCACTATCCTGACCAATGCCACCGTCACGTCCAAGCCCGCCCGGACCGGCTATGCCCAGGACCTCACGGTGATCGCCATGGAGGGAGCCTCCGGAGTGGGTGCCGCCGTCGCGGCCTCGGCACCCACTGGTGCCGCCATTGCCAGCCTCACCACGACCGCGGCCACCTCGCTCGTCTTCGCGGTGGGTAACGACTGGGACCAGGCCATTGCGCGCAGCCTGCCGACCGGTTTCGTCCCTCTCGACCAGTGGGTCAACTCTGGTACCGGCGACACGTTCTGGAGCGAATACACCAACCAGACCACCGGCGCGGCTGGCAGCACCATCAAGATCGGGACGACTGGCCCGACCACGGACCGGTGGAACCTCGCCGCGATCGAGCTCAACAACGGCGGATGATTCCCCCGGCAAAGACCGCAGACACGGCGTGGACAGTCGTCAAGGCACGACTCCAGCGGCCCGAAAGCCGTGCGGGCCACGACCCTGCGAGCGTAGGTCGTACAGCGCCTGCGGCACGCTCCGGCGTCCCTGTTGCTTGCGGCGGGCGTCCCGCTCACGGTCGTGAGCAAGCGGCTCGGGCACAGCCAGCCGGCGGTCACGTCGGACACATACAGCCACCTGGTTGGCGGTGTCGCGCCAGCCGCTGCCCAGGCCGCTGCGGACCTCGGGGCCGCAACTTCGCACGCCGTTCCCTAGCAGTTCCCTAGCGTGGGCAGCCGAAAACGACGCTGCGGCCCCACCTCGGAAGGTGAGGCCGCAGGCCAGGTGTGGAGCCGCCTAAGAGAATCGAACTCTTGACCTTCTCATTACGAGTGAGACGCTCTACCGACTGAGCTAAGGCGGCGTCGTCAGGCATGCCCGGCGAGCGGAGCAACTGTACCTGCCCGCCGGGGCAGGCTCCAAAGCGGTTCCCGCGTACGACGAACCCGGCGGGCGCCGATCAGCAGCGCGTCCCTGCAGCCGGGGCTGTCCCGTCGAGGAAGTAGTTGTCGACAGCGTTGTCCACGCACTGGTTGCCCAGGCCGTAGACCCCGTGGCCCTCACCGACGTGCGTCACCAGCACGCCCGACGACAGCTGCTTGGCGAGGGACTGCGCCCAGGCGTACGGGGTCGCCGGGTCGTTCGTCGTGCCGATGACGACGATCGGCGGCGCGCCCTTGGCGGAGTAGTCCGAGAGGCCGCCGACGTACGGCTCCGGCCACTGGGCGCAGATCGTGCCGGAGTACCCGAAGAACTCCCCGACCGTGGGCGCGGCCTTCTCGATGTCGGCCGCGTAGGCGCGCATCTGCGCCAGGTCGGTTGTCGCCTTGTCGTCGAGGCAGTTGATCGAGGTGAACGCCTCGGTGGTGTTCGTCGTGTAGGTGCCGTCCGCGGCACGGTCGTAGTAGGCGTCGGAGAGCGCCAGGAGCACCGTGCCGTCACCGGCGAAGGCGGACCGCAGCGCGGTGGTCAGCTGCGGCCAGGCCTGCTGGGAGTAGAGCGGGTAGGCGATGCCCGTGAACGCCAGGGGCGCGGTGAGTTGGCGGCCCGACTGCGTGGGCAGCGGGTGGGTGTGGGTGCTGTCCAGCATCTTCTTGATCTGCGACATCGCGTTGTCGACCGAGCCGCTCATGGGGCAGTGCCCGCCGGAGAGGCAGTTGGTGGTGTAGGCCCGCAGGGCGCCCTCGAACCCGGTGGCCTGGCCGGCGGCCATCTGGTCCGCGTCGAGCGTCGGGTCCAGGGCGGAGTCGAGCACCATGCGGCCGACCGTCGTCGGGAACAGCGCGGCGTAGGTGGCGCCGAGCTTGGTGCCGTAGGAGTAGCCGAGGTAGTTGAGGTGCGTGTCGCCGACGAGGGCGCGGACGACGTCAATGTCGCGGGCCGAGCTGACGGTGTCCACGTGGGCCAGCACGTCGCCCGTGTTGGCCGAGCAGGCCTTCCCGAAGGCGCCCCAGGCGTCGGTCTGCTGCTGCACGCCGGCGTCCGTCGTGAGGTCGAAGTCGGCGGCGGTCAGCTCGTCCATCTGCGGGCCGTCGTAGCACTTGACGGGCTCGGAGCGCTGGACGCCGCGGGGGTCGAAGGCGACGAGGTCGTACTCGTCGCGCACCTCGGCGGACGTGATCGTGGCGGCCGTGGAGAGGAAGTCGATCGCGCTGGCCCCGGGGCCGCCGGGGTTGACCAGGATCGAGCCGACGGGATTCTGGCCGGTCGCGTGGTCGCGCGCCAGCGCGAGCTTGATGGTGCTGCCCTCGGGATGCGCCCAGTCGAGCGGGACCTCGACGGTCGCGCACTGGTCGGCCTCCGTGCCCTTGGGGCACGACGACCAGCTGACCTTCTGCGTGTAGAACCGCTGCGAGCCCGCGGGCGCCGACGGCGGCGGGGTCTGCGCGTTCGTGCTCGTGGTCGGCGCGGTCACCTGGTGCACCGGGGCGACACACCCCGAGAGCACGAGGGCGGCGGCGACCGTCAGGGTGAACGCGAGGCGGCGGCGGGCGGAAGACACGGCTCACACGGTAGCCGCCGAACCCAGGCGGGACGTGCGTGTTGTCGGAGCGCGGCGGACATCGCCGCGGTCGCGCGCTGCGCGGGGTTCACTGCCTGCAGACCCGTCATAGGCTTCTCTTCGCCCTGCGCGAACATCCGAACGTATGTTCTACCACCGCTGGTGGTTGTCGGTGCTGGCCGGTAGTCTTGTCGCAGGTCAGGCGCCCTATCGGCGCCTTGGGTGAGGCGTCGGGGGCAGCCGTGGAGCGCAGTGTGCATCCGCTCGTGGCGGCTCTGGCGTCGGCCGTCGACGGCTTGGTCGCCGTGGTGGACGGTTCGTCCGCGGGTGTGGTCGAGCTGTCGCAGGACGAGGCTCGGGCGGCGCTGGTGGCGGTGCTCGGCCAGGTGAGCCGGCTGACGGTGGCCGGGGCCCGGCTGTCCACGGTGGTGGACGACGAGGGCCTGTGGGCCATCGAGGGCGCGCGCAGCTTCGTTCACTGGCTGGCCGCCAACACCGGGATGTCGTTCGCCAAGGCGCGGGGGCTGGTGGCCACCGGCCGGGCGCTGCGGGACCACCTGCCCGCCACCACCGCAGCCGGGCTGGCGGGGCAGATCAGCGCCGAGCAGGTGCAGACCATGGCCACCGTCGCCGCCACCAGCCAGGCCCGGTGCGCGGCCCTGGCGGGTCCGGCGCAGGAGTGCGGCGAGCAGTTCCTGATCGAGCAGGCGCGTCAGGACGGCGCGGATGGCTTTCGCCGCCTGGCGCGCCGGTGGGCGGCCGCCGCCGACCCCGGCGCCGACGAGCGCGGCTACCGCGACGCGTGCGACCGGGAGTTCGTGGCCCTGTCACCGACCCTGGGCGGCTTCCACCTGGCCGGGTTCCTGACCACCGAGCACGGCGCCGCCGTGGGCGCCGCCCTGGACGGGGTGATGACCCCGCCGGCGGCCGACGACACCCGCACCACCCCACAGCGCCGGGCCCAGGCCCTGGCGGACATGTCTCGCCTGGTCCTGGACCACGCCCTGACCGGCGCCGGCGCCGCCGTACGACCCCACCTGTCCGTCGTCATCGACTACGACACCCTGCGCCGCGCCCTGCAAGATCCAGCCGAGAGCGTGTCTCCAGCGGACTCGGGGTGCTCGTTCCGGCTGACCCCGGTCGCTGACGTCGAACGGTTCGCGGTGGCCGAGATCCTGGGCGCCGGACCCATCCCCACCACCGTGCTCGC